>ERZ778026.165-NODE-165-length-109926-cov-106.785002_pt1 | contig 109926 bp, 112 predicted proteins | sample MGYA00375756_ERZ778026 | MGnify/ENA primary metagenome ERZ778026 (study PRJEB29350, sample SAMN05389820) | bioreactor metagenome | isolation source: Ammonium sulfate bioreactor | place: South Africa: University of Cape Town | collected 2014-02-18 ... | reverse complement strand
GCTGGCGAATACCAGCAGCAAAATTTCGAAAATCTGACATCAGATTCGAATTCCCCATACCCGATTACCTTTGATCGAACTTTATGGAAAATTGGAATTTTATGTGTTGGTACTACTCCAGCTGGAGAATACCAGCAGCAAAATTTCGAAAATCTGACATCAGATTCGAATTCCCCATACCCGGTTACCTTTGATCAAACTTTATGGAAAATCGGAATATTATGTGTTGGTACCACTCCAGCTGGAGAATACCAACATCAAAATTTTGATGTTCCGACATCAGATTCGAACTCCCCGAGCCCGATAACCTAGGATCCAACTAACTTCGGACCATAAATGGTCAATATTAGTCACTATAATACGTACTGTTTCCTGATTGGACCGGACAAACAAAGTTTTAAGACTTTTTCCTACCCATTTTAGAAGCCTATAACCCTTTCTTTCAGAAAAGGGAATAATGATAAAAATAGTATTCAGGCGTGTTTTTCTCTTTGCCTGGGCAAAATCGTTATTCATATAAATATTTGCGAAGAAAAAGTCCAACCTTACCATTATCACAAACATTTCCTTTGCGTTTTCGTTTTTAGAAATTTTACATTGAAACATGTCTTCAGTAGAAACCTATCAATCGCTTAAACTCGATGGATCATGGATCGATCGTGTTAAATATATCATTTCTTTATCAAACAAAACTGAACTCGAAAATCATTTAAAACAATCGTTGACAACATCATACGATGATTTGCAAATGTTCATTTTCTTATCGACATCAACGAAAAATGCTGATAATTTATTAGCAGTTTTTCAAAACGGAACTTTGCCAGTTAAACAACGATCTCAAGCGATCAAATATTGGCTTCAATTGCAAACAAACAGCGAACTCGTTGAAAAATTCGTTATCGAAACAATCAACGATCCAAACATTGCTCGATAGTAAGCAAATCAAGTTAATTCTTTTAAAAACGATAAAGAAAAAATGTGAATTTTGTTTTCAGTTTAAAACGACAGATTCTTCGTACATTACATCGAATTGATGTTTCGAAAAAGGCCCCTGGATTTTTTTACAATTTAGCAAAACGTTTAACTGAACAGATCAATCCAAGTGAATACAATATTGATGCATATTTACTACCATTTTGTAATCAAGAACAAATTCAAAATCTTCTCTCTCAATGGTCAATCGAACGTTTCGAACAACTCAATCCCACATCGGCATTCTACTCGAAATTACTTGCTTATCAATCATCAATTGCTATTCAATTGATGCAAGCTGATTTGAATAAAATAAAAACAAATTATTCAAAATTCGTAACTTATTTTTTAAATAAACAATCGGTACTCAAATCACTTGTTAAAAAACAACCGAAACAACTCGTTCGTTTATTTACTGAATATATGAAACAATTAGAAAAACAAAATCAATACATACCATATGTTATTGAAGAAAACCGAACATATCTCTTTGAAAAAGTACCAAATGAAATGATCGAACTTTTTCTTAATGTCGCTTCGAATCAAGCAGGATCGATTAAATTTGAACATTACTCATTTCCCAGTCGTTATCATCACTTTAAATTTTCATTTCCACATACATTTACAATTGAAAATCATGTTCGAGTATTCATGGGCTTGTATGACACATGCAAATGGTCAACAAACTCTCTTTCAAACATTCTTGATTGTACGTTGATTGAGAAAAACGAAGATACCAGTCTTAGTTCATTGAAAAAAGAACGACAATGGTTCTACGATACTGTTGTTTGTCAACGTATTGGCAAAGATATTTTTATTAAAAAGCTGCTTGAACAAGGAGATAACAGCACACTCAAACGACTCAATGGATATACTGATTTGACAACACCATTGGCTGCTCATTTATTAACCATTGCTGAACGTAAAGGAATTGTGACAGTAAAGGATCGTTTGTCTTATCTTCAATATCAAACCATGACAAATGAACTATTCGATCAATTTTTGTCATTATTCAAACAGGTCAGTTCTGACGTCAATCAACGAGCTGATAACTATCCAATTCTATTCGAATGTGCACTACGAACGAATGAAGAAAACGTACAAAAAGCTCTTCAATGGATTGAAAAACGTTTTACGAATGAGCAATATATGGTTCTCGAACGATTTATTTCCACTTTAGAATCGAGTTCAACAAAATTCAATCTCAAAATTTTGCCGAAAAATCTCGATTCCATCAAGAATATTTTTAATCTAACATTGAATCATTTGCAACGAACAACTAGCACAACAAATAATATTGCAAACTATGCGATTCTCTTACTCAAACGATCCGAATATCATTTGAATAAAAATGAGAAGAATCTTATCCAACAATTTGCTGTTGAATTACTCACACAGTATGAATAACAATCTATGTTTCTGAAACGAAAAAGACATTTCTTCGATATTTAGATGTAATGAAGCAGAAAAACAACTATACTATTCAACACATGAAATAAACGAATCGTATCCTGAGACCACTCGTATTCTAATTAATTTCTTCTTGACGAAACTTTTTCCAAAATTCCTTGCAAAATCGGATATTAATGAACTTGCATCACATACAGCGAAATTCTTGGGTCAATCACGTACTCCACCAGAACTCGATTCATTTCTCGATACATTCTTTCGAGAGACTTTACCATCATCAACGAAACTTCAATCTGTATTTCATATTACAGACCATCAACCATTGATTGATTCTTATCTGAAGAATCGTTCGACTCGTCTCGAACGTGTTAATTATCTTCTTACTAAACTCGATCGATTATTTTTGATCAATAATGATGTTCAACGAATTGCTGTTCGTTCTCAACAATATCGAGAACTCATCGATCGATTGATTCAAGACGAAAAAGTCGTAACAGCTGAGAATTTTATCGGCGAAAACACCCGATTTACTGCCAACGAGAATCTTGACCGCACCGATATTCGTTTACCTGGATTAGAATTTAAAATATTGAATGTCTATTCGCAATATTTAACTAGCAAACAACAAGAACATATTCGAAAAATTATTCTCTCCGATTATTTTCAGGATGATGAAGTTCGAAATTTTCATAAAGTACTTTCATTTCGAGTTCTTCGTCGTTTTGAACGTTCATATGATGAAACTGTTGAATCAATCAAACAATCATTACCAAACGAAACCGAAGAACGTACGAAATCATCAGGTCGTGGTTTAAATAATGATTCACTCAAAGATATTCTCGTTTGTTTACCAGCAACATTTGACTACAATCCCGAGAAATTGCTCGAATACTTTCATTATTTAAAAACAAAATTAAATGCAGCAAATGCAAAATATATTAGCGATGCTTTTCTTACACTTTCGCAACGAATGCCCGATCAAATGTTTTTACAAGCCTATTTCGAACTAATTTCAAGTGAACAATTTCCTAAATTAGGAATAACAGCAAATAAAGAAGTTCTTCGATTATTAATTCAATATTCAAATCAAACAGATATCGTCGAATCGATAATCAAACCATGGTGGCACAAAAAACCACATCAAGATATTCGAGCATGTCTCGCTTCAATTCTTCTTCATTTCTTTGCAAATGCTAAAACAAAAGAACAGATCGATTCTGTTTGGAGTATCTTAGAAGAAGCAGCGGATGATGAATATAAACCTGTAATCGAAACCTTATTTACTCATGAAGGAAATCAAACATGGCCATTGCTTCGTCTGAAGAAGACAGCAAATCCGATCTTTGAAAAATTTGTTAATGAAATTCAATTTAAAATTTTGGATCATTCGAAATCTTTAGAATTTCGTTCGGCTGCTTGGATGCTGATTGATTGTGAATTCGTTGACGTTAATCGATTAGTTAAAAAAACACAAGATTTATCTTGTCTATTTGATAAAAATGGAAATACATTATGGGATAGTGCTTTACGATTATTGATGAAATTATATAAATTAAATCGAATGTATGTTTGTTTTTAATTGGTTTTGAAAAATTAATCTATTTTTTGTTTTTTATTTCATATAGAACTTCATTCGATACACTCGTTGATATTCTCAAAAATATGATGTCACATGAGAAAGAAATTGATGCACAACAAAATGGACTTGATAATCAACATGATTTACCAGTTTATCATCGTATTCGAGACACTCTAAATACATTTAAGCATGAAGTTGATAACTTCGAATCAGAGAAGAAACGTCAATTTTCTTCATTGGCTTCAGTTGTTCTTCAGTTTAGTAAAACATTCGCACCAATTATGGGTGAACTCATGATTAAAACAGTTCAAACTAAAGAAGAACTCGAACAAGTTTTAAAAGTTCTCGAAGAGAATTTACCATCATATTACTTTCAACGAATCGTAGCTGAACTTGCAAAACTTATTACAAATGACGATTCATGTTCATTTATTGCACAATTAACCGTTGAACAAAAATTAGATTTAGCTGAATGGTTTATTCAAGAGAAAAAACGACCGGCATTTATATTTGATTTATTGAAAGACTCTGTTTTCAATCAATCATCTGTTGATAAGCAACGATGTCAAAGTCTTATTCAACAGTTGAGACAAAGTGACGATCTTTATTTGAAACAACAAGCGATGGAATATACAGTTTCATGGGATTGAAAACAATCTATTTTATTTCATTGAACTTCATTCCTATTCAGTAGTTAAAACATTTAGCTTCTTTTTTTCAGTTTAAAACTAAAAATAAACAAATACGTGATTTAATGAGAGAGACAAGGGTATTTTTTTCTTTTGACACGTGGGAAAAAAGAAAAATCACGTTGCAAAAACAACAATGAATATTGAGTATATACATGAGTCATATTGTAAAATTTTTTCCACTGACAGTAGAAAATTTATCGAAAACTTGCGTAATTTTTTAGCGGTTTTACATTGCATCATCTTCCGTATTGTTAAAACAAGATTTTGCTTGAAATTGTTGAGTAATGATGCATCATGTTCTTTCGAAATGTTTTGTTTCTCTTTTTTCTACTCGAAGGAAAAAAAAGAGAAAAGAGAAAAGGCCAAAGAACAGGGGGGAATATTTGTTTTTTATCAGTGGGTATTTCTTTCGTCTCTCTAAACATATAAATACTCGTTGCTACACCTCACATTTCTTGTTGTTAAAAATGGCCAATCAAATACAAACTCTTTTAAATTATTTACTGGATTCGGAAACAACATCCGAGAGATCGTTTGTTGAAACAATTCAAAAACATAATGAATTATTTCAATCACGACATCTCAAGGATTGGGAACACACGGTTTTATGTAAACTTCAACAATTGCTTCGGAATACTGTTATTACTTCATTGACTAATGAAGATAGTAATAGTGAAACATCAGACGACAATGATGACGATGACGATGAAAGTTCAGAAGATGACGAAAGTCAAAATCCTCCAATGACCTCTCTCGATAGTAAACCAACGAAAATGAATAAGTACACGGATGTCGCTCGTCAATGTCAACGTCTTCTTCGGATTTTATATTTCTGCCAAGGAAATTCTTCAAACTTCTCTGAACTTTATTTTCGTACTCTCGAACAATGTCTTCAAAATGACAATGAAAAAATCGTCGTCATCGCTCTACAACAAATTGCCACACATTTATTCGAAGGCACACGAAACGACACTGATTACGAACGTCTTATTCAAAATCTTCCCTCATTAAGTATTCTTCCATCGTATCAACCCATTCTCAAAACCATACAAATATTTCGAAATACTAATCGAACTGATTTAAACACCATTCAATTCCTTTCAACACACCTCGATATTCTTTATCCATATACAACACGTTTTCTGAATATTCGTTCAGAATTTCGTGATACAGCTCATTATTTAATCGATGGTGATTCCTTACTTCTCTCCGTTATTCATCATGTTAATTTGAATCTCAATTCCAATTATGGCAACACTCTCCATGTCATCTTCATCATCGAACGAATTCTATTCACTCTCATTCAACAATCCCAGCAAGCTAATTATACTTTAGTCTTTTTCGATTGTCATTATCAAGTCTATCAAGATGAAAATACATTTCTCAGTCTTCTTCGAACTTGTTTAATCGCCCATTTATCCAAAAATTCGATTCATATTCAACAATTTTCATCTTGGCTCGATGAAAACTATCAGAAATTTATTCGTGATGAAAAACCAATGTTTTTATTCTATCATAATCTATCGAATTTCAATTTCGAAACTAATCCATTTCTATCCGAACATACATTCGAACGACTCTATTGTCTCTATCATTTATTTGGTAATTATCATCAATATACCGTTCAATGTCAATTATATCTAATGAATAAACTCATATTGAATGAAACCATGGTTAAATGTTTTCAAATACAATTTCATCGAGTTTGTCCAAAGAGATTATTCGATGAAATTCTCCAGACAATTCCCCAGAAAACAATTCATTCAAATGGACAAGACATTGATTCAAATAAATACGAAGAATTATGTGAAAATCTTGCTGATAATGATATTCGATTATTTCTCTATCTTAAAACAATCGTAGATTTACCTAAAAATCACACTCTAACTCCTCTATTAATTCTACATGTTGCTCTTCTCATTCGTCTTTCATTAGCCGATCGACATCTTTCCTCGAATTTTCCTCAAGTAATCTACAGTCCGAAATTTATTCAATTTCTCACTCAATTTCAACAACAACTTATTTCGAATATCGATTCAACAAGTTCAAGTTTATCATGGTCGAAAATCGCCGATCTATTCGATGGGCGATTATTTGCTTTTACACTCCAACAAATTCATCAATCAACAAACATTCGTTTCGATTGCAAAACCAATGAACTTGTTCGAGAATGTTTGCAAATATTAAATATTCCATCGAATGACAATCTCTTTCAACAGATTATTCAGCAATTAATCGAAAGCAAAGATATTATTTTCTCGTCTTCAACAAACGAAAGTCAAACACCAACAAACAAACAAAAACAACGAATTATTCAAATATCAAATCCATTGATGAATACATATCTCGAGCCTATTCTTCGTTCGAAAGATACTCCATCATACGAATTAATCAATCCTGATGAAAAGCAAATTCTATTCCATAGACAAATTTGGGACACGTATAAAGATGTAAGTTTCGCTTTGAATCAGAAAATAAATACGAAATTGTTTCTTTTTAAATTATAGGCTGGTGATGAAATCAGTCGTATCCAAGATAATGATGCCAAACAAAACAAATCCAATAATCCTCGTTATCGAACAAAAAATCAACAAAAACTGTTCGTATTTTTGTTTTTCATTCTCGAATTCGTATTTTCATTTTCGTTTTTTCTCTCTTTAGATACGAGTATTTCAATCTCTACGGTCGATCTTTAAATTCTCGTGATACTCGAGATAACCAATTGAATATTGTCCTTCCAACTGCATCGACACCTGCCCCTTCAAATAAAGAAAATGCTTCGAATCAAGTCGAGTCACTTACCACTTCGACATCCGATGGTAAAAAGAAACAACAACATAAAAATCAACCGAAAAAAGTTCAGCTAACTAAAAAAGAACAAATCATTGAACAGAATAAACAACGAAAAATGGACAAACGTTCGGATGATGAAAGTGAGAAATTAAAAAATCTCCAAGCACGATTAAAACAAGTCCCATCGAATAATTATTTGGATGCAATCGAAATGCTCGAAGAAGGTTTACCGAATTTTGAAACGAAAGAGATTCGTTTAGAAATCTTAAAACTAAAATTTGATATTCAACGAAAGTATCTTCGACTATTGAAAAAGAAAAGTCAGCTGTCGTCGGAAGAAAAGTCAACAATCGAATTCCTACAAATCGGTTTCTTTGCAACAATGTGCGAAATGACACATTTAGAGAATGTAGTCGATGCATTTAGCGAAAAGAAAAAATTTATGGAAGAACTTTGTAATGATTCAGCATTGAATCAAGAGAAATGGTATCGATTTCAAATGGAAAAAATTAACAGTCGTTTACCACGACGAGCCCAAGGTCAAGCCGATGATCGAATCACGGATTTCATTCCTGATGAATGGCAAGTCAAGTTTTTAGATGCTGTCGATAAACGACAATCGATTATCATTGTTGCACCGACAGCATCGGGTAAAACTTACGCATCTTATTATGCAATGCATAGAGTTTTGAAAGACAAAGAAGATACAAATGGTATTTGTATTTATGTTGCACCGACGAAAGCATTGATTAATCAAGTTGCTGGAACGATTAATACGAAATTCGGACCGATCTTTGGCATATTTACAAAAGACTATCGAATGAATTTGCAATCGTGTCGAATATTAGTCACTGTTCCTGAATGTTTAGAAATGCTTCTCGTCTCACCTGTGTATCAATCTTGGTGTCAACGAATACGTTATTGTATATTCGATGAAATTCATTGTATGTCAGGTGAAATCGGTTCCGATGTATGGGAACGAACAATGTTGTTGATTAATTGTCCAATGATTGGACTTTCAGCAACAGTTAACAATGGACAACAACTTGAAAAATGGATTGAAAATGTTGAACAGCAACGTTCGAAATTATTTCAAAATAAACAAACACGTCAAGTTTGTTTTATTTCTCATCATGAACGATTAGCTGATTTGAATAAATATCTTTATTCGAATCAACAACTCTATCCTGTTCATCCAATTGGTCTTATGAATGCTAAACAGCTGACAACTCGTGGCATACCGAAAGATTTCTATTTGTCACCATCGGAAACTCTTCGTTTAAATGATTCAATGCAAAAACTTGACGTTGTTCGAGAAGAAATTCCAAGTTTAACTGAACATTTCTCGCCCGGTTGGATAGCTGAACGAGCTGTTTGCAATTCCTATTCGCAAATTGTTTGTAATCAATTTCAAAATCTAATTCATACGAAACAAAATTCAACAATTGATTCGATATCTTCATCGTTAAATACCGAGCAAGTTGCCTATCCCGAAATCAAACCAATGTCAACGTTAATTGGCGAATTTGTTTTGACATTGAAAGAGAAAAATCTTTTGCCTTGCATTATCTTCACGGATAGTCGAGCTCTATGCGAAGAATTAGCTGAATCGGTTGCTGAATATTTCGAACAATTAGAAAAACAATTACGTGAGACCAAATATAAACGTCAAATTGAACAATTAGAACAACGTTTAACTGATATCGATCGAGCACAAAAATCAGCGAAAGCAAAGAAAACAGTGAAATCCTCGTCGAAACGAGATGAAAACGGAGAGAAACTCAATGAAAAACCAGGAGAAATTCGACAAATGGAAGAAGAAGATCAAAGTTATATGCGTTTGTCAGGTTATGAACAAGAACTACTCGATGGAGTTCTCGATGAAGGTACATTAGCCGATCGAAAACATTGCGATCGAGAACTAGTCAGTCGATTAATCGATCGAGCAGCACGTAAAAATAAGAACTTAGCACGATATGTCAAACGAGGTGTTGCTTATCATCACGCACAACTCAACAATCAAGGACGATTGGCTGTCGAAGGTCTTTTTCGAAATCGATACGTTCAAATTGTATTCTCAACTTGGACATTAGGTACGTAATTAAATACGAAATATCCATTTTTTGAAATTATTTTTTGTTTTTCTTTTCAATTTAGCTTTGGGTGTTCATATGCCAACGAAAACAGTTGCATTTCTCAAGGATTCTATTGAACTCGATGCTTTACAATATCGACAATCATCAGGTCGAGCTGGCCGTCGAGGTTTCGATGTTCAAGGCAATATTATATTTATCGACATACCTCTCACCAAGATCCGTCATCTCACTATATCAGCGATTCCAAATATTCAAACGCATCTTCCGATCAATCTTTCATTTCTCATGCGACTTCTACATTTCTATTCGAATGCTGCTGATACAAACGATGCTATCAATCGATCACTCGTCACTCTTCAATGTCCATTCAATGCTCAACTATCGAATAACCAACATCGAATCGATCTACAAATGCGATATTTCTGTTTGTATACGTTCGATTTTCTCTATCGATTGAATTTCATCGATCAACAAGGAAATCCTGTTGGTCTCGCTGGTTTACTCATGCATTTACATGATTTCGAACCTGCAAACATCCTATTTGCTTATCTTGTCAATGCACATGTTTTTCAATCGATCAAAAACGATGAACAACAGATCGTCAATTTATTAGCGTATATTTTCACGAATATGCCATGGTCAATAACTCATCAATCGTTAGTCAAACGAAATTCAATGTTCAATTCGAAAGTCTCACTTCGACCGATTTCATCTGATATTCGTCAACATATCGATCGATATAATTCTCTCGTTAAACAAATCTACGGTTCATACATTGAAACTTTGATCGAACGACTACGCTCGTTAAATTCCAATGATGAATTCATCTTGCCATTGACAAATATTTCATTCGATCAATCAATTGATTACGATCAAGGTTCGTACGAATATCATCTTCATCATCATCATTCTCAACAATCATCGAATCCATCGATATCACCATTTGCTGGTCTCTCAGGTCTTACACACGAACAATTCATGACAAATTTCAATTCATCAACTAACTCCTGGGATCTTGCATATAATCTCGATGGTCTATCTCATTTGATTCCGTTCGTTGATATCGATAATCACGATCAAAACAATAACACATACTATCTCAATAGTTATGCAGTTGATTTTTATAATCACGGTTCAGAAAGATTATTATTGACGGAAAATGGTCTCGATCAAAGTGATACATTTAATTCATTACAAAGATTTCTCTTTGCTTTAACGTCAATCGAAAAATCATTTAGTAATATTCTTGAAAATGAAATTAAACAACAAACGAACACGAAATCATTCTTTCAATCATTATCAAAACTATTTTCACCCATTCAAATCGAATATTCAAAGAAATTCTTCAATCATTTCAAATAAAAATTCACAATAATGGCATAGGTCAAATGCATCAAAACAAATTTTTATTTTTTTTTGCTTAGTTATCTATTTTTATTCGTTTTTTTTATAATTTAAAAATAAAATTGATTTGATCACACATCATGACACATTTTTCCATTTGTCTCAAGTAGCTATTATTCACACTCTCATACAACAATTTACACTCTTCAAAACTAGTTCAAAAGGAAAAGAGAAATCTCATTATTCGTTTAGTTTTATTGATATAAGTGCATAAAGGTAGACCATTAGTTCAATTGACTGAAATAAATCTATCAAATAAAAAGAAAAGAAACGAAGATATCTTTATAACTCTTCGATATCTTTCTGCTTCTTTCTCTCAAAGAAATCAAATCAATAATCACTCGTCTACTCAAGTTTTATGTTTGCATGTAATCAAACTCGAGAACTTTATATGAATGTGTATGCACATCGTTCAGGTCATTGCAAATGAATACGTATTTAATTAACATTTCAAGTATAAACTTTCTTCGTCGTCTTGCTGCTGTTGTTTTTGTTGATGATTATTGTTATTATCAATCAGAAATGATCTAATACAAATATATGTATATAGATGTATTCTTAGCATGATCTCATCTTGAAAAAATGACATAACTGATTGAATGAGATATTTTCGAACGAGTTCAATCTCATGCTCAATGAGAAAATGAAAAATAGGGCGTGTCGAATTTAAAATCGAAATCTAAAGCTAAACAGCTGTTACGATATGCTTGTCGATTATCAATCTAACAGACATTTTAAACTATGAAAGAAAAGAGACTTAAGTAGAAAAAATCATTTGTGCACACGCATTCACATTAATGTTAATGAATGATAGATAGTCCATATACAATCGAATAAGTTCACATCAAGATTATTGGCAGACACAGATTGTCATCAATTGCTAGATAGACAGACATACACACACGCACATATGGATATACAGAAAATGTGCTCTAATCACTCAGTTCATTGATGACAGCATAAGAATAATTGAAAATGAATTTATGACTATTCCTATTGATTCATGTGGTCATCAGTGCAATAAAAGAAAGTTTGATCATTGTTAGGATACGGAACGTGGATGTATGTATGTAAACGAAGTTCATTAGAAAGAAAAATTCATTTACTCTTCGAACGTAATCAAGTCTGCATGACATGCATCAATCAGTTTTGCCGACAGGCGTGCGTTCGCTTTCTGACATATTCATTCTGTTGCTTTATTTCTTTTTTGACCGTTAAAACTTGAGTTCATATGAGCAGATGTCTATTCTGATGAGAATATGTAATATGAAGCGGAAAAGTATCAGAATGTGACACCCATTTAAACGAGTATTTACCGTTTTGTTACTCGAAATAGACAGACAGGATATAAGCACGCACATACACAACTATTTGTATTGCCTGACTATCAGCTATGTTAATGACAAAACAAAAAGAAAAGACAAATAAATATTTTTTTTTCTCGATTGACGGTGATGGATGAATGATCAGTATGTATGTACGTATTTCGAAGGGCGTTGACATTATTGTTTTTTTTTAAATAAATGTTATTTGGTAAATATATACATATCAGTTCACTGAATAAATTTGTCGTATTCATTCAACAAAAAAACGCCTTTAGCCTTTGGCAACAAATAATAACGAAATGATCGATGAGACATGTTAAGTTTCTTTTCGTCCATTGTAGCAATCAGCTGATGAACATTTACGTTTTGTCTTTTGAACTCATTCATGATGTACGAAACAGATGTTTTCATTGGTATGATTGAGTATTTCTTCAGCTGTTTCATTCTCTCTAGTCAAAAACTGTTTTTTATCCATATGTTACATTGATTGAATAATTATCGATTGATTTATTGAAAGATCGGTTTTCTTCTATGTTGATACAATGAACAAATTGAATCATTGATTGATTTCTTTTTCTTTTCAAGTGTTATATCAATCGAAAGTCTTCTTTCTCCTTTTTTTTTCTTCTTTTGAAAAAAATCAGTCGAGTGTATGATAACAATCTTTGATCTCTGACAGCCGCACTTTTGTTTTCTATTGATAAAAATTAGAAAGAAGAACTTGAGAAAGATTGCAAAGTAAATTTTTCTTAAGTATTATTTAAACAGTGTGAATATGCTTCAAGCATTGACTAATTGAAGTATTGTTTCGAGAAAAAAAAACACATACGCACACCTCTAAATTGCGGGTAGTGTGTTTGTTTCAACATTATAATAGAGATCAAACTTAAAAATAAAAATCATTTTTTCCTTCAGGCAAACGATGTCTCATCGATCACTCAACTCATCACATTGTTATGTCCATTAACCATCGTGCTATTTTCCACTTTTCAACACCTGAGAAAAAGCAGCTCGAATGTGTGTATACATACTCACACATACATTTACATTAACTGTTATCTTGATCAGTGATGTCATTTATTCAAGTGTGTCAAACTTGAATCCTTATCATTCACTCTTCACCTATCAAAACACTAAATCATTTTTCCCTCTCTCTCTCGTTCGCCCTCTGTTTCGAACTATACTGTTTGAAAGATATGATGTGAGTGCTCCTCAGGGGGTTGAATTTCGTTTGTTTCACACATAACATTCGTTATGACACAATCGAATCAAGCAAATTTCGTTCTCTTTTCTGATAAACAAAAACAACATAATCAAACTGAACGTGAAACCACAGGAATCAATTGTTTAGTTGCTTTATAAACAAATATTGAGACAAGTATGAGGACATTATGAATGTACAATAGCAAGTAAACAAATGAAACCATCTCGATTTTCAAACTAATATTTGTTTTACTCAGGAATAAGAATAACAATCGGAATCACTTTTGATTTTTTCTATTTCATTGGACATTTTTAATTAGAAAACATACACGTCGAGACACAAAAGAAGAAACGAACATACATTCTTTTTTTCTCATTATCGGACAAAATCCGTTTGTTTTCATTTTGAAATCATTTTCAGACAAAATGAACATCTGGTGATCGACAACGTAACGTAACGTGTGTCGTCAGTAAACCGTGCGTTGACCAGCCAGTCAATTTCGTATATATGACTCTTAAGTGATAGTAAACTTAATCTCATCTTCTTTCTCGTTCGTTTTTTTTCACAAGCATGAACTAAAAAAAACGAGAGAATTCATCGTAATGAAACAGCTGTGTTCGAGCAAAGGAAAGACAAACATACAAACGAGAGAGATCGAATTGACTTTGACCGTTCAGTGAACTCATGTAAATACACAAACGGTACCATTGCACATATGTTCGAATAAACAAGACTTTCTCCTTTTTCGCTTTGAAAATTTTCTATCTTCATACGTTTATTCAAGAGCCAAGAGAAAATAAAACAAAAACAAAAAAAAACTACATGCACGTATACATAGATTTAAACTTTTTTTTTATACCTGAGACAAGGTTCTCTACATTTAATAGAATTTTATCTTTCTACGTAAACACACACAAAAAAATAATAATAATAATAACAGCTAACGTGTCCGATTTTCTCGTAAAAAAAATCAATACACACGCACACAGAGAGACAAAAAAAGAAGAAGAAGAAGAAGAACAGGTATTTGATACTAATCACACCCAAGAATAAGAGAGAAACGAAAACTACATGTGCCTAAACTTGATGTAGAGAGAGAGAAGAAGAAAAAAAATAAGTTAGGCTCAAAGCTCACATACACAAGTATATGCATAGATAGATAGATAGTGAACTACAGCTAAAAGAAAACGAACAAATAAACAAAACGCAGAAACAAAAAAAAACGAAACGAGAGGACGATGACTTCGTTTTTCTTCGAGGGAACAAACAAATTTAGACTAGTGGGTCACACACGCACACACACATGCTCATTCACAATGAGAATAAACATCTTAGTTTTTCTTCTTTTCTTTTCTTCCGGGTTAATACATCAATCCCTGATCAAGATAAATGTACACAAAATAGAGAAAACAGCAACGTAAAAAAATACACAACGAAATAAATTAAAGATAATAACCTGAGACATATATAGATATTTCTAGAAGATTATCTAAGCAAAGCCCATCGATGTTTTCATTGACATGAAATTCATGTTCGGCCAAATTGAATCGAAATTATCATCGGAGAAATGTTGATCGAATGATGAATTCAAATCTAATTGATCATTAAACGAAGGAAAAAATGATGATTGTGAAACCGTTCGATAGGTTGATTTGATTTTATCATCTTGACCAAATGGTAATGATAAATGATGCGAAAATTTCATTGTTGTACTTGTTGTCGATGGAATATTATTCGATTTAATCCATTTCGAACATTCTTGATTGGTATCAATGATATCTGTGATTGAATATAAATCTTTTTCGAAATCATTTTCTTCGGGATCAGATGTTTGTCCGGTTCGAGCAGCAATATGACTTTCAATTTCGATTTTAGCTGCTTCGACATTTTCAGGTAGACCAGAAATTTCGAAGACAGGTTCTTTATCACGACCTGGTGTAATTATATAAGTGTTTGTTGTCTGTTGAATACGTTTTATTGTTGCGCCCTTTGGACCAACAACAAGTCCAACAACTCGATAGGGAACACGAACTTGAATTGTTGTTTGTTGAACATTATTTGTCGATGATGTCGATGGATAGATGAGACTATTGTAATGTAAATTGGTGTTACTTCCACTGCTTGTACTGCTATTCGATGATATGCTCGTGCTATTTTGTTTTCGAGCAGCTCGAATTTGTGAAAAATGATCGGCAGCTGAGAGAATTTCCTTTTTCGCTTGATAAACATCTTCTTTGCGACCTGTTATTATGAACACAGGTTGATCGCCTCGAACAGGTGTTTTTATATAAGTATTTGTCTTCGTTCGAAGTGCTTTGATTTTACAACCTTGTCGACCGACAATTTCAGCGACATGTTCTGAACTAGGCACCGGTACACATTCGGTCATATTTTGACTTTTTTTCCCCATTGAATCGTACAAAAGTGATGGTGGTGGTGGCGATGATAATTTTTGTTGTTGATCGAAACAATAAGATAAATCATTGATATCGTATTGTTGTTGGCAAGCAGCAAGAATAAGTGATGATGATAATGATGAATTCGATGATGAACGTTGAAAATCACTTAGAATCGATGCACTTGGCATTATGTAGAAAATAATTTTAGAAAAATAACCTAAAATCAAAATGATAATAAATAATGATGACTTTTGTTTCGATGTGTGTTTTTTTTGCGAAAGTAGAACATTATTATCGTACGCGTAGACTTACCGCTGTGTGTCCAGTCAAACGACGAAATGTGAATGCGATGATTAACGCTTATGTGCTCGACCCTTTCTCCTATATATTGGGTAGACCGAGAGAAAGAGAGCGAGAGAGAGAAAGAGAAGAGAGAGGAGAGAAAAAATGAGACGAAAGAGAGAGAAATAGAGTATAGCACGAAAAAAACGGTAAAGAACGAATGGAAAATGTGTACAATCTCTCTCTTCCACCTGAATGGTGGATGGAGGATAAGTTCTTCGATTCTTCTTTTTTTTTTCTTCTTAAAACTTTTTTTTAATACGCATCTATTGTCTGATGAACTTTGAACTGTATGAGTAACTCGAATGAGTGCAAAAAGAAGAAGAAGAAGAACAACCAAAAAAAGAATGCCCCTCGAACTAGCTGTTGCCGTTTCTTTTCTTCCCTTTCTGGTTATTAATGAAAAAAAGGAGAAGCGGGCGAAGAAATATGTACCGACTAGACATCGAGTCCAGAAAGAACGAGAAGAAACACGATGGAGACCTACTAATACTACGACTCGACTCGAATTAATGTTTGTTTCTTACGAATTTTATCTGATGTGCTAGACATTCGTTTTGAAGAATGAAAAAGAAACGTGATGTGATGTTATGTATAGCAGTCAGTTAATTAGAGAATAAAAAATGCGCGATTTCATTTCGCTTTTTTTTTTATCTTAAGACACAGAAGTCAAATGATTTTTTTTCTTCGTCGTTTTAATTTGAAAATGACATTCCAAAAGATAAGCAAAAAGGAAAAGAAAAACAAATGATAACTGGTTTCTCATGTCGATGGTTGTTCTTCCGTATCGAAATAGGATTCATCTTTTGAATTCGTTGGTGCTGTTTGATCAGCAATTGTTTTCATTCGATCATTCAAAGCTTTCAATGCTTTTTGTCTATGAGAAAGAAAAATAATCATTTGAAAATTTTTGTTCTTTTGACTTTTCTCATTCTAACTTTTGTCTATTGGCATCAGCTGTTTCTGGGCCTGGAATCGTGATTGTAATCGTCGATGATGCACCGATATTATATTTTTTAACCATCGGCTGACACAGTTTCATTTGAACAAATAATTCGAAAATTGAATTGGCAATTAAACTGATTATTGGAGAAATTATTGAAGGAAAAAAACTAGCAAATGAAAATGAATTCGACATATCACCTTTGGTTCCATTTGGATGCGGTTGAAAGAATCTTTAGAAACAAACAAAACAATACAAATTCACAAATCATCTAATTGATTTTCATTTTCACCTTAAATATGTCCAACTGAGAACAATGCCGAATGTTAACATCAGAAAGAAATGTATCGGAATTCCATTTAATAACCAAAGTACAAACGTTAGACAAACAATGATCAATGGTACTTGATCTTGTTTTAATTGTAATAATGGTGTACTTATTAAGATTGTATCGGGCATGAGTTGTTTGATTACAACTGAATAAGCTCCAATGAATGCTGCTAGACCGTAGATAGGTCGTTCGAATAGATACTCATCATTGAATGTTAAACCGTAGAAAAGAAAATAAATACATGCAACTGACAATGCGTTCGGAATAGTAATGAGAAAATAGAATTTTATAAGTTCTCGTGTGCCCCATAATGGCTCGATCATTTTCGAATAGAGAAAAATAACGATAACATCAAGAATCGTATGCCAAATATGCATTTCAATAAAACTATGAGTTAAAAACGTCCTAAAAAGATGTTTGACATGAAAATAGTCGAATTTTTTTGGGTGCAAACGAACCAAACCCAGAAATTTGGCGGCATTATACGTCCTGGTATCACAGTGAGAATTTGAATACATCGCGGACTGAACGAAAGAACATATCCGAGAATGCATAACAGACATATGCATTTCGTTGTCAAACCCGATGAAAACACGGCAGATTGCAGTTGTTGTCGAATGTCTTCGACACCTGTTTCCTTCATTCTGTATCAATTTCGAATAGCAACATCATCTTATGTCATCCTATTGAGCTTCTTGTACAGTTGTTACCATCGTGAGGTATTCAATGGATTAATCTTGGCGACAGACAGATGGCAGTATGCAATGAAACGAAACTTTATTATTCAAAATTAAAAAACTAAAATCACGGATTTTCACTCAACGAAGCTCTTGCACAATGCACATGCATTTGACTTGCGTCTCGATCGATAACGCAAGATGTTTCATAGAATTGATGTAGACAAATTTTACATCGACGATATTCGTTGATTAAAACATGCGAACGTTGAAGTTTAACTAATTGAATATTGAGTTTTTGATTTTGTAAACGTGCTAATGCAAGTTCGATACGAATCGAACGATGCCGATTTGAAACTGTTCGAAATGCACGTTCGACTATCGGTCGAATCAATGAAATAGGCCAATGTCTTGGCATTGATTCGATGATTTTGAGAAAATTCAAATCAAGTTGATTATTAGAAAATAGATGAATTAATGCTTGACTGATTCGATCTGGATATTTATCGAAAATGTCAAGATAGACTTGAAAGAGTTCGTAACTGATCGTTTGTTGTTCGACAGTTGATCTGTCTTTTGAAAGAATTCGACAGTAGTTTTCAGCATACGGACAATCTTCTAAATCATCGACGAGAATTCGAAATGCTCGATGATATTCATTCATCTGAATAGAATATTAAAAGATTTCCTTTGAATGAAACTGATTGATTTACTTTGCCGTAGAGTAATGCACGTTCGTATTGAAAATCATCGAATCGATCGATTCGGTTGAAGACCGATGAAATCGAATAGAAATTCGATTTGATTAGAAATTCTTGAAATCTTTCTCGTGATTGATCATTCGAGAAGATCTCGTCTAGATAGATATTCATTAATAATATTTGAATATGTTCATTCTAGAAAATAAATCAATTGATCTTTCAAATATCTGAATGGGATTTGTCATGTTATACTGAATTATTGAATTGAAAAACCATACGTTCGAGATAGATTTTTAGAAAGAATGCCGATGATTGAAGAAATTCAATGATGTTTTCTGACGAAAATGGATCAGCATTGGATTCTGTTTGATATTTATTCGAAAAAATCTAAAAATGAAAATTTGCTGTTACGAATTCGTTTCATCGAAATTCTATTCATCGTACTTCAACTGCGAGTTGACCTTCATTTTGTTCGAATAACCATTTAGCAATTTGAAATTCGAATTGTCTGTCAAGATTTCTCTCGAGTACATATCGACTAATCAATTCAATGCCAGGAAATGTTTCATCATTGGGATATTCTTTTAATACGATTCTATACTAAAAAAATAGCAACGACAAATATTCGTTTTGATTTTAATAACATTACTTTTGCCAAATATCGATGGTTTGTTCATGTTGTTCATGAGCTGAATAGAGCAAAGCAGCACCGTGATAGAATCCGAGTTGTAAGAGTAAATTTGCATATTCCATAGGAATAAAATGAGCATTGCTTTCGAGATATTCGACGAGCAATGAACGAGATTTGAGAAGTAGATTGATTTTTAATAAACATGAATAATAATCCTTTTTAACGAAACACAAAATTAAAGTTTTTTTTTTTTTTTCTAAAGAACTCTTTTCATTTACATTTCGATGAGAAAATTCAGCATGATGTTTGATCATATAATCAGAAAGTGTTGTCAACCATTGAATGTATTGATTTGTGTCGATTTCTCGTGGCCAAGGAGAGTTCAATGGAAGAAAAAAAGGAATTTCAAGGATGATATCATGATAATCTAAATGAATTTCATCGAATAAGTCCAATGCATGAGTTAGATTCATCGATTGAAATTCAATTAGAGCGATGCGTTTTTTTGTTGATAAAATAATTGAATTGTTCGATGATGAATAAAGATTTTCAGCGAGAGTTAACGCTTGATCAGCTAGATGTTGATCCAGTAAATATTCGATTTGTTTGGGAAAAGAAAGAGACTGAAGATGATAGATTGTATGTTGATTATGCATGAGAATTTCGTTGGAATTTTCTGAAGAAAGATTTTGAAAATGTCGACAATTATCAATAGAAATCTCTTGTTTTAATTCACTATCGAACGAACTGATTTCGAAAGTAAAAGCAAATAAATTGAAATCGAATAAGATGATTCAAGAATACCTATAGATATGCACACAATCTTCCGTCAGAACAAGAATATATGGATGTGAATAGAACAATTCTGAAGGTTGGACATTGAATCTTATCGATGGTTGTTGACAAGTACTTTCAAGTGTATTTAAAACGCCCATACTTGGACCACTTAATAGATATTCACCCTAGACAAAAACATCAACATCCTCAATTTCATGTAGAAAAAAATCTGAGTCTATTTACTGGTGAGATCCGTGTAAAACATGTAGGTATACTGTTATCTTTCAATGAATAGATCTTGTGTAGAGAATTTGTCGATGGAATATATGAATAGTAACTTGTTTCTGAACAAGCCAATATACCGCACTCATCCATGCCCTCAAATAAACATTTATCTTAATGAACTTTGTTTTATTCTGCTTTATCAATACAATCGATATCAATGTATCTTGCCCTGAGATTTCATAAATCAAATGAATACTACTTCGATCAAGTTGATAGACTTGTAATTTATTTCCTTTTGTTGAAATACACATCTATACAAAAAAATTCATTTCTCACAACAACAACAACAAAAAAATAGAATGAATTTCTTACATCGATCGATGCACCCTGAATAGCTCGAGTCGAAACTGTAAATGTTCGAATATTTGATAATTTTATATTCGGTATCAACTAAAACATATCGATCGCGTTCGAATTCGAATACGTATACGCATATTTGCTTACTTGCAATGTATCACTATTAATTATTTGCAAAAGATGATTACTCAATGTAATAATACGATGCAGAGATAGAATGATGACTTTTAATTTGACAACTGGCTTATTCTAGCAGATCAATTAATCAAGATGGAGAAAGATGTGAGCGAGTAATGAGCCTTACAGTTTGGAGATTGAGACAACCTGTTGTCTGATATTTATATTCATTTGAATCTGTTCTTTCGATTGAAAATTTATGCAGAAATCTAAATGGAGAATAACACACAAAAAAAAGCGAATTGAATCGATTAACCTTTTTACTATGAGAAACAGATAACTGATTGAACTTGTCATTTACTTAATTCATTCTCGGACAAAAAAAAGTAGAGGGTGTGACAATGTCATTTCATTGATTGATTTTCTTTTAAAACATCGACGATCAAATTGATAGTGTGATTAAAATGTCATCGATATAGAGAAAAAAGGTTAAATATCTAACGAACGAACGAATGAGTGCTTTTGTTTTAATCAATTGATCAAAACAGGTGTTCCTAATACCCTTATCAGACATGAGAAATGCTTCGAGCTTGTAGGGAGAAAAAAAAATAAGAACGCCCATTTCACCATACATGAGTAAATTGGTCGAGACGATTAATCATATTCATCTCTTTTAAATAAACAACATAGAACGACATCATCACCCCTGCAGGGATCTTCTAGTCGAATTTATCCGCATAATCAGTTAATCGAAATGTACGTTAAGACTTTTTTTTTTTATTATTTCGTATGAATGATTTGAAAGTTTATTGACATAAGTTCTTTCTTTCTCTCTCTCTGTGTTCAAGAAATGAACACACACACGTATATTGAGTTCAATTACCACTTGGCTAGCATCGATTATTTATCTTGATCATAGAGCACTAGACAAATATCATTTAAACGAATTGAACGTGTTCATAATCTCGACGTGTATGTATGCATGTATGTATTCAATTGATACAGCAATGTGAATAACGTACATATGATGTGACAGCAGAAAAAGAGAGAAAAAAGAACGATCACCGGAGAATGAACATGTTTTGCAGTTTCATGAATAAAACGAGATAATTAATAGAAAAAATACTGTTGAATATTGAGTAATTCGTTTTTGAGATGATGATGATGTTGGTGTATCATGCGTTGAATGTATCGATTCCAAGGAAAGAGCTATTCCACATGAATCGTATTCATTTTGTTTGACTTTTTTATATTGTCGTTTGAGTTGAATAGTTAAACATTGTTTTTCATCGAGTAATGAACGAAAACAATCGCGTAAACGTGAATAGATATTACAATCATTGTCCAATTGATCGGCATAGGACGAATCTTGAATACAATTTTCGAATTTAAATTGACAAAATTGCGAACGAAACGGTTGTAATGAACCGAGTATATGGAATAATTGATTGGATGTGTGATCTTGTTGGGACTGATTATCAGCGATGTATGCTTTTATGATCGTCACGAGAATGACGAATTGATAGAATAGATGTGTTTGTTGAAAAATAATCATGAATAAGAAAAGCAAATTAAAATGATATGATCGGTAATGAATAGGTATGAATTGAATATTGACAGGAAACGGAATTGTAATTTACATTAGTATCGCATTGTTGAACGGGCAACTTGTCGAATGAGAGAAAGGGGAGACGAGACGAGACATACTGATGAGGATGAAGAAATAGTCAAGCAGAAATATCATAGAGCTTATTTCTCTTTTCTTTCTCTCGTTCTCTTTCTCTCTTTCTCTCTGTTCAGTACAAGAGAAAAAGAAAAATGTCCAGTCGTTTTTGTGCACAACGTGATTCTATGAAAAGAATTTACGCTATTACTAACTAGTGATTATGATGAATGAATGTATGACCATCGGCAACAGTTACTCTTTGTTCCGTGTTAAAACAAGGCGGAGGAAATCTGTTGCATCACAGCATGAGATACAATTCTTTTCTTTGAATCTAAAACAAGTGAACCCGTTTGTCATAGATCGTTTCCTCGAACTTGTTAATAATGCTGATTGAAAATGTCAAGTACCATTTGGATGTGTCTCTTGTCGAGACCATCAATCTATATGATAATCATATTTCACTATGAATTTCGAAATAATAAACACGTTTGAAACGCACTGATAAACTTTGAAGTGAGTGAATGAGTGAGGGAAAGAAAAAGATGATCAAAGACTAAACTTGCATGACAAGATGATTGTCGTTGAAAAATAGTTTATCATACGTGTACAATCAGTTGACAGTTCAATTTGTTTCCTTTCAAGGTTTTCTCGTTGTACATATCTTACTCTTTATTAATCAAACAGAAGAAAAAGGCTTGAGCACATCTGTGGCCTTTTGCGTCTCCCGTTTTTATTTCTTCTCTTATGAAGAAAAAAAAATGTCATTACCTCGAAGGGTATTGTTCAACTATACTAGACATATGCGAAGAGATTTGTGAACACGAACGAGAAATCTCGTGATTAAAACAAATCAACTTCGAACGGCGTTGAATCGTCTTCGTCTTATATAAGATATCGATTTTCATAGACGTTTGACTGTTGATCTTTCATCCTCTACATGTTTCATCGCCTATAGACCATGAGCAAAGAACCTGATATGCATAGCGATTAGGATGATATCATCATTTGAATATATACATATATCTATAATTTATCTTCATAAAGAGAAAATAGCATAGACGCAACATGTGCCATACGGTCATTTAGATATCTCTCTTCTCGGTAGGAAACGATGTTCTCGTTCTGATAATAAAATGCATTCGTCTAGATTCTTTAGGGAGGGAAGGAAAGCCTTAGAAATGATGATTTTTCTTCTTCTCATTTCGTTTAAATTTGAATTTTAAATGAAATCGTATAATTTAAGTTAATCATTTGTTTATATAAAAGCATCATGTAATCGATATGTTTGACCTCGAAATCAAAATGAATATACCACCGATCGCTGTCGGATGTGTATATCAGCTCGACGAAATAACTTACCCATCGGTAGTTCCAATATAGAAATCATTGATCCGAATGGATTCATTCGTTATATCAATGCATTCGATCTGATAACCAAAAAGACTCAAATAGAAATGATAATTTGTCATGCAAATTACCTCTCCGATATCATGTGAAAATCGAGACCAGAAAGGTTTTAGAGAAAATATATTCCACGTCATTATCAAACACTGATTTACAAAAGAAAAACAAACTCGACTGTTGTTTTACGCATCTTGTCTTATCTAATCTTTCTTTTTTCGGAGTTCATTTTTTGCATTTTTACCAATAGAAATCCAGGGTGATGATGTTTTGTAGATCTAAATTTGATAAAATTCAATCAAATCATGTTCTTTGCAATTTCCATTGCTTGTTCGATAAATGAAATACACAACTGGTTCAGATTTAGAGGATAAGCTTTACTATTGTAATAGGATGATGATCATCTGTCTGTATATATACAAGATAGATTTATGAGAGGGCGCTAATTGTTAGTACGATTGATTAGCTGAAAATCGAGACGAGAATATTTTCGATGTCATTAACAAATATTGGTTTTTGAAGAGAAAAATTTCGGTTTAGCTTTTTGTTCATTTTTATCTAATCTTTCGTATTTGTACAATTGGCTTTGACTGAATCAATCGAAATCTCTCCTCAATCCTTCGTATTCGAACTGCATAGGCAACTTAAAATCACTGGATTAAAATCATGAAAATTTTCTGTACATACTCAAACGTATTTTAAAAATTTCACATTGCAAATTTTCTGATTTTTATCACTCAATTTCATCATTGTATATTCATCTTAATACCTTCGTTAAATCTGTGACGTCATTCGCTAAAAAATATTGTACGCGTATCACATATACATTCCTTTTCTCGTCGTCGTTGTTCTTCTTCTTCTTCTTCTTCTCCTTCTTCTTCTTTTTTTTTCGCAAAGAGATCACCTATTTATCTTTCGTCTTTAACCCTGGTGTGTATCATCCATCGTATTTTTTCTTAGATAAATCGCTGTTCAGGTGAGAGCGGTCTAGTGCTTTCTTCGTATTTTCTTTTTCCGATGGCTTTTATTCGGCGCTCATCGTCGTTTGTCTTCAACACATTCAAACGACTCGCAATCGATTATCGAGATGTACTGATTGATACAGGAAAAAAATCTCTTCAACATCCCGTGAAAGCACTTTTCTATACATCGAATATTTCGCTGCTAATCTACGCGTATCGAACAATGCCATCGTTTGGTTCGTATAAAGAACAGCTTGTCGATATTCGTCAACAGGAAATTCTTACATCGAGTCTTATACGTAATCGACAAGTCGAAATCTATGTCGATACAATCGAACAATTATTCGCATCGAAACAAATACATTTCGTTGATTGTTATCTGTTTTCTTTAATTGTTTACCGACGACGATACGAAATGACTGATCATTCATCGAAATTCTATGAAAATCTTTGTTCATATCTTCATTTCAAACGTTATGCTCGTATTATTGATATTGGAATGTTTAATCGATGGTATCGATTGAATCAGCTAGTTCCTCAGCTCGATGTTTTCGATGAAACAAAATAGAGAGCGAGAGACACAGAGAGAGAGAGAGAAAAAAAAACTATATTTTTTGCTTTGTAATAATTCGAAGGAGAATCTATCTCAATTCGATTATCATTTCTTTTCTTTTTTTTTGTTCTCTTTGCAGATAGAGATAAAGAATATATATCGGTCGTTACCTTCCTTTCGTCGTCATTTATTATCATCGTATGCGAACAGATGTTTTTTAGTGCTTTTCTCTCTCTTTTCTACGTCTTAATACACAGATTTGTTCTTTCTTTTCTTTTTTTCTTCTCCCTCTCTCTCTTTTTTTCGTTTTTTTATTATTATTGATATCATATCGAGCTTCGTCGTTCTTTCTTTTCTCCTCCCGTTTCGTCGTTGTGTTCGATGCGTGCGAATATCAACGGTGAACAAAATCATTCGCGAGAGATTATTTGTTGACTTTTGTCTTAGGACACGAATAGTTTTTTTCACAATCGAATGCGAAATTCTAGAGAATGATATAGATTAAAATGATTGTTCTCTATTTGAATTGTAGACAAAATAAGAAAACAAATATCATGGCCACGGCAATGGATAATAATTTCTCAAGAGAAAACGGTCTTAATGAAACAACAACATGGACAACAGCAGCAACAACAACCGATTCGTCAGTATCAAAAAAATCTGATGCCGATGAAGTACCGGATTATAATGAAGCTTTTCCACAATTACGATCATCTGGTCAAGTTATTCCTCGACCGAATGCCTTTTTCGGTTCGACATATTCACAATCAACCAACGGAACCGATGCCATGAACAATTCAACAGCAAACAACACATCGGCCAAAGCCGATGAAGATAAACGACGAAAATTGGCGCTTCATGCGTCGACAATAACAACAAAAATTATCGAAATTCCTCCGGAAGAACGAGTTTTGGATAAGAATGATAATTCTCGTCGTACGGGTAATAATCAATCATCACGTAATACTGGTGCTAATACCAATGGGCAGCCATTACAAAAACTTTGCCTTCGAATTCAAAAGGAAACATCAACGAATATTTCGTTTCTTTACAAAGATCAATTATTGATCGTAACAATAACCGGTCGGCCCGAACAAGTTCGTTTGGCTCAAGTTCAACTTGTTCGAGAATTGCAAAAGCCGGCGAAAATCTCGGTGGACATTCCGTTGGATTTCCATCGATTTATTATCGGGCCACGTGGCGCAACATTGAAAACTTTAGAACAAGAAACAGCCACACGTATTACTGTGCCACGACAAGACAGTCATTCGAACTCGATTGAAATCATTGGCGCCAAAGATAATGTGAAATTATGTGAACAAAAAATTCTCGATCTTTATCATACACAATTCAATAAAGGTTTCGAACGTTTAACAATTCCATTTTTATATCATCCATGGATTCGTCATCAACTTGTTGATGATCTTGTTCAACAATATCGTGTTAGCATTGATCTACCACCGCCAATCAAACAAACCGATGAAATCACGATTCGAGGTGAACGTGAACCAGTCGAACATGCCAAAGCGAAATTGTTGCAATTCTACAAGAGTCTCGAAGGAAAAATCATGACATTTCCATTGGAAATTCCTAGTGAACAACATCGATTCATTTTGGGCAAAAAAGGTGCCGGTCTGAAAGACATTTTCGATAAGACCAATGTTTATGTTCGTATACCGAATCAAGAAGAAAATTCATCGACAATAACCGTTCAAGGTGAAACAGGCAAAATTGGCGAAGCGATTACGATGATCTATAAGATGGCCAATGCGGTTACAATCAATCAAATCGATGCACCACGTTGGATGCACGGCACAGTCAAGGGCGAGAAGAATGTTCATCTCGAAAATTTGAAAAAATCACATCCGGATGTGAAAATCTTCTTCCGTGATGAACATATTAGTTTAGAAGGGCCACCGGAAGAAGTCGAACGTGTTCGTGCGCAAATGCAATTGTCAATCGATGAATTGAAAAAGAAAAATACAACCTATGGTGAAGTTAATATTGATCAACAATATTACAAACAATTAATTGGCAAAAATCAAGCACGTTTGTTAGAAATGCAAGAACAAACCGGTTGTGAAATTAAATTTCCGGGCGGTGATAACCGAGCGGTGAGATTAATGGGCACGAAAGAAAGTGTCGAAAAAGCACGACAATTGCTAACAGAACGATCGACTAAATTGGTAAAGTTTTGTTTTTTCTACCTTCTTGATTTCTCTTGAGACATTCGAACGTTGTTTTTTTTCTTTCTTATTATTTCGGTAGGCTAATGAAACAACAGTTGAATTAAGTATTGATCCTCAATATTATCCACAAATCATTGGTGCTAAAGGCAAAAATCTCGAAGAACTTCGTTCAAAATATCATAACATTCAAATAACATTTCCCGAAGCAAACAGTAAAAGTGATAAAGTTAGTTTACATGGCAATAAGGACGATGTTGACAAATGTTCGAAATATTTACTATCGAAAATTAAAGATCTCTATTCAATTGAAATCAGCGTACCGAAACGATTGTATCCTCTTTTGATTGGCAAAGGCGGTGCAAATATTCAACGTTTACGCGAAAAAACACCTGATGTTCGAATTGATTTGATATTGTCTGATGAAACCAAAGAGGTCACACCGTTGAGAGTCAGCGGCAAGAAAGCCGATGTTGATAAGGCACGAAAAGTTCTCGAAGAACATATCAATCAATTGAATACATCAATCGAAAATTCGATCGAACAACACGTCACCATCGATCCCAAATGGCATTCGAAATTCTTTCAAAATAAACGTAAATTATTAAATGATTTACAACAACAATTTGGTGAAATGTTAATTAAACTACCTGAACGAACAACAAATTCCGATCAAGTTCTTCTTCGTGGACCGAAGGAAACACTTCAACAAGTACGAAAACGTTTGGATGAACTTGTTGACACATGGGAAAATACAGTTACCAAAGAAGTGACAATTCCACATCGACATCATGGTTATTTACTTGCACAAGGCGGTGTTCACATTCAACCGATTCAAAAAGATTTCAACGTTCAAGTCAAATTTCCACCACGTCCAGCAGCCAACAATCAAAAAGACGAACAAGAAACAACAACAACAACAACAACAACAACAACAACTGAAGATGAAAATCAAAAGGATATTGTTCGAGTTACTGGCCGATCGGATGACGTCGATAAAGCAATTGTTGCTTTAGAAAAAATGATTCCAATTGAAACAAGTGTCGATATTCCATCGGATGCACATGGTTCATTAGTTGGCAAAGGTGGCAGCAATCTTCAAACATTGATTAAACAATATCCCGATGTTCAAATCACATTTCCACCACAAAATTCAGCACAAAATACCATTCAATTACGTGGTCAAAGTGAACAAGTCGAAAGCGTTCGAAAAGAACTACTCGAATCCTATGAAAAACTTCAAGCCGATCGACAAGCACGTTCATTCGAAGTTCGATTTACAATCAAACCCGAATATCGTTCGATCGTTGTCGGCACACGAGGCAAAACAATCAATCAATTACTTCAGAAATATGACGTTAAAATCGATATCAATCAAAGCGCAACACCATCATCAGCTGTTGTTCCTCAACCATCATCATCAACAGCCAATAATACCGATGAAGATAATTCAACCAATGAACAACACGATGATCAACAAGCTATACCAGAAGAAAATCACACATTACCAACAGAAACTCCAAACACAAATCAATTAGCCGACGTCGAAGTCGTCATCACAGGTTATGAAGACAAAGCTCTTGCTTGCCGAGAAGAAATCTTACGTTTAATCAAAGAATTCGAATCGAAAATAACCATGGAAATCGAAATCGATCCACGTATACACGCACGTATCATCGGTTCAGGCGGCTCGAAATTACAACAAATTCAAAAAGAATACAATGTCGAAATTAAATTTCAAGGCAATCATAAAACTGATAAAGTACATGTCATCGGCTTGGATCAAGACAAAATCGATGCTTGTATCGATCATTTATTATTGTTAGAAGAAGATTTTCTTCAAGATCTACCCTATCGACCATCGAACAATGTTCAAAATCAAAACGATTTTACATTCGGTCAACAATTGAATCTTGCACAACAACAAGAAGTGCCAACAAATAGCAGCAATCATTCGAAAGGAAATTCGAAATCGAAAGGCAATCGACAAGCACCATTTCAAGTTAAAAACGCACCATGGACAAATGGAAACGAATATGAGAATGATCATCAATCACGGCAACGTAATGGACATGCCAATTCACCAAAGAAATCTTCAGCACCAAATCGTGATGATTTAGGTAATTCGATTTTTTTGTTTCGATTCGAAACTTGTTTTCGTTGTTGTTGTAGCCGAATATCCAACATTCAGTAACGGTTTATCATCGAAATCCGATGATAATTCTTCTCCTCAAGTGCAAACAACAACAGTGAATCCAATACCAGTTATTTGGGGTCCTCAAAAACGAAAATAAATCAAGAGCGATAAGGAAAAAAAAGAAACTATTTCATGTGCGTCTTTGTTTTGTCACATCGGCAAAACAAAAGACACACAAAACTGTGATTCGTTTCTCTCTTCTTCATTCTGTTTTTCAACTATCATTATTTATAAAACAAAAAAACTTTCTCTTCTTCTTCTTCGTGTTCTTTTGCTCAACTCTTTTGACTCTTTAAAGAAAAAAAAAGAAAATATCTGTTTTTGTTTTCCCATCTTATTTTCTATATTCAATGTTTTTCTCTCTCTCTCTCCATGTTACTCATAAAACAGCCACATATTCTTATTCTTTATTCTTATTTGGGTTTTTCTTCTGCGACACAACACAACAGCAACAACTATATATACATGTACTTGTTTGTTTTGATTTTCCTTCCTATTTCTTTTGTTTTTCGAGGGTAAAACTATTTGGTTATCATTATGCAATACTATTGTTTTGTTTTTTTTCTCTTCTTCTCATTGTGTGTATATACCAGTTTGTTGGTTAGACTTTGTTTTTTTTTCTCTCTCTCTCTTTCTTTCTCGATTGTTCACGAAAACAACAAAAAAAACAGACGTTGATCTCTTATCACGAGTGTCCCGTTGAACTCAGTTCGTGCGTGTGTATAACGATAAATTGATTATTACTATTATTATTATTATTATCTCTGCTGTTTTGGGGAGAGTTCATTCTTCTTAGTTGGGGGGATATTTGTTTTTTGTTTTCTTGTTCTCTTCTTTCGTGTGCCCGCGTGCTCTTGTTGAAACCATTGAGAATGATTCTATTATATATATATATTTGTGTGTGTGTGTATCTCCAAAGAAATCTTTCGAGATAAAAGTTAAAGATTTTGTTAGTTGTACGCGCCTCCGTTTTAAATGTGTTCGTTTTCTTTTTTTTTTATTAAAGGATCCTTATATTATTACTCTATAAGATTATTCAACCATTTATACTGTTATGAAATTTGTTGTTTGTTTCTTTTTCTTCTTCTTCTTCTTCTTTTTCGTTTTTTTTTTGCAAAACATACGATCGCTCTTTTATCTAGTTGTTTGAGTTTTTCTTTTTGATGAGAAAAAAAAAGGAGACACCAATAAATGGTTATTGAGAAAAAAAGAACTATCCGAACCGAAAGCACTGAATGAGTTAAGATTGTCATTCTAGATGGAGACAACTGAACCGGTGACGACAGCCAGTGCAAGTTCAAGTACTGAACCGAAACTTCCGGTATGTATTCTCGTTCTCGGAATGGCTGGCTCAGGAAAAACAACATTCCTTCAACGTATTAACGCTCATCTGCATAGTCAACAGACGCCACCCTTTGTTGTTAATCTTGATCCAGCTGTTCACGAACTGCCCTATCCATGTAATGTTGACATTCGTGATACAGTCAACTATAAACAAGTCATGAAACAGTATAGTCTCGGCCCGAATGGTGCGATTGTCACATCATTGAATCTATTTTCGACAACATTCGATCAGTTACTATCGATCTTAGAAAAAAATCAATCAAAATATCAATATTATCTCTTCGATACGCCGGGTCAAATCGAAGTTTTCACTTGGTCAGCTTCGGGCACGATCATAACTGAAGCTCTCGGTGCAACCTATCCGACAATTGTTGTTTATATTATGGATACACCTCGTTCTTCGAACCCCATAACATTCATGTCGAACATGCTCTATGCTGTTTCGATACTCTACAAGTATCGTTTGCCGTTTGTCGTCGTTTTAAATAAGACTGACATCATTGATCATCGGTTTGCGTTAGAATGGATGGATGATTTCGAATCATTTCAATCGGCTATCGAACAAGAACACTCGTATTCGACAGATTTATGTCGATCGTTAAGTCTTGTCTTGGATGAATTCTATACGAATCTACGTTGTGTAGGATTTAGTTCGATGTCAGGCGATGGATGTAAAGAATTTTTCGAAGCTATTCATGATGCTTGTCACGAATATGAACATGTTTATAAAGTTGAATATAAAAAATGGCAAGAAAAGAAAGCCAAACGTGAAAATGACAAACGTGAACAAGATTTAAAACGTTTACAAACGGATCTCTCAACTGAACCGAGTTTAATCGGAGAAAAACGTTATCGTTATGAAGACGATCAAATTGAAGAAAGCGATGATGATGATAACGATGACGAAGAAGAAGAGGATGCAGACAATGAAGAACAAGAAGAACAAAGTTTTAATAGATTCCTAGCGAAAACGACGACAACGAACAGTATGAATATGGATACGTAAATAATTCATGTAATCCTTTGTTTTTTGTCTAATGTAAATAAACAAGATTATAACGTTTCATGTCTCGATTTTTTTATTCGAATAAAAACGAAGTTCGATAGTGTTGGTCTAATCATTGGCCAGAATATAGTTACTACGTAGTCAGGTCGACTCGATTCAAAACTTTCTCTTTCTTTTATCAAACGAGTGGCGAAGAAGAAGAAGAAAAAACATGCATACATTCATACATTTTCTTTCTTTTCTTTTCGTTTCGTTTTTATTCATTGGGTGTTTATCACCATTCGACCGAAAGAATGAAACTAACTGTACGAGGTTAGAAGAAAAGAAGTGAGAATAAAAAAAAGGTGCTTGTCTCAATACAACGAATAGCTGTACTAGGATATACAATCCTCTCATACGCTACAGTGAGCACATCGACAAAAAATCAACGTTTAAATTCAAATATCTTTTCTACGTTTGATTTCAGATAAGATTTTTCTCGAGTTCGAAATGGGAAAACATTCTGACCGTTCGATTGTCGATGACGATGACGATGATAATGTCGACGAAGATTTAGATGAACAAGAATTTATTGTCGAAAAAATCATCGATAGAAAAGTTGTTAATGGTGAAGTTTATTATTTTCTCAAATGGAAAGGTTTCAGTGACACCGAAAACACTTGGGTACGAATGAAAATGAAAAGATTCATATTCGCAAAATGTCATTTTTCGATTATTTAGGAACCCGAAATGAATCTTGATTGTCCGGAATTAATCGCCGCTTATCATCGACGAACGAATACACAATCGAAAAAATCGACACTCGATTCGAATAAACGAACAGCTAGCGAAACCACCGAACAAACACAAGACATTTCCGATGCAACGAAGAAAATAAAACGTGCCAATGATTTCGGTTATGGGCGAGGATTAGAAATCGAAAAAATTCTCGGCGCTACAGATGTTTACGGCGAATTGATGTTCTTGTAAGGATTGATGTCTGCTTTTTCAATTTTTAATCATATCTTGTTGTTTTCTAAGAATTAAATGGCAATCTGTAGAAAAGCCTGAATTGGTACCTGCTCGTATTGGTAAATTTCCATTGAATACGAACGAATTTTTTTTTATTGCTCTTCGTTTTAGCAAATGTAAAAAGTCCTCAACATGTTATTCGTTTTTATGAAGATCGTTTGACTTGGGCAAATACAGATGAGAATACATCGATTCATCCTGAAAAACAATAGGAAAAATCAACCATCGTTTTGATCTCAATGTGATATATATAAATCTTGACTGTCTCGTGTTTTTGGAATTTCTGTTTCGTTATTAAACATTGTTTTGTAATAAAAAAAAATCAATCGATCAGCATCTTTCTTAGTAACGAATGAACAAAAAAGCAAAACTAATATTATATTGAAAGAAAGGAATCAGACAAGTAAAAGCACTTGAAAGCTTTTAATGAAACTATGAGGCCGTTCAAGATGTCTGATATTACATCATCGAACAGTTGCATTTCATCACGAATTTCTTCAATTTTTTGACTTTGACTTTTATTTCTTACTCGTACAAACGCACACACATACAAATAGTAATAATAACACAATAAAGAAATGTGCTTTTGTTTTATTAGACAAATGAAATAGAGAAAAATAATAATAAAGAAGAAGAAAAAAAATAAGCTCAAGAGCTGAACATATTTATTCGATTTGAATTGAACATTTGTTTATTAGCTGTTTTTGTTTTTTGTAATAGAGAAAAGAAAAAGAAAAATAAGAGAGGGGGAAAGAAAATACAACCGCGTAAGTACAAGCTACAATCATTGAGAAAGAGAAGATTCATGGGATATGGATTTACAACAGATGAAAATCGCTTTTTTTTTCAATGAAGTCGATTTTGATTACTCTTAGCAGCCAAAATTCGATCAATCATACTTTTAGCATATTTAATACGTGTAAACAATTGTTTCGAACAACCACATTGTTCTAATGCTGGCAAACGATAAGTACGAATTTCTCGGTGTTCATTGATGTAAGTAACTGCACCCATCAATGGACATAGAATGACTTTGGTATGATCTTGGAAGAAGTTAATTTGTAATGTGCCATTGGATAGATAGAAAACAATTGCATTACGTGTACGAAACCAGGATTTAACGAATGGAAGTCGAGAAAGTTCATCGCCTGGTCTTGGAGCGTGAGCAGCACCAGCTTTGAGTAAATGTTCATCCATGTACGAAGTAAAATATTTGAGTAGAGTAACTTTCTTTTTCAATTGATCGGAATAATCTTTCATTGTACATAAATGTTCAAAACCTTCTCGATCAATATATTGCAAATTCTCGGCTCCACCAGCTGTCATTATTAAACGTGTTGAATCATTGAATAGAACACCGACTGAATCGTCACATAATTGATAGCCCAAACCGTATTTATCCGAATAATCGACCCATTTCGATATCCAAAGCATAGGTGCCGATGCTGGATCTTCGGCTTCATCTTCACGTTTGTCCAGTTTTTCGTTCGGTTTCATTTGTATTAAATGTTCTAATTGTCGTTGAAGATCGATAGCTAAATGAAGATCATCATTGATTTCTTCGTTGGTTGCACTCGTTGGCACATATGTACCGGCACCACCATCGAGACCGGTCAATTGACGAGCCATTTGTGACGAAAGAACAATATCTGTTTGATTGGGTGCTGCTGAAGATATTGGCCGGCCAACACCGTGAACATCATTGGGCCGTTCGTTCATTAAAATCGGTGTTGGCAATGTGAGAACTTGTTGATGTCGTTGAGCAATAAGTGCTTGTTCGTTTTGTTGTTGTTCACTGAATGGTCGACGTTGTTGTTGATTGATGTTAATTGTTGGATTTTGTGTGTTCGTTTTGCCAGCATTGAGAATTGTTTGTTGTTGACCTTGATTCAATGGAACCATAACAGAATATCGTGGCGCAACTGTACAAACCGATGTTGGTAGAGTTGCAGGAATAAAACCCGAAAAAAATGGATCCATATAGATTTGTTGCATAGTCGGACGATCGTATGGTTCATGTCTTAGACAACGTTGAATAAGAAGAACAACTTCTCGACTTATACGATTTTCCGGTATTAAATAATCATTTTTACGAATTTTCGAATATGTATCTTTCAATGATGATGTTTCAAATGGTGGTTTACCGAGCAATAATGTATATAGAATACAACCTAAACTCCATACATCGACTTCATAGCTGTGACCTTTCTTATTGATAACTTCTGGTGCGATGTAATTTGGAGTTCCGCAAAGTGTTCTATAGTAAAAAACGAAAACAACAATAGGAATTTGTTTGTTTGTTTTTTCACCCATCGTGCACAAACCTTTTTCGATCACTTTCATTTTCTACTCGTGTAGCTAAACCGAAATCACCGATTTTAATTTCCATTTGATCGTTTAAAAATAAATTGCCCAATTTTAAATCTCGATGAATGATGCGTTTTTCATGTAGATAAATACATGCTTCGACTATTTGCTTGACAAAATATCGTGTTTCAGGCTCGGTGACAGTTTTACGTCGACGATGTAACTCCATTAATGACTAAACAAAAGGAAAAATGCTCATTGAAATCAAAAGTTTTCTTATTTACACGTCGTCGACAAAGTTCGAGAATGATATAAACATTATTTTCATCTTCGAAATAGGAGAAAAATTGAACAATATGTTTGTGATTAAGTGACTGATGGATCGTCACTTCTTGTTGCATCTAATCGAATGAGAGAAAACAAAAAAAAGCATATTGTGGCCGAATTCGTATTCGGTTGACGAACTTTTTCTTTTTGATGTGGTTTAACGAGCATTGATTTGGGCACAACTTTACCGGCAAATGTTTGCCCATTTGTCGTATCAATTAATTCATAACATCGAGCAAAACCTCCCTGAACAGACAAAGAGAAAAATCATATTGTGTTTTTGTTTCTTCTTCTTCTTCAAATCGAACCTTGCCAAGAAATTTGCCTTTGGAATATTGAGTACGTGTTCGAGGATCGATGATGATATTCGGAATATTAAATTCATCTTTTGTTGTATCCATATTCGAGATTTATTTGTCGTTTGTTTATTGTTTATTGCTCGTTAAATAGATATATCTGTATGGTCATCTAGAATAGGAGATATGGAACTGGATGAATAGAAACTATGTGTGTTTTCGTTCGACGTTATTTTCGTCGGAAGAAACGAAGAAAAATAAAAGATAATCATTGCCGGCAGCGAATGCGCACACATAATCGATTTGAATTTTTTCTTCTGTGTCTGTGTGTGTGTTTTCAACGTGCACATTTTATTCGAAAATTCGTCCTTCTGAATAACGACCTCGATTCATCGATGTATGTTTATACGATGAGAAATAGGACCTCACGTCATCTAATGACTCTTCAGTTCAGTTTAGTTTGCAAACAACAAGTCTTTGTTTTGTATGAAGACCAATGATGAATGATTCGATTTTATTCGGTGTCGCTCAAATCAATTATAACAGAAAAAAGAGAGAGAGAGAAACATTTAACGACAGAGAATGTATGTAGATAGTTTATAATTCTTCGATTAATTTTCGTGTTGTTGTTGTTGTTGTTGATGGAGGATTGTCTAAATCAGAGGTCGATTGTAATTTCGAAGGTTCAGGATCTTCATCGATGTCATCCATGTCAATGATTTTTAATCGAACAGATTTCTCATTTGAATCATTATTATTTTCTAAATAATTGACAAAATAAAACAAAAAAGATTCTTTAATAAATTACTTTGATTGTCTCCGAAAATCGTGTCAACTGACGAACGACACACGACATTTTCCAATGGTGGACGAATGAATGGAATGTCAACATCAACTTCCATCGAATCTGTTGTATTCGGTTCAATGATTTCATATTCTTTTGTAAGATCAGTTTCGTCAATATCTTCAAGTGGTGGCGGTTGTTCTTGTTCGTCATCATCATTGACTTCGTTTTCTCCTGTTAATTGATTTTCACTCTCTTCAATATCAGCAACGCTCTCGCCTTGATCGTCGAGATAATTTCGACGAGCTAATAGAATATCTAAAAATCAACTTCTTAAATCTTTGCTCTATATTCTTTCTCTTAACTCACCATTGACCACAGGTTTAGTACTACGTTTTCGTTCGGGTGTTTCCCATAATTGCCGTTCTTCACGTTCGGCTTCTCGTCCACCACGTGCCCTAATAACAAATCAATTTAGTTTTTTTTTCCAAATTTCGACGTTCTATTCGAGATCTTACCACGCATCTGCACATGCTCGATCTCTTGGAAATACTGGTCGATCATCCAAATACGTTAGATTGACCTTTTTTGAAAAATCGAATCGTTTCATTCAGTTTGTTTTTAGAAAACTTTCAAAACCTACACATCCGAGTGTCATTGTTCGTCGATAATCTTTGACATTCTTCAAAACTGAATTTCCCATTAGATTGATAACACGCTTAAAAATCAAAATAACAAATCGAACTCGAGATGTGTAAGCACTTACAACATTCTCCATTTGACTGAATACTTGAACAATATCAGCATCGTCGATGAGATTATGCGATAAATCGACAACACTCAATGTTTTACATTCTTTTAAATGTTCGATATCTTCGACTGATTCGAGTTTATTATGTGACAAATAGAGTGAATTTAGTTTTGGTAGATTTGCTAGAAAAGAAGAACAATCAATTCTTGAGGATGTTTTGTTTTGTTTTTTTCCGTACCTAAATTTTCAATTTTTCGAATGTAATTATTCGATAAATTAATCGTATCCAAATACTGTAAATGATCGAGATTCTCGATTTTATTGATTAAATTCTGATGTAAATAGAGACAACGTAATTCAAGTTGATGATCGAGATTTTCAATACGTTGAATGCCATTCGATTCAAGCCACAGACATTTCAAGCCGACATAATCGTCGAGATTCTCGATTTTATTAAAACCTTTGAAATGTAAATAGAGAACATCGTTGAGATAAGGTGTTTGGTATAATTTATGTTCTTTGCAATGTTTTTTAATGAATTCTTTGGTCATTCGTGGATAACGAGATTCATCTTTTTTCACTGTTTGCTCTTCAATTGTGACTGAAGATGACGAGAGTTTGGCTGGTACAAGCATCGTGTCAACTAGTTCGGATGGCATCGTTGAAATGAATCGATCAAACCATTGCAAGTTAGAAATGTTTGTTGTTGCTATGGAAATATTTCGATGAAATTAAATGATTTTCTGTCTTTTTTCTGCGATGAATAGTGTTATTAGATTTTTGAAAAGAAAATTTCAATTGATTTGAATGCTGAATATTGAAAAAAAACTAATTCGATCGAGATGGCGCTGATTGATAGAAAATGAAATATTTTTCAAATAAACCAAAAAAGTATTTGAATATAAAAATTTTATTTTCGAATTTCAGAAAAAAAAACATTGAATTACAAATTCTATGATGATGACGTAAATGTTTTAATTAGGATTGGTTTGTGACAAATTTCCTAGTATGAATCATCTCGTTGACTAGTTGTTGTAATAGTATTTGCTCATCTTAAAGCAAAATACTAATGACACGAGACGAACAATATTAGTTTTCAATGTATGCCAACAGTACTGACTGAGTTTTATTTTTGCTTGAACTAGGTCATTCCGTCGTTTTATTTTTCTGCTTGTGTTATTGTTGTGTTCTATTGTTCTATTAATCTGTCAATGAGAGATCGTGTGGTCATTATTCTGTTGGTATAGAAGAGAGGGAACGAGCGAAGGAGGGACGGAGAAAAACAACTCTGTATACAGAAAGAAAGAAATTAGAGCAAGTTTTTTGTTCTAGCTTCAACTTTGCTTCTTCTTCTTCTTTTTTCTCTTGATGATGTATGTACGTGCGTGCGTGTGTGCGTGCGAGATGTTATATCCATTGATTGAGCATCTATATATATGTGTGTGTGTATAAACGAGTGAACTGTTACGCGAAAAAGGAATGGAAAAGAAGAGAAGAGACGACTGTTTGTACTCGTCTCTTTTTCTTTCTTCGGACTTTTTTTTTGTACATGTACGCATATATTTGAGCAGCTCCAAGGCCATTTTGACGTGAATACAACGAATGAACGGGCAAAAGAAAGAGAATGAGCAAGAGAAAAAAAAGAATAAGAAAAGGTAATACGAACGAGCAAAGAACCCTTGTACACATACAACATATCGATCGGGCACACTATTCTAACTATTGGTGATCATTGGGCATCATCATAAGAAACAGAACATACGTCCATATTCAACAAGATAATCATACAACTACAACTGTCAACTTGTTTTTTACGAAATAATCATGTTCATCGGCTAATCAAAAAGAGAAGAAGAAGAAGAAGGAAAAAACTTTTTTGTGTTTTGCTGTTTTGTTCAATAATAACCTTTGGCAAATGGCCAGGCCATTGGTACGTTCAATTTAGTTATTTTTGGCACGTATCAACCCTCGATATGCAAATTGGAAAAATAACATATCGAAACCAACCATTCATTTAATTTATTTGCTTATTTTCTCTCATCAAAATGGAATCGTTGGAACAGGTGATTTCAATGACAAAAATAAAAATCAAAAGTCAAAAATAATCTGTTTTTGCTCTATTTCATAGACATCAACACATACGAAACGTAAACTCGGTACAAATGATGATTCAACTCATGAACATTTCTACGCATTCGACATTGAACATGATCAAACAACGAAATCATTTTGTTGTCGTTCACCATCATTACCAACACCAATTGGTAATTATCAGCAAACAACAAAAATCATTCAAGAATTTAATATTCAACAATCGACATCAGCTGATATAACTGTTAGTTCGACAATCAATATTAAATCAACATCAAAACAATCAACGAATGAATTTCTCAGTGAAGCTGATTTTCAACGTGTTGTTCAAGATATAACACCAGCTGATCGAGATCTATTCGATGAATTTCTCAATGGAATTAAACAGAAAACCGATGATTATTTATTTCTATCGTCATTCGATGATTTACCATTGACAAATCATGAGCATGATTCAATTTCTCGTCGACATTCATCATTATCAATACCGAATTCACATTCAACATTGAACATAAACGATCGTCGACGAAATTCAATTCCACGTGGTTCAAGTACTATTCATTATAGTCCACATTCAATACCTATGTCAACTCGACCGACAAATTCAGCTGCAGCACAAACACTTAAGCAAATGGCCGTTCAACATCAACAACGTGCCATGTTCAATCAACAACAATATTCATCCATGCCGTACAATCAAAATTCAACTAGACCTTATTATCAACAAACTGAAAATGATTCAGTAAGACAAAGAAAAATGAAATCTTTTTATGATTTTTTTGCTTTTGTTTTTTTAAAAAAAGGCATTCTACTATCAACAAACGAATTCGTATCCATCGAATATTAATGGAATTCAAAATTATTCCTATCAAACATCATCATCATCATCATCATATCACCCTCAATCACAACCACAACAGCAGCAACAGCAAATTCCGGCTTCATCATCCTATCTAATGAACAATTATTCACCGTCAAACGGACTCTCATCAACTCTACCGACAAATTCATTCTATTCTCAAGAAGATCATCTTCCTCTTCTTGATTTGTAAAAATTCTTCTTCCGTCAGATTTTTGTTTTTGCTTTTCTTTTCTTCTCTGGTCAAAGACTATTCTCTCAAAACATACACACAGACTTTTTTTCTTCTTTCTTACTAACAGTGATAATCAAATCACATCTCGAAATGCTATCGAACTGTGTGCAATAGATTCATATAAACCAAATATTTCTGGCATTTATATATAAATATATACGTTATCGATAAAACAAACAACTGTTTCTTTTTTTTTCTTCACTAGATGAAAAAATAAACTAAAAGTTAAATATTTGAAAATGAGGTCACAACACGATTCTCAACTTGAAATGGAATTAATTCCTCGACAAACATCGATCGGAATTGATTCGACTTCGACATCATCACGTTCATCATCACCTCAACCAACGACAACTATCAAGTCAGCCTTGTATTTCATGAGTAGTCAAAAACAAATCGTTGATTTCCATATTCAATTCTTATTCTATTGATACGATTTTCTAGATAGTCCCATGACTGTTTGGTTTATTCCATTAATATTTGCATTATCAACGATTTATATGTATATTCTCTCAACAAATGCACCACCATTAAGTGAAGACGCGGAAAAGTATGATTTCGATTTGACGAAAATGTTTCAATGATTGAGTTTTTAACTTCTAGGACAACAATTCAATTTCCACGAAGTTTAGAAGCAGTAAAAAATCTTTCAACTACATTACAGCATTATCGAGATAATCATTTATCGTATTTACTTTTATTCTATTGTTCAGCTTATTTATATAAACAATCATTCTCTTTGCCTGGTTCAGCAGTTCTAGTAGATTTTTACTGTTTTTTTTTCTTATAAAAATATAATTTGATTAGAATTTAATCGGTGGCGCTTTATTCGGCACGAAAATTGGCTTTCCATTATGTTGTCTATTAACTGCAACTGGTGCCTTACTCTGTTATTTACTTGTTTCAAATTTTGCTCGTCATTTAGTAGTTCAATGTTGTTATAAACGAATAGTTTTATTACAGAAAAAAGTATTTCGAACAAACAGAAAAAAAACGATTTCTTATTATCTATTTTTTTCCAGGTTGAAACCGGTCGTGATAATCTCTTTTTTGTTCTTCTCTTTATGCGTATGATTCCAATGAGTCCAAATTCATTAATTACACTTACGTGTCCATTATTAAACGTTCCAAAGAAGACTTTCTTCTTTTCCATACTTTTCGGTTTGTTCGATTTGAAAACCAAAACAAAAAAAAAAAGAAAACATTTTCTCGATATTTAGGTATGGCTCCATATACGTTCATAACCGTTCAAACGGGTTCATTTCTTTCTCAATTAAATAGTTTCGATGATCTGTTTACATGGCAAACGTTAATAACGCTCGGTCTTATAGCAGCAGTTGCTGGGTGTACGGGTTTAATAGTAGCACGTGTACGACGGAAAATTCCACAAACAATTATCCAACAAATAGACTAACATGAGCAGTTAATTTCAAATTTAATTCTAGTCTCACTTACTATTGTTTTTTTTTGTTCTATTGAAATAAATATAAATTAAAAACGAAAGACGAGAAATTCAAGCATTACGTTAATTTTCTCTTCGCTTCATCATTCTATTCGCTACGGACCATTGATTCTTCTGTGAGATACTTTGACTATATATACATACATACATACATACATATGTATATTTTTTTTCGATTTTATATTCGTTGCTCTTTTTCACTCTTCACGAATGATGTGTCCTTGTCTTGATAATCGCGATTTACTCTACGCGAATATGACTATTGAATATACATGTATATCAGATCGATAAAAATTTCTCTGTTATTTTATTTAGGATGAAAAAATCTTGTAAATCAAGATAAAACTCTGATTATCCTCTATTTTGACACTTTATATTGGTTCGTTCTTTTTTTCTAAATTATATTATACATATGAGTAAGTTCCTTGGACGAATAAAAAATCTATTGCCGGGAGGTTCGAAGTAAGTTACAATTCAAGGTTCTTTCGATCGTTCGTCGATTGAATGTTTGTATATATATATATTTAGTAAAAATCAGTTACCTGCAGGCTCATTTCCTAATACGATAGGAAATGCGGGAACATTAGGTACGATTCATAAACCTCCTGTGCAATCAGTAAGATCGAATTAGTTGACCTGATACATTTTTGTATTCATTTTTTGTTTTAAAAAAAGGACGATGAAGATGAAGATGATGAAGAAATTGGAAGTATGAGAAATTATAATGTCCCCGAACAAACACGATTGAAAACACAAGTACGAATTGAAGTTTATCGACGATTAGAAATGAGTTTTCGTTTAGTCAAGAGAAACGCCAATATCAAGTAGTTTGAATCAAAGTCGTCATCCATACGGAAATGCTTCGACACCTCCATCGACTCCATTAAACGCTTTTACTACTCCAACTCGTAGTACATCCGACGGTTTTCTTCCTGGTATCTCCACGAATAATAAAAATAACACTAACAATACGGATTCCTTTTCAAATCGAACTACTAATCCTGCTCCTGATACTCAATCAAGATCGGGCCTACCGTTTCTATCTGACATTCAAAATCGATCTGCTCAACCACCATTAAGACATATTCCTACACCCACTAATAATCCTACATCATTATCTGGTGGTTCGTCGAATCAATCGACACAACTACCACCACCACCACCACCACCGGCACAGAATAATCCTTCGTCATCGTTTGGAGGTTTTCCACCGAATCCGAATCCAAATCTCAATCAACCACCCACAAACAATCCCCAGTCATCCTTTAACGGTTCTCCATGGAATATGAATCCAAATCAACCACCAGCACCAGCACCACCCACAAACAATCCCCAGTCATCCTTTAACGATTCTCCATGGAATACAAATTCGAATCAACCTCCACCGCTGAATAACTCTCAATATCCTCCGAATGATTCATCATCTGGCATGAACAACAATCAACAGCCAATGTATAAACCGTCCGACTTTCAATCCTATCAACCAGGCGCTGCTAGCCATCGATCTCGTCTTGAACTTGACTATCCTATTGAAGATGTTTTAATCGACGCTAATATTCCTCAGACAATGGCAGTTAAAATCAACGATGTTGTCGAACAAGATCGTCTCGGTAATGCATATCACATTCATCGGTATACATTTCAATCTTCGAATCCTCAACAAATTGCATTTAAAAATAATTCACATTTCGGTGGTTCAAGATACATTCGTGAAGTTAATTACCCGGATTCGAACACATCATATGAATATACGAAACGAGCAAAACCTGTTTCGCATCGGAAACATCGAACAAATAAACATTTCAATCGTTCATACGATCATTTTATCGATGAACTTATTCGAACGCCCGGTAGTTATGTTCTTCAACCACAAAATTCTTTTGATATTCAAAGTATTCTTCAACAACAACAACAACAACAACAATTCGCACCATTCTCATCGACAATCAATTCAACTCCATGGACTATACCTAATTCAGCGACAGGACCCATTTTTTATTACACAGCACAAGCTCTTTCTCATGATCCGATGCGACAATTTTGAAATAAATTTCTTTCTCTTTCCTATGCTTAACAATCGAGCGCCATCTGTACCATAAGAAGTTATTTATTTGCTAACTAAAAACTCAAATGAGAGTATTTTTTTATTGTGTCTACTTCTCTCGTTCTTCGTTCTAAAAAGTATAATAATAATCCTATCACTGAATTTAAGAAAAAAAGCCAGAACAAACGATGTCTAGTAATCGTTCCGTACCAATTGTTATTATTAATTCCGAAAATATTCCCAATAAAATTCGTAATATCGATGATATTGAATATGAACTATCACAAGTGAATTCATCGGGTCAAAAATCGACGCCAACCAGAAAGAGTAAAGGTCGATCGTTGATCAAATGTAAGTCGTTTGATTTCATTTCTCGGATTCGATGTATTTTATTTTCTTGTTCAGACAAAAGTGCGCCACCGATTCCAACAGTCAACGATGAAAATTTCGATATCAAAGAACAAGAAATTACGCGTGTACATATCATACCTCGATTTCCTGTTCGTCATGGTTCGAATTGTTAAGAATATTGATTTGAAATCATTATCATTTGCTTTTTGTCAAGGTATTCTCAAACAAAAACGAAAGAAAATCTCGAAGAAAAAAGTTCTTGCTGAGAAAAGTAATCGAAATTGAATTCAATTTAGTATTTATTAATCAAACGCGTTGCTTTTTTAGCGTCAGATAATGTCATGCGACCTGAAAATATGGATAAAATCCTTCTCGAACCAAGTTTATCATCGGATGACGTAAAACTTTCTTCTTTAAATTGAAAGAAATTTATTTCGATGAACTTTTCTCTTCAGATTGATTCAGTGAAAAAGAAAAAATTCAAAAGTAATCTCATTCAACTAACTCCCGATGATCTTCATAAAACTGCACTTGAAATTCAAACAAAATCATTGCACGGTAAAGCAAGTGAATATTTAATGGTCAATATTCTTCAAGGAAATGAGTTCGATGAATGGAATCGATATTTAAAGTTTGTGTTGAGATCAAAATAAGAATCCATTGAACGTGTGTTTGTCTAGAGCGGGTTTTAATATTCTTTTGCATGGCGTTGGTTCGAAGAAATCACTCGTCGAACTTTTCTTTAAAAAACATTTGAAAAATCAAGTTTTTACATTGATTATTCACGGATATTTGCCTAATACGTCGATTAAACAAGTAGATTAGTCGATTGTTTGTGTTTTTGTAGTCAAAGAAAGTTTCGATTGTAGGTTTTACAAACGATAGGTTCGTGTGCAGAAATCAATATAAATCCATCGAATAATACCGAAGAATGTATGAAAGAAATCATCAAACGAATCGAAGAGAAAAGTTCGTAGTGTGATTTCGAAAAATGAATTGAAAATAAAATGTTGGATTAATTAGAATTTCATGTTTATATGTTAATTCATAATATCGATGGAATGAATTTTCGAAATGTAAATGTTCAAAATATTTTTCAACTAGCAGCACAATGTTCATTCATACATATTCTTGCAACAATCGATCATATTCACGGACCATTAAGTTCGTTTAATTTAATAAAAACTAAAGAATTTTATTTATTTTGCATAATCTTCGAATTTCTCTAGTTTGGAATCAACAAAGTTTGACAAGTTTCAGATGGATTTGGTATGCAGTTCATACATGGTAAATTCTTTCGATTCGAAGATTTCGAATTGACATTTTTTTTTGTTCAATTAGGTTACCGTATATCGATGAAACAACGAACGAACGTTTGAATACCATTCGTTCGAAGACAAGTAATAATTTCTTATCGGCAAAAGAAAAACGAAGAAATAAATATCGTTTTTTGCTTGTTTGTCAAGGTCAATTATCGATCAGTGCTGTTGAACATGTTATTGAAAGTTTAACTCCAAATGCTCGTCGAATCTTTCGTTTACTTATCGAAGCATTTCTATCGAATGTTAATACGAAAGATTATGAAGGCATGAAATTCGTTGAACTCTACGAACAATGTAAACGTTCATTTTATGTTAACAATGAACAAAATCTTCGTTTACAATTAATTGAATTTATTGATCATCGTTTAATTAAACTTTGTAAATCAACACAAGATGGATTAGAAATCGTTAAATTACTTCTCGCAGAACAAGATATCATGAAACAATTATTAGATAAACTTAACTAAATTCTTCAATTGTCAGATAGACGTATATTTTTCTTCTTTATTTGTGTCTCTTTCTCTCAATGCAATAAAATGATGATATAAAAATTTACTTTTTTTTCTAGATGAAAAGATGAATATTGAATTACTTTCGACATTTCAACAGAATTATCCCGAGGAATTCGATGGCATTTTGGATTGTGCATCGATTGCTGTTTGTTGTGCGTTCAATAAAGTTGGTAAGAACAATCAGTTTGTTTTTCAAAGAAGAAAAAAAAAGAGCCGATTTGTTTAAATGAAAATCAACGATTTAGGTTCGATGTTAGCTGTCGGTTGTTCCGATGGTCGTCTTGTTATTTGGGATTTTCTTACACGTGGTATTGCAAGAATAATTTGTGCTGATTGGTCGCCCATTTGTTGCATATCATGGTCGAAAAAATCGGATCTAATTGCAACATCATCGACTGATAATACTGTTTGCATATGGGAAACATCGACAGGTCATTGTCGGACGCGAATATCATGTATTCAATCTCCGATTCTTAAAGTTCAATTTCATCCTCGAAATTCATCGTATTTACTCATTTGTCCGATGAAACATGCGCCCATACTGATCGATCAAACGGGCCAACATACAATTGTAACTGTTGAAGATGATTCAAATGAAATTATCTCGACATTCGATCGGAAAGGACAACATATTATCTTAGGAAATAATCGTGGTTTGATTGTAATTAAAAGTTTTCCTGATTTGAATATAATTTCATCGTTTCGAATAACAACAGGAACAGCTACGAACACAATTCTTCGACATATCGAAATACCTCGACGAGGTCAATACTGTCTTATCAATACAAGCGATCGAATCGTTCGAATTTATAATTACTCAGATATGTTATCTTGCGGTATCAATGGCGAACTTGAACCGAAACAGAAACTACAAGATCTTGTTAATAAATCTCTTTGGAGAAAATGTTGTTGGTCAGGCGATGGCGAATATATTTGTGGTGCATCATCACGACAACATTCGTTATACATTTGGGAAACGATATCGGGCAATTTAGTCAAGATTCTACATGGAACAAAAGGCGAAACATTAGCTGATGTTTGCTGGCATCCTGTTCGGCCGATCATTGCAAGTATATCGAGCGGAGTCGTCTCGATTTGGTCTCATTCACAAGTCGAAAATTGGTCGGCATTTGCGCCAGATTTTCGTGAATTAGAAGAAAATGTCGAATATCACGAACGAGAATCGGAATTCGATATCAACGATGAAGATCGAAGTTTAAATGAATTCGAATTGAATAATGATCTTACAAAGAAAAATAGTCAAATACAGAATGATGAAGACGATGATATTGATATCGATGTTGTTGCTGATCAACGAATTGAAGCATTGGTTTCAAGTGATGATGAAGATATCACCGATCAATTGATTTATCTACCTGTTGCACCGGATGTTGAAGATCCTGAAAATGACAATCCGATACCAGTTACCAATATACCTAAAACACGAACGACAAGTCCATCGTATCCAGCACGTGTCGAAGCTGATGTCAACTTCGATATTCAATTGAATATTGCGCCTGTCAATGATTCTCATCCGTATTTCAGCGGTAGTAAACAATCACGTTCGATTGCAAATATTCAACCAGAAATCTCGACAACGAATAAACGTGATTTGAAAGCTCGACGAAAAGATTCAACTCATTCTCAGTCAATTTTATTGCCAAAATCCATCGAAACAGCGGTTTCAACAGTGACAACAGCAACAACAACGAATTCGAAACGTCCGCTTGCTCATGCTCATACATCGGAAGTTAAAGGTCAACGAGCACGTTCAGCTCGTCTCGAAGGCAAAAAAGCTGCTGCCGCCGCTGCCGCTGCTGCTAACACTTCAAATCCAACTCTTACAACTCAAACATCTGTTTCTCTACAATCGTCGACAAGCGAAGATTCACTTGGTACAACACGTACAAAACGTAGTAGCAGTAGTCATCATACGGCTTCGATCGATAGTGATACTGATTTCGTCTCACATTAACTAATAATATCATTTTTCTATTGTGATGTTTTCTTCTTTTAGTAGTAGTTTACTTGAGATTTTCGGCTTTTTTTCGATGATCTCAATGAGTTAATTCTTGAACATATTGTACAAAAACACAATTTCTCTTTTTAATGAAAGAAAAGAAACACGTTTTGTTTTGCTTTTAGGATTATTTCTTTCTTTTGTTTTTTGATATAATTCAAGATAATGCTTGTCTGTCGACGATTTCTTCATACGAGTACAACTCGATTAGCACAATCAGCTGTTGCATCGAATTCATCGTCATCACCGTTGAGTGTCCTACGAAAGAAAACAGGTTATTCATTATCACATTGTCGAACTGCTCTACAACAGTTCAATGATAATCTCGAACAAGCTGAAGCATGGCTTCATCAACGTGCACAAACCGAAGGTTGGAGTCGAGCAACGAAATTACAAAGTCGTGCAGCATCGCAAGGTTTAGTTGGACTTGTAACGAAAGGAACTAGTGCAGCAATGGTCGAAATCAATTGTGAAACAGATTTCGTTGCTAAAAATGACAAATTTCAACAACTTGTTTCACAAGTTGCAAATAGTCTATTAATCAATCAAAAAGATCAAACAAAAGAGAAAACGTTCATTGATAAAGATGCACTTGCATCATTACCAACTGCTGATGATCAATCGAAAACTCTGGCTGATATAACTGCACTTTGCATTGGATCCGTAGGAGAAAATGTTGTTCTTCGACGTGGAGTTGTTCTCAATGCCAAACCAAGTCAATTCTTAGCTAGCTATTGCCATGGACAAATCAATACGTCTTACGCATGCCAAATGGGAAAATATGCATCATTAGTTAATTATTCTCCGATTCAATCGACTGGTGAAAATACTGAAGTAAATTGTCAACTGAAAAATCATCAAATTAAATTGATCTTTTTTGATTAGGATGAAAATTCAACATTATCATCAGCAACTAATCTAACTCGTTCGTATCCATTACGAACAATCTGTCCGAATAATATACAAAAACCCGTTGAATTGAGCACGTATCTCGATAGTGAAGATGAATCCAATCAATTGCATGAATATTTAAATGGTTATGTCCATGGATTACCATCACGTGACAATGCACAAGATTTACTATTGAAAAATATAGCATCTCAAATTGAAGAACAAAAATTAGCTAATCTTCATGTTCTACCAATGGATATACGTATTCAAACGCCTGAACCAACGTATATCTACTATTCAGGTTTATGTTTGAGTACAAAACAAGCCAAAATCGATCAAGCCATAACACGTGATCCGACAATTGTTATTGAATTAATAACACCAACAACCGAACGTATGATTCTGCATGAAAAATCAATGAATTATCAACGAATTCCATCGGTTCAACAGATAATCTATCTTTGGCCGAATTTAAAACTCGCTCATGTCGATTTGCGTAATGAAAATTCATCGAAATGGACGAGAAAATTCTATGGTTTAAAAGATCAAATTCCTTTAGTTAACACCAATGGTCAATTAACACTCGAAAGTATTTTCGATAATATGGTAAGTGAAAGATAACAACAAAAAAGGAAAAGAAATTGAAAATATCAAATTTCATATGTTGTTGAGTTGCCTTTTATTCGGGATTAATCTTTCACATTTCGAAGGTGAAAAAGTTAAATGTAAACAGATGTGTCAATAAGAACAACAATTATCACGAGAAATCTATCTGTAAATAAAACTAGTACATATCTATTTATCATCTTCGGATCAATTTTTTTTTATTTTCGCGAAAAAAAAAGGGATAAAATATATTATTATTGTTCGTTTGTTGTTAATTGCCCACCGATGGAATAGAATGTAACGCATGCATCACTCGTATGACCTGTTCGTTCATCGAAAACATTGCAGTGATCGTATGGTGGCACATACAAGTGTAAAGTAACAGCTGTATCCGTGTGACTCGGATTTTCAACACGATGTAAACCAATTGAATCATTGATGTAGGCAACTTGCCCGTCGCTTAATTCTGTTCGGCGAATTATTTCCATTGGTTCATCTTGAGTCTCATCTTTCGGCCAGGCATACTTGGTTTCAATTAATTTACCTTGAATACATTTCATAAAACAATGCGAATTCGTATGATTATGTATCGATGAGCCTTGACCTTCAGCCCAACATAAAATCATTAAATTGAATTTTCCATTGCCAGCATCAACTAAATTTCTCGTGTATTTATTCGGTTGAAATTTCAAGTATGGTGCCCATTCTCTCATGTTGCCTTTGTAATTTCTCATAATCGTATGAACGTAATCGACGTTGACTTGATCGGTTTCGAAAGCTTTATAAATTAATTCGATTAATTCTTTCAATGAATTCGGTTGTGTTGATAAATGTTTTGTATTGTCGAAGAATACCTTTCGATTGACTTGTACATCGAAATCAGGTTGATTCACATATGTTTCCGTCATTGTTAAATTATTTGAAAGAAAACAAAAGAAATCACTTCTCTATTTATACAACAAAATGTTTCTCTCTTTTATCTCGTGCTAGAGATCATCTTACGCAAACAATCTTTGCACACCTTCTTTTTTGTTTTATTTTTTATCCTATGAAAATAATCGAAAATCTAATCTTTTTATCAATATTATATTGACGAACCATAACTAAGACAAAGTTCAAGGATAAAATCTCATTAAATTGCTTTTTTTCTTCTTCTTAGACAAAACAATTCGGGCGATTACTTGCTCAACATATTGTTGCAACACGTTCGAAAACAATTGGCTTCAATGAGAAAAAATCACTAGGCAATGATGAAGATCGTTTGTTATTTCAAAAATGGATGCATACAGATGATAAGAAAAAAACAGTCGAAATTGTTCTCAGTGAAAATCAATTAAATGTCAATGATTTTGTTCGTTTTGAATGTGGAGAGGAAATTTAACGATGATTTTAGTCTGTTTTTCAAAAGCACACTTAGGAACAGTGTTTTGTTTTTCTTTCAGATGACATCAGTCGGCTCAGGTTCAATGGATTTCGAAGAAGAAGCGAAGAAAGCTCGAGAATATTATATGTGTATGTGACATTGATTTCTATTCGAATTTGACGTTTTGTTTTTTTTTTGTTTAGATGGCGATTATACGAAAGGAATTACATTTTATAAATTAGCTATTGATAAACTTCGACGACATTGTCAAACAGTATCGAATCTAGTTGAGAAAAAACGTAGTACTGAAGTACGTGCGTTGAAAGATAAAAAATAAAGGTCATTTGCTATTTTATTTGATCTAGTGTTTAACTGAACTTGAACGTGAACTTCAATCAACGATCGAACACGAACGAATGATAACAGAAATTCATGAGAATCTTGCAGGAAAATATGTTCCTGCTGGACGAGTGGCTGCGAATGAAGCTTTCGAAATACATGATCCCGATTGCTTTTATGACGAACGACCAACACGTGATTTTGGTTTTAATAATAATAATAATATTCGAAATAATCCATTTGGCGCAACACCGTAAAGAGAATGATGATGATGATAAAGAAAACTAGCGAATGTTTATTTTGATGTTTAGATTTCAGACACCAGCAGCACGTTTTCAAGAACCACGTCGTGATATACGATCAGGAAATAATAGTCAATTGAAAGGAAGAAAACCACCATCATCAAATGGACCCGATAATAAACAAAAACAGCATGATAATAAACGTGTTAATAATCAACCGAATAGTGGCGTCAGTTTTGTTTGGCTATGTAAACAAAATGATCGATGATTTTCTTTGTTTTTTGTGTTCACAGGAGAAAAAATATCAACCTGTTGGCAGTGAAAAAGATTTAGTCGAAGGTTTAGAACGAGATATTGTTCAAAAAGATCCGAATGTTCGATGGTAAACAAACGAACGAACTTTCAATGATTTTTCTATTTCCAATCTATTCAAGGTCGGATGTTGCCGGTTGTGTAGCAGCAAAGAAACTCTTGCAAGAAGCCGTGGTTTTACCATTGTACATGCCGGATTTTTTCAAAGGCATTCGTCGACCATGGAAAGTACGAGAGATTTGTCAAAATGAACAGATCGGTTCAAAAGATTTTTCTTAGGGTATACTTTTATTCGGGCCACCAGGTACCGGCAAAACTATGTTAGCAAAAGCAGTTGCAACTGAATGTAAAACGACATTTTTCAATGTTGCTGCAGCAAATTTAACATCGAAATATCACGGTGAAGGAGAGAAATTAGTTCGTTTACTATTCGAATTAGCTAAATTCTATGCACCATCAACTGTTTTCATTGATGAAATCGATTCTCTATGTTCATCACGTGGTCAATCGAATGAACACGAAGCTAGTCGACGTGCTAAATCCGAATTATTGATTCAAATGGACGGTGTTTCAGGTGCACTCGGAAGTGATGATCCAACGAAAATGGTTATGGTACTCGGTGCAACGAATCATCCATGGGATCTCGATGATGCCATGCGACGACGATTAGAAAAACGTATTTACATTCCACTGCCCGATCTCGATACACGAAAACAATTATTAGAAATTAATTTAAAAGAAGTTCCACTCGATACAGATGTCGATTTAAATATGATTTCGGAAAAACTCGAAGGCTATTCGGGATCGGATATAACCAGTGTTTGTCGAGATGCAGCGATGATGCAAATGCGTCGTGTTACAGAAAATTTAAGCATGACAGAAATTCAAAATATTGCACAGAATTTAAAAGAGCAATTACAATTGCCAACGAAAATGGAAGATTTTACGAATGCTATTTCGAAGATTTCATCATCGGTATCGAAAGAAATGCTTGACAAATATGATAAATGGATGAAAGATTTCGGTTCCGTTTAAATTCCATGTCGGTGAATCCAGTTTTATTTTATTCGACCTCTTTTCTTTCTCGATTAATGTCAGTTATTCAATGTCATTGTCAACCTTTTCTCTTTTTTTTTTGACATCTACACCAGTGCTGATAAAAGACTTCATTTGTTATGGAATAAATAAATATCTATATATATATATATACACTATGTAAACATAGATGAAAAATCAAGTTTTTACTACAAGGACATTATATTCAAAGACGAACGAATGAATCGAAGGGAAAAAAACAGATACTATTTTTTTCTCTTTCTTCGTTATGGTTCATTGATGTTTTGTGTCCTCGACGTTTTAAAAATCTATATTTCACGTGCAAATGTATTACTTTCAGTAGAAATTATAGTCCAATGTACTTTACATATATACGTATGTATGCATAGAACAAAACCGTTCTAATCTGTGTAGGTTTCTTCTTATTCGTCCTCGACACATAAATTTACCAGATAGGATATATAGTATTCTCTAAGTAGAATTGATGAATGTCAGAAGAATATAAACCAGTTGTTGTTGTTATAATACGCGTAAGTTAGTAATAAAAAAATAGCAAAACCTACAGCGTCGTTGATTTATCTTCTCCATCCACTAGACTCAAGGTTCTTGTCTTCCTTTTTTTTCTTTCTTCGTCAATATGTACGAAAAGAAAAACTGCATGATAATTGTTCTGACAGGAGAGAGAAGGAGAAAAAAACAGACTAAATGAATTCCTCTACAAGTAGAACTTCTCTTCTTTGTCTTTTCATCGGACAACAACAACAACAACAACCACATTAATCGACGGTTGTTGGGTGTATTATTGAAAGAAAAATCCGACCGGTGGAGATCATCAGTATCTCCATAGCTGTTTTTCTTTTATTTTTTTCGAAACAATAGAATATTTATTCTATTAACAAAATCAAATATCACGTTAACTCCAACTGTGCTAACTTACGTTCTTTTATTCGATTAATACTAAGATTTATCTATTATCATTAATTCGTACATATCTATAGTCTTTTTTTGCAATTTGTCTTCGACGTCTATATATCATTGTCAACGGAAAAAAAACTACTCGTATTCAACCGCACAATTGCTAAAGTCTTTTTACAAAAAGAAAAGTTATAGATAACAAGAAACACACATAAACAAAAAGAAAGAACCATACGGACCTCTTCTACAGTGCCAATCAACTGTCGAACAAGGTTAGAAAACATCGGCTTACAATAGATTTTTATGTTATGATCCTTATTAGTATATATCAACGCAAAGAACCATCAATACAGTCATCAACGAGTTAGTGTGCTATTATTTTCTTATATTTAAAAATCGGAAAGATATCGATTGAAATGAATCTTTCCATTCTTTATTCCGTATTTATTGTCTTTTTCCTACTGTTACTTACGGATTCAATAGACGTAAGTTGATATGTGATAAATCGTTCTCGAATAATCGTATTGTTTTTTTTTATATATTTTTAGTTGAATCAACAATGCCCAACATCACGTCGTTTATTACTCTTTAGTAGTTTGAAATTACCCTTTGGAGAGAAGAAATCGTCATCTCCTTCTCGACATACGTCACAATCGATTACTTATATTCAACCTCAAACATCCCAAGAACTCGGTAGAAAAGTTCGATCATATACACATTTATTAAAACCAAAATTATTTACTAACGCAGAAAAACTCCAATTAAAACAATCGCAAAAACTCGAAAAGAAAAAAACAACAAAAAAGAAAGATACGATCGAACATGCTAAAACAAAAGATTTAATCGTACCGATAAATAAACAAGAAATCGATCGATGTCGATCTCTACTGCAGCTCGATGAAAAGAAAACGAAGAAAATCAAACGAGATATTCCAACCAAAGTCAAAAATGCTACAAATCAACCAGTAAAAATTGTCAAGAAGAAGGTCGATAGCGTGCCGACAACGGAATCGAAGGTTAAATCAACCAAGAAAATTGTTAAAATTCCTAGCAAACCATTAGAAAATCTCAAATATAAAGCATCAAAACCAGAAACAATTACTATTATCGAACAAATTCGTACACCATTCGATGAACAAAACGATTCAGCTGTTAATCGAGCATTTTATTTCGTTAGAAATATGTTTCAATTATCGGAACCATCGTCCGACGAGAGTCAACTTGATGATGATCCAATTATAGATATAACTAGTGAACAACAACAAACATTACATCAACATTCAAGAAAATTACTCAGTATCAGTGAATATCAATATCCAACATTTATCAATCTACCAAAACGACAATTATTAGCAACAAAATCGAAATCAGCAGCGAAACAAAAAAATAAAACTAGCAATTCGAAAAATGAGAGTAAACCAAAAGTCGGCTGGGCTTATCGATATCGAATATCAAGATATTTGGATGCTCAAAAGTCGAAACACAAACGAACTGGACGAGAGAAGAAATCGAGTCAATCGATACCAAAACGAAAACTTCTTCAATTCGATGGCAACGACGACAACGGCGAAGAAGAAGAAGGTCTCGATTTGAATAAGATGTGAGTATATTATTTTCATACACAGCACATACCTTCTCCTCCTCCCCTTCCTCATTATATTTACATGAAAATATTCTCTCTGCACATGAAAATATTCGTTTCTTTTTATTGTTCAAACAACGTTTTCAGTCTTTCAGGTGACTAATCCAAAAGAAAGGAAAACAGAAACAAAAATCAAATACCCGGATGTAAATATTAACCCTTCCTTTATAGCTATAGATCTGATCAAAATAGTATCAATACCGTAACAATTATGACAAGTTTCGTACCCAAACGACAGCTATTAACAACAAAAAGCAAAGCAACTCATGATATTGATGTGGATAAGAAGAAAAAAGATAAACATGTTGATCCAATTGCGATTGTTCCATCAGATGAACAAGATTCACAGAAACCACGTGTTGGATGGGAATTTCGTTATCGTGTATCGAAATATATGGATTCATTACAAGCCAGTATTAATGCCGATCAAGAACGATTAAAATCAGATTTACACAAAGTCAAACAAAAACGAAAAGTTGCCAAATCGAGTGTTTCACAAACGGTAGACAACGAACAATTGCAAGCTCAACAAGATGCTGCTCTTGATCCTGAATTAGCACAAATCAATGATGAAGGCCGAAAAGTTGGATGGGCTTATCGATATCGTATTCGACGAAAACTTGATCATTTGAAGGCGATAGAAGCAGGTAGAAGAGAAAAAAAAGATTCAATAGATAATTTTCATTTCTAAATTTTATCAATTAGAAACCGGTGTACCATTCGATTTAGCAACATTGAGTGGCAAACGTGAGAAAAAAGCCAACGCAACAAAACCAAAGGCCAAAGCTAAAACTAATCTCAAGAAAAAAAATCCAACAACTCCAGTACCACCATCTGAACAAAATAAAAAAGCTGATGCATTGCAACAAGCAGCAGCGGCGGCAGCCAATCGAAATGTAAAACATCCAAAGAAAACGAAAAAGAAAGTCATCAAAAATACTGATAGTCCATCGATAACGAGGTTTATCTCTACTCTGGCTTCGAAAGCTAAAAATTCCGTTTGTTTTCTTCCGGGACCAAATTTGCTTCCATTCTGTTCTTCGGAAAATACCAAATCCACTGCACCAAATAAGACAGTACCACGAGTGAAAAAACTACGAATGAGGACAGAAAATCGAGCTAAACAATTCATTCATGCACGTATTAGAAAACTCGGTGCGCACGATAAAGCAACTGAACGTCGAGTTGATGAGCAAATGAAGAGATTGTATAAAAAACCTTCATATCCACCTATACAAAAGCCACCACCTTCGTCAACTGTAGACAGTGCTGCTCATTCATCGAAATCTCATGAACATGTCGAAAAAGTCATTGCAGTGGACTCGAAAAAAGCTCAAAATAAGAAGAAGAATCAAATTATTGGACAAGAAGTTCCAATCAAACCAAAACATGCATCACCTCCAACAACAACAACATCCGAACCGGTGACTCCTTCGGTGCCTCTTCGATCAATTGCAGAAGTTATCAAACAGGAGGCAGCAACGATCTTAAAATCAGATCGAAAAGAATCTCAAACGCCCGAAGAAATCCAATATGAAATTAACGAAACAAAAGAAGTCGTCCGAGAACAGAAACTGCTCAAAGCTACGCCAGCTGCCAAATCCACATCATTAAATGATACAGAAAATGCCACTCAGACTTGAATAGTGTTATTAGATAAACTATTTTGATCATATCTATTTTTTTGCTCGCTTTTTTTCTGTTCTATTTTTTTTAAATTAGCAAAAACGCACTATTTTAAGATTTCGAACACAATCTGAGAACTTTTTTTGTTTTATTTATATAACATCACACAGACACGACTATCTAATCGCGTTCATAAACGACTAGAAAATCGGGCAATAATCCTGATCTTGGATTCGTATCAAAAGGAACGATTAGAACAGGTTTAAATGGTGCACCAGAAATTTTATATGTTGAGTTTTCGCCACCGGATAGACTGAAAAACAAATCAAGATGAATAGATTTATTTTGAAAGAAGAGAATTTTCTAATAACCTATAAAGTAAATGTAAAATCGACGATCCACAACCGCGATTAACGACGATTAATCGATCGAGAAATTCACATTCACGTAGAGCACTAACAAGAAATTTATCTAATTGAAAAGAATATATTTTGAAGTCGAAATGCAATCTCAAAGAATGTTACTCTGTCGAACATCTTGTCGGTCGAGTTCAGTTCTGGTTGGACCGAAAACACAGGTTAATGATGCGTTTTTCTTTCGATTTTCGTCTATCGATGTGAGAATCTTCTGAAAATTATCACGAGTTGCACAATTATTAAATCGGACATGTTGTGTATGAGCTAAACACAAAACATACAAATTATTCGATTTAATTTATTAAATCAAAAGATTTTTACGATATTTTTCTTGTGTTTTCTTTGCTGTTTGAATGGCAAATCGACTTGGATCGATACCATAACTTTGATCAGCATGTTGAGCAGCAATCAATGGTAAAACACCTGAAATGTTTTTTTGTAATGATTTCAAACAACGAATTTCATTCGAAAACATACCAAGATCAGAATAGTACTGAGCAAATATGGTTGATGTTGGTTCGAGATGACATAATTTCAATACTTCAGCATAGACAGCTTCATAAGCAGTTAGATTCGGAATGCCATAGGATTGTAAATTCGGCTCAAATTTCATTCCGAAGAAATCGTATGTAAATGGTTTTGTTTTGTCATTAATGATATGCTCGTAGGATGTGTCATTGACAATTATTGGCCAACGTTGTGTTCTGAAGATGATAAGCAGATGTCAAGAATATGTCAAGACAAGAACAATTTTGTTTCTAACCGTCGTTCGAAATACAAATGTTCGATTTGACATTCACGTCCAGGACCATTTTGGAAATAATCAAGTAAACGATTTTTTGCTTCTTCACGTTTCTACAATTCAAAATCCACGGATTGAAAACAAAAAACAATTTTATTGAATATCTACGTACTGTTTCGCCTGTTTTTCGTTCGAAATAACCGATAACAACAAGTTTCTCATCTTTTTTATTCGTATGAATACGTATTGGTCTCCAATGAAATGAGACATTTTCAAGATTTGATACATCTTTGATTTCTTTTTGTAAAAATTCATAATAATGCTAATAGAAACATGAAAAAAACAGATCGAATAACTGAGCTGTAATTATAAATTTACTTTCACAATCAATCGATCACGTTTTTTATAAATATCAACGTCATCAATCGGAAGAACAAGCATCGAATGACCTTCTTCATTCGTTGCATTCGCATAATCATTTGCGGTTGATCGATTAGCAATACCAAGTGCTAAATCACCTGAACGTGTTCGACCGATATCAGCTACACATGTTGTTAGATATTCACTTGTTGCTGACTAAACCAAAAGTTTGTTCGTTTTTTTTTTCAATTTTATTAAATACACCGGCGTACTGTTCGTTCGATATCTCGAATTGAACATAAATTGGTATCATTCGTTCGAATGAGCTTTCGAATTGATGGATGGAGTGTTCGATCATAGAAAAGTGTTTTTGCCACTGTTTGAAAACGACTTTCGAGTTGTCGTTGTTTTAACTAGGAGAAATAAAACGAAATAATAATTCGAAGAAAGTCAAACCAAACTTTTAATTCTTCTTCATAGGACATATTTCGATATGGCATATACAATTCAGCTGCTCTGAAAGAACAGAACTACAGATAAGCGACTAAACTGAACGGATCGATATTTTGTCTCGAATTTTGTTTACCTCTTTTTCGGATCACGTAAAACATCGGTGGTGAGAAACGTTGGTAAATTCTCGGGTGGCGGTTCAACAGCAACATACGACTGTGCTGATGAACCAAAACGAAACCTTAAATAAGTTTTTTTTTGTTTCGTATTATCATGAAAATAGTTCGTATACAGTTCTTTTACCGATGTTTTAAATAAGCAAATGAATGAACATTTTTTACTAAATTTAATGAATTCATAAGAGATCTGCAAGGAATAATTAGAGAGAGAGAGAGAATAGAATTGGTTTATTAAATAAAATTAAGAAAAAACGAAAATATTCGAATCGAATTGAACAATAAATAAAAAAAAACAAATAAACACTAAGTACATATTGCATTTAGTAACTCGATTCCTATGATATCCGTCCGTGACTTAGGATATCATGATCATGATCGAAGAGCAAATGAAAGTGAAATATTCGTTTTCTTTATGTATTTATTCTGATGGATATCGACGAGACATCGTAGATGATTGTGCATCGGACTTGGTGGGCATTTCTAAATATCAAAAGCAATCGATATAATTGAGAGAAAGTTTCAACGAACGTGATGGTGACGGTTTCTCTTCGTAACACGAAGATTTCGTTTTAGTTGAACAACTGCCACCTCCTGATAATAATCATCCTCGTTGCTCTCGTTGTTCGATTTGTCGAGCCGATGGTCGTAGAGCACTGGCAATACGACGGCCAACCCAAGCTACAGCATCAATGATCAATCAGACCATAGTTAATAAGCAAAACTAATTTTCTTCAGACGAAATCAATATTTTCAATCTGCAAAGGAAACTTTCGTTTTTTCTTTTCTGTGTATGAAAAAAAAAGTTTTGCTCATTCGAGCGTATCTGACTTTTACCTTCGAATGCTTTTTTCTTTCTTTCTTTTAATATGATTTATAGTAATTCAACGTGAACGAATCAGTCATTGACTTTCGGTTCATTATTTCTGTTAAATGTTTAAATCGAGATATGCATCGAATCGATCGCCTTCGATTTCGAGTCAACAAAATCTTTCGAAGTAAATAAATTTCGAGAATTTTTCAATTAATAACGTACGTATTTAGATCGCCGAATCCATCAGATTACGAATATCTCGGTCGATTAGTAACACGCGAACGTCCAATTGTTCGAAGCTCAAAATCAGCTCATCGAAACCTCGTTCTTCCAACGAATATCGACAAATATGAGCATTCATCGGCATCAACTCGACAGAATATCTACGAAGACATTCGTGTTCAATCAAGTGGTGACGATGATGATGATCCCGATGGTCTAAATCGACCATTAGGAATTATACGGATTAGTGATCGACATTTTCGAGAAAGTAAAATGAAATTTGAGAATATTTGTTTTTCAAGAATTCTCAATGGATTTAGTTTATCGACTGCCGACACCACCGCCGAAAGTCAAACGAGTCTATCATCGTCTTCGATCACCCGAACCGAAAATTATCGAACGAGTTTATGTACGTCGACCAGCACCGCAAATCATCGAAAATATCATCGAAGTTCCGCCCGAAAAAGTCAAAATTATTAAACGAGAAAAATTTCTCGAAAATTCAAAACCAATCACGCGATCCAAGTAAAACACTCACTCATTCCCAATCGATCACTTCATTTCTCTTCTTCAGATTAGTACACTTAAAATCCCATGATGATCATCAAGGAGAATACGCTTACGAAACTGAACAACGCGATACATTCGTTCCCGTAGATCCGTCAAACCAACAGCCAACGACAACAGCTCTTGTCTATCCACCACAACCAAACGCTCGTACTATTGGCTACATCAAATCCACCGTACCACCACATATCATGCTTAAATCTCAACAAAGTTTACTTAATCAAACTACTCAATCTGCACTTCTCAATCCTTCATCACAACAAACTACAACTCTTCAAATGGTGCAACCGGCTGCTACGCCTTTTAATCCTTCATCTCAACAAACGACAACTTTTCAAATGATGCAACCTGCTGCTGCTGCTGCTTCGACTCTCAATCCTTCGATCACTACGCCTCAAGCAACGAACTATCAATTACTTCAACCAACGCCAGCTTACAATCCTTCAGTTGGAACAGCACAAACAACGACTTATCAACTACTTCAACCATCGTCCTACCCGTCCTTACCGACGCAAACAACAAGTACCTATCCAATGTTTCAAACTACGAGCTACGGTCAACCACTACAACAACCTACACCTTACGTCTATCCAACAACAGCGCCGAATATCTACGGTTACAGAAAATATTAGTTCAAAAAGAAACAAAGGACAATGCATTTGCGTTTTGATTTTATTAGTTGAAAAATTTTACACAAACTCTAAAAAAAAGCACATTGCACAATGGAAAGCATGAGGTTACACAGAAGAAGATAAATGTTTGTTTGTTTGTTCGTTCGATGAGAAGATGAAAAAAACCTACATTAGATCGATTTTATTCACTTTTAGCAGCAGCTTTTTGACCGCCGCCATTCGTTGCAATCATAATAACCATCGACCAGAGTAAAACACCTAGTGTAATAGCAATGACTAAGGCCGGATAGTCCATACAAAATTTGACTATATCACTGAAATTCATTCTCGCTGAGTTTTAGATCATCTAAAATTAAAGATTTCTTTTTTTTTTCTTATAAAAAAAACAAAAAAGAAGGACAGGTTGGACAATGGATCAAAGAAAGAAAGAAAAGGGAATCGATGAGCATGTCAGTCTACAACTAAGATTGATTGACCGCTCTTCTACTTTATACTTTTGTGTGGATGTTTAGTTTTTTTTTCTATTGAGACAAAGAGAGAGAAAAGACAACGACATTTAATTCAAATCGAAATGAAAGTCTATCTTCGTATTAAATCTAATCATCGGAGGCTGTTCCATCATCGACAGCTTTTTGTCCATGTTTATCGATCATAGCAGCACGTTTCATTTCATCGAATTTACGTCCATAAATTGGAATTTTTGTATTTGTTACTTTCCAATCAGTGATATAGAGAAAATAGATACCGGCCGAGGCACCGAAAAGAGCTAAAGATGGTGCACTACGAAAGTGAAAAAAGAAAAAAGTCAAAATGAATGTTAAGATAAAACGAAAAATTTTCGTACACATTTTTAAAGATTTGTAAATGTCGTGGACCAGTAAATCGGCCAACACCTAAACAAATGTAAAGGTTAAATTGAAAAAGTCAAAGAGAAAGAATGAATATTCTACCTGGTAATTTACTTAAATAATAATCCAATGACATAATCGTGCTAGTTCACAATTAATCTAAAATAAAAGTTCAAAGATTTTGTCTTTCGATCATTAAAACGAAAACTTTTCTGTACAATCAAGCAAAACGACTCGATCTATTCGAATATGGATGAGTCGGTGAAGAATGATTGCGTTCTATTTTACTTTTGCACGTTTATCAATGTGAAGAATATGAGAAAAGAACTTTTAACATACACTCAACTTCGAATTGATCGTGCAATCTATTCAAACGAATAAATAAGTAAATAATTTGTGCAACCATTGTTTCGATTTCTAATACCTCTAGTTATATCAGCTTTCTTGCAATAGTTGTCACTAGTAACACTCGAATTTTGGCAAGAAAACACAACTGTGTCTAATTGAATTAATTTCAAAATAATTGGTTTCGATTATTTGAGATTGTTCCTTGATGTTTTTTGAAAAAATGAAAATCTATCTTCAGATTTCAAGTGAAAAATTACGTCAGTGATCTAGCGACATCTTCACCTGTCAGTTAATCACTGAATGGAAAATGAACCAACAAAAAACCAAAGGAAATTTAGTATAATTTCAGTCTTTTCTCGTTTTTATAATCAATAACAAAGAGAAGTCGATTGGGAAAATGTTTTTTCACGTATGTCGAATCTTACTACTCGCTCGAAATTGCTAATTCAACAGTTTTCAGGTCAGTTTGGATCATGAAATTCTTCTTCACCCACGTTATTTCGGACCTCAATTGGTAAAAACTGTTCGAAAAATGTTATTCAACGAGGTCGAAGGACGATGCATTGGCAAGTACGTGATTGTTCTCTATCGAAGAAAAAGTCAAAAACTACAAATTCGTTTTCGATAGATACGGATATGTCATTGCTGTCACTTCAATTGACAGTGTTGGCGTAGGGAAAATTCAACCTGGTAAACAAAACGATCGAAAATTCTTCGAGAAAACAAAAGAAATTTTGATTTTTATAGGACGTGGTTATGTGATTTTCCCAGTTAAATATCATGCAATTGTTTTTCGACCATTTAAACATGAAGTTGTCGAAGCAATTATTGATCGAGTGACAAAGGTAGAAAACGGAAAAGTTTTGTTTCATTGAAATCATTTCGATATATTTATAGATGGGTATTTTTTGTAAAATTGGCCCATTGACTTGCTTCATCTCACGTCATGTATGAATCGGATTTAGTTAAATAAGATTGACGTTTTGATTTCGTAGAGCATTCCACGTGATATGGATTATGATCAAAGTGCAAATCCACCATGTTATAAAAAGAAAGACGATGTAAAATAAGATCAATTTTATTGATCATATTGAATTCAAGAAAAAATGTTCTCATATTTAGGACTTTTCAATTCAGCCAGATGATAGTATTCGAGTGAAAATAGCTGGTTTACAAGTTGATGCAAAAGAATTTGTATGTCATTCAAAATCCTCTCGTTATAAATTATATTTGAGTTATATTTTAGTTTGCTGTTGGTACTCTAATGGATGATTATCTTTGTAAGTTATTCGATTTTTCTTCACAAAAGAAAATTCATTTATTTTTGTTTTTCGTAGTCTAATAAATCAATATTCATTTCGTCTTCTCTCTCTCATTCATTCATTCATTCATTTTTTTTTCGTTTATTTGTTGTATGAATAAAGGCTAAACGAGAAAGAAATGAAAACTTCTCAACTATGATCATACTTATCTCGAATGTATGATCGATCGATCTTGACTTAACTTGACAGAAATGCGAATAGACTCGTTATTTGTTTGTTTACTCGGAAATAATTCAGACCTTTTTTCATGCCATAAGACTATTCATTTTATGTCCAGTAGTGCTAATCGACTCAACTCGACTAATGATTAGTGTCTGCTATTATGTTTGATACATGTTTCTTTTGCTTCTTGTTCGGTCTGTTCTGGCATTCATCACTTGGCAAGAGTTGGCTCAACATTTCATCGTCTGTTCGCATTAGATCATATCTACATTCTGCTAATCGACATAGCAAAGAAGTACATAGGAAAAAAAATAACAATACATGTCTTGAATCAAACTGGACATGAAAAAAGCTCGAAGAAAGATGGTTATCAAAAAATATGCAAAGAAAAACGGAAAGAAAACATTAGCGAAAAAGCAATATTATTCTTGAGATGTTTACAAATACAATCGACCAATAGAAACAGTTGATCTTGACATTTTTATTAAAAACTCATATGAAACAATAATATAAACTATTGATAATTTCGCCTCTAAATCCAAAGGAAACATATTCTGATTATTTAAACATCTCAAATTACTATTTTACATCGTAATTAATTCAATAAACAGAAGGAAAAAAAAGCGGGGGAGAGAAAATCCTTGTCATTATTAAAACATACTGACACCGTAAACAGATTTATCTGTTGGGCGTAGTTTTTATTTGACAATTTATTTGTTGGCCAATCAATCGATATACTTGTCGACTTGTACCTCGTTGTTTTTTAATGTTTATTTTGCCTTGTATCTCTATCTACTTAAACCATCATCATCGATGTTCGATGTATGTATATTGATGTATATGCTAACAAGCTCATATACAACGAGGAATTAGTCGTATGTTATTTCGTATGTACACTATTGATTCTTATTTCCCTGCTGTTGCTTCATATACATCATCATCATTTGTAAACGAATAACACACGCCCATTTCCTTATTCGATGTGTTTATTTATTAGTCAAAAAGATTAGCAGATAGTTAGTTTTCTTTTTTCTCTTTCTCCTTATCATGCGCTTATTAGAGATTGTTGATGTTTTAATTTAGCTTGTTCTCAATCTCATTAATGTTAATGCAAGACGCATACGGTCAATTTCGTTTGTTATGTAGTGCTTCAGCCTTTCTTTTTTTTCTTCTTCTTATTCTTATTCTCTGTCAAAAGAGTTTGATTGAATTGAATATTTTAGTCGATGTTTTCTTATGAATTCACATCTAGTGGGTAGCATGTTGTCGTTTGCGTGAAAAGCACTCGAACACATCGATTTTCTTTTTTACTTTACACTGTTGATAAGACATCGACAAGAATAAAAATAACACAAGCATACGTTTCGAACCACTTGATTGATTATTTAGTTTTGCTCTTTTTCTTGACATTCGTTTGCATTTGAATTGCATTTCAATTTTTCTCCCTCTCTCTCTCTCTCTCTTCGACGATGTTCGTTTATTTGTCTTCATCGAATATATATACACACAAAAAAAACTGATGATTAGTCCTTTCTATTTGTTCAGAAAAAGTAATCATCAAAAGATTACAATCTTATGCAATTTTTCAATACACAGAGGAGGAATAGGAATTAATCAAATCTATATACATATGTTGACAATTGATACTCATTTGCTTGTAGTTCAAAATTTCGAGATTCTCTTCTCTTTGAACAATAAATGAGAGTTTCTTTTTTCAAGTGATACAGAAGTCAAATTGTTCGTATGATTATGTTGTTGAGTATCGAGCGGATCTAACGTTTTCTATAAACACAGCAGGAGATTGACTCGTTGTCACACACAATTGAAATGTTGTTCATTAGTTATTAGAAAAAAAAATTTTTTTTGCCGACTGGTCTCTCCCCGTGGGTGCAGATGATTACATTGACCAAAAAAAAACGAGAAGAAAATGTTTGATCTTATTTGACTTGCTCATGGCAATTGATATTCGTTTCTCATTTTACAATTCGACGATATGTATATACGTGTGTGTGTGTGTATCTTTCTAAATCCAAATCGACTGTTTCAATACAATCTGCTATTTGATTATTTGAACAATGAACAAACTCGATATGTAAATTTCAATTTAACTATTGAAAATGAAATTAAATCTACTAGACTCTATTGAAAGGCGAACAAGCTGACGACAATCAAACAACGATTGAAGCTGATAATGATGCACCAAACGGACTCATAGTGTATATACATTGATAATATTCTGTTTCTTTCTGTGTGTGTATTGGCTTATTGTATTCATAGGAAAACATAAATGACGACAAATTAGGAACGACTAATGTCAAATGTATGTTTATACGATGTATGCGACAGCTGGATTGAATGATGAAAGAGAGAAGTCTATGTGTCCTTTGCTGCTCGTTTTTATTTCTTTCAGTGATAGTACAAACAACTTTCATATCGAATTAAAAATCTTTTATTTGCATCAGCTTGATAAATTTATTATTATGATTTTTTTTGTTTCGAAGACGAAAAAGAAAAAGAAGATCAAAATTCAAGAAGAATATGTGTTTTTTTTGATAAATCAAGAAAAGAAAATAAGGGTAAAAAACGAAAGAATTAAAAAACAAACAAACACGAAAAACAAAAGGAAAAAAGATAGATCTCATCTTCTCCCTCGTCTATCTTACACATACATGTATATATTTATATATGATACTGGAAAAGAAAAAGAGACACAAACAAAACGAAGAATCGATATTTGAGAGAATATTTATAATGAAGAATAATGATGATAGAAATAGCATTGATAATGTTACGACACAGACCTCGTTTTAGTTGGCGATAGTGAACTCGTCGATAGTAAATGTTCGGCAAGAATCGAACGATTTGTCGGCATTTGATGATGTCTTAATGCTTCAGCTGCTGCCAATGCATAATTTGTTGAATGATGTGAATGAGAATTTAAAACATTGAGAAATTGTTGTTGCTGTTGACATGTATTATTTGTTACTGCTGCCGATGATGATGATGATGCTGACCACATTGCAGCAGCAGCGGCCGACGCATAAACAGCAGCTGAATACGGCCATGGATTGGCGTGTGAATGTGGCGAGAGAAATGTTGGATTGAGAAATGGATTTGGATGTGTAAGAGCTGAACGTTTGAATGCAGCTAAACGATGATTTCGAGATGTTGATGTTCGACGTCGAAGTTTGCCCGTTGTGGCACCAATGAAAACATCGTCAGCTGATGGATCAAGCATCCAATAGTTGCCTTTACCTTCAAAAAAAAAAAGAAAAATTCAGTTGAAATCGACAAGAAAAAAAAAGACGAAATCAATGCCTACCGGGATCATCGTAATGTCTTGGCACTTTGACAAAACATTTATTCAATGATAAATTATGTCGAATGGAATTTTGCCAGCCTTGTTTATTTTCACGATAGTACGGAAACGTTTTCATTATGTACTCGTAAATACCATTTAATGTTAAACGTTCGTGCGTTGACGAACGTATAGCCATCATAATCAATGCATTATAGGAATAGGCTGGTTTAACGCCGTATTTATTTCTTGGTGCTGGTGCTGCTGGCGTACTAGTTGCGTTTGTATTGGCTGTTGGGGATGTTGTTGATGATGATGATGAAACTTGTTTTTGATCCTTGGTATTCAAATTTCCGCTATCGATTCCATCAGAACCTGAGACTTGACTCGACGACGATTCACTTGATATTGATGATGAAGATTTTTTTGTTAAACTTTTTAAATGTATATTTGATTCTTCGGTTTCAATTCCATCTTCTTCATCGGCCTCATCATCATCGTCATCATCATAATCAGAATTTGTTATCGGAGGTGATGTACTACCGATGTCGATATCTTCTTCACGATGATCATCTTCAGACTCATTTGTATTGGATGAAACACGTTTTTTTCGTGGGATTTCATGATCATTTTCATCGTTATCATCGTCACGTAGACGTTTCAATGGATTACTTGTTTGAATGGATGTATAAAAAGAAACTGTTTTCGATAGTTTTTCAATATTTGTTTTCTAAAAAATAAAGAAATAAGAGTAATTATTTTAGTTTCTGCTTGTCTCTGTTGTTGTTGTTGTTGTTGTTTTGTTGATTAACTTACTATATCATCTTCGCCTAACACACTTCGAATAGAAAACGAACTGTGGAAAACACGCTGTTGTTTTTGTTGTTGATCGTTATCGTTTGTCATCGCTTTACGATTTCGTCTTTTTTATGTTCTGAAAATAAAAAAAAGTGCGAATGGTAATGTTGTATTATTATTATTATTATTATTTCTTCTTCGTCTCCCTATGACGACGTGTCAGAAGTAGAAGCCTGTTTGATCAACAAAAGACGATGCGCATCTCTTCTCTCCTCTCCTCTGCTCTGCTCTCGAATATACTTTTTCTTCTTCTTCTTCTTCTATTTGCATACAGAAGGAGGTGTTCGTGTTCATTATTTTTCTTCCTTTTTTTGGACCAATGTTGATGCAGCTTACTATTAACATGGTTGGCCGGAACGCAAGAAGAAAATTGATTCTCGTTTTTTTTCTTCTTTCCTTCTTTCTTCGAACAGCCAATGTTTGTAAAACAGAACTTCTCTATTTTCACCAATAGAAAGAAAAAAAAAATTGACCTTTTTGTTTTTTGCTGCTGCTTCGTTCTTTTTTTTTCTAAATATATTTCATTGATATTTATAAATCTTCAAAAGATGTTTACGTTTCTATTGTCATCCTAATTGGCATCAATCTTTAACGAACGACAACTGTCATTGATTTAATCCAGATCGAATGCCGTTTTTTTCCTATATGCGTGTGTGTGTGTGTGTGTCTCTTTCTCTTTTTCTTGTTTATAGTTTTTGTATAACTATATTGATTGATCATTGTCGTTGAAGAGAAATGACGAGTCTATTTGAAAGAGAAAAGATAATCTAACGTGTATGATCTATGCAAATTTCTTTATAAGTGTTTATATGCCAGATAGACTCTGCTGTTATAAACTGATAATCATCCATTCTTCCAATGATGATGATGATGATGTTATTGTTGCTTATATGATGATGTAGTGCGTTTATCATAGGAGTCGATCGAGTTCGCTTCCGTTACTCGCAAACAAACAAATAGACATTCATAGGGGAAAAGAAAGAGAGAGAGGGAGAAAAAAAGGTTCCGACACCAGAAACGGAAGACAGACATATACACATCGGTAAACGTATCATAAAAAAAAACAACGAACAATTATAGGATAGAAGAAAAAAACGCTAGCGAACTACGCATGTTCCGGAAATGAAATTGAGAAGCGAAAGAAAAAAAGAGAATCTATATCATTATTACACTCGTCATCTCTAATTAGTCCGGTTGAAAATGCGCACCTGCACTTTTGAATATTAGATTTAATTTGACTATAGACTCACTTCTAAACTAAGTTAATGACTACGAAAAGATACGCATGTATATATATACACGTGAAATCGACAACCCTTTCTAGCACGGCGATGTTTACGCAGTTTGGAATGTTGTATGTGTAAAGTCGAAAAAAAAACGAGAAAGTAACGAGAGTAAGAAGACAACGTCAATCATTCTGACAGTTTATTGTTATAAGACAATCTATGATGAAAAGAGAAAACTTCGGTGCCTTGAATATATAAAAAAAAAATGAGTCGATTCGTTTGAAAATGTATACGTGCAGAATTGCATTGCTACCCTGACGAGGATGATGACAAGGGAAGTGCAAAGAATGAGAGAATAGATAACGATAATTCAGTAAACGTTTTCTTTTCAAAACTTTGCTTGTTTGTTATTTCGAATCGTGTTTTTTTTTGACTCATATGACTGTGAAAGAAAAAATGTACGTCGTATTACGTCATTTTATTAATAAACAAATTCAACACATTTGAAACCTTGAAAATAAGCATTTCAAACGAAAAAAAAACGAAAGAAAAACAACATTATTAACACAAATTCATCATTGGCATGCATATTGTTATGATTATTATTATTAAATCGTGCTGTGTAAAATGACCATGAATGAGTTTTTTGAGAGTATGTCAACGACACGACATGCTACATTAATTTTCGATAGAAAATCTGCTGACAGTCATTTGGCAATGTTGTGATTAGCTTGAGAGTGTCGACAAGCACACATCTTTTAGAAAGAAGATAATGATGAACATTTTTTTCCCTCCTTCTCTCTCTATCTCTCTTGTATTCTTTTGCTTCAATGATTAGAAAAGCAACACAGACACATATCGCGAAGAACCCCATACCGAGAAAAGATTTGTTCATTCGACCATTGACTGTCTGTTGTTCTTGACATAATTTGCTCAATTTTTACTCTTGTTCAATGGACAATTGTCGACGTGAACGCGTGTCCATTTTTTGTCGACATGTTCACACATCAGAAAGAGCGATTAGTGAAACAACTCGTTTACCTTTTGATCTAACCTCGATTTGACATGATCATAATGGATGGTGTTTGTTGGATACTTCACAAACAGAAAAGAAGAAAGTAAAAAAAGAAACGAAACACAAGAGATATTCATTTTCGCTTCATCAAATTTCAATAGTTAACTGACATTTTCATCTGACAAATTGTTCAAACATAAGAGATTAAGTACAAGCAAGCACACAAGGACATAATAATCATAATTGAATAGTTGTTGAAATTAGAACTAATCAACATTTGTATATAGATACACAACATACACTGATCTCTTTATTTAATGACAAGCTCAAATCATCTTCATATACCGCTTACACTTTGTTCTTAGTTTAAAAAAAGAAAGAACAAAAAAAAAACGAACGATAATTATTTGCTTTTTTGAAATACATCAATCTTATTGCGCAGATGTTATTCTTATCCTTCCTCCTCTTTCGACATATACAAACGAAAATTTCGATACAACATTTTTATTAATGATTGTCGGCACCAGATTTTATCGATGATGAATGTTAGATAAAGAAATGAATAGAAATAGCTTCTGATGGACATATTTAGTTATCAAATGAGCAAATTTGATTACATCAGTCAATTAAATCTTGAATAACATCATACAATTGTATAACATCCAAAAAGAAACACAACTAAGAAAGTCATATGAATTCATTCAACTGAAATTGAAATTCTATAATAAAGTTTAGTTCGTTTCTCAAAATATCATTGATATAAATATATTTAGATCATCTAATTAAAAACTAGTTGTATGTAATGTACTCATTAATTAATATAAATTCAAGTCAGTGTTTCGAGTAAATTTTTAATTAAAGATCTATCGATGCGGTCTCGTTTGTTTTCACGTTATTTACATAGAATTGATCAGCAAAGTAGGAAATTTCACATAATGCAGCGTCATCTGTCATTAAAGCTTATTCATAGGTTTTTAATGAAAAAAACCAATGTTGAAAATTGACTGATTATCAATCTTGACTTGATTTTATATGTAAATTAGTTAGATGGCTGCTCAGAATTCAGTAGAATTTCCTCATATAGGTAAATTCGAAGATTACAATGATGTAAAACAAATTGGTAGTGGTATGTTTGGGTAAAGTTGATTTGGATTTTTTAAATCGAAGACTTGACTTTTATTTTTAGTACTGTTTATAAGGCACATTGTTCACATATGAATCAATTTGTTGCATTAAAAGAAATCTTAATTTGTGATAATATCCAAGGCATTCCGATTAGTTCATTGATGGAAATCAAAGTTTTATTTAGTAGTTCACATGAAAATGTCGTCAAACTTTTAGATATTTGTCGATCACCACGTAATTCGATCTAATAGTTTATTATTTTCCAAAGAATTATACGTATTTCTTTTACTAATCAAAGGAAACAATTCTTCTCGAAGTCGATTTTATCTTGTCTTGGAATATTGTGATTTTGTTCTCGATAAACTAATCAATACTCCTAAAATACACTATGATGAAATACATATAAAATATATTATGATTCAAATTCTTGACGGTAGAATATTTGTTTTGTTTTCTTCAACTCGAAATTTACGATGTTCGATTTATTTCTAGGAATTCATTTTCTTCATAATGCTGGCATTCTTCATCGGTATGTTTTTTTGTTCGTTGTCGAAAGTTACATTTTATAAATCAATTTCTTTTTAAAAGTGATTTAAAACCAGCAAATATATTAATCACAAAGGATGGTATTGTCAAACTTGCCGATTTTGGTCTATCGAAAATCTTAACATCACCGACAGGTAAACATCGATTTTCTTTGAAATATGAAAAATCAAAATATTCAAACAGAGAATCATGTACAAAGATCGCAAGGACATAAATATGTCAGTTTATGGTAAATGAATGTCTAAATGAAATCTATTGAATGTGTTCATTTTCTAGGTATCGTGCGCCAGAATTGCTGAATGATAGTCAAAGATACAGCAAAGCTATTGATATGTGGAGTAAGTCGAACGAATATTTCGATCTATTGATTATTGAAGAATCATCTTCTTAGGTATTGGTTGTATATTCGGTGAATTATTTATTCGAAGTCCTGTTTTACCCGGTAAACTACTTATTCCAATAAAAAAAAGAAAGAAATTATTTTTTTTGTGTCAAGGAGACAAAGAAGATCATCAAAAAGAATTAATTCAAGCTTTATCTAATAGTATAGGACGATCGAGAGCTAATCAGATTCCGTTGGGTAATCGTTATCCACATTGTTCGAAATATCACAAATCTATTCCTGAAAACTATCGAGTTGATTTCATTGATAGACTATTAGAAGTCAACTATGAACAACGTTTAACAAGTGAACAAGCAATACAATCGGTTGTATTAAAACCAATTCCACCAATCGAAACATTTAAAGAATTTCTTGCTACTTGTTCATTCGAATGATGAATATTCTTTTTATTTATTATTCAGAAGAAGAAAAATACTGTGATAAGTAAAATAGTATTAAAATTATGGCGATTAAACGGAAGCTAAGAAGAAGAAGAAGAAGACGAGAAAAAAAAGAAAGAAGGAAAACTGTTCGAATGATCATCATGTGCTTTGTTTATCACAAATGTTCGTGGATATTTTGTTTTCTTATCAGTTGTGTATTTAACTATCAAAAAATCGTAGAAATTCGTATAAATTGATTTTGCCTTCGCTGTTAGTTGTACATTCGGCAACCATCTAGAGCACAAGATGATTTATTATGACTTTTGTTTTTTGTTTTGTATCTTACCGCATCGATTAAATCATTTTCTAATGGTAAATTTATTTGTCGAAATATATCTTGAATATTTTCTCTTGAAATAAAACCATTTCGATCTTTATCATAACGTAAGAACATTTCGCGAATTTGTTCGTGATTTGTTATACGCATATGTTTGATTTTACTTCGAACTTCAGCATATAAACGAATGAAATCGCCCGGTTTACGTTGTATATGTACATTTGTACTTAAACGAGCATTTGTACGACCTGATTCATTACTTAAATGATCTCGTAATGATTGTAGAACTTGTGGTGGAAATTGTTCGGGATGTTCTTCGGCATATTTAAGAACAAATAAATCTGCTGAACGAATGATAAAACGTTGACGAAATACTTCAATCTTGGCGCCAATATAGAAATCAGCGGGACCATAATACTGTGGATGTTCGAGTGTTGAATCTACACCAAAGAAAAAGCTTTTCCTTGTCGAAAACAAAAACGTTCATATGAATAGAAAATACTTGGTTTAGCAACACGTGTTCGTTCGAGATAACGTCCACCGATAATTCCTGTATTGCGTTGTGGTGGTTCTTGAATGCTGATTGTATCATCGCCAAGACGATAGCTAATAACAAATTTACGTAGTTTATCATCTTCACGAGCACTATCCTAGATAAACAAAGATTTTCAGTTGAATAATTCGCTGAAAATCTATTTGCATACGAGAACAGCTTCATAACGAAGAATCAAATGATCGTTTTCCATTAGTTTAACGTAGTCTTTCTTCGGTCGTTCAGGTTGAAGTTTCAAACAATTCTGTAATGAATCTTCCAATGAACCAAAGCCATTGTATGGTGGAATTTCCTAAACGAAAACATCAATCAACGGTTTGTTGTCATTTGAAAATTTACCATTTTAGGATTTTCATTCGATCGCGTTTCGACATTGATCGGTTCGAAATTGTTGACGCCGAAGTTTTTCGCATAGAATGTTTTGGTAAATAAATCACAATCGTAAATGAAAAAATTTCGTCCGTAGATATTCACGCTTTTGCCAATCATGAGATCCGATGGTTTCAAATAATCAGCCACTTCACTCTCAGTTAATTCGAGAAAAACATGAGGAAATGTGCCTGCAAAGAGACGAATTTTAAACAAAAAATGAAATTGATTCGAATCACAAAATTAACCTTTGACATTGTAACGATCTTTTGGTATTTTATGACGAGTTATGAGAATAGGAAATGGATCTCGGCCATCGTTTGCTTTATGAACTTCGCGAATTTCAATCGTATCATTGACAAGATAATATTGAATGATAAATTCTCGTTGTTCACCGAACATTTGCGAACGATCATCCCAAACGGCGTAAAAACGAAGAACTTTTCGGTCCATTTCGATATATTGTTTGAGTTTATCGAAATCTGGTTTTGTTTTATAGGATTTCAATTCGGCGCCTTGCTGTCGTTTGGTTATGTACGGATCGCGTGGTATTAATTCCGGTTGATTAACATGAATACCTTCGCTTTCCAACCATTCCTAAACCGAATACAAAGGAGAAAATTATGATTTTCATTTTCTGAAATTGTTTTGCTTCTTACGCGAGTAAATGCATCACAATCACAAATTCGAAAAACTTTGCCATAGACAGATAAATTCTGTCCGAGATTGATATCTCGAAAGTTATACGTTTCGCCTTGATCATTTTTCGGGAAACGATGTCGACGAATTAATTTACCTTGCGGTAAACCGCTATTTTCTTGAATTTCTTCGAAAATTTCTAAACTATCATCTTCAAGATAGTAGAAGACTTTCACTGGTCGGACACGGTAGAATTCATCAGGACTTTCGGGTATCGTTTGTTTGAAATAGCCGAAAAATCGAAGCACTTTCTTATCGAATGCTAATGTTGCCGGAACGAATTTGTCCGGTGTTTGAACAACAGCTTTGCCGTACAAAAGTTCGGGACGATAGTTTCGAAGAAGTTCTAATTCATCTTCACTTATTTGATTATAATTAATACGCGTACCACCTAGACCAACTTCAGGCCATTTGGTAACTCGATGGCCGTTTTTAACTTCAAGCGTATGACTAACATGGAAATTAGTTTGCTAAATAAATATTAACAAAATAGAATGAACAGAAAAAACAATGAGTTCACACAACATACAGTTGGATCACGGAATGAGTTTCCGGGTAAACGTGGTAGACCTTCCATAGTTTGTTTTTCTCTCCGATCAAATACTCGTCAACTAGTTGTCAAGAGGCACTAAAAAATGATATTGTTGCTATTTTGTTTGTCTTTCGATTTGCATTGATGATGTGAAACTCTTCATCTCGGTTTCTAAGTTACATCCATCAAAGAATTAAGTTTTCTTTTTTAAATAAAATGAGTCAAGTATAGATGTCGTTCGAATGAGGAAGAAGACTTGCGAAATTACTTCAGTAGAATTTCGAAATATTTGACTCATTTATTGGAATCAAAAAACTATATAAAGTCTAATGTGTCTTTAAAATAGCTCGTTTTACACTTTAGTTGTAATTAGTTAAGCTATATAACACTCTAGCATGCAAATCTTCGTTCGTGGTGCTGCCAAACTTTTGGCAATGAATGTTGAAACCGACGACACTATTCAAGATATCAATGTAAATATTTTATTTGCTTAATTTTTTGTTGTTGATTAATGAATGATTCTTTTTTTTTTGAAGGAATATATTGCACAAGAATCTGGATGTGCAGCCAATGACCTATTTGTTACTTTCTGTGGAACAATTCTAAACACTGAACAAACTATTGAAGAACTCGATCTTGTTCCAGGAACTGTTATTGATGCGAATATGAAAATTTCAGGAGGAAAAATTCATGGACGTATTAACCATGCTGGCAAAGTTAAAAATCTAACACCAAAAGTACGTGAAATCTATAGTTTATTGTAAAGAAACGAAACAAAATCGTTTCATAAATTTTTAATTTAGGTTCCTCCACAAGAAAAACCAAAACGAAAAACCGGCCGTGCTCGTCGTCGTGAACAATATGCCCGACGTTTTACAAACAAAGTTGCTTCACCAAATGGTATTCGAGTTGGTCCAAACTCAAATCTTTAAAATAAACTGTCGTCATCTCTTGATTTATCTAGATGTCAGTGTTTTTAATTTTCAATGTTTTTTTTGTTTAATACAAATCTGTAATATTTCCTTTTTAATCAAAAACGTTTATCCTCTTTATAATAAAAAAATTATTCTTTAATCGAAACTGATGTTTCCGAAATCCATAGATTATCTAATGGAAAATGACTTAACTTTCTTTTTCTACTTGTTCGCTTAGAAATCAACCGTTTGCATGTTTTATCATTTTATTTGGTTTTTAGATAGTTCGTCTTTAGTCGTAAAATCATGCAAGTTTTCATTCGTGGCGCCGATGAATTGTTAACACTCGATCTTGAAAAAGACGATACAGTTCAAGATATTCGCGTAGGATTCGTTTTTCGTTTTGTCGAAAAATAAATTCTTCTTTCAGGAATATGTTGGGGAAGAATATGAAATTAATTTCGATGACATCGTTTTGAGTTACAATGGAACACCATTAAACGACGAACAAACAGTTGAACAATTCGGTCTTGTCTCAGGCTCAACAATTGATGCAACTGTCAAATTATTTGGTGGTAAAGTTCACGGTTCATTAGCTCGTGCCGGTAAAGTTAAAGGTCAAACACCAAAAGTAAATCATAGATCTTAAAGAAAATGATCTTATTGATGAATAATTCGTGCTTCAGGTTGCTAAACAAGAAAAACGAAAGAAGAAAACTGGCCGTGCTAAACGTCGTCTTCAATACAAACAACGATTCGTTAATAAGGTTGCCGGTTTCGGTCGTAAACGTGGACCAAACTCCAATCAACCAGCTTCATCATAATCCAATAACAACATCCGTTGATATTGATGATGACAAACGAGATTGAAAATGTTTATTAATTTTCTTTCTAAATAAAACAATATCTATTTGAAGTGCTCCCGTTTTCTAACATATTGCAAAAAATAGTTTGGAGTACATCATGAATTAAACTTCCGTGATTTTCTGTTTCTATGAGGTCAATAGAAGTATTGTTGTACTTTGAGCAAATATAGTTTAAAAAAAACTTGATTCAACAAAGTACAGATAAGACCAATTGATTGATACAATGACGTGTTCGAATAAAAATTTTATTGATTTTGTCGAGACATCGATTGCGCACAATGATATTTTGTTCTGATTTTTACAAATACACATCATTTTCTTCAAAAATCACGAATTACACATATCAATATTGATCGAAAAGTTTTCCTATAAATTTCACAAGTTTTTTTTCATTTTCGACATTGATCATCTATCTATTCTCATACTTTCATCTCAAATGTCTCTGCTTTCAATCTTAGCATTCACTCTTCTCTCAATTTCATCAACTCACTCATTCAATTATCAACGAATCGCCAATGACGATATCTGTGATGTTAAATTCGGTATTCTGTGCTTACATGATGAGTTATTGATTGTCAAAACAGTTGCTGAAGGAATTATCCGTCGAGCCAATGATATCGAAAAAAATGTAAGAAAACGAAAATCTACTGAATAGAAACTCAACACTGTTTATGTTTTCTAGATTCAACGAACGAAAGCATTCGAAAGACTCAATCATAACGTCAATCAAGAAATGAATTTCACATCTTATTATTCACCAAGTTTCCATTTTCATGAGAAATTTTTTCATGTGAATAACATTGATAAAGTTCGTTTCAAAATCAAATTCTTTAGAGTTTTTCATTTGAATCTTTGTTTTTTGTTTTTGAAGGATTTTCTTATTGAAATTTTCGTCGAAGCGCATACGGCCATGATTTTTTATTATCATTCGATTGGAAGTTTACTCAAAGACGAAGACATCTTTGCACATAAAACTGATGAATGGTTTAAAAAAATTCAAAATACAATCCGAAGTGATATTATTTGTCGATATGAAAGTGCCTTACATATATTCTCGCATCAATGGCAATCGAACAATAATATCGGTGAAATCTATTTTTCGAAACAACATCGTCTATCACCGTCAGTTACTCATGACGTACATTCAGTTGTCATTGCAAAATATTTAAAACAATGGATGGAAAGAATCAACAACGTTATTGACAATATACCCGCAAAAATACAAGCCTATACGTAACGATGGACAAATACTACTTAATTTGCTTTCTGTTTCTTTTTCGTCAGTGCAATGTCTTTTATCTTATTTTATTCAATAAAAATCATGACGTAGAAAGTGTTATATGCTTATCTCTGATTGACAGCCGAGTGATCGACTTTGTGGAGAATATTACAATTCTATAAGTACATTGAGTTTATATAATAATCATAAACATGCTTAAATCAACAATGACAACAAAAAATAAATAAATAACAAACGTAACAATTCTTTTCACTGAAGTGCCCTCTTTGGATCATGACGATTAGTATTTCGTTTCGATCGGCCTAATACAAAATCTATCATGTATATTTCATCTGGATTGACATAATGAAATGATATTGTTTGATCACCACAACAATCATAATTCTACGAATAGAATAAAATCCGTAGAACATTTCATTTGAAGTAAATCACTTACGGTTCGTAATGAATTTTCAGCATATTGCCGCAGCCAATCAGGAAAATTACCATGAAAATGATCGTAAAATGAAAGTGGATGAAATAATTCACGATTTTGTGCATCGAGTGATCTACCAGGATAAACACCTTTCGTTCGAAGACATTTAGCTACTTCAGCATCTTCAGCTCCTCCATCTTTCCTACAGCCCGATTTTGGATCTTGATGTGCTTCATAGAATCTTCGAAGTGATTCTCGACTTAAAACATATGATCCACCACCGGAATGATATCCTTTAGATACAATAACCTTGAAATTATAACCGAAAGTGACTGGATCTGATGAATTTTTATCACTTAAAAATGTTCTCAAATTATCAACAAATAAATAAGTATCATCATCAGCTTTAATAAACCAATCGAAGTCATTGAAATGATGTTCATAGGCGAAGAGAAATGCTAATACAGATTTTTGTGTGAGATGCTCATAGCCGGCAGTAATATTTTTGATAGGTGCAATCGGTAGTTTTTTACTAATTTCAACTTCTGCAGAATTTGGATCCTTGTCTGCTGATGGTTCACTAATAAAATAATATCCATCACAACGTGGAGCCCATGTTTTATTGACTGCTACAACACGTGTGGGAAAATATTTTGGATTTGTTAGTATTAAACATAAGACACGTGGCAGTTGTGGCGATGTTTGATTAAGATTTTTATTGGAAAACCGTTGAATTGCACTTGGACTTATACGATATGATGTTGTATTAGAATATAAAACGATGATGAATACGAAAGTAAAGAATATAGCTGCAGCTAAAATGACACTTTTGCTTTTATACACCATTGACATCGTCGAAAACCATTCACGCTTTTAGCAGACAAACTAAGAAAAAAAAAGAAAAACGGTTATCAACTAACGTGATAATACGAAACGACAAAAACCTGTTTCTATGTGAAAGATAAAAAAATGAACGACAGGCAACGTGTAACAGTATGCTGTTATCTATCGGTTTATCACTCAAAAAAAAACGATAGAATATACTTCTAAAATAAACTAGAAATCAAGTGTTGAACCATCGTAATTATAGTCTCAAACATATCAATTAGACATTCTTTAGAAAATAGTTACATTCTTTCGGACGTGAGCTTAATAATAAAGCTGTAAATGTAAGAAAAAAAGCGACTTTGTCAGCCGGTATTCTCTTTCGTATTTAGTTCTATGTTTTAGTACTTCACGTATATATAAGAAATATATTATAAAACTATTTATTTTCTTTTCACATGTGAATATTATGCAGCTGTGTTGGTGAGTAGACAAAAAAAAACAATTTCCATTTATACATACATTTACAAAAAGTACATTTTTACATTATTTAATTTATTCGGTTCGAAATCTGGTGCCATAATACTCTGTGAACTGTAGCGTTCCCAATTTCTTGTGGGTATCTATCATGCGACATTTGCGGTATCTTTGGTTTTCTATGTGTTTTGCAATTATTCGTGCATATTCACAATGCCCGCCAATTAGTCGTTGTCGATGAAATATTTCATAAGAAAAAAAAAGAAATTCGTGACAAACTATGACAGTGTATGTTTTTCCAATTTTTTTTCATGTGAATCAAATGATTTCTTTAACTGACAACAAGTGTAATTTTTACCTTGATAAATGACGGTATAGTATTCACAAACAATTATAAATGCATCAGACGCAATACATTTCTTTTTGACCTAGTCTCTATTCATTCGAAAGAGTTTTATCGAGCTGGAATCGTAATGTAGTGTAGTTTTTTTTCCTTTATGTGATAGAAAATTATCAAGTATAGATGGCTTATAACCTATCTTGAAGTAAAAAATAGCAATTTGCCTTTTATAACCGTTAAATATTCTTGTGCTATTCACTCACATGAACAGAAAATAACATCGACTTGAACATTTCGACACATAGTTTTAGTCTTACAGTGCATGTCTAATTGAAATAATATAGAGACACTCTAATCCTTTCACTACTACAAATTGGTGATATAACAAGTTTCAGTTTTAAGAAGCTATTCCAGTAGAATGAATACGCATTGACAGCATCGTAATCAATCTTTATAAAACTATGATAATCACGAACCTATTGAGATCGGCAACAAGAAAAAGATTGATAACAATCGTAACAATTCGTGTTTTTTTCAATGAAGCGTCTTGTTTGGGATACGGTGATCAGTGTGGAGTTTCGAGCGACCCGACACAAAATCTATCAAATACATGTCATCGGGCTTGACATAGTGAAATGATATTGTTTGATCACCACAACAATCATATTTCTATGAATAGAATTAAATTCGGAAACAGTTCATTTGAAGTAAATCACTTACGGTTCGTAATGGATTTTCAGCAAATTGCCACAGCCACCTAGGAAAATCACCATGAAAGTGCCCGCGAAATGTGAGTGGATGGAATAGTTCGCGATTTTGTGAATCAAGTGATCTACCAGGATAAACACCTTTCGTTCGAAGACATTTAGCTACTTGAACATCTTCAGCTCCTCCATCTTTCCTACAGCCCGATTTTGGATCTTGATGTGCTTCATAGAATCTTCGAAGTGATTCTCGACTTAAAACATATGATCCACCACCGGAATGATATCCTTTAGATACAATAACCTTGAAATTATAACCGAAAGTGACTGGATCTGATGAATTTTTATCACTTAAAAATGTTCTCAAATTATCAACAAATAAATAAGTATCATCATCAGCTTTAATAAACCAATCGAAGTCATTGAAATGATGTTCATAGACGAAGAGAAATGCTAATACAGATTTTTGTGTGAGATGCGCATAGCCGACAGTAATACTTTTGATAGGTGCGATCGGTAGTTTTTTACTAATGTTAACTTCTGCAGAATTTGGGTTCTTGTCGGCTGATGGTTCACTAATAAAATAATATCCATCACAATGGGGAGCCCATGTTTCATTGACAGCTTTAGCACGCGTACGAAAATATTTCGGAGTTGTTAATATCAAACATAAGACACGTGGCAGTTGTGGCGATGTTTGATTAAGATTTCCAAAGGAAAATAAAACATATGGAATTGACATTATCGGATAAGACTTTGTATTAGAATAGAAAACGACGATGAATACGACACTAAAGAATATAGATCCAGCAATAATTGCATGTTTGTTATTATATATCATTGATATCACCAAATACTAATCACACTTTTAATTAACGAATCTATCGACTTATACGTATATTGTGCGCACAGAAAAGCGTATGGGTGTAATGTATCTATTTTACATTTGACTTTGCTTCGTCTGTTCCGTGATTATTCATGCATAGACAAACTTGTTTAACTATGTACGACTCAATATCTATGTAGAATATATATATATACATCTATTGGTGCATTTTGTTTTCCGATATTTTTGTTGCGTTTTTTTTCTCCATTTTATTCTTACCTGAATCGCCTAGGTAAACTGAATGACAGCATGTGCAGTTTTTACTTTCATCAATGAAGGTAAACAAATCGTGATTGAAAAAATAATAATGAATAGAACAAGAAAAAATCTATGTCCGTCAGTTGAATGGTATCATAATTTTATATTATTGTATAAAATGTAAATCTTTATGAGTTAGACGATACTGTCATATTCGACAGATATGAATACGCATCTAGAATTCACATTATTGATTACTTTTGTTGTTTGACTGAAATAATAAAGTCATAGGAATGACCGGAAAATATAATTGTAAAAGTTGACATCTGTCGTCTTATTGATAGCATCGTGATCGACCTTTTATAAAACTATGATAATCATGAATATACTGACGTCGGTAAGAACAAAAAATAGATAACACTGCCAACAATTTATGCTTTTTTCAGTGAAGTGTCCTGTTAGTGTGATGGCCATTTGCACGTCGTTTCGAGCCACCTGATAAAAAATCCATCAGATACATCTCATCGGGACGCATATAGTGAAATGATATTGTTTGATCACCACAACAATCATATTTCTACAAATAGAATTAAATTCGGAAAACAGTTCATTTGAAGTAAATCACTTACGATTCGTACTGGATTCTCAGAATTCTTCACAAGCCAATCAGGATAAGTACCATGAAAGTGATCGTGAAATGAAAGTGCATGAAATAATTCACGATTTTGTGCATCGAGTGATCTACCAGGATAAACACCTTTCGTTCGAAGACATTTAGCTACTTCAGCATCTTCAGCTCCTCCATCTTTCCTACAGCCCGATTTTGGATCTTGATGTGCTTCATAGAATCTTCGAAGTGATTCTCGACTTAAAACATATGATCCACCACCGGAATGATATCCTTTAGATACAATAACCTTGAAATTATAACCGAAAGTGACTGGATCTGATGAATTTTTATCACTTAAAAATGTTCTCAAATTATCAACAAATAAATAAGTATCATCATCAGCTTTAATAAACCAATCGAAGTCATTGAAATGATGTTCATAGGCGAAGAGAAATGCTAATACAGATTTTTGTGTGAGATGCTCATAGCCGACAGTAATATTTTTGATAGGTGCAATCGGTAGTTTTTTACTAATTTCAACTTCTCTAGAATTTGGGGTCTTATCTGTTGATGGTTCACTAATAAAATAATATCCATCACAACGGGGAGCCCATGTTTCATTAATTGTTTTTGTTCTTGTCAAGAAATTTTTCGGTGACGTCAGAATTAAACATAAAACACGTGGCAACTGTGATGATGTTTGGTTCAGATTTCCAAAGGAAAATAAAACATATGGAATTGACATTATCGGATAAGACTTTGTATTAGAATAGAAAACGACGATGAATACGACACTAAAGAATATAGATCCAGCAATAATTGCATGTTTGTTATTATATATCATTGATATCACCAAATACTAATCACACTTTTAATTAACGAATCTATCGACTTATACGTATATTGTGCGCACAGAAAAGCGTATGGGTGTAATGTATCTATTTTACATTTGACTTTGCTTCGTCTGTTCCGTGATTATTCATGCATAGACAAACTTGTTTAACTATGTACGACTCAATATCTATGTAGAATATATATATATACATCTATTGGTGCATTTTGTTTTCCGATATTTTTGTTGCGTTTTTTTTCTCCATTTTATTTACACCTGAATCAACTGGGCGAAGTGAATGACAACATGTATCGCTTTGACCTTCGTAAATGAAGGTAAACAAATTGAAAAAGAAAAAATCGATGTGTCTCAGTTGTATCATATTATAATTTTCTATTATCCAATGAACAGATGAAGTGAGAAGATGCAAGTTTATTATCGAAAATTGTATTAAGTACATATCTCCTACAATTTTCTGAAGTGAGATGCAACAGTTTGCCTACGCATTTCGTTCTTTATGATCTTTAATAACAAAATGACAATTGTGAGAGGAACCTTTCGACTTAATTACAACGTATGGTATCGGTTGAATAGTAATTATTAATTGTGCAGCAATAGATTATGCAAATGTTAGTCGATATGAAAGTATTATTCAGTACTTCTGAAGGATATAACAAACAAGAAAAAAACTAGGTCACAAATTATCTTATTTCATTTTAGCTAAATCATGAACATTTTAATCCTATTCGAGGCATATGTATTTAAGTTTTTTCTTTCTAAATATTTGTAGTATAAAATCGTTTGAAAAACTAGATTAAAGATAAATAAATGTTATATTCTACTATTGACACAAAACAAGAAGTTCAGGAAAAAAAACAACAAATTTGCCCCTTCTAAATGTTAAATATTCTTCTTCTATTTTTCACCCACATGAACCGGAAACAACATCGAATTGAATATGTCTGCATATATTTTTTTCTCCTTCTTCTTCTTCTTCTTCGTCGTCGTCTTTTTTTGAGACACTATTTTAGACTGTCATGTCTGCGATTAATTTATGTCTATTTACGACGAAGAGAATGCTTGATTAAAATAAGAAAGTCCTGATAATGCCGCACGATTTCAGAACAAAATATCGTCGTAATCGTCTTTAGAATATGCGTCGTTGAATAAGAAAAAAAAATTAAAAAGTTTTCTATTCAATCTTAATTTCTTTTTATAAAGCTGTTTCTTCTTTTCTGCGAACATTTTCTTTTATCTGATATATTCTAATTTTTCCATTAAACTCAGACTAAATATATAACAATAACTTGTTGCTTTGACTAGTTTATTATATTTTGTTCTTACTTAGATTTCATTTTCGAATCAAACATAGTGATGGACTCATCTGCTGAAGTGATATATAACAGTCAATGTTCGCATATTACAAATGATAATAAACAACATTGTTCCGATTTACGAATATCGATCAATTGGCTACAATTTGATACGTCTTTCAATCGAGTTTTTTATCCTCTTATTGGAAGTTTTATTTTTCTCGGCACAATTTTGAATCTATTTTCAGTGATCTATTTTCTTAAAATTAAAAATCGTAATGCTCAAAATGTTTTCTTTCTAACATTAACAATTGTCGATATAATTGCACTTCATATTAATTTTACTCTGCCTATTCTACGACAATCGGAATACATTGATTTACATTATCGTACAAGTCTGTTCGTTTGTCGTCTATTAGGTGTACTTACGGAATTTTTTTCAATCTATCCAAATCTAATTTTAATATTAATTATCATCGAACGTTTAATTTATCATTTACGAATCGAACAACGTCGTTCATTGTATTCACAAAAACAAGCCGTACTAGCATTGATCATGACGGGATTATTTGTGATTATATTGAGTTCATATCGTTTCTATGATTTGAAAGGTATCGATCAGATTAGCGTTTTTGCGCTCATGACATGCAATACAACGCATAACTCGAAAGAATTCCTACGAAATGTTAATTTAATTCTTTGGACAATTTCATCAACTTATTTACTATTGATTTTATTAATGTGTTTAATTTTTATTCATAAATATCAAATGAAAAAATACTATCAAAAATATTCAACACTCTACTCAATTCAGAATAAACGAATAACAAAAATTGTTTTATATCTTGGCAGTTTAAGTCTATTTCTTCATACACCAACTGGTATGTTAAACAAAAAGTTTTTTTTTTATTATCACATTTCAATCTTGTTTCATTAGGTATTGTCAATACATTGAGTTTATTTTTTAATTATAACAATTCAGTTTGGATAATTATTATCATTATTCTAAGAAAATTTACAATGATTCCATATGGAATCAGTTTATATGTGAATACGTTTATTTATTATAGTATTTATCCTGATTTCAAGTAGATTTCATTTGAAATAGTCGATCGTATCGATGAATTTTTCTTATTGTAGAACAAAACTTAAATATACAATATGTGGTTTTCATAAACGAACGAATTCGTATGATTTAGGACGACCTCTTAATGATTATCTTCCTGATTGTCCAACGCGTCGTTCGATTATTTTTACTAATCGAAATCGATTTGAATCGAATTCAGGCCCATTGATAACCGAGGTCGTCTCACAAAATAGAAGAACAACAAGTTTTGAAACACGAACAACAACGAGCGGAGATTTGTATGTGTCAATATCAGAAGAGTAACTTTCGATAATGATGTAAATAAGAAAGAACACTATTGTTGTAAATAAAACAAATAACATATGACTTTCATAAAGAAATGTAAAAATTCAACGAAAAAACAATCATTGTGTTAGTTCACCGGTTTGTATAGATTTTGAGATTTTCTTTTGACGTATTCTCGTGATCGCATTCTGTATGATAGAAAATCGATAAGATATTGTTCATTGGGACTGACATAATGAAATGATATTGTATGATCACCACAGCAATTATAATCCTACAAATAGAACATTCAAATAATTACAAAAAGGTATTCTTTTTGTTTGGTTCAATCTACAGTTTGGATTGGATTTTCTGCATACACAGGTAACCAATCTGCATAATTGCCACGGAAATGATCGCTAAATGAAAGTGGATGGAATAGTTCGCGATTTTGTGGATCGAGTGATTTGCCAGGATAGACACCTTTCGTTCGAAGACATTTAGCTACTTCAATATCTTCAGAACCTCCATCTTTTCTGCAATCAGATTTCGGATCTTGATGTGCTTCATAGAATCTTCGAAGTGATTCTCGACTTAAAACGTATGATGCACCACCTGAATGATATCCTTTAGGTACGAAAACCTAAAAAAACATAAAATAGGTCAGAATCTAGAAAAAAAACTTGATATTGAAAAATGACCTTGAAATTATAGCCGAAAGTGACTGGATCTGATGAATTTTTATCACTTAAAAATGTTCTCAAATTATCAACAAATAAATAAGTATCATCATCAGCTTTAATAAACCAATCGAAGTCATTGAAATGATGTTCATAGGCGAAGAGAAATGCTAATACAGATTTTTGTGTGAGATGCTCATAGCCGGCAGTAATATTTTTGATAGATGCAATTGGTAGTTGCTTGCTTATATTGAATGCTAATGACAGATTATCAGACGGTGATTCCGTAATAAAAAAATATCCATCACAACGTTGAGCCCACGTTTTATTGACAGCTATGGTTTTTGTCAAGAAATTTTTCGGTGACGTCAGAATTAAACATAAAATACGGTCGCGTGACAGTTGACTGTGATCATTGAAACGATGCAAGACATAATTGGAAAAACTAGTTGAATAGTTTTCTGCTGATGAATCGACATACAAGACTGTGATCAATACAACAGTCACGAATCCAAGACCGATTGAAACCCAACGCTTCTGAAAGACACAGTTAAATTCGAGCGATACTAACATGATAGTTCAGTTATATACTTACTTGTTCTTTTGGATCTAACATGACTTATAAATAAACAGAATATTCATATTCGAAAATTATCGTTCGATTGATTTATTGAGAACAAAAAAGAATTGGTGAAGACATGTCAATTTAAACAATATACGATTGCATCATGACGTTTACATATGTCATATTTGGATTTATATTCACTCGTTTTCTTCTCTCTTTTCTTGATCACCGACAAACGAAGATAATGAAGAGAATATAAACGATCGCTTTTTTTTTATTGTAGACATAAGAGAATAAATCGATAAGGGACAAGCTCTTGTTTGCAAATGAATTATCGAGACTATTTTGTATATATGTGTTAAGCATGAAGAGTAGAGACAAATAATGAATACGATCGAACAAGGTATAGATTTCGAGTTGGTCAGATGGATGTGCACATTTATTTATTCATTCTCTCTCTCTCTTTCTCTTGCTCTGCCTTTCTTGATTAAATAATCATTTTTTCGTGATCAAAGAAGAAACGAAATCAAACAGAAAAATAACACTAATCAAATGTTTTAATGAAATCATTGCATTTCCTTTGTTTGATATAGAATTTATTATTTTTATGCTAAGACAAGGGCTGTTCAACTAATCTGTAAATGTTTAGAAGACAAAAATTAAAGGAAGAGTAATTTCTTCGAACATTGTGCTTTTTTTTTAATCTCAAATATAATTATGCACAAATTAGTGAACAATTGGTTCATTCATATATGTGTTTAGCTTTTGAACAGACAAAAAAAAATGAAAAGTACAAAAAAAGACAGCGACAGAAAAAGAGAAATTCGTCTAGAACGCACAGAGAAGAAAAATTTATTATCATTTTTACTCTGAATTGATTTATAAATATAAATATATTTATAAATAAATAAATAAGTGTTTGTTTTCGAGAATGTTAAACATATACAAATTAAGATGTTCACATGAAATTGTCTGTTGACTTTTCAAGCACGCAATGTAGTTGAGATTATTTCTTTTTGTTCTTTCGAAAGTGTATCGGGAAATTTAATGTCAAATTTGACAACAATATCTCCTCGTTTGCTCGGTTGTTTGGGAAAGGGTAATCCATCACCTGTGAGTCGTTTTTCAGTTGTCGGCTTGATAACTTCATTTAATTGTAATTTACGTACACGATTTTGCTCGAGTGTTGGAACAGTAATTGTTGTTCCGCATAACGCCTACGAATGAGAAAAAAAAAGTTCTCTCTTTTCTTTTTTATCAATAAATGATGTAATGTTTTTTGATTGAGTAATCAAAAGTTTTTTTTCTCTCTCTCTCTATGCTTGATATTCGAATATCGATGATGCAATCAAATTGATGATTGATTTCAACTTACATCTTTAAGACTGATTCTAGCGGTATAAAGAAGATCACTACCATCACGTCGAAAAGTCGGATGAACTTTATCTTTGATAATAAATACAATATCAGCTGGTATTGTCGATGGACTTTGATCACCTTCACGTGGAAAAGTTATTTTTGTGCCTTGTTTCCATCCAGGTTTGATTTCAATGGTTAGAACTTTATCTTCCATTCGAGTCGAACGGCCATCAGGATTGAGAACTTTCCGCGAGATTTTCATTTTTTTCGTCGTACCAGATGCGATCTCTTCTAACGAAACGAACAGTTCGTGTTCAACAGGTGGATCTTGAGTTTTCTTTCGTGTCATTTGATTTTGACCGCCTGTTCGTCCGCCGAGACCACCGCCACCGAAATGAAATCCACCAAGACCTGGAAATCCGCCGAAACCACCGCCTGGCCCATCGTCATCATCATTGTCAGCACCGAAGAACATCGCAAATGGATCCGATCCATTCTAAGAATAAAATATGTTTTTCGTTTTGAAATTTTTGTGTTCAAATATTCGTACAAAGAACATGCGAAATGTTTGATGTGGATCGACATTGGAATAGAAAAATTGTTGGCCAGCTCCGCCGGGACCACCGCCACCGCCGCCGCCGCCACCACCACCGGCCTTCAAACCTTCTTCACCGTATTTATCAAAAATTTCTTTCTTCTTCGGGTCGGATAAGATTTCATAAGCTTCAGCAACTTCTTTGAATTTTTCTTCAGCACCTGCTTCTTTATTTTTATCAGGATGATATTTTAAAGCACTAAGTATGAAAAGCAATTATCGAGCGTTATTCTTTTATTTTGTTATTCTTGCACTTACAGTTTTCGGTAAGCTTTTTTAATGTCATCATCAGTGGCACTTTTGGTTAAACCTGAAGAAAAATTCAATTGTCATTTTCAATCAATAGGTCTCATTGAAATTTTTTCTTTACCTAAGATTTTATAATAATCTTTGCCCATGATAAAATACACTTATGAATCGGTACGTTTATCAAGCAAAAAAATCAAATCTATAAAGTACATGTTCACAAGCGTGACTAATATTTTCATATTTTTTTCTCTCTTTTCAAACACTATATCGAACTGTAAAATCTACTAAATAACATATCGTTCATCGACCTTTTTCTCTCTCTCTCTCTTTCGCTTTCTCGCTTTTCGATAGTATATGTATATACGATGATTACGTACCGACAACAACAAATATTGAGAGCGCATGTATGGGGTCTTCTCTCTCTCTCTCTCTCTGTCTATAGTACACTAAATTTTGTCGTTCTGTCGAAAGAAGAAATTTTTTTGCTATTCGAGAAGGTGCTCGAACAATCGAGAACGAACAATCATCTACTACGATGTATTAGTTTATTTAACTGCCAATCGAAATCTGTCTAGTCGCTAGATAGATATATGTAAAAACCAATAACGAGAATAAGAAGAATCGAATTGACATATGTTGACAAACGATCCGAAGAATTTCTTGATAGATGATCTTCTCTGAACAAAAAGAACGATATTTGAGAGAAATTTATCGAGAAAAATAGATCGATTACCTTGTTTTTGTTGATGGATTTAACATCAATTGGAGAATTTTTTCATAATCACTTCTACTAAAACAAATCTCTACAAACAAAAAGAATCATTTTTAATCATCAATCGATGTGTTCTACTACGCTGTTGATTATTTTTGGTAAGAGAATTTTCACTTTTTGATCGTTCAGGTAGATTAAATAAATGATTTGTTGAATGTTCATTCGACGACGATGATGATGATGATGATGACGAACCAATTGATTTGTTAGTCGAATGTTTCTAGAAATTCTTTTATTTTGAAATTTGATTCTCGATAATAAAAAACTTCGATTGAAGTACTGATTTCATTCCACGTCCGACATGTAAAACAGGTGTGATTGTATTGCCCGGTTCACGAATGAATTCCACATGTTTACCATCGGAATTGATAAGATGATGAGGTGTTGTCGAACCTGAATACCGTTCTTGAAGTAAAACTAATGAATCACGTTTCGGTTTCGGACTTGTACAAGATATGACCGTACTACCACCTAATGTCAATGATCGACGTCTAAATCCAATTAAAATGTTTCAATTAAAGTTTTTTTTTTCCTTTTTATCATACCGAACTTGCTGTTCAACTAGTTGTTTATCACCTTTGAGATCATCAATTGCAATGTAAGATATGAAGTCCGATGTTGGAAAATGATCTGAACTGTCGAGATGAGATTTAAGAACGGATTTTCGGTGATAAGGTGTTCGATCTGGATGCAATTGCTCGTCAATACTCGGTTCATGTGGACTGGCATGACGAAGAAGATCAAGAGAATCTCGTACTAAATCCAGACTATTTCGTTTTGATTGTTCGCCATCATTGTCTGCTGTTAAATTTGTCGAAGCTGTCGTTAAACGTGTAACCATCGATGTATCACCATCGTCAATCACTGTTAGTACAGGTTTAGCTTGTGAATGCTTAATAAACAAATTTAAATCTATGTCAATTGATTTCTCATAACCTACGGATGATATTTGTGATAATTTATCAGTGACATCGTTTAAACTGTTATCATTATTCGATGGTTTCTGAGATGTAACTGGTGTTATGATTGAATTGGATGAATGAGATCGTAGGAGAGCTTGAATACTAGGGTATGAATTTGTCATTAGTGGATAAATGATTGTCGATGGAGAATTCGTACGAGAAAGTGAAATGAGTTTAATAGGACTCGATGTATTTTTTAGATCGACTACAGGTGATTGTGATTGATCATCATCATCATTAGCGTTTGTTTTCTGTTGAGATGAGCGTTCGATTAATTTATCATTTTCTATTAACATCATATTTGCTTTTGTTCGTTCGGATACAAGTGATGTGACACTGTCCAATTTCGTTAATTGTTCATTAAAATTCGGTAGTGATATCGTTCGCTGCGGAGCTATGAGATTCTCATGAAATTGAACTAAATCTGCAATTGATTTTGCTCGTTGTTCATGCGTCATTTTCTCTACAACAAGATCCGAACAAAAAATTCCAATGTTTCTTTTTTTTTCTACTAAATATATCTATGATAAACGACGATGGTTTCATCATAAGATGGCTGCTTTTCGAATGTAAAAATGAATTTCTTCGCGAAACATTCGGCTCATGATCAATTAGATTCGTTAGATCCATTACTGATGTATAGGACATATTCTCTTTCAAAACTTGTTCGTTCATAAGTAAATCTTCATCAGAAATCATCTTTCGACATCGATAGGTTGTGTTGAATACCGAGGGTTGACAATCGTTGCCAAAACACTGTATACCATCGGATGAGATTCTCAATGAATAGAGATGATAGTTTTGAATTCGATGTGAATAAGTTTCGGAACGTTGTTGTTGACGTTGCCGAATATGTTCACGAGAAATCGGCCATGAATTATGTCGATTCGGTTTTGAACTTCGACGAGTAATGACAATGGATTCATTGGCATCGGTTTGTAATTCAGTCGATGATGAACTATTTTTATTGATCATTTTTTAACAATTTCTTTAATTATGAAACTCCACATGTCGTTATCCTAACTCGAATATGAAAAAAAGTTTTTCTCGAAAGCGCCAATTCGTTCTCTCATGAATAGTTTATTTTATTTTCAATCACAAATAAAAGAAAAACAGACTTTACTACAACAAAATATTCATCCATAGACAAATGACACACATACAAAGTTTTTTCTTGGCTATTTTCAATGAGTTTTTGCACAGTCACAAATGATTAAGAGAAAAAGAGAAAAAGAGAGAGAGAGAGAGCAAACATTAATTGAGAAACGATCTCGTTTACTAACTGATAAGAATTGTCAGTAATCAAACCCAAAAATCAAAGCAAAAACAATGTCATGTTAACTTCTTTATAATTTCCATGAAGTTCTCATCATTAAATCAAAATATGTGTCGTTATCGATCGATGCACTAACGCCCGAATAATAATCAATGAATTCATCACGTGTAACCTGTAGAAGAAAAACAAGGAAATCTTTCTAAGGCTAATTGTTTTGAATACATACAATACCATCTTTATGATGACCCATGTCGAAACAATCGAGAAAATGTCGTAGAACTTGATCTTCACTCCATTCGCCATTCATATATTTCGGATGTTTCTTTGCAATATAAACACCACGTAAATCGTCGACAGTTATTTGACCATCGTGATTTCTGAAAAGACAAACACGACATTTCGATTGACTACGAACGAATATGAATATCTACTTGTCAAGTTTAGCAAAAGCTTTGGCAATTAAATCCAAACGAAAATTATTCATTGGAGGCTAAAAATAAGCGCACATGCAAATGAACACATTGAAACTAGCGGATTTACTCGTAATTTACGTAGAAATTCTTCGTAATCGATGTAACCACTTTTGTCCAAATCCATTATACGGAAAAGTTCTTCGATTTCAGCTTTTGTAAAACTAAGGCCATATTCTTCGACACCCTTTCGAAATTCCTCCATGTTTAATTTACGATTTTTATCGTCATCCATAATACGAAAAAGTCTTGAAAAGAAAAACATTTATTCTTGAATTCAGTGTTCTCATATTCATATGTACGTACATAGATAAACCTTTGATGCCTTGTGCGCCCCGAGCTAAGCATGCTGCACGTAATCGTTCTAGCGGATCTTTCGTTGTGGCTAAAGCTTGTTTAGCTTTGATTTCGAGTTCTTTTTGAAGACGAGCTGTAGCTGCCATTGAAAATAGGAATCAATGTTCGACTGCAAGGTGATCAAGAAAAAAAACAGATGCAAAATCCGTAGTGGCGACATCACCATGCAACGATTGTGATGTAAATAAGTTGTTATGACAACTGATGTGTGTATTTTATCGGAAAATTTTTGAGAATATTTTTCGAAAAGAATTTATTCGAATGAAATTTCTATTTTGAAATCATTTCATACGAAAATATGTGCCGAAAAAAAAATTCACCAATAGTCAAACGACAGATGGAGCGTGATAAACTATAACTCTATGTTACATTACTTTTTCAAGAAACACGAACGGACAGATAGATTATTCGTGATCTGTTCTTTGTTCTCTGATATCGTTGAGTTTTTTCTCTGACCTTTCCCTATCGCATACAACCTTTTCAGGTAATAGATTCGCAGGGATTTGCACTGAATTCATTGTTTTAATTTCGCTAAACGTTATCAATTAACGTAATTATGCTAAAAAAATCGTTTGTTATATTAAACGAAATGAGACGTGAGCGTCATCTATACATCTCCTTACGATTATATATATAAAACGAAAGCTACACATGATTCGGAATGTGCTTCTTTTTTTCTTGTTTATTTCAAAATTTTGATGATACAATTTACATTGATTTCTATTTTGTTTTCTATATATTTATTCATCAGTGTTTCAAAACATATATAACCTTTGAATATTTGTCTTTTCTCGAAAACGAACTTGTTTTTATATGGCTACAGCAACTGCATTTTGTCCATCGAACACTCCCTTTCATCAACATGCATTATCAAGTCCTCGAAGTCAATATTCAAGTACGGTTTCACTACGAACAACATATCCATCAACACTTCCACTTACAAACACTGATTCATTAACACTCATTAAAATCACTACAAGTGATGAAAACAATAATCATAAACATCAATTCAATGAAGCATCGATGTCCGATGATGCCGACGATGATGATAATATTCTTTATATTGCAAATGAATATGAAGATAACGAACAAGCTAGCAATAGTGGTGGTAATGATAATAATGATGATCAAACGATTGATAATAGCAATATTGAAGAAATCTTATCATTTGTTGGTCTACGTTTAAAAACACAACAACCTAAACCGATTATTCCGAATTTTCCATCATTGAAAGATTTGAAAAGAAAAGATCTTCTACGTCCGATATGCCTTTTACCTATACCGAAATATGGTGAACATATTCGAAAAGTACTCTATATGCATTTACCATTATTAAAACATCTTTCAATTACTTACGATGTTGAATTATTCTGCTCGACAGATAACAAAGCTAAAGCACAAAGTTTATTACCACGTACAAATGTATTAACACGTGCCTTATCAACATTAAGTAAAAGTCCGAAAAAATCCAAATTATTACCGAAAAGAGGTAAATGTTATACTATGAAAAAAAGAGACTAGTAATAAGTCTTGGATTTGCATCCATTTCAATAGATTTCATTAGTATGGCAACGACTGCCTTTCGTAAAAATGCATGTCAAACAACGAAGAGTAAATACGTTCGTTCGGTTCTCGAATGTAATGTTATTCTCGATCGTTTGGATCAATCAATCATTGATCAAATTATGCTCAATACTCCCGATGAAAACAATCAAATACGAACAAAAGTTTGTATTTTAATCTAATAAATCGAATAGACAAATAAAACAATTTCGACATATATACGTATAGATATCATCAAAAGACGAATCTCCCGAAACTGATGAATTACCTATAATAACCAATTGTGAAAGTATTCAAATGCAATCACCTATTAAAACAGTGACAAAACGTCCAGTATCATCGAGTGAAAATAGTCATCAATCGAAACGATTTAAATCAATTGAAAATACTTCAGCAATACCGATTGAAAATTCAATTAATTCAAATGATCTATCATCATTGGATTATGATCGTATATATTTGAAATGTTTTCTTTGCGCAAAATGTCAGTTTATTGATGCACAAGCAACGGATAGTGATGTTTTACATACTCATTGGCTTGAACATTCGGCATGTTTATCATTAAATATTTATGATTCCGAAATTGATTCAATTATGACACGTGTCGTTGAATTTTTTCATTTACCACGAAAACATTTACTTGAGGGTAAAATTAAAACAGTTTATATTTACAATTCCAGTGAAATTCGATCGACAACAACAACACATTTATCTAAAGATGATTCATATATTGTTATTGATTAATATATACATATATATATATACACCTATAAATATTATATATTGTTAAATTTGAAAATTCAAAAAATAAACATTTCTTTTTTCTCTTTGTTTATCTTTTTCTCAGGGATGAAATCCAAATAGATTTTGTTGAATGTATTTTTGTTTTGTTTCTCTCTTTGTCTCTCTCTATTTCTCTTTACCTAGCAGCAACTATAAAACGTACGATTTTTTTTTCTTGTTATCTATCTTTTTTCTCTGCATTATGTTTGATGTTTTGTTTATTATCAACAACAAACGAATATTCATGTGAACTCGTTCTTCTTTATTTTCTAGCATAGAAATCAAAAACCAACCTAACAGAGATATGATTTTGATGTAAATAGAAAATAGCATCGGAGAGTCGTTTATTTTGTTTTCTTTCTTTTTGCTATTTATCGATTAGAAATCATATTACACTTATCTATCTATCTACTCATATGAATACACACTGTTTCTTTCTTTTTTTCCTCTATTTGTGTCAAATTATGATTTAATATGATTTTTTTCGTTTTCATTGGCACTTGTATTAAACAAACAATGCTGTACTAATGAAGGTAACATCAATTGAGATGAGATGTTCGTTGAAAAATGTTGCTTTTGACTTTCGTTTTATAGAAAACAATAGAACAAACATCAAGTCAATTGAAAATAAATATTAACAATAGTCTACAATTACTACAAGTATGGACTTATTACAGAATAGTTTTACCGATATATTTCTTCTTGCATCTATCCTAAACTGACAGAAGTCGTGGTATTAACTTTATACTACTAACTGTCTTATATAATTTTTGTTCTTTCTTCTCTTCATCATTTGGTTCTCTGGTATTTTCTGCGTGATCTGCTTTCGAAGCATATTCTGGGTTCTATTCAGCGAAATAAACTTCACAAACACATTAATTTTATTGTTTTTTTTCTAAATATGTAACTTATCATTAAAAAGAAACGAAACCATTATAAAAAAACACTATTTGCTTTTCTTCTAACAAAAGCTAATCTAATACTATACTTTACACTGCTCGAATATTTACCATTTTATTGCTATGACATGTATAGAGTTTCTCTGAATTCTTTTTTTTCTCCCCAATTCAAGTGCAAAATCTGCAATTACCTTGCAAACTTCACATCTGAGTCACTAATCAGTCGTAGTCATATTTCTTTTCTTTTCTATCATTTACTTTCAAGTGTTTACCTATGTGGATACTGCAGTTTAGATGACACGGCTTCCTTTCTTCTTCTTCTTCTTCTTCTTTTGCTCTTACCTTACGTAAAAAAAACGTGTAAGTATTTGTCACAATTAGTGTTATATGGCTAAGGCACTTTTTCGAAGTTTTACGAACAATAAAACAACAGATACACAAATCAAACAAGATGTCGAACTTTTCGATGCCGAACGTTCGAAACTATTAAAATTCAAACGTGAATTCGACAAATATACGAATGCTGTGCTAACATTCGACAATGCATCTCATCGATTCTTTGATAATCTTCGTTCGTTGTCTGACTCATCATGGTCTCATCATGCAGCATTCGTTCAGAATTGTATCGAAATCGGACGAATTCGTAATGAACATCTTCAACAATTGCACAAAGATATCAATGCAAATATTAGTTCAATAACGAATTCATTCGATAAAATGCAAGTTCGTATCGATGGACAAGCACGTGTCCAACAAGATTACGATAAAATACGTCGACAGTATCAAGCTATTTTGAAAAAAGACGATCAACAATTGAAAGCTGATCGAATTAAAAAAGAACTCGATCAATTACGATCAGCTTTGAATATATTTAATACAGAATTGCACGATGAACTGCCAGCATTTCAAACAAAACTACAAGACAATTATATTGAAATTATCGTTGAATTATTTACGATTCATGGAAAATATTATAAAACTTTACAAAAAATATGTTCACGTTCAATAAAAAAATTTCGTGGAAGTCAATTGACTGAATCGAATGATTTCGAAAATGAAACCAATTATAAAATACCTTATCAAAATCCACCAATACCACCACGACAAAAACGCTATAAAATTCTGTATGATTCTCGTGTTATACATGATTATAAAGCTGAAAATGACGATGAAATTGATTTAAAACAAGATGAATACATAACTGTTATTGCCTATTCAAATACTGAAGAATTTGAACGTGATCAAGGATGGGAATACGGAAGAAAATCTGACGGAACTATTGGTCTTTTTCCGTTGAATTTTACTACACGAGTGTATGAAAATGAGATTCGATCCTTGTAAAGTTTCATGCTGATATCTCTGTCTGTTAGAATGAATAAAAAAATAAATAAATATTTGATTGATTAACAACCGAAGAAGGTGTTATTGGGTTTTTTTTCAGATGTCTGAAGCGTGGTCATTAGGAATTCAACGACTTCTTGCTCGTGTGAATTCATTCAATCATGTAGGCTCGAGTAAATCAAAATGCAAACAACTTTTTTGCAATACTCAACAAATTGGCTGGATTCGTGAAGATGCAGCTGTTCAACTTCGTCGATATCCTGACGTTTTTATTGAACAATCCGATCGGTATATTCGAAACGAAAGAACATAAAGAAAAAAAAACTACATTGAATCTTCTTTTTTTGCTGCTGTAGTTTTTCATTAGCTGATCAATTGACTACTTATGAAAGTCGATCGGAAGCAATTGCTAAAGTTTTAAATGATATGCGTGCTAGAGATTGTTTAAAAACATTACGAGGCTGGAGAAATGAAGTACGAACTAAGAATTCAAAATCTATTTGTAAAAATCAGTTTCGTATATAATTGCATAGCTTTATCTGGTTAAATCAGCATATCATAATCCTCCGTTATTTGCAATTGAACGTGCTGCTGCTAGTAAAAGTTAAATTTTTCATCATTGAAAAACAAACAATGATTTCATTCAGGTGTATTTGGTATTCGAAAGTATGGTTCACATTTAAACGGATATATTATTGAAAATGATGGAACTTTGAAAATGTGGATTGGACAACGATCAAAAACTAAACAAACTTTTCCGAGCATGCTTGATAATTTAGTAAGAAAAAAAAAGTCAACGAATTTTGATTGTTCGTGAACATATGGATTTTGAAAGGCAGCTGGTGGTTTGAGTCATGATCTCACTCCAACGGAATGTATGGTGAAAGAATGCGGCGAAGAAGCACAAATTCCCAAAGATTTAATCGAAGGGAAATTAAAAGCTGTTGGTGCGATTAGGTGAGATCAAAGATCAGATGTCTTAGTATTATCCCCATACTCTATATATAATAAAAGTAGTCTTGCCTTTGTCAGATATGCTTGAATGATTTTATTGATCAACAATTGTAGTATTGAACTCAAGGTTGAAACGTCTACACAAAGATATCATACTGAATGACGTGGTATATTATCACAAGTAGACAGTTAAAATTGAATAACCTTACCATAGTTTTGATTCTATTTTTTTCGTCAATTGAAAAACATCAATTTTCATTTGTAATTAATTATTAATTTATTTTTGTAGTTATTGTTATGAAGATGACGATGGTATACATCCCGAGGTTAATATTTTTCAATTATTTGCATGTTGATTGTTCTTTCGAAAAACAATTTCAGGGTGAATTTCTCTACGATCTTCAATTGCCCGTGTCATTCGTGCCAAACAATTCGGACAAAGAAATGGAACAATTCTATTTATGGACAGTGCCAGAAGTATGTATATATTTATCTTGTAAACAGTTGATTGTTTTTAATGTTTTTTTAATTAATCGTCAGTTAAAAGAAGCTATTATACGTGATGATTTCAAGCCGAATTGTGCTGTTGCTGTTCTTGATTTTCTTATTCGACACGGTTTTATTACACCTGAACAAGGTAAATATTCGTCTGTGTGTTTTTTCACTTTTTTTAAAGTAAATTTATTCGTATTTCTTTTTATTTGCTTATCTAGAAACTAATTATCTCGATATTCTCGCCGAAATACATATGCCGGGCCAATAATCCTTAGCTGCAAATTCGTTGAAGGTCGAACGAAGGGCAAAAAACACGAAAAAACCTTGATTGATGCGTTTGCTCTCGACAGATGAGAAAAAATAAAATAAAATAATAAAGCATAATCACTTGTTTTCATATATGACAGCACGCTGATTTTCTATTGATAATTATAGATACAAATACATAAAACTCAAAGTAAAAAAACGACAGTATAAGAGTAGAGAAAAAAAAAGAAAAAAAAATATTGTCTATCGTCTAATAACAGCATGTCGTCGGAATGAAACGATTCGTTGCTCGGTCGTAGATTTCCGTGATGTAGTTCGTTTTGATATGTTCGCTTTTATTGCCTAGATAGGCTGGATACTTATTGATGAAGTCCCATTGTTGAGGAGTAAGATCCAATGATGGATGAGTGACTTGTGAACGAACTGCTCCGGTTTTGTTCGGTTTGAGTTGTTCTATTTCTTTGGACGCTGTTCGTTGTTTCGTTCGTTTCGAACGACGCGATGACGATGATGACGATGCACTGCCCGGTTGACTTGTTTGATTCGTTGGGTTCACTTTTTGCTCTAGCTTTTCGATGTGTTTATTCAATGTATCGATTGCACTTTCTTTCGTTTCAACTTGTTTTTGAATAGGAATCGGTTCGATCTTAATTGAAAAAATAAAAAGAGCATTGGTAAGGACAAAAATGATTTTGATTACTTTTTCTGGTGTTGATTCTTTCGATTGAATTTGAATTGGAATCACTTGTATCGAGCTATTACTTACCGATGATGGGATACTTGATGAATCGATGGATGAAATCGTAACAGGATCACTAACTGAATTCGATGATGATGATGATGATGTATGAACAGATTCAGTCGTAGACGATGCGTGATGTTGAATAGGAATTTCTGCTGGTTTAACCTCTTGCAATGGCTGTTGAACAACTACTTGTTGTTGTTGTTTTTGCTGCTGTTGCTGTTGTTGTTGTTGTTGTCGCATACGTCGTTCATTAAGAAATCGATCGAATAAAATCAGCTGTTTCAAAAATCCATCATTAGGGATAACACATGGACGTGCTTTAACAACATGACTCATACATTGTTCAAGTGGAACACCGTACGAGCGCATGAGATATGCCACAACGATTGCAGGTGATCGACTAGATTTATTCAAAAGGTAAAAGATGGGCAAATTGGGGTTTTTCTTTTCGGTTTACCTTTGCCCGTGACTACAATGAACTAAGACACGGGATTGGACACGTCGTGCTTCGTCAATAAATGCGAATGCTTGATCGAATGCTCGTGCAATATTTTCTCGATCATCATCTCGAAGATCAAGAGTTAATGTTCGCATTTCTTTGGGATAATATGGGCAAACTTCAACATCACGTTTAGCAACATTAAGTACATAACGTATGCCTAATTTTGTTAAACGATGAATATCATGTGCTGATATACAATTGCCCAAGAATAGATATGGCTCAAGTACTAATGATGGTTCAGTAACATTATAATGTGTTTTAAACAATCGATGAATTCGATTTAAACGAGCTTCATGTGCTAGAGCTTGATTGAAATTTGTTGATCTTTCCGATGAATTGGACATCTTCTCGTCTCTCAAATATTCGATGACCGAACCAACACACTATAACAACTAAACCGAACAAACGTTAAATAGAAATATGCACATATATATATACGTATACACTTCTCTTTCTCCTTTTTCTACCCCCTTTTTTGTCTTTCTTTTCTCTCGCTTGACGCGTTTTTTATGCGTGTGCTTCGTTGCTCGATAGTGCTCCTCCTAATCGAAATATTATACGCCAATATTCATAGTTGCTTACGCATCATCATCATCATCATCATCAATATATATATATATACATTTATATATATTACATACATCAAGATAACATGAACATAGGCAACAAAACTGTTTGATGACAGTGATTGAGTAAGTCGAAAAAGATAAAAAAAATACGCCTATTTCGAATTGATCGAAAGAGAAAAGAAAATGAACGTTTTACGAATGAAATGAACTAACTAAGTCGTTGTTTCAATATTGAATCAATTTTGCTTTTCAAGGACATTTTCATTTCTCATATGTTCATAATTTATCAAGAATAGAAACAACATTCGAACCTTGGTTTTGATTACCTGTATGTGTTTGTGTTTTGCTTTTTTCTCAATTCTATTCTGTATAAAGGCCAGTAATTGAGGCATAACTATTAATTTATTACAAATGTCGATCAATCAAGCTGTTCGGTTTTTTTTTACTACTAATAGGGTTTTATTTTTTTGTGTTAATCGTCTTCCAAAACAAAACAAAAGCAAAAAACAAAGAAAAACAATGATTGTTGGTTTTTCACATAGATAGATTCTATACGCATACAAACAAAAAAAAACGAAAACAACAAAATATTCCCAAGGCGATAAACATTTGAAAGTTAAAAGAGAAACAACAAATAAAAAATCAAATTGCTTTTTTCTTCTTCTTCTTATATTCTCTTTTTAACATTCAAGTAATAGAATCGAAATAAATAAATAAATATAGAATCATATTGTATGCATATATGTATGTAGAATAAGGTTTTAAAAAACAAAACAGAAAACAGAAAACAAGATATGGAAAATGTTGTTAAAACAAAGAAGTTGGATCAATCAAATTGAAATTTTTGGTTTTGGCTGTGCTTTTTGTTATTTGGAAAGACGAAAACAATTTATTTTCGTCCTGTGTAACCGAATTCAGTTGCATCGTCTTCGATTTGATCTGAATATTGCCAAAGACCCAAACGGGCACTCTTAGCTTTGGCTTGTGCTTGTTGTAAATCATCGTATAAAGCTGTTGGACGTATCGGTCGGCCCGAACGTGTTTGTCCAATAACGATTAGACCTTGTTCAGCAACATGTTTAACGACGTTTTCTTTTGTACTTGCTCGATAGAGTGAAACATATTCGGCATTATTTTGTCGATATTCAACTTTGCTCAAACATTCATCATTGGCTATTTCATCGAGTAAAGCAGCTTTAGCTTCTTCACGATCGTCTTCATCTGGTGGCAAACGAACGTAAGCGATTTCATACTCATGAGCTTGTGGTGGCAATTGTGATAGACCTTTTCAAATAAATTTTAAAAAAATATTAAATTGAATCGAGAAAAAAAGCAAAGATAAACGAACCAGGTGGTAAATTCGTTAATCGACTTAAGTCAGTGATGATTTCTCGATTTCCATAGTCAACAAAATATACCGAAATACGATTGTTACCTTCAATTTTTTCGACACGTGCACGATACCATTCATTATCAGCTGTAAAACGTGCAGCTAACAATTCACCTTTTTTCGGTGCATGACCACCGACAGGTTTCAATTGATTGAAATATTCACGTAAATCCGATTGCAATTGTTCGACTTTCGTGCCTTGATCTGAAAATTGCACGTAGACTTTCATATCACTCGTTAAATATGTAACAACAACACGACGAAAACGTGAATCATTGAAATTAATTGCTGTTGAATTCGAAGCCACATCATCTTGTGCGCTATCGGCATTGGCTTCGTTTTCATTTTCATCTTCTTCTCGTGCTGCTGGTTCTTCATAGTTTGTCCAAACGCCAACACGCTCCTTACGACATTTATCTTCAGCATCGAGTAATTGTTTGTAAAGTGCTGTGCCATAGGCTGAATCATGAACTTTAGCAAGACCAGCTTGAACAAGCATGAGAGCAGCTGATTGACCATCAGCAGTCGATAAACGACCAATGAAATTACCACCACGGTCCATATTGTCAACTTCAACAAAAACATCTCTACAAATAAATAAATGAATGAATGAATGAAAATAGAATGATTCGTTGATTTTTACCGTTGTAAGAAATGTTCTTTCGAGAAAGTCAAAGCTTCAGCTCCGAACGGTTCAGCTGGTTCGACTTTTTGTTGTTGTGAATTGCCACCAGCAGGCACACGTCGTTCAGCTCGTGGACAACTAATTGCCGATAGAATAAATGAAATAATCCAATTATCCTTTAATAAATGTACACGAAATCGCGAGCCACTGCCAACAAATTCAACAACACCTTCCATTCGTCCATTTCGTTGTAGTACACTTAGTAAACCTTTGACACGTTCTTTATTGGCATCACCAGTCATATCAACAATACGTTGAAGACCTGAACCATTCGAAAATAAACCAACGGCACGTTTTTCTGCTTGTTGTTCAGCTGTTAACAAATCATCATAATGTGACGAACGATGTTCATCATCTTGTCGATGACGTACAGCTTTAGCTAAACCTTTCGATATTAAAGCTTCACCAAGATTAACATTGCCCGAATAAACTGTACAGCAAATCTTTTCCGGATATTCATTACTTGCTGGTTGAATATAATCTGTAACAACACGAACAACTTTACCGATCAAACGTTTACGTAATAATTCACGTGCTTCAAATAGATAAGGTATTTCATAGAGTGGTCGTTTGATTTGTTGTCGAGCACTTGTATCTTCACCTTTGGGTTGAAGATCGGCTGCACGTGGTGCACGTACCGATGAGAGATAGATTTTTTTGATTTGATTATCACGTAAATCTCGAATTGTCAATGCATCACCATTGACAACTTCTAAAACTTTCGCTTGATAACCTTTCAATGATGGATCCGATGATTTGCCATTGGTCGAACTAAGACTTTCATTGGTTCCATTTTTATCATTATCATTATGACCAGGTTGTGCAACATAATTCTTCCAAATTCTTAAACGATTATCTTTAGCATGTTTTTCTGTTGCACGATATTTTTCTCTCCAACCAGCTTGTAACAATGTTAAACTCCAATCAACACATTTAGCAAGACCTTCTTTCAATAGATGTAACGCAATATTACCATTGGGATGCAATAAAGTACCAACTAAATTCTGATTATTACAACCATCTAAAATAACTTTGACTTGTCGTTGTAATAAACGTGTATCGACGTATTGTCGAGCTTCATCAGCAAATGGTTCATTGTTTTCATTTGTTGCACCACCTTCACGTTTCAACATCGGACATTTAATACCAGCCAATTGAATTGTTACGAAATAGTACGATGGTAAAAGTAAACAACGAACTGTATTACCATCACGAACAAATTCAACAATCGCATCCAATGGTGGTTGAGATTTATGTTCATCAACGAATTGTTTCGGATTGTCTAATGTCCATTTAATATTTCTCACATGAACTTCAGCTAATTGATCCGAATAACGACCACGTTTGTTTGATTTTGCTTGTTCATCAATAATAACTAAACGTTGATATTTGGCGTCGTTGGCACGTGCACCTGTTTGCGAACGTAATTCGACGAGACCTTCGGATAACAATGATTCGATGATATTTTCACCTGTTTCTCTATCTTTGCCAAGATAAACCGTACACATTTGTCGGTTACTTTGAGGAATTTGAAAGTCAACAGTATAGCAAATTTCTTTGCCAACTAATTTCTTACGAAGAAATTCACGTGTTTCAAATGCGTATGGTTCATCGACGGACGATGAGCCAGCAGCATTGGCTTCTGTTGGTGGTCGTGCTAGTTTTGGTGCGGTTATGTAATTCAATGAAATTCGTATTTCATTTTCATTTGCTGCTGAACGTGACAATTGTTTGATAACGAGTGTATCACCGGAAAAGATTGATTTAACAACGGCATGATGTAATGCTGCTGGTGCTTGTTGATTAGCCATAATTAACAAACGAAACAGAAAAAAAACAACGTATATGGATTTATAATCTAAAATATTACGAAACAAACAAAAAATAAAAGTAAAATTGTTGATTTGCGTTTTTTTTTTTCGAAAAAGAAATACAATAAGCAGAAGAAGAAAAAGAAATTTTAATCAGGATGTGACAAAGATAAAGGTGGACAAAATTCAATCATAAGAACATATTCTTGTACAGCATTGTTCGGACATTTTCGTTTCGTTAAACTCCAATGTAAGCCAAGTTTATGATAGAGTCGAAGATTTTCCCATTCTAAAACTTTGTTCACGGCATTTTTCGATCGTTTATTCAAACACAATACCGGACATAATGATAGGCCCATTGTACAACAACAACAAATACATCCGCATAGTAACCATTTGAAATTAATCGGTATGTTTTTTCTCAAAATTAAATTGACACGTTTGATTGTCTCGTGATATTCATCACGTGAGACTTTGTGTGTTAGAGCTTGCGGATATTCTTCATCGAATTTATTATTTAATGCAAAGACAGTAACATGTCCGGCGCCACGTATAAGTATAGGCTCGATTAAACGTGGCAGATATGTTTGCAGAAAATCTTGTGATTCATCGGCGATTGATGAAAGATTTTGTCGTGAGATTTCAAGTGAATTTTGTTCGGAAATAATATCCACGCCATCCATGATGTTCAATTGAATATCATTTGGACATATTCGAAACAAATGACTAGATGTCGATCGAGTTTTATCTGCATAATTTTCTTGTTCAATCAAGATAAGAAAATAGGAAATCTAGAAGAAACAAAACACAAACAAACAAACGATCGAATTAACTAATAGTTGAAAATTTTTCATTTATTTTTTCTTTTGTCCTTTCATTTGTGTAGCAGCTTGTTCTTCGGCTATTCTCGATGCAGCTTTAGCTAATTTACTACGTTCAGAAACAAGTTTAGCAAATAGTTTCATATCCGTTTCTTTATCTTTCGCGTCCGGTATAGGTGCTAATGGATCGATTGCTTCCTTCGTTTCGCCATCTTCTGTCGATCCTTCAGCAGATCCTGACATTCCCATGAGTTTTTGTAATTGTTGATGCGCTTCTAATTTCTTCGCTGCTTTACGAGCTTTCTTTTCTTCGGCTTTTTGAGCTTCTTCTAATTGTAATAACATAAACTGCATACGTTCGTCATCGGGATCGACAGAAAATCCGTAGAAATCACGAGCTTGCTCGGCCAAGTCACTTTTGACTTTACTTTCAGCTTTTTTCGCTCGTTCACGTTCGACAGATCGTTTTTGAAAGTCATCAATTAATTTCGGCATTGATTTAAGATTTTTCGCAACTTTAGCTTGACTAAAAACAACAAATTCGAAAAACCAAAATTATTCAATCGAAAAACTTTTTTTCATTCTACATTTGATCGATTTCTTTCTGTTTGGCTTCGCGTCGTTCTTTGACAATTTTAATCTTCTCATTCAATTCCATATTATAAACACGTTCATCATCGATGATTTCATCCATTTCATTCTGTGTTGGCCAACATAATTTCGGATCAATGCCAGTTTTCTTTCCGTATTTGCCCCAAAGAGAACGTAGTTTCGTTCGAGTATGATATTGCTCTTTGATTTCACGAGGTGGCAAACCTATCCTATAGAAATGTCATTTTCCTTGAACATCAATCGATACGAAGGTCGTACCTTGAAAATGTTGATAGACATCGTCAGGTAAACGTGATACATTTCGATTGAGTTCTGTCGGTTGATTTTCGTCATCGAAGACGTTCGTTGGAAGAGATTCGTTTGCTGTCGAAGCCAAACGAATCTGAATCAACGATCGTACAACACATCGTGAACAAAGATTTCTTGTTAACATCGACAGAAATTTTAGTCGATTGAGAGAAAAAAAACAAAAATGGACTAGAATATGTTGGATGCTAAATATATTTCTATGATGACGACGACGACATGATCGGATTTATACAAAGAACCAATTAGATTTCGGATGGTTATGGAATATCGATAGGAAATATCGAAATTGAAATATGAAAAACATGTCTGCAGATTTTTATAGATTATGAAGATATTTTCAGTTAAAATATTTTTTTGTTGAAATGCAGATACCAGCACAGATGTCACTGTGAGTTCAGATCCACAAATGCACTCTGGGTTTTTTATCATCAAACGAAAGACAAGAGGAGATAAAGTAGAAAAAGGAACGTATTTCTTGGCTTTTTATTGTAAAAAGAAAAAAAAACATTCGACAGAAATCACAAGAGTTCTTATCGTTTCATGTTCAAATAAAAGTTCTAATCATCGTACTTTTTCCATTCCATTCCCTAAAGAAGAAATCATATAATTCAAAATTGATTCTATAATTTTATTTACATCGGGCGGTTTGCAGTCGGTTTTTTTGTTGGCAATTTCTTCCCAATTTGTACTTAAAACAGTGCCACCTGATTCAGACTAAAATAAAGAAGAAGAAAAACTAAATAAATTTCGATAATTCATGATAAGATGAACACGAACAAAACTTTTGTTCATAGCTCGTCGTTGTTCGTCAGTTCCATCTCGATAGATTTGTTGAAATAATCTGAAGAAAATCGATTTCGAAACAGCAAAAACGAATCATCAAATGTACTTATTCAACGCAGCGTCACCTTCGAGTTTTTCATCTTTTTCTTCTTTCGTTATTTCAACTTCGAGTTTATCCCAATCTTTGGGTTTTTTACTCGATGTTGGGTACGATGGGGGAACAGATTGAGTTGTTCCTGCTCGATTCATAACAACTGAAAATAAACAAATCGAGGTTCTTTTTTACTCTTTCAAAGAAAAGAGTTCTACTTGGAGGAGCATTTGGCTTATGTTGAGCATCTAATGATGTCCATTGAATAGCATCAACTTTGTAAATACGAATTTCAATCTAAATCGAAGATGAAGAATTCGATGGAATGTCGAGAGATTTTTACATTGGCTGTATTAACTCGAACGTCAGTTCGATCGTTTTTAACTGGATATGCGAGTTCTAATTGAAGACTATAATCAATACCAGTTGTTGGCACTTGAACGGTTACGTTCAACTAGAAAATCGAATACTTTTGCTTGGATATTTATTTTGTGAAAAATTTTCCTACAGATTTTTCGGTTGTTTCAGCTTGAACTTGGTCTCGTTGAACGTTACGAATCGGTATGACAATCGTAACTGCATTTTCAGATTGATACCACGAGTGACTTGAAAAGAAAAAGTAAACTGAAAACAGAGACAGCAATTTTATTTGTACTTGATCTTTTTGGGTGGATTAACGACGGGTTTTGGTTCGGTTGAAGGTTGATCGTTTGTTGCCATTTACTTACTTAATACTGTATGAGTAGTCTAGCACGCGAATACTGACTGGCGGAGTTAAGGTCATCAACATTGAATGTGTCGCCCTCTAAACCACTTCGATAATTAACTAAAATATATCGATTATCTTCGATAAAATTTCGATTTCTCAGATCTTTTCTATGAGATATTATGCATATCATCCATCGATGTAGATGTCTCTAATGTCCCATTTTATTTGACTGTATATCGAGCATGCTGATAATTAAGAAAGTAACAGGCAACATGCAACATAATTATTTGACCATAGTTGATATG
>ERZ778026.160-NODE-160-length-111028-cov-107.204356_pt1 | contig 111028 bp, 137 predicted proteins | sample MGYA00375756_ERZ778026 | MGnify/ENA primary metagenome ERZ778026 (study PRJEB29350, sample SAMN05389820) | bioreactor metagenome | isolation source: Ammonium sulfate bioreactor | place: South Africa: University of Cape Town | collected 2014-02-18 ... | reverse complement strand
TTGATTGTGATTATGTGCATCGAATTGACTGATATATTGACCGTTGAGAAAGAATAGAAATGCATTGGCTTTTCGTATTCGAATATTGAGAATCGATCGAGCTGATGCATCGGTTAATGTAATATTTCGTCGATACCATAGATAGACAGTTTCATCATTTGTTGCTGCTGGATCTATAGGTTGGAATGAATCTTCTGCGTACAGAATGCGCCGACTTGTTTTCTTCAAATTAGTCGAATTGTCCAAAGGGACGAACAAATCATCAATATATTAACCTCTTTCGCCAACCGACGCCTTATTCGGTGCTTTGTTATCATCCATATAAAAAACGAAATAATAATAATCGAAAATATAATTTTCTCAATTTTAAAATCAATATTTGAATATCGGTAATCATTCGAATCGATAGGAGATCTTTTAAAACATAAATATATTTTTTTTCCTGTTTAGATTTTATTGCAATGGTCGATACAACGATATCCGTAAAATGTAAAAGAAAATATACGACTTTATTGTCTAATATTTCGCAACATAAAGCAGAATCAATTCTCGGTTTCGACTTTGACGCATTCTATTATCAACAAGTTCCAATTCAACAGTTCATTAAACAAACAGCACCCGACGAACTAAAGGAAGGAATTTTCAAACGTTTAATAGACTGCATCAGATCCGAAGGGTTCCCGGAGGCAACAATTTCACCCATGAATGAAGCCGTTGTTGCTGATTTTGTTGCGATAATTTTGCAGACAACAATATCTTATTACAAGCGAAAATCGAATCATCTTGACTTAAAATTATCAAGAAAAAACGAGATTGTTAGTAAAGACAAGCAAGTTCGGGGCAGAATTGAATTTCTTGTCATCCAAAAGATTATTTTCAATCAAATTCGTTATAAATTCGTCGTAGAAACCAAATGTGATTCTTTGGGTAAAGGGCTGCCACAGTTGTTATTCGCAGTAAAGTCGGCGTATGATGCCAATGCCGATAAACAAGTCGTATATGGTTTTTTAACCACAGGCATCAGGTGGCAAGCTATACGATACGACGGCCATAGTTGGTCATTATCTGAGCCAACAATAATTTTGATCGAAAACATGGAAAATCAACAAAATCGTTGGTTACAAAATAATACACAAATATTAGACGTTATTTACAACTTTTTGTTATCGATTTAAATTCTTTTTTCTGTCGTTTTTCTCGGTATCATTTGATTCATGAGTAATAAAATAGTTACATATAAACTTCTATGTTGTGATATATGTTCTCTTGACCAATTGAATTTGATTTGATAGTTTGTAAGCGAGAAGGATTTACTGAAAGATATCAGATTAAAAAAGAGATTCATTGATGGAGGTATTTCTGTTTCATGAAAAGATAATTGAATAGAAAAAGCAGCAGGTTTTAGGTCACGTGTGCGTGAAGTCAATTAAAATCAGCGCAACTAAAACGGAGTTCAAAAGCGCATTTTTTCTAAAAAAATCGTAAATCTATTAGTAATATTATCCACATATATTCTATCGCTTAAGTTTCACAAAGGAACTTTTTTAAAATTTCTAAATCTATTCTTCGAATTCTCTTCAGACAACTCCATTTATCATTGAACTCAACTCGACTTGTCTTGTTGAAAAAGTTTTATTTTAATTTTCAATTCTACCCGTCGAATTCTATCGAAATTTAAAACTATAATACTCTTAGAAGTTAAAACACCAATTTTAAGAATTTATGATAATTTATCAAAGAATAAAGATTTCATCGAGCAATAACAACAACAAACAATATCGACTCATTATTTTTGAAAATGAATTTTTATTAATTGAAAAAAGAAACGAACAAAACATAAATATGTTAGTTTGACGCATTTGTTTGAAGGTCAATTGAATCCGATGTGAGCGTTCGATGTGAAAATATCGCTTTTTCGCGTCCTGTTGAATCGAAAAGTTTCGTATTACTCCATAATCGTGCTTTATTCCATGATGATAAATTCGTTCGAACACTTACAAATGTCTGATCTGGCGCTTCGGACGCGATCGGTGTTGGTGTCGATGAACGCGACCAAAGTTCGATTGTTGTCATGGGTGGTAGAATAAAACGATGTTTAAATACATATAAAATATACGGTTGAGAGTCAGTTTCACGTTCAATATACCAGCCCGTGAGATCGTAAGATTTTCTCTGACTGATATTTTCAATAATGATTACATCACCTGCTGGTGAACAACCATTGAACATAACAGGACCTTTGGAATGACGTCGAAAGAGAGTTTTCGTGTGAATTAGATCATCAGTCGACATAGTTAATGAGCCAAATGAAATGTGAATCGATCGATCGAACTAGTCAACCATTGCCTTCATTGATTATCAAGGCAAAAAAAGTGACAGACATAAATAACAAAATTTATCAATGAATCGTTTGGTTCTCTCTCTTTCGCATAACGATACATACGATGCCTTTTTTCTCTTCCTCTCATGTTCGACCTTAATCTTCTTAACACTCGATCACAAAAAAAATAGAAAACGACAAGCCTAAAGATCATTTGATTTATTCAAACACAACTATTCTTGTTTATTAGAAAAATAAACCCACTAATCAGTCAAATTCTATCTATTGTTGCTGCTGTTGCTGTTGTTGTTTCCATCTGGTTTGTTTGGTTTTTTGAATGAATAATAAAGCGTATTTACAACTTAATTTTGAGATCATGCAGGTGGTTGTTTACGTTTTGGAATGAGAAGTGTACATGTTGGCGTATTATCAGATTTCATTTCTTCATTGGATATGATTGTTAATGGTGTTGATTTGACATCTGAGACGTTGCTGGCATCTTCGAGGACATTGATTTTGTTTGGATTGATTGATTCGACATCAGCTAAATGAGAGATAGATGCATAAGTCGCCGAAGGAAGAAGAAAAAAAAGACGAGCATTTACTCATAACGACATCGGTATCATCCGTCATTGAACAATTTTCATTCGCATTCATTTTGCGTCGTTTCGATGGCGATGCACTTTCGATTGTTATCGAAACTGAACTTGTTCGTTTAGCTGCCAATTGTTGATCTTTTTTCGTGCTAAGAGACTTTCGTTTAGCTGTTTTCTTCGGTTTTTCATCTTTATTATTCGTTGTTTCATCGGTTATTTCTTGATCTTTATCTTCTTTTTGTAGGATTTCTTTAGGAACGAAGATTCTCTACGAAAAAAACAAATAGTTTTTGTTTTTAAATAAGAGAAATTCTACTTGAAATTGATGAAAATAATTTGTTAATTCAAATTTTGCTTTCTCATCTATATTTGGATCATAAATACATCCGAAATGAGGTTTTAATTCTCGTTGTTGATTCAATCGTGCAACTTTCTTATCCCACAAATGTGATTTAGCTGCTTCTCGTGCTTGTTTCGTCGATGTTGACTTTAAAAGAAAACAACAATCTTCACTTGAATTTTCTCTTTAAAGAAATTTCTTTACTTGTTGTTGTTCATCTTCATTCAATTCATCATCGGACAAATGTCCATGAGGAACAATAAACGAATCAGCATCACTATCATCATCCATATTTTCCGAATCACTCACATCATCGACATCCGAACGAAGTTCTTCACCATCACGACATGGTTCTTCCCATTCGCCTTCTGAATCGACTGTATAATCAATCTACAATTATTCAAATACGTAAAGAAAACCAAATCCATCTCAATTACATTTTCAATCGATGCAGTTGGCTCTAAATTATCAATCTGCAATGTCAAAGCTTTCTTCAATGTTCCGTAATAAGGCGGACGATTGAAATATTTCTCTGGAAAATGGATATAACGTGTTTTGAGTTCATAAGGATTATTCATTGTTGTTGTTGCTGCACAGGTAGTAACAAGTTGACAACTATTTGAATCACTAAAAATCGACAAACAACTATCGAGAAAAAATCTGTTTAATCCTTCAAACCTGTTCAAACGCGGATGAGCATTATTTCGAATTTCGAGTTTTTTCATTGATTTGATATTTTCGATTATATCAGAAACAAAATTCGTATCCTAAAATCGATTTTTCAACATTCTTTTCGTTCTCAGCATCAATCCTCAAACCTGTTTCGAAACTAATTGATCGAATGTATCTGTACATCGTTGAGAAATTTGATTACTATTTGAAATCGAAGTTTGCGTTTCTTTCTACACGAAAAACGTTCAATTAAAAAAAAACTGGAAATGCAAATCGAACAACCTGCGAAGGTTTATCAATACGTTTGACGAATTTATCCATGATGTTCGCCATTTGTTTATGAACAAGTTCTTGTTTTTGAACAGCTGCTTGTTTTTGTTCGTTTTTTTGCATTTGTTCAGCTTTTTTACTTCTGCAAAAAAGAGAAAGAGAAATGATCGGCTGATGAAAGGGAAAGTTCGTACGCATTCTCAGCTTCTCGACGAGCTCGTTCTTCGGCTTTTCGTGCTTTTTCTTTTTCGAGTTCTTCAGCTTTTCGAGCTTTTTCTTGTTGGATTTCTTCGAGTTTACGAGCTTTTTCCTGTTGCATTTCTTCGAGTTTACGAGCTTTTTCTTCGGCTTTACGTTCTTTTTCTCGTTGTAGTTCTTCAGCTTTTCGAACTTTTTCTCGTTCGATTTCTTCTGCTTTTTTTGCTTTTACTAAACAAAAAAACAAGTACTAAGAAAAACGAAACGAAATTGAATTGACTAACATTCTTCTCTGAGACGTTTCTTTTCAGCTTTCTGAGCTTCTTCTTCAGCTTTTTTCGCGTCACGTTCAGCTTTTCGTTGTGCCTAAACAGGAGATTTTGGTATTTGTTCCTTTGTTTTTCTGCTTCGAACTTACTGATTCAGCTTTCGATAGTCGTACTTTCGATGTCGATCGTTTGGGTGTTTGCATATCTGTTGATAGAATCGGTGCTTGAGGAGACGAAGATGCACCATCGGCATCTTCTTCATTGGTATCATGCTCATTCTCAGTATTACTGTTATTATTATTATTAGTATCAATGTCCATGATAAGATAGAACTAATAAATGTCGCTTTTTCGATTGTATGTTCACAAATTAAAACAAAGACAAATCTTCTCTTCGAATGGTCGTTTAAAAAACAAAGACTTTTTTTCATAAATTCCCTCTTTGAAATTGATGTCGCTCATCGTCTGACGATTGGTTAAAAATATTCTTCAAATATATCAATAGGAAAAGAAATCGAATATACAACTACTCTCGAAGAAGAAGAAGGAGACGATTATTATGACAGATTCACAGTCATCGGATTACGAGGGAATTCAGTGAGTTTAAAACGAGAATAGATTTTCGAAATTATCTAGACTTGCATATCTTTATGAACTTCTTCATGATTTATTCACTGGTCGACAACGAGCTGCAGTTGTCCTAGAAAATCTTTGTCGAAAACTTCATCGAACTTGTACGTTTAATGAAACAACATCGAATTACCATTTTGCAAATTATGTTTCAAGTAGAAAAATAAAATCGTTAATTTATGGATTCGATAATTTTCTTGTTTTCATAGTTGAAAACATTGATTTTCCACAAGGAATTGGAAAAAATAAAAAAGATGCTCGATTAGCTGCTGCCAGACAAGCGATGGCTTGTTTACTCGATATCAACGAAGAACAAATCAATCCTCAATACTTCGGTAGATGAAAACATCGATTTGACAAAGTCAAATGAGTTCGTTTGTTTTTTCTTGAAGGACAAAATCAAACCTTTTTCGATTGTCATGGACATACATTTAACAGCCATTACATCTCAGATAATCAAACGATAAATAGAACAAAAATCCATGAATATGTGCAAAAACTAATCAATACATTTCAGTAAACGAAAAGAATCTTTCGATTGACTCAAACAATTCGTTTGCAGAGACGAAGATCGTTTACGATCGAAAGGTACGAGTGCACAATTACAACAACGAATAACCGGTGAACAAGATCAACTATCAAATCGTTTGACAGCCATAAAACGATTAGCTGATTATTGTAAACAATTTTCCGTTACAGCTGATATCGTGATGAGCACAGATGAACAATCGGCTAGACCGTAGGTTTTCAACAATCAATTGAATTGCTGTTGTTACTCGGGAAGAAACTATCTTTAGTCATTTTGCTAAAGTTTATTTCGGATTAGAACGAACGGTTATTGCAACAGCACATGGTTCGACTGCGTTCGAAGCGAAATCGAAAGCTGCGGATCGAGCTATGATTATTCTTGCGAATCGAACGAAACAAATCGAAGTACAAATTCAATCTAGTTCTCTTTGTATCGATTTTATTTTTCTTTCAGACAGTTAAACTTAGTGAAAACTCCTCGCCTATGTTATCGTCAATCTTCGATCAACATTGTCAATTACTTGCTGATTTCATTCAAGATCATCGAGAACAAAATACATCGACGATTTTTCAAACATTAAAAACTCGTTACTACGCTGCATTTATTCTCAAACGAAGTTAGTTCATGAAAACAATTTTGCTCATTTCATTGTTATTTTTATTTTTCATTAGACCAAAATGATCTCGGCAAAATCGTTGCCTTCGGTGTTGGCAGTCGTTGTGCATCACCGGATAACATCGATGATGATGGTTGTGCTCTACTCGATTGTCATGCATTGGCAATGGCAAGACGAGCTCTCTTACAGTGAGACTTTTGTTTCATTCGAACATTTCGAAAATTGAATTCATAGATATTTCTACGGTGAACTTCACCAGTTAGCTGATGGTTGTTCGCCATTACGAAATATCTTCTACCTTCCTCAAACAGGAAAAGTTCAGTTACAAACGAATGTCTCCATACATTTAGTTCTATCCGATGCACCGAATGGTGATGCAAGAGAATATCTTCCATCGGATGCGAACAGCTATCTCAATGCTTATGATACCGTAAAACATTTCTTTTTCTCTGTAAATTGAAAATCGATTTCGATTTTAAGATCCAAATGAGAATGCGAACACATGCACCAGTCTATGAAACGCATGATCAAGGTTGGTTGAGATACAAATACGTCGAAGGCATTGAAACGATCTTAGCTACACATAAACAACGATTCGGAACGATGTCATGCAGTGATAAAATCATGAAATTGAATGTTCTCGGTGTGCAAGGAGCGTTACTAGCAACATTAATCGAACCGATTAAGATTACTTCGATCACTCATAGTAAACAATGAAATTTGATTATCAAAAAAAAAATGTTTTGATTAGTGTGTGGATTCAAACAACAACATACATCACGTGCTTATTGTTGTCGATTGAAAAAATCCTTATCAACGGTTAATGTTTACCATCCTCAGCTTGGTAGAAAATTTGCTTTTCTCATTGTAAAATAAATATTTTCGTTCAGGTCGAGCGAAGAATGCTCTTCTTCCGTCCGAACAGCTCGATCATCAATTGAGTTATTCATGGTCACTGGCTTATCCAGGCGAGCTCATCGATGCATCGACTGGTCGGCCAACTTCCGGTGGTATCAGCGTGATTTCAAAAGCAAGTCTACTCAGTGAATACAAACAATTATGTCTAAAAATGTGCCAATCCTGTAATATTCATCTTACATATAATCAATTAAAAAAATTCAATAAAGAATATTTTAAACAAAAACAGCTGATGATCGAATTTCTCGAGCAAGCCAATTTCGGTTATTGGTCAGAAAATAAAACACATCTCGAACAATTTAAATATTCATCGAATATTTTACCTCTCATTCGAAATACGTAATTAAGCAATAGAACCTTTTTTTTTGTTATCAGATAAATAGAATTTTGTTATACTAAAGAGAAAAAAAAGTAAACCATTTCTTTTTTTTGTTAATTTTTGTAGATAAGACATGTTGTGTCTATTCATTATTTGTATTCTTGGTTTGCAATGTCTCGTAGGCGCTCAAAATGTACCCGAACAAATTCATCTGTCTTACACGGCAGTGGCCAATGAAATGGCCGTGACTTGGAGCACACAAGCGGCAACAAAAAGTCCTTATGTCGAATTTTCTGAACGAGGTTCAAGTTTTACTTTGAAAGAAAATGCTGTCATGTCGAAATTTGTCGATGGCGGTAGTGCACATCGAGTTTTGTATATGTATCGAGCTGTAATGAGTAATTTGACACTGAACACGACCTACGGTAAGCAAAGAGAAATTCAATATGAACGTAGTGAGTCATTTTGTTGTTGAATAGTTTATCGTGTTGGAAGTTTGGAAGGTGTGAGCACAAATTTTACATTTCGTGCGATTTTAAATGAAGATCGAAATTCATTTGCTGTTTACGGAGATCTCGGCGTTGTCAATGCACAAAGTCTACAACGATTAATCAATGAAAGTCAAAGAGATTTCTATGATTCGATTTTACACGTTGGTGATATGGGTTACAGTAAGCATAGTTTTTCTTTTGCTTCATTTACAATTCAAACTTTCGTTTTATAGATATGGCAGACGATCAGGTTGAAAGACAAACACTTCGTTTGTATGAAAAAGAAGAAATTATTTTTCTTTGTTAATGATAGGGTCGTCTTGGAGATAAATTTATGAATTTAATTCAACCGATGGCTGCACATGTGCCGTATATGGTCTGTCCAGGCAATCATGAACTTGCTTAGTAAATAAACAAATGTTTTTTATGCTCTCTTTCGAACAAGTTTTTTGTTTTAGTAATTTTTCGCAATATAAATATCGTTTTACAATGCCGAAGAATGGCGATGGAGAAAATCTTTGGTATAGCTACAATTTCGGTCTTGCACATATAATCAGTTTTTCGACTGAAGTTTATTTTTGGTGGCAATTTGGTTTTGCTCAAATTGTGAATCAATACAGTTGGCTCGAACAAGATCTTATTTGGGCAACGGCACCAGAAAATCGAACGAAATATCCTTGGATTATAACGATGGGTCATCAACCAATGTATTGTTCGAATGCCAATCAAGATGATTGTACTAATTATGATAGTCGACCACGATCTGGCTTACCCTATATTCATACGTATGGTTTAGAGAAACTTTTCTATGATTACGGAGTTGATTTAGAACTTTGGGCACATGAACATTCGTATGAAAGGTTAGATGATAAACCAAAAGAAACTTATTTGAATCGAAAATTGTATTTTGTAGACTTTGGCCAGTTTATAATTGGACTGTATATAATGGTTCATTGGAAGAACCGTATAAAAATCCAGGTGCACCAGCACATTTGATTAGTGGTTCAGCTGGATGCTTTTCAAAACATAATCCATTTCTTAATCAAACTCAATTATATTCGGCTTTTCGTTCGGATGATTATGGTTATTCACGAATGAAAATTATTAATTCGACTCATTTGTATATGGAACAAGTATCTGACGATCAAGTAAAACTTAAATAAATTGTTCAAAAATAAAATGAAAATTTCTTCTTCTTCTTCATTAGGATGGTAAAGTCATCGATAGTTTTACATTAATTCGAGAAAAACATGAACCATATTCATATCATAAACATAAAGGCGTCAAAATCGATCGTTTACCTATTGGATATCGTCAATAATATTGTGATTTTAAATAATTTTTCAATAAATCTTTTATTTGACTAATCATTATTAAAGATACATCAGTTTTTTTCTCTCTCGAAACAGGCTTGTCAAAAGAGTTTGTTTATCAAGATAAAGAAAGTACACGCTACTACATACATATCTATATATAGACAAAACAATGCTCTCATAAATATACAGCAAACAACAATGAATTTTGCGTTTTTAATCCTTATTTTTATCAGTTATTTTTCATACACACGACCAAATCCAATCACTTACGAGCAAGTTCGAGGTACGTCTTATAACGTGTCGTGTGATCATCGAGCAATTACTATCAATGGTGTACGAACAATGCTGATTTCAGGTGCTATTCATTATGCACGATCAACACCTGGTGGCATGTTCAACAACACATCCCAAAACATGACTTTAGATGAAAAATCGAGGTACCAAGAAAACACATTCTGTTATTAAGCGAATTAGCGTCATCTGATCAAATTTCTATAGATGAAATCTATATTTGAAAAGAACCAATCAGCGTTTCCGGCTCTTTCGTCAGTCGGTCGACGTCTTCTTTTCTCTTCTTTTCTGGTAGACTTCTTACTCGTCGTTTCAATTCTATGTTATCCTTACGAAAAAAGAAAGCATTCTTTCTGTTTGTCGAACAAGAATAGTCACACCAATATTCGAATATCGGTAATCATTCGAATCGATAGGAGATCTTTTAAAACATAAATATATTTTTTTCCTGTTTAGATTTCATTGCAATGGTCGATACAACGATTCGGTAAAGATTAACTTTTCATGTAACCAGGTCCAATATTCAATCGTCAGTACCCCGGCCAAATTAGCACGACCGTAAACAGTCGTGATTTATCGTAAAATGGCCGTATACGCTATCATTTTGTATCGTCACGGCAATCGTATTGATCGGACCCTGAGAACGTGAACCGACAAAATCCTAGATTTAACATCGAATTGGTCGAAAAAAAGGATTGAAAATCTAAAATGAGAAAATAAAATCCATACGAACCAAACTATGGTTTAATTCTCTGCTAAATAGAAATGAATGAGTGCATGACTGGAAGGCTGAGTGAAATTATCGCGTAGTGTTTATGATCGGTTAAAATAGATGCAAATGATGTCATTATTTGAGTATCTTTTCACATAGTCGTTTTGTAAACTTAGTTATTTTTGATAAAAGAAAAATTCAGCTACATCTTACATCAGCAGAAAAGATTTATTTCGTTGTGACACGATCATACTCACACGTCATTCCAGATTATCAGCTAAATGATACTTTGTATCACTGACAAAAAAATGCACTGTGATTCCTTCAGTTATTAATTAAGATACATATAAAGATAAATAAAATCATCTGTTTATTTACTATAAATAAACTATTAATGTTGTTCTAAATTGCTGTTGAATACTTAATTACAATATTAGTAATCGCATTTATAAAAGCCATGCCGAAATTATATACAAAACAAATGATATGGTTACTATACTTGACTTTCCTCATTAGCAGTTTGTTTTCATGCTAAAGCTAACTCCATCAGCTTCAATTTAGGCAATTTTATAAACATACTTGAGTATAATACAAATGAAGCGTTCTATCTTATAATACATTCGATTGCAAATTAATCGACGTTTGACTCATTTCAAGATTTTTCTCTATTTTTTTTTCTCATATAAAAATCAGCCCCGATAGTCGGATATTGTCGGAATTCAAAGCAGATCCGACGTCGGATTGGTGGACCTGGGTACGATTATCAAGGAGAAGTACCTAATTTGTATCGAGGTACGTAAACGGATGTAAAATATCATTTTCCTTTTTTTGTATTTAGATTAATACAGAGAAGTATGTTTTGGAATTTCCATTAACTTAGTTTTATGTGAACAAGTAATCTAAAAATGTTCTTGTTTTAATTGTCTCAATGTTTCAATTTAGTGTATTGGCCAAACAACATGAACTGACGAAGGAATTCAAGGACTTTTTTTATACGAATCGATCACGAAGAATTTGGCATTGACGTAGATTATCATTGACAATGCATTTGTTAAAATAAACAACAGACATAGGTTAACTTAATTATACAATCGAGAATGGAAAGTACGAGTGAATTTATTCCAGTGTATTTATTATGAAAAAAAAGATGATTAATTTTCATATCCAATTAGTTTGTTCAAAAGTTCAACTTCTTGTTCCAAATCTTTGTCTTTAAGTACTTCCATTTCGGAATGTAAATAACGTAAAAATACTTCGAATCGTTTTCGATATTGATTCGATACACTCAATTTGGTCGATTGTCGTTCCCATGGACTTAATTTTGCTGCATCCTTTTTAAAGAAATTCAAAACTGATCTTCGTTCATTATATGTTCGTTCTCGTTCATCATTGATCCATTGTTTCAATAATGTTACATAATTGACCAAAAGAATTCCTTTTCGAATACCAGAATTTCCATAATAGATTTCATTATTCACCAAGATGTACATCACTTGTTTTTCTTCAAAAGTATTTCCCACACGATCTTCATATGTAATCGATAAATGTGCTGAAGTATTGATTTTTTCGCTGATCGATTTTTTTGGTTTTAATTTAAATAAAACAATTCCACCACGTGTATCACCATCATCATCTGTTCGAGATGGAAACAATGTATTGATATTCAATAATTCATTTCGGTTCGTTTCATTCCATTCTGGTGAACCATAAACTTGATCAACATCGAATAGATCGGATTCGAATTTCATTTTCACATTAAATACCAAAGGTGTTAAAATTAAATCAAAATCATTGTCTAATAATTGAAAAAATTTCTTCGAATCATGAACAGAAAAATAATTTGCTCCACGATGTTTTGTAATTGAAGATATCAATTCAGTATTCAAATCAATTCCAACACCAACAAATGTCGTATAAATACGATGTTTTGCTAATTGTTCGATACGAGAATAGAAATGATTTGCACCTAAGTTTCCATCATTTGGTTGAGCATCAGTGAGGAATAAAATTCGATTATCATATTCAGTATCAGCCATCACTGTATCGGTATCAAATAATGATGCACAGCAATCGATAGCTGCACTCATATTTGTACCACCAGTTGCATCAATTTTTGATATTTTTTTCTTTAGATCTTCAAGATCGATTTTGCTCAATGGTTTCAATTTTTGAATGATATATGTATCATTTTCGAATGTCATTACAGCTAAACGATCGTTAGGTTTTAAATGATCGATTACTTTGGAGACAACTTCGAGTGTAATTAACATTTTTGAACGAGTATCAAATGGAGTATTGTCATTTGTTTTCTTTTGATGTTGATCGTAATGATAACGATTAAATGCTGATGACATGGATCCACTTCGATCAATACAAATCAATAAATTCATTGGACTTCGTTTGTATGTTTCTTCGTTTAAATTCGAATTCAATCCAACTGTCATATAATATTCACTAACTTGTTGTTCTTCATTGTTTTGTAAAGGATTTTTAGTAAATGCCATTGAATATGATGGACAAAACAATTGTTTTTTATCTGTGTCTTGTTGTTGATCACCAGTATCAAAAAAATAATCATAAAAAATACCTTCATAAGATAGATCAGTAATAACTGGTAAATAATTATTTTGAATATTTTGTCGAAAATTATTAACATCTTTTGCACCACCAACAGAAAATCCTATTGCCCGAGCACTAGAACCTCCACCTCCATCTCCGCGTAAACCTAAAAAAAAATGATCGTGAGAGACAAATTTACAAGTTACATGATACTAACGAAGAACCATATGTATGGTCGATTCTTTTTGAATATTGTAATCTGAAAGTGTACGCCCATCTTCGAGTTGTTGACCAGCAAAAATAAGACGTTGTTGATCAGGCGGTATGCCTTCTTTATCTAGGATTTTCGCTTTTACATTTTCGATTGTATCTGAACTTTCGACTTCCAAAGTAAGCGTTTTACCAGTAAGTGTTTTCACAAAAATCTGCATATTGCTTTTTGATTACTGAGAATAAACCGTTGTGCGAATGAATATCGATAGAGAAAACTTCGTTGACTTATATAATATCTTTGCGACTTAGTAAATATGATATTTCATATTTATTGAGTAACTGGTGAATGAAAAATAATCATGACACGAGGAGATGCGTCATTATTTGTACAAAACGAAAAAAAGTAGGAAGAAAATATATTTTCAACTTAAAAACAGTTTTACCTATGATAATATCTTTCTAAAGCAATCGAGAAAATTCTCTTCTCATTTGTTGCATAGTATGACATAAGAATTGCCTAAATCATCTAGAAAATCAGTCATCCATCTATTTGAATCAAACAAATAAATACAATGACACATTCGACACGTGTATGCAGAGCGTACAGGAAAAAAGGGGATAGTTCCAATCAAACAGTTAAACTAATTGTAGTTGAATGAACGAGTTTGACAAAAGAATTTTCATATGAAGAGATCTTTATTCATCAAATCTTTACAATATTAACATATATAAGAAAATAGCAAATACAGTGCTTTTTTGTTCTCTATTGAAGAATTTCAAGTTGTTCATTTGCAAAGGAGATTTCCGAACATTCGAGTGTACGTAGATTCAATGCGATACATGTATTGCTTTGAGCAAATGAAGGAATGCAAATTAAACGAACTTGAATACCATTTGAACCATCTGAAAAGAAGAAGAAGAACATTCATTGATTCTTTTATTTCTAATCAATTGCTGATCAACCTTTGTAAATCTTTGTTTCGAATTTTGGTTGATTTCCTGCGAAAAATACGTGTGGAGTTTCGTGAATAATAAATGGATCATTTTGTACATAAGGATAACAGCCTAATCATAACAAAAAAGAAGATCTGTTTTTTTTTATTTTTGAAATAAATTCAAACTACTCAAAGTATCAGGACATGTCGGTGCAATAACACTCCATTTAAGGCAACTTTCGAGTATATCAATACGATTGTCAATCGTTGATTGAAGATCGATATCATCTAAATTCTGTCCCGATGTACCGAGAAAACTAAATCAAATCATTGAATAAACGAATTCTATCATCGTTTTCTTTCATCTACCGAATATCACCAATTTGAAAATCATAGGGATTCGTAAGACAATGTGTTGTTGGACGTTGACTCGACGATGGAAACATACAGGGATGTAATGGTTGTTGAGGCAACATATGACAACTGAATAAAACAAATCATTTCATCGAATTTCAACACACAAAATCAAATACCTTGGATCGTTTAAGCCTGGCATGATATCAACATCCGTCATTGCCTAATAATCATACAAAATAAAATTCAACGAATCACCAATTAACAAAAAATATCCTACAGCTATTTTATCAAATAAATTATCAATACTATGCATAGCTTCGACACTATTTGCTGCTAATTTTCTTGTTAAATATTTTGCCTAAAACAGAATCTCGATATCGTTTTGTTTCTTCGATTGAATCGAACGAACTTGATTGGTTGTATCTTTCAATCGATTTGAATTATCAATTAAATTTCCTGCAGTAATAAATCTGAGAACATTCTGAAAGATTTTCTTGATTTCATTCGATTGATTTGTTTGAGTAAATGAATTGACTAAATATTCGAGTTGATTGAATATCGTCGATGTTTCCGAAAGAAGAAAACCCGATGCAAATAAAACATATCTAATCAAAACAACTGAATCGATTTGTTTTTCAATGCTCGAATGTTATACTTGTCTTCAGCGATTGACGAAAGTGTTTTCGGAATCGTTAGTTCCTTGAAACAATAATCTTTGACAATGAATACACCTTTTTCGTCTTCGTGGCCTCGTACAGCCATAACAATACCGGTCACAAAAAGATTAATATCGATGTTTCCATCGAGAGTAATTCGTTGGGATTGTTCTTCGAGAATTAATTTATCCGTTGGATCGACATAACGTTTACGTGGTGGTTGTAAATTAAATCCACCCTAAATGTTTTTAGTTGTATGTAAAAAACAAAAGAATCGATTGAAATGCAAAGCTACTTCTGTTGCTAATTGTTTGACAATACTAGGCTTGAGAATCATTTGTTTGAATAGAATACCAATGAGAATACATTCTTCGTCTAAGACGAGATCATTCATTTTCTTAATTGGAATTTTCGAGCCTAGAAAATCACTGAACTATGCTAACTAAAGTCGACCCAATGGAAGTTCATCTACCCCAATGATTTTCTGCGGCTTTAGTAACGAATTTTCGCATTGATCCAAGTCGTTCAGCGTACAAATGCGCATATTGAACATCGAACTTTCGATTTGTCAAGAGAAATCGATCAGATAGATTGATCCATTCGGTTTCATGAGTTACTTCTCGTTGAATTGACTTCACTGGTTGAGCAGCAACAACAACTGTTGGTTTCTTAGGTGAAACAGTTACTTTTGTTTCTGGTATCGATGCCGATTGTTGATCGACATCAGGTTCCGTTTTAATCTCAACTGTTGCCGGTGGTTTTGGTTTTGGAGCCGATGATTGACCTGGATTTTTAAAAAATGATGTAATCGATTTTTGATTTTTCGACATCTATAAAAAGAAATGAAAGTTCACACTCAAACTAAAATCAGGTAAAAAATCGTGTTTTATTAATCAATAAAAAATCAAAACAAAAATTAAAGTGTCGAAGATTTTTTAAGAGCTAAAATCGGAGTGAAAGGATTTGTTTGAATCGGCGACGTTGGCGTCCACTGTTCACTACCCTAAAATATCAACAAATCAAATTAATTTCATAAATTCATCGTTTTTCGTCAAAGATCTACATCTATCGTGTCTATTTTTTATTTTAATTCAACTCTACAATCATGCAGGTTCACAAAGTCAATAGAACAAATACAAACGTGAGAAGGAGAATAACGACAACAACAGTAATAACAACGACGATACATAAAAATCATTCGTCTTCGGAATATACCTTTGGAGTGATGTATTTTTTTTCGATACAATAGTCTTTGAAAGCACATCGGACAATTGAGCAGATCGTTGGATCTCGATTTTTGCAGTAAAAACGAAGTTCATGTTCGAGAAAGTTCTGAGGTAAAAGTGTCGATACCTGAAGAAGAAAGGAAAAAGTTCGATTTTTGATTTGAGATTTATTGGAGTTTGACTTGTTCTTTGACGATTTTCGTTGCTTTATTCGGGCTAACTTTCGTGTAAAACCACATATTTCGAATAGGATCTTCGCCTCGATCTCCACACGATAAATCGACAACCTGAAGAACGAGATCATTCGCTGTGATACTCGATCCGTTTTCGTTGAATTTACAATGTTTGATAATCTCTTGACATGCATTGATACATGAATTCTAAACAAAAACATCAATTTCGAGAATATTCTTTTCGAATAAAAACCTTTTTAAAATCCTTCGTTCCAGGAACATGTGTACTGCCAATATATCGATAGATTTCTAGATCAGAAAAGGTTAAATTCGATGTTTATCTTGTGGTTTTCCTACCTCGATATTCGATTTTTTCGAAAATATCTTTCGCTTTTTTCATATTCGGATGATGTGAATGTTTGATTAGTGTAATAATATGATCATCGATTTGATTGAATGTGTACATATCATCGATGGTATGTGATAGACGAACTTCACGTCTACGAGAAAAATACATGTTCGTCATTTCTTTTTTCAAGCTCTTTTACCCCGATTCATTGGTAAAATATAAATGTTCGTTGGCAATTAAAAGAGCTTCTTTTAACCTAAAACACAATTTCGCAATTGAAATATTGTTTTGTAGTTCATTTACATGAGTTCGAGTCCTTTGACAACGGGATGTTGGTAAGCTCGTCGATGAAGATCATCACGAACTCGATAGATATCATAACAAGCTTTGACTTCCTTTTGTTTGCAAAAAATGAAATCTTTTATTGAACAAAGAATCGAATTTACTTTATCACGTAAACATAGATGATATTTATTATCATCAGCTTTGACAACACGGTAGAATTTGATGAATCTCATGTGATCAAAGGAAATTTTCGTTCCCAAATAATGTGAATCACGAGCGAAATAATCGAATTTATCGACATCGATGCCCGTTAGTTTATTTGAAACAATCTGAAATCACTTCGTTTAGCTCAATTACTCGAAATTTAACTTTGCAACTACTTCGTAGAGAAATGATTTCGATATATCTCGACCTTTGTACGGCCAAATCTATCGAAATAGAAGACCGTTCGTTTTTCTACAATCCAAACTTTCATTTCTAACTTGATTCATTTTTTGTTCGTTTAATTGTACGTGGATTAGCTCCTTGATAAAAATCAAATCATTACTATCAAGTCCAACTTGTTCGAAAAAAGGCAACAAGCGATTTTTCTCGACTAGATGATCGAACATTTGAATCGAAGCTAATTCATGCTAGAGAGACAAAAAAGATCCACTTTCTCTCGAAGATCAAGTGTTTCTCTTACTCGCCACTTCTGATTCGGTCGAAGTTCGGCAACAACTTCCTCGAACATATGAGAAAACGGTCCATGACCTAAAACACCTCAATTGATTCTCGTTTCGAGGAGAGAAAAAAACAAACCAAGATCATGACAAAGTGCAGCGATTTGAACGGATAAAGTGTCTTGCAAGGTGATGTTCAATTCAGGTTGTCGATGACAAAGATGCGACAGTAGTTCACCAGCGAGATAACAAGTTCTACGAAATGATCAATTGATGATTTTGGCACTTTTTGGCTTTTTGATTTACCCAATCGAATGTTCGAATCTCTGATGGCAAGCACCGGGATAGACGTAACTCGCGAGACCTAATTGTTTAAGACGTCGAAGTCGTTGAAATTGAGGTGTATCGATGATTTTAACAAGTAACCAATGTAGTTCAATTGAACCATGAATTGGATCATTGAAAATCTAGGATTTTTATTAAAAAAACGAATTGAATTGAAAAGCTTTTCTCGTGATCATACTTTAGTATCTGGCAGAGTACTGAAAATAAAGAAAACGAGATTGAATAGTCATTCGAAGAAAAGCAAACCTTTCGAAAGATGTCTCGGTTAGATTCGGTGAAGTTTCTAGATCACTTGTGGCATCGATTTTGTATCGTTTAGCTAGTGGAGATTCGTCATCTTCCGAGGTCATCATTTACATCTGAATGATAAATCAAATCAATAATTATTTATCATAAAATTGAAAATATCTCGTTCGTTTTATTTAGACAAAAGAAATCGATCAAATACAAAAAAAAGAAAGAAAAATCAGCTGATTAAACGTATTGTAAGTCGAACCTAAAACAAAATAAGACGATACGAATGAAAAAAAACAAAGATTTGTTTACCACTCATTGATTTGATCGTCTTTATTGCGAAGTTTATTCAAAGGAATCTTTACTTCTCGATCTCTGGGTGCCGATGGATCGGTTTGATTCGTTGCACAAACATACAGATTTTGTTTAATCACATTATCAAAAGTCGTACTGAATCGCATCGGTTCTTTCCAAGCAACTGGCGCATTTTCAACGATCACTCTCGAATGTTTTTCGACAACATCATCGGCACTAGATGCTCCGACAAACGTAAATGTCAACAGTGTTTCTTGTGCGTAGAGTTGTTCATCGAGTATTTGTACAATTAATTGTGTTTGTTCGTTATCATAGTGAATCAATAGATGTAAACAACCGATTTTGGCATCGGGACGAACAACAGGATCGTATCCAGGTATTGAATTGAGATCGTCAATTTTGACATAATCATCAAATTGAAAATTATCGTTGACTTCGTTTTCCAAACGAGATAGATCGCTGACTTCAGTTTTGATTACACCTGTCGATTGACAATCTGATGGAAGTGAAGGTTCAGTCGATTGTTGTTGAACATTTGAACTTTCATCCTACACAAAATTCGATAATGAAACAGAAAAAATAACGCAAATATTCGTACTTGATTGTACCACGAAGCAATATAGACAAGAATTGTTATTATCGAACAGCAAATAACCGCTAAAATTATTTCACAGAAATTTATCATCATGTGTTTGATAAATAACGGGCAGAAAAGATAGTTTTCTATAGAAAGTCGGACGACGAGTTGTATTGGTAAGGATTGAAAGAAAACGATAGATGGCGCTCGATAAAAAAACAAATAAAAATTTCGTGAATATTTTCGAAGTTTATTCGAAAAAAATATTTATTGAAAAAAAGTGAAATTGTTTTTTGTGAAAATATTTTTCGTTTCATTTCCAAGTGAAGGCACAACACATAAATGCGACGAAATAAACAAAATGACGGCGAATACCGAGCTATATCTTATTGTCTTTCGTTTTTTCTCTCCTGAACTGTTCATATCGCTTCTTCTTATTATTCTTCTAGATTAATTAATAGCTAAAATGCCAGCCAAGGCAGCTGCCAAAAAACCCGAAAAAAAACCTAGCGAAGGTTCATCTGGAAGCAAAGCTAAAAAGAAGAAGTGGTCGAAAGGAAAAGTCCGTGACAAACTTAACAACATGGTTCGTTTTTTGCCTTTCCCTCCTCTCCCTATTTCTTATCTCTTTCAATTTGATTTGTCAAGGTCTTATTCGACAAAGCCACCTACGATAAATGTGTCAAAGATTTGCCACAATACAAATTAATCACTCCAGCAATCATCTGCGAACGTTTCAAAGTTCGTGGTTCACTTGCTCGAGCTATTCTTCGTGAACTCGCCAAGAAAAATCTTATCCGATCGGTTGTTAAACACAGCCGACAGGAGATCTACACACGTTCGTCGAAAGAAGACGCGCCAGCTGACCAAGACGCTGCCAAAGAATCAACATCAGAGAAGAAATCCGGTGGTGGTGTTAAGAAAGGAGGCAAGAAAGCTGCCGCCGCCGCTGCTGCCGAAGAAGCTGCAGCTGAATAAATTCGTTTTCGTTTATCTTTCTTTTCGAAATAAAAAATCAACCGAACAGAAGAAGAAAAAAAAAATAACTAAATAAAAAAAAAAAGAAATACGATCATTCTTTTTGTTTTTTCTCGTTGCAGATCATGTCGTCGACCTCAGCGAATAATTCTCAAACAAAACGCAAGGAAATCTACAAGTACGAAGCGCCATGGATGGTCTACGCAATGAACTGGTCGATCCGACCGGACAAACGATTCCGTCTTGCCTTAGGCTCATTTGTCGAAGAATACAACAACAAAGTAACAAAACGCAAATGAGTGAATTGTTTCGAGGTTCGGTTGGTTGTTTTCTAGGTGCAAATCGTTTCATTAGACGAAGAAACATCGGAATTCACAGCGAAATCGATATTCGATCACCCGTATCCAACGACGAAAGTCATGTGGATTCCCGATACTGTAAGCGTTGGAATTTAAACAGTCGAATAACCGGTTTGTTCTCTTTAGAAAGGAGCTTTTCCGGATCTCCTGGCGACGAGCGGAGATTACCTTCGTGTCTGGCAAACGACTGATAGCGGAACGCGATTGGAATGCCTGTTGAATAATAACAAAAACTCCGATTTCTGCGCGCCATTGACTTCGTTCGATTGGAACGAAATCGATCCGAATCTAATCGGGACCTCGAGCATCGACACAACGTGCACAATTTGGGGTCTCGAGGTAAATCAATTCGCTTTTTTTCTTCAATCTAAAACAAAGAATTTCGCATTTAGACGGGCCAAGCGATCGGTCGAACGAATCCCGTCAGTGGTCACGTTCGAACTCAGCTAATCGCTCACGATAAAGAAGTTTACGACATTGCATTTAGCCGTGGCGGTGGCGGTCGCGATATGTTCGCGTCTGTCGGCGCCGATGGTTCAGTTCGAATGTTCGATCTACGTCATTTGGAACATTCGACGATCATCTACGAAGATCCTCAACATCATTCGCTTCTACGACTCGCCTGGAACAAACAAGATCCGAATTATTTAGCCACATTTGCGATTGATTCGATGGAAATCATCATTCTCGACGTCCGAATACCTTGTACACCTGTGGCGCGACTGAATAATCATCGGTCGAGCGTCAACGGAATCGCTTGGGCACCGCATTCGGCTTGTCATATTTGTACAGCAGGCGATGATCGACAAGCACTGATCTGGGATATTCAGCAAATGCCACGGGCGATCGAAGATCCGATTCTTGCGTACACAGCCGAAGGAGAAATCAATCAAGTTCAATGGAGTACAACTCAACCTGATTGGATTGCGATTTGTTTTAATAATTTTCTCGAAATTTTACGTGTATAAAAAACAAAACAATAATCTTCTCATTTCGTGTCTCTTTTTGTCTCTTGTAGACTAGTCTTTTGTTTGTTTGTTTTTTTTATCGCTTTATACATATTATACATAACCTCAATGTTCAGATTTGTGTCTACTAACTGTACAGTTTTCCTGAATGATGGAAAATCTCATTTTGTTTTTGTTTTTTGTATGAAAAAGAAAAGAATACAATTCATATTTAAAATAACGATTGGTCTTTAATAATCGAAATCTGAATTTTAGATTTGAATATACACATGTCTGGACGTGGCAAAGGTTGACTGACTGATATTTGTTTGGATGAGAGTTCGTAAAACGTTTGTTTTTGTCTCTTAGGAGGTAAAGGTCTTGGCAAAGGAGGCGCCAAACGTCATCGTAAAGTTCTTCGAGATAACATTCAAGGCATAACCAAACCAGCCATTCGTCGTTTAGCACGTCGAGGTGGCGTCAAACGTATTAGTGGTTTGATCTACGAAGAAGTTCGTGGTGTTCTGAAGATTTTCTTGGAAAATGTCATTCGTGATGCTGTGACATACACTGAACATGCCAAACGAAAGACGGTCACAGCGATGGATGTTGTCTATGCTCTCAAACGTCAAGGTCGTACACTTTATGGCTTCGGTTCATAAAGAAAAATGAATAATGTTTGTGTGTGTGTGTGTGTGTGTTGTAAAATTTGTCAGTAAATGAAATAAAATTTAGTTTCATAGAGAAGATATTTTATTGAAAAACAACTATCGTTGAAACAAAACAAAGAGTTCATAATGTGGTGTGTGTGGAAACAGATCCACGGCTGTACTCGATTGAGCTACGAACGGATCGTTTGGATAGGCTCGTGATCGTGGACGAGTTAAACTGAAATCAAAAGTTGAAAACTAGTCAAAGGCATTTTCCTTTTTCTTACTCGAGAAAATTATGTGTTGCTAGTTGAGGATTACAAGCAATGTAACCTAGGATTTTGATATTCTCAGCTGAACGTAATGTTTGAATAACTTTTCGATCTGCAAAAAAACAAAATCGATAGATCAAACTCACATGCGTGGATCAATATTAGTTCACTTACGAACACCAGCACGTGGTGGATCGAGTATGGCAACAAGTCGTTGCTGAGTGTATTTAGCAACTAATTTACTAACAACATTTTCGATTTTCTCGGCAAGAAATTCGATATTTGTTATATCTAAACTTTCAAATCAAATCTTATGACACGAAAAAACAATGTATTACTGTTTAACTGAGCATTTCGTTTAGCATCTTCAACAGCATCTTTATTCATTTCAATTCCGATGACTTGTTTAACATTCTACAACAATCTCTCGATTTGATTATTCTTCGTTTGAAAATATTTACATTCGATAATGTTATTCCGATTGTTCCTGTTCCACAACAGATATCTAATAGAACAGTTTCCTGATCTAATTTCATTGAATCTTTAATTAAAGTATAGAGCACTTCAGCGCCGAGTGTATTTGCTAGAAAACGAAAACACCGAGAGATTTGTGTGCAACGATTCAATGAGAAAACAGATTAGTACCTTGAAAAAATGCTTTTGCAGAAACATGAAATTGATAATCGAATAATTTCTCGACGATATACTAAAACGAATTCAATCTCAAAGTCTCCTATTGACATCGAAAGAATCTCACCGATTCACCAAGTAGAATCTCGCTTTGAACGAGTTCATTTCCTGCTCTAAAATCATAACTCGTCAAATCAAATGAATTCATCGTTCAAATCAGCTCACTTATTTTTTTCAACATTGAAAATAATATTTGTCACCTGACAAACTTTTCCAGTTTCGTTTGTAAAATAGTTCAATAAGCTTTTCTTCTCTTCTTCGATTTGTTCCTAAATCAAACGAATATTATCATTTCACAAAGAAACGATTATCAAATAAACTCAACCGGTGTTAAATCTCCTTGACAAAACGAAATCATGATTAACAAATGATTCAATCGACTTGTTCGAACAGTTAACTGACGCCAACAGCCGAGATGTGTCTCAGCTGAATACCAATTTGATGAACGAGATCGAATGAAATCTTGAAAATGCTAAACATAGAAGATCTTTTAAAAGTCCATTCAATCGAAACAAGTAAAATCGTACTTGAACAACGAGTTTCATAGATTCAGAAACATTTTTACAAACACTCGGACTACCAACACGGTCGACACCAGAACGATATTCTCCTATTTTATTGCAATAAAATAAAAATCATGTTTAGCTATCGACTCTTGTTGTTTTACCATAACGAAAACCAACAATTTTTTCTAGAAAAAAAATTTTCTTTTGATGGAAAGTCGATTCTTTTTTTTTGTCTACCTTCGTTATTATTTCCTTTTCCAATTGAGAATTCACATTTATTTCGATACCCATCGACAGCAGGCTAAACACAAGTCTTTCTCACAAAGCCTCACCCTCAAAATCTGTCGTTCTTACTGAAGGTTTGATTCCTTCGAAAGGAATTTCGACAGGTTTGTTTATTATTTCTTTAATTTTTTGTTCGAGACCTTTGAGATATTCTTGAACGATCGTTGATTTCTTTGTCAATTGCTCTTCATACGTCAAATTCCACAATGGTGTCGCAGAATTCTGAATTCTAAAAAGGTCTTGTTTTCGCAGACTCAATTTAATTTTGAAATTAATTTTACTTGACTTCGTCCGGTAGATCAGCATCTGCTGAATTTTCAATAGGTTTCTTACGTTTATCATCATCTAATTACTCTAATGTACGAGATGAGAATTTTTAAAAGTTCAATTCAGCTACTTTTTTTCGACTTGGTATTTCGATACATGATATCGACAGCTGGTTTTGCGTACTAAATGATATGACAATATATTCTTCTTTTGTTTTATTTGCCGAGAAATAACTCACCGATACTTCGATTCGATTTCCTCGAAATGTCCAGTCGGTTAATAATTTCATACCTTTGTCTCTTTCTTCTTCATTTCTGCAAACAAAATAGAGGTTCTTCTTCAATTCGACAGTTTCTTTTACTTGAAATTCACATAAGCATGTGTCGCTTGTTTCGGTACTTTGATTTTAACGAAATTCACACCGAGTAGTTTGAGTCTTTTCTTCAAATCCTAATTCAAAAACGATATTTTCTCTACAGAAAAGAACTCGTGTCAACTTACTCCAAATCCGAAATATTTCGGTAGATTATTAATTTCAAGTTTAAACCGTTCAGAAGTGTACTCATCTCGTGCAAGATAGCCTTTCTCTTCGGTTGGCTTTGGTTCTACTGATGGTTCATCAGCAATCGGAGTTTCCATCTCTTCATCCATTTTAATAAACGAACGTGAACGGTGAAATTAACCAACTTTTTTTTTCGGGTCTAATCCGTAGTTTACCCTCAAGCGGAAATATTTCCGACAGATGTCTTTGTTTTCGTTTGAAATTCGATATCGAAAATATTGAATTGACGAATTTGAAAGAATTTATATATTTTTATTTCGAAATTTTCTTGAAACTCAACGAATCAACCTATGAGAAGTAATTTGCCATTGGTCAACTTTATTGCAGAGCAAAATATGGACTCAAATGAAGAAAAAACAATTTTTCTCCACTTGAAACTCAACAGTTCGAAATTAATATCTGTCGTTTGTGTTTTCTAGATCCATCATCATTAATATAAATTAATCCTCAACATGGCTGATACGTACGTTCGAATGATTACTGTCAAAAGTCATTTCTCTGTGTCTTTTCAGTGCTAAAAAGGTTGACACAAGCGACAAGACGATTTCTCGTGTTCCTGAAGTTTTATTGAAAAAACGTAAAATCTACGCTGATCTTAAAGCACGACGACTTCGTGCTCAAGTTCAAGCCAATAAAGTAAATCATCGATTTATTTGCTTTCATTCATGATTTTCCATTCATATAGACAAAAAAATTCAAACGTTTATTGATTTTCAAACGTGCTGAAAAATATGTCAGTGAATATCGTCAAAAAGAACGAGATTTAATCCGTCTTAAACGTTCAGCTAAAGTTCGAAAGAATTTTCATGTCGAATCCGAACCAACACTTGCTTTTGTCATTCGTATTCGTGGGTATGTAAACAAAAAGCTGCCAAACTATTCGATGTTTTCTTTTTGAAATTCAGTATTCGTGGTGTACATCCACGTGTCAAACAAGTTCTTCGTTTACTTCGTTTACGTCAAATTAACAACGGTGTTTTTGTTAAACTCAATAAAGCTACAGTTCAAATGTTACGTATTGCCGAACCATACATTGCATGGGGCTATCCAAATTTGAAATCAGTTCGAGAACTTATCTACAAACGTGGCTTTGGCAAAGTCAACAAACAACGTGTACCTTTGTCCGATAATAGTGTCATCGAAAAAGCACTTGGCAAACAAGATATTATCTGTCTTGAAGATCTCGTCCATGAAATCTTCAGTGTCGGAGAGAATTTCAAAAAAGCAGCTAACTTTCTTTGGCCATTCAAACTCAACAACCCAAAGAGTAGGAGAACATCGAATTTTTGTTTTTAATCTTGTTTTTTTCTCTTCTCTTCAGATGGATGGAGAAAGAAAGCGAATCACTTTGCTGATGGAGGTGATTTCGGTAATCGTGAACAATATATCAATCAATTGTTACGTAAAATGGTTTAAACATATTATCGAAATTATCAATTGTTTGTTTGTTTGTTTCTATTCGAATTGTTTTTATGCACATCAGCATGAGAATAACGAAAGAAAAAGAATAAATAAAATACAAGAAAGATCAAAAAAATCTTTTCGAAAATAATCTTTGGAATACGGTTGGCTTTGAATGTGTTTGTTCTGGACGTTTGATGATGTAAATGTATTCTTTTGGTTCTTTATTCGAACCAATCGAACGTTCTTCGATTCGTCTAAAACAGATAAAATCGAAATTTGTCACAAAAAAATCGGGTTTTGTATTTTACTGAGAAAGATCCTCGATATCAACGAGAATCGAATCTTGTTCCATACTCAACGAATCTCTTTCGATGAGAAGATTAATCAATTGATCATTATTCGCTTGAATTGAAAACGAAAGTTCATCATTTCAAAAAAAATCTTCGAACGAACGTTTGTTTTTACTTTCAATTTGAGAATAAAGTTCATTGAGAATAATCTGTAATTGACCGAGATTTAATCGTTCGAGTTGATCGAGAGACAATGGCTTGTGAATATCCGCATTGATTCCGATCTGAAGAAGAAGAAAAATATAATTGAAAAAAATTCAAGTGAAAATTTTATTGTTCGAACAAATTCATAGAGTTCTAATCGATGTTTATCGAAGATTTCTCGTTCAAATTCAACTTGCATTCGAGCCATTTTTGCGCCGACAATCAACGCTCGTGATGCGTCTTCCTTGACAAAATAAATCGATTCATTAAAAACAGAAAATAAATTCAAAATTTACTTTGAGTTTTTCTTGTTGATTGAAGATTTTCTCTTTCGATTTCAGTCGTTGTTCATTTTCTATAGTAGTCAAACAAAATTTTCTTTCGACACTCTTTGCCATCGGAAATATTCGAGCGACTAAAATGTTCCTGATGTAAAAGCCTCCTTTCTCTTTTCTTAATGTGTCATCACATCATAAATAATAATCAATGACAAGTCTCTCGCCTTTTACCTTGTTGATGAGATGTAATCAATGTAAAATCATCATTTTCACATTCCGAATCAATGCTTATCATTTCATAACGAGCCTTAATAAAAGATAACACAATAAAATTCGATGTTTTGCCTTTGATTTTGCATCTACTTGCAAACATTCGTGCCATTTCCATTGAGTTTTCTCATGAACCATGATGAAACAGATTCTGTTCGACAAGTGAACTTATTTTGTATTTTGATCATCAATCGTAATTCTTCTTTTCCGGAAAGACGACACTGGAAACGAGCGATTTTTTTTTGTCTTCCTTCTCTTTCTTTTCTTTTTTTTTTTGTGTTTCATTATCATTCAACTAGAATCGTCTCATTGTTGTCATTCGATCAAAAATTCGCTTGAATAACAATCACAAATAGCAGCAGCAGCGAAAACAAAATGACGATCCGAAATTAAATTTTCAGATTAATAAGATAAGAGAAGAACGTCATGGAAAAACTTCATTCATCAAGTTAATGAACTTCACTGACAATAAACTAGCGATGATGATTTTCATCTCAATAATGAATGGTTTCTTTTTCCACCATTCGCTGTCATCCATGCGCGCTCTTGCTTGCTACCCAGCTGTCATAATAAATAATTATTCTTCTTCTTCGATGTGTTTCCTTCCGAAATGAATCTATTAGAATAATTTCTTCGATTGAGGATCACTCTTTTTCTTATCTTTCATAAAAAAATATATACGGCGTCAAAACCGAGCATTCAACAGCCGTCATTAGCTACACAAATGTGTGTCATATGGTTGCGTTTAATGCAGCGGCTTTTAACAATACGTTTTTTCGCTGGCCTTCTAGTTGGTATTATTTTTATGTTGATTTTCTATCGAGGAAGTGAACCAATTAGTGAAAGAAAATTTCGACATGATCAATCGAAATTTGAATATGAAAAAAATCAGGCATTTTTCGAAGAAATTAGTGATCCAAGTAAAACTTCACTTTGGAATTCATCTTGGGATAGGTTCGATTTTCTTCTTCGTTTTCACCTACTCGAATATTGGTTTTTGTTTTCTAGTTTAAAACGTGAGACTTCCTATGCTCGTCATTTGTATCTGATACGACATGGTCAATATTTTGACAATGCTCGATCATTAGATGAAATGAAACTGACTCTTCTCGGTCGAGAACAATTAGAATACACTGGCAAACGATTGAATCAAATGAATATTCCATTCGATCGTCTTATTCATTCAGGCATGGTTCGTGCTTTCGAAAGTGCAACAATTATCAATCAACAATTAGATACAAAACTGCAATTAATCGAAGATAAAAATTTAACTGAAGGTCTTCCAGTAGCACCGGTTCCCTATGCCGGAATATCTCAACGTGATATTGATGTAAGAAATCAATTGAATAGATCTAGACGTATGTTGAATGAACATTTGTAGGCATTTGGTGATCGTGCTCGAATCGATGGTGCATTTGCGACGTATTTCCATCGAGCACGAGCCGATCAACGTAAAGAAACACATGATATCATTGTTTTTCACGCGAATCTCTTACGATATTTTATTTGCAAGTAAAATCTCGAAACAAATTGTTAATTGACCGGATTTGTTTTGTTTATTTTCTATTAAGAATCATGCAATTTCCGGTACAGGCATGGTTAAGAATAACATTAAATCATGGTTCAATAACTCAATTAACAATCTTGAGCGATGGTAGTGTTATTCTAAAAACTGTCGGCGATAGTGGATTTATTCCATCGACTAAGATTACATTTTGATTTTGTTGTTTTTTTTAATATTTTAATCGAGATTTTTATTTTAAATAAACAATCGATCGATAGGAACTAAAGAAGGCGTTGCTAAGGTTATGTTAGAAACGAATGGCGACTTGACAACTGAAATTTAATCTTGACATTTACTCATGGATGTTAAGTATATAGGAGGAGACCTGCCATGGACACTTCCGTTTGGCGATCATTTCTATCCGACAATTACGGAAACCAAAACAAATAGTAATGAAATTAGAAAACAAACATTCTTTTTCGAGATAATTATTCATATTGCTTTTTTTTCTTTCTCTCTGAAAGATTTAACATCGACAAGCGATCTAGATTTGATTGCACGTCGACATGGTTTCGAACCATTGTATTCAACAAATGAAACCGAATCTCAATCGAATATGCAATGGATGAATGCTGGAGTTTTATTTACTGATAAGAAAATGCATTCAGATATGAACGAACATTCGACAACAGATTTTATTGATAATCATGGTCATACATTCTGTTATTTGTGTTCGATAAATGCACATGAACATGAACGAACTAAACCTCGAGATCCATCTCAAGTAGAAATTCACATTTAACAATGGAATAAGAAATGAAAATTCGTGTTTTAGAGACGAAAATTAATTCCATATAACAATCCAAAAGCATTGAAAGCTCGTTCAGCGTCACTTGAACGACCTTCTTCTTCATCGTTGATGAGTTCTGTTCCTTATCGTTTCATTGTTCGAACAGGAACTCTTAAAAATAGTGGCACACGAGCTCAAGTACATCTCAGAATAACAATAATTATAATAATGAGTTCTTTTTGTTGTCTATCAAGGTTTTTCTTTATATGTACGGAACAGAAAAAAATTGGACATCAATTAATTTGCAAAGTCATTCAAATTCTGATGGATTTCCAAGTGGTTCCAGTCGAACAATCTGTCTTCGAGGACCTGACATTGGTCAACTACATCATTTGAATGTCAATGTAAAATGAAATTTTTTTTGTTTTCCTTTTTCTTATTTAAATTCGTTTTGTTTTTCGCTGATGAAAAGCTTGTCGGTGCTCGTTCAGATAAAGAATGGTTTCTTAAAGAAATTGAAATTACCAATTTGAATACATCTGTCACATGGTTATGTGAATTTAATTGTTGGTTACCGAAAACAGATGAACATTATCAACATGAAGTCAAACCAGCAGGCAGTCGACATAAAGATATATCATTCGATAATTTAACAGGTTCGCTTTGTTCTTCTTCATTTGAAGAAAAATTTCTTTTCTTTTAGTTTATGTTCTACAAGTTCGTACAGGTGGCAAAGCATTTGCTGGTACAGATTCGAATATTCAAGTTTCTATTCGTGGATCGACAAGTCAAACACGTCGATTAGCATTGACAAGTGATCGTGCAAATCTTTTCGAGCAAAATCAATTGGATACATTCGCCATTGTTGGCTGGGATATCGGCGAACTCACGGAATTAACGTAGGAAAACGACTGAAAAAAATACAAAAAGAATAATTTTTTGTTTGTTTGTTTGAAGTGTTGAATCAGATCGAAGCCAAACAGCAGCTGATTGGGATTTGAAAGAAATGGTCATGTGGAAGATTATACCGCAGGAGAGAAAGAAATATATTCACGCATATTTTGTATTCAATGCTTGGCTTGGAAGGAAAACGAGCACATTGAAAACAAAGAAAGACACTTATTCGCCAACGGAATTTCATCAACGAGGTGAGATTTTCAATGAATCGAGACGACAAAAAAACAACAGAGATATTTTCTACTAGGACCAACATGTTATCGAATTGATGTTAAAACAGGAAATAAAATGAATGCTGGCACTGATGCCAATGTTTTCATAGTTATCTATGGAAAAAATAATCGAACATCGATACATCATTTAGACAATCGAGGCAAAAATGATTTCGAAAAAGGATCCAAATGTCAATTTACTGTAAAGAATCTTTCTTGTGTCTATCGTCTATTCGATATCTTATTTTAGATCATGGATTACGATGTAGGCGAAATCGAACAGATCAAAATCTGGCACGATAATTCTGGCGTAGGTGCTGCTTGGTATCTCGAGTCCGTTGTTATTCGAAAATTACATTCAACTAATCGAACGGTTACAAATGTCTATACTCAACGACTCGACCAAATCAGTCAAGTTCTTTATAAACAAGCTCGAGAACAGATTAGAAAGCAATTCAGTTCGAGTAAATCGAAAGAATCCGATGAATTAGGTAGCAATCGAAGTATTCTACGAAGTTTAATGCTATCGGATAAAATGAATTCACAAAAGAAAGTCAGATGGGACGAGCAGAGTTTGGGCTCGCAGGATGATCCAATTCGAATCAATACGAAACAAATGCGAGATAAACAGAATAAACTTCTCGAAAAATCATTTCAAATAGATTCGGGACATTTCGATCATCGAGCTTATTGGATATCGTCGCATGTTTATGAAAATAACAAATGGAAAATTGATTCGATCGAAGAACAGAACCGATTCAATCTCGATGAATCTGTTCGTTCGACACTTCTCTCCGATCGTTTGACATCGAATAAGAAACTTCAAATGGCGAGCAACGAACGTGATGATGAAGTCTATGAATTCGATGCCAATCGTTGGTTAGAAAAAGATAAGCTTGAAGTTTATCTAATACCGAAAAACAAACGAGTAACAACCGAACGACCATCATCTCGAGCTTCCACTGAATTAGCAGATGATCGAGAACTATTAAAAAGAATTTCAAAAGAACGACCATCATCACGAGCTTCCAATGAATTGGCAGATGATCGAGGAATATTAAACAGAATTTCGAGAGAACCACCATTTCATCCACGATCAACAGCATCGTCGTTGTATGACATGCGAGGAAAATCACCGAGATTAGACAGTGATGAATTAGCTCGAACGACAATGAAAAAGACTGAATCACCATTGTCGTCAGCTCGGCCGAAATCAGCCGCACGATCAACTCCTGAACTGATGAGACGAGGTTTGACTTTCACAAATGAATTATTCAATTTTATGTTTCTTTCTGTTTAGACAAAGTGTACAGTTCGGCCTATGGCACAATCGATGATTTTTAATTTACTAAAAATATAAATCTGTGTTCTTTTGCTTTTTGAGGGGCGTATTGCGTTGTTTTGCTTTTTTATTTTATAATAAAAATTCAAGAAATTTTCATGGCTTCTTCAATTGAATTTTAATAGATGAATCGTACTTTCGACGAATGAAACGTCTGACTTACTGGCGAGTAGTGTGCTACATCGAGGAGTACATGTCACGACGTCGATACTCAATAGTTTTATTGCAAATGAATTGTATCTTCAACGCATGAAATCTTCGAATCATTCTCAAGTAATGTTCCATCGATGAATACACGTCGAACTCGAATTAAAGTCAAAGACGGACGAAATGATTTCCATCGTGAACTGACACGCGTCTTCTTCTCTGAAAAATCTCGATTTAGAGTTGTGTAGATATCACAATTCTTAGATTTTTTTGGAGGAGAATAATCTGGTGTGGACAATGGAGACGGATAATCATTCCAGTAACAATGACGATTTGTACAATGATCGATATGATAAAGAATAGGTTTTGCATACGGATTTCGACATGCTAGTAAAATAAAACAACATAATCTGTAAAAAAAGATAAAATAATCAATAGAAAGAAAAAGATATTCAACAGATCGAACCGAAGACAATAGCAACAACAGCAACAGCATAGCAATAAGAGAATTAGAGAGGATATTGTCGTTGTTGTTATAAGTAATGGGAATTCAATTGAAATTTCTAGAAAAATCTTTGTTGAATATTAATTCTTATTAATGTTTATCAACAAACTTTTGGGTTTTTCTGTTGTCGTTGTTGTTGTCGTCGTAGTATTAGGTGGTACAACGACATTAACAAGAAATTGTATAGGAACAGCACTTAGCGGAGCTGTTGATGTTTCATTAATAAAATCTTCGATCTAAATTTAACAAAGAAATTTAAAAAATATATGACAAATAATTCTCACAACAATAGTAACAGCATGCCAATCATCAAGATCTTCTCCAGTAATAACTATCGTACAATTCGGATAGATCGTTGTATTTTGAGGTAATGAAGTCGGTGGACATGCTCCTCCACATTCATCAATACCAAGATTATTACGAGCCCATCGACAACGGAAAACATCTCCGTCACGATCAGTCACTGGAATATGAATCTCCATAGATTGATTCCAATAGATATAGATAGGAGATCGAAGTTCAGCTTCAGGTGCACTATTAAAAAGACCATTGTCAGATCTAGGTAGAAGTTTAATATTCGATGTAAGCAACCAGCTAGCTGAACCTGCGTGTTTCAATGCTCGCCAAGCAGACGATCCAAAGGCGACAGTAAAATCATCTCCTACTGTTAAACTTATAATATCAGATCGTTCGCCAAAAACAGTATTTAGTTCAACTGATGCATTCATACAATAAGGTCGAATTAACGGAGGTACATAACCTGCAGGACAATTCGCAACACAGACCAGTAATTGTGTTTCTAAGAATCCATAAAGTGGCTCAAATATAATTAAATCGTGATTGACACTCATATTGTAAGTACAGTTTACACGATAATATGTCCAATGATAGATTTGTGTGATTATAATTGGTATTGTCGGTCCAGTTAATGAGTTATTTACAGGACGCCAAGTGATAGTTCCTCCAAGAAAATGAACTCCGTAAACAATTGGGAGGCAAGAACAAACAAACAAACTCAAAAAGAAAAGTTTCATCAGATCTTTGTTTGAATATGTGCTATAAAAACATTTCAGCGGTGCTTATATACCATCTGCTAGTTAATAAAAAAAATTCAAGTTGTGCAGAATTCAATATATACATAACCTACATACTGTTTCTTTTTTGATGAAAATATAAGCATAAGCACTTTTATGTATTCTATTTTATTTCAATGTGACTTGGCTATTTTACAAATATTCGTTTCGTAGTTTAACATGCGAGATTGACAGAATTTTATGAATAGAAACATTCAAGCTTATATATATAGAAATGCCTTGTTCATTTGAAAGCATTCCTGATTCATTTCAGGCTGGATGCACTCTTTTATAATATTAAAAAAAATGTTTGCCTGTAAAATTTCTGATAATCACGTTTTCACTCAGCCTCGACAAAAAAAACACAATAAAACTCAAGATGTTTAGTTTCAAATAGTCAAACTATCTCTATAAAAGCACGTTTAGTCAGTTAGCTCATTCATTCGTTCATTCTTCTCGTTCGGAGATTCTCTTCTCAAACGACACAATCTTCCATTCACATCTCAATGTTGTTGATCATTGCATGTCGAATACGATCATTATATTCATAATTATTCTCGTCAAATATCTCGATAATTGTCATTCATGTGATCTATTAAATTCGATTGATATTCAATCGGTAACATACAGTCATTCGTTGATTTTACGCGTTCAACCATTGAATATATCCGATGAATTGAATGAGAAATTCTTTATTCAATATGTTCTCATTCGAGAGATTATTAAAAATGTTCAATTAATTAATTATGAAATACAAATTAATGATATTATTATTATTCGTATTGATAAGGAAGTATTCAGTGGCCTATTCGAAGATTCATGTTGGCAATTATTACACGAAAGTCACATGGACAGGATTTTGTTTTTAAATGAAACAGATTCGAATCAATTTGATCTACGTTTTCCACCTATTCAATCGACAAGTCGAACACGAGAAAATATCAATTCAGTTATTGATTATGGTGAATATTTTCGAGTTTAATTAACGAAGTTTTGTCTTTCTTCTTCTTCTAGATGCATATTCACCTCAAGTTTTAATTAAACCACGTTTAACTAAAGCTTATCTTTCGCAAAATTATTCTCTTCAATGTCTTGTACGTGGCAATCCGCTTCCACGATTATATTGGACAAAAACAAATCAATCATTCGAATACTATCCAACGAAAAAACAATGCGAAACAACCGCCTGTCGAATCTATTCGATTCAATCAAAGTTCAATCATAAACTAAAATCAAACATTCATTCATTTCTTTTTTTTAAATTTTAGATATCAATCGATTCTCTACTTTCGATTCTTAACACATACTGATAGTGGACTTTATACATGTCGTATGTATCATATCGTTTAGTTCGGCTCATATCCGGTTTTTTGTTGTCGTTCTTTATTAGATGCAGAAAATGCAATAAATCACACATTGGTTAGTATTTATATTCATGTTAATTCAATTGATGAAAATCTGACATGTACATATTTGAATAATTGTCATCAACGCGGTCAATGTCTGTTCATTAATAAACAGTTAAAATGTTTGTATGTATCGAACTATTCATTGATTGATTGAAGATTTTCTTTGATTAGATGTGTCAATCCGTATTTTGGTGATCAATGTGAAATGAATTCTGATGATTTAATAAGAAGACCGAATAGTAAGATTAGACAGACAAAGAAAATTCATCTTTTATTTCTTCATCTAGGTAGATTAATTTTATTTCGATCACGTTTTCTAATCATTTGTCTATGTGGATTTTTCTTTTTATTAATCATTTTTTTCACGTGTATATTCACAAGAAATACAAGTTCGTCACTTAAATCCGAGAGAAAAACGGAAATCATTGAACAATCCGCATCATCATCAATAAATAATAAACATTTGGTTTCTCTCGACATAAGAACTTAAGAATACAAAATTCTTTTTTCTTTTCTTTTTACTAACTATCGAATAAAAGAGAACAAAAAGAAAAATGACGATGTCTTGTTATTGTAACTGTCCTTGATCAAGATGTTATGGTTTATTATTGCATGTTACTGTGAACAGATTCTATTAACGCTTGCCTTGTTCGATTCCCGTGCAATGATCGGAAAAAAACAAACGAGAAAGAAAAGAAAAGAAGGAAAGAAAATCATTTTCCTTCTCTGTTTCCTTATGTTCGAACATTGAAATGAGAAGTTCTTGATCATCGTCGAGAGAGAGAGAGAGAGAGAGGGGGGGGGGGAAGAAAGAAAAGAAAAGTCTTTTAGCAAACGTTTGCAATGTTTTTATGAGATGTGACATTCTTTTTCCTGTTACATTTTCCATCAAGCAAAACGAAGAAGAAAAAAAACGTTTTCTTTTGCTAGATGTTGAACCGATAAAAAAGAGACATGAAATTCATGTTATCTATCTCATGTACAGTTTTATTTTATTGACATATGTTATATCGTTAGTACATCTTCTGCTCGCCTTAATTAGCATTGTTGTTGGCATTATTTCACAAAGTCGTGCACTTGTCTGGATGGCGCATAGTGTGGCACCGATTTGGAGTGGCATATTTGTAAGTTTCGAGGAGGAGAAGAAGATTATTATTCAACATTTAGTTTTTTTTCTTGTTTGCTTGAAGTTTGCACTTTGTGGAGGTGTTGGCATTGTTTGCGCCCGACAGAAAAGTCTCTATGTGGTACGGAGCTTTATTTGTTCTTCGTTTGTTTTTAATTTTATTTGTTTTTCATTCGATTGCACATTTAGATATTATGTTACGTTGCATTAAGTTTAGTCACAATTATTATCGATTGTGTAAATATTCAACTCTTACGTTTAGGTTTAGTTAATATAATGACTGATGGTCAAGCTTATTTAAAAGATCGACCAGATATATTTGTTCTTATTGCGTTGATTGTTTCATCGATTGAATGTTTAATCTGTATTTTCAGTGTTCTCATTGGCATTCGTTTATCTTACGATGCAGCACATCGAAAATTTCGTAGGAAAGAAGGTGCATTTTTCGTTCAAGTTCTCTCCGAAAAAGAGATCGTTGTTGTATCAAAAACGCCATCAGCAAAACAATCGAATTCCTATCAATCATTTGATCGAGCATCGACATAAACCTTCGTTTCTTTTTTCTTGTAAAATTTGCAGAAATAAAATAAAATACAATTCAATAATCATTGTAGATTGTCTTTGTTTTATTTTTTTTTGTTGGATTATTCGAGCGGCACTGCCGAGAATAATTCATATTTACATTCAAAGCAACAGCTCAAATGAAAAAAAAAGAGAAAGAGAGAGATCACCGGCTGGGTAGTCGAAGAGATAGAAAACAAAAGAGCAACGATAACAATAACAACAACAACAAAAGCTATGTCTAGGAGGAATGTGCCGGACATTCGAACATGTACAAGTTCAAAAACGATTTCGATTCTTCACTGGTTTGTATCTGGACAATTTGTTGCAGATTGATCAGTCATGGATACATCTACAGTTTCGATTTTATCATCGGTTATCAACTTTTGAACTGAAAAAAAATCAAAATTTAATGTTCGTTTTCGTTTTTCAAAGTTTTCTACCATCATCATTGATGGCTTTGTCGGCGATTTGTTGATAGAAAATATCCATGTTTGTGTTATTTTCATATTGTTCATTATCCGAATGAGATTTTCGAATAATTGGCACTGGAACAGTTAATGTTGATTTCGGTTGTTGATACGAATACGGCATTGAACGCATTCGATTCGGATCGCTGTATGTTTGACAGAGTTTTGTTCGTGTCGATGAATGATTTTCGCTGTACGGGTCAATACTTTGTTTTCGTGTTAATGTTTGATGTTGATGATTAGCTAAATAAGCTCCATTGGTATTTATCGAATAGTTCGTTGGTTCTTCATGTGTCGGATGGATAACTGATGGGGATTTGATTGAACGACGATGACTAACCGAATCGAAGAGAGTATTGTTGTGTTGAGGTTCAGAATTGAATTTCGTTAGAGATACTGGATAGGAGTTTTTCGTTGATTTTGGTGATGATTTAAATGAACGACGGGATTGAAATGAATGTGATGGAACTAAGGGCGTTGGTTTATGTTCGTTTTTGATCGAATTTTTTGATAGTTGAGTTAAACGACGACGCCAATTCAATAAACGAAGAACTTGATCTCCATCGAATGCTTCGACTCGATAGAAACGATCAATTATATAGAGAAAATTTTGACAAAATTCACCGGACGATGATGAAGTCACTTGATTTTGAACTAAAATATTTCAAATATATTTTTGAAAATTTTCTTTGTTTTAGTTTTGTTTACTTTTTTCTAATAATTCAATGATTAATTTCGGTAGATCTTCATTGCTATTATTTTTCATTTCTAATTCATTCGTACGAATGGGTGTATAACTTAAATCTTCTAATTTCTTAATCAAATCATCCAAATCAATTTGTCCATTATCAATACAACTGAGTTGTTGTTTCAAAAAATTCGAACGTTCTTTTAATTTGTCAATATTCGAAAGAATTTTCTTTCGTGCACCATCAGTTATATTGCATGATTTCAAATGTTCATCGGTTAGATTCATCATTTCATCATATGTCAATCGAACGAAGAACTCTTCGTATTTATGCAAACGAAGATGTTTCAACCAAGAACGAACATCTAAAAAGCAAACAATCAAAAGATTTCGATTTGTTTGTTTTTATATTCAAATTACCTTTCATTCCCGGATTGTATTGTGGATGTTTATCTGCTGTTGAACTTTGATCGACACCTAAATACGGCGAGATATTTTCCATATTGGCATTGGTTTTCATTGCTGGATAGCCGTATGAATAGAACGGTGCCAATGGAATGACACTTTCGCATGCCATTAGTTTATTCGATGTTGAATCTTGTAATTGTTTTTGATTTTCATCTTCTTCTTCTTCATCACTTTTAGCTAATGTCGATCGATATTTTTGATATTGTGTTGACGCATATTTTTGTCGATAATTTGCCGATGATGTTGGCGCACTCAATGCGCCATGCAAGGGTATACGTGCAGGTGTATTTAATGTCGCAGGTGCTGATGTTGTTTTGCCAATTGTCGAATGTTGTCGTTGACTGTTGACTGTTGATAATAAATTTTGTTCGAAAAATATTTGTTGTTGATTTTGTTCGAAAAATATTTGTGTTGAATTGCTAATTGTTGGTTCAGTTAAATCAACTCCACTATCGCCTATTTCATGACGTGCTAATTGTTGAATATTTGATATTTGATTTGCATTCTCCAATGAAAATGGCTGATTGATTCGATGACGTCGTTGGTCATCGATGGGTAAAGCTTTTTTCTGAAGAACATAAATTAATTTCGGTAGATCAGCAAGAATATTTTTCAAATGTATATTATTCTGTATGAAGAAAAGTATTTGTTGAACAGGATTGTAAATTTGATTTTCAAAATCATGGCATTGCATCGAATGTATATTCTTATCAAGATAAATGAATACATCACGATAGGCTTTAATTAATTTTTCGTTCATCGTGTTCATTGCAATTAATGGTAAAAATAATTGTAATGTTGTTAAAATTTTCTCCGGATGTATCAAGAGACAATTGACAATATCTGTTGAAAGAGAAAAAAAATAGAATCGAGCAAACATGAAGTTTTAATTTTTGTACCAGGAGAATTGGCATCGTCGACTGTATGTTCGAACATGGGATTTCTTTCCATGAGAATATTAACTTGAAACCAATGTAGAAGAAAATGTTGATAGGTGATTTCGAATGTACGACTTAACTCGACGATTGTTTTCATTTGTTCGAACGGTTTCATTTCTTTGAATTGCTGTTGAATACGTTGAAAATTCTCCGAAAATTTATCTGCTGTTGCTGTTATTGTCGACATGTTTTGTTTTTCAATGAGCTTCTTACTAAAAAAATTATTGTTATACTAAAAATAAAGATTGGTTTTCATTCAATAATTGATTCTATTAAAGTAATATGAGAACAAAAGTAATTTTCTAATTGAAACAAAAAAATCGTTATGTAAATTGAGTGTCTAAATATCGCGCGACATACAGCAAAGAAAAAACTCGTGTGCCTATTTGCATGTTTAAATCTCTGGCTATGTAACTCCTACACTAAATAAATCAAAGAAAAAATAATGACTTTATTCGCTTGATCAACGAGTATATGTCATGTTTTTACTTTCTTTTCCGTCTTTTTTTTTCTCTCTTTTTCTCTCTCGCTCTCTTTTTTTTATTTTAACATTTAAGTATTTATGCCCACCGTTGAAAAAAGAACGCGCATGTCATGATTATTTATTTTTTTAGTTGTTATGTTCTGTCACAATTTTTCTCTAGTCGTCTTTCACTTTACAAATATATGCATGTTTTTTCTCCGCTCTGTCTGTTTGCTGATTTTCGTATGTGAAAACGTTTTTATCATACGTTGCTTTTTTCGCTTCCTTTTTTTTCGATGGGATCTGGTCGTGACTTTGTGTTGATTCAATCCAGGTAGACAGAAAAGAAAAGAAGAGAAAAACTTCAACATACGATGCATGATAATAAAAAGAAAAGAGAAAGAAAGCAATATGTTCCTCCTTTTTCGTACGACGTCATCGGCAATTCAGAAATAATGCGCAATTAATGAGAAATATTTCAGCGATTTTCTTCTTGTCAATAATAAAATCATCTTTCTCTCGTTTTTTTTTTGGGCAAACGTGATTTTGAAAACAAAAGAAATATGATATAAATATATTGACTTTAAATCTAAGCACTCATTCAGCGATACTTTAATGCTAGACATCATTGTTGTTGTTGTTGAAAAAGAATTTCAAGTCGCTGACTTTTCAATTTAATCATGGAAAATAAAGAAGTCAGGATTTTCACAACAAATACCATTCATTATATCAATTACGGAAATGGTAAACGTTTTTCCTTTTATTCTTGATTAATATTTTCGATAATCACAAAAAAAAACGTGCGCCGAACATGTTGCTTGAGTTCCTTTTCCTGAAAATTTAATTGAAAATAAGATGAAAAACATGAACACACCCAAGTTTTGACATATGTTCCACGTCAATATAAAATATCATGAAAAAGACTTGTCAAGGTTCTATTACGTCGTTTCCTTTTTCTCCCTTGAAAATGCACGTGTAACACACGATTTTATTTAATCAATATTTATTCTTGATTTTCACAAAATGAAACAATCTGACAGGAAAAAAAATAAAACGATGTTTATGATTCACAATCTTTTTCAGTTTCATGTTCATCGTTTGCGACGACTTTCTTTTCGCCAATTATGTCTAATGCAGATGGACCTTAACAAAAAAAAAACAAAACAAGAGAGAAATATTAACTATATGCAAAAATAGAATATCAATCGAACCGAAATAACTGAGCAATATTGGCAGAAAAATCAGGCCATGTAAAGCACCAATAATAACCAAGGCGAAATACATTCGAAAGTAGAACACTTGAAATAATTGCGATTTAGCAAACGCAAGAACAACAACACCCCCGATTTTGGTTAACGTTATACCACTGAATACCTAATCGAACGAAGAAGAAAAATAACGTTTTCAATATGAATTTCATTTCTATACCGAACTGCCCATTTCTGCAAGGGCTAATTGAGCTCGATGCAATCGATTTCGTCCTTGTGTAACTGCGAAATATCGCGCAATATGCGCACAAAATTCTACTGCAATGCCGACAGACTTAAATAAAACAAAAGAAAAAGAATTTTAAATCAATATTTTCTAATTTGATATTATTATTATTATTTTACCATGACAATATTTACAACCGATATAGCATTTAATTCAATATTCCATAAATACATAACGCCAAACATATCGATAATAATCATGAATATACAAATGAGAATTAAAATTGATGTATGAATGTCAAAGCCAAGGAGAATACAAGTAATAAGAAAAACAGCAAGAAATGACAATGATAGATTGAAAATAAGATTGGACCAGATATTTAAATATTGATCGTAGAAAACATAGAAAACACTGTAGGGAAACACCGGATAATCACTTAATTGATTTGAATCGTGAAATGGTTTGGTTTGGTTAACGAGAATTGTTTTCGAAATATTTTTTGCAATCTCATTCGCACTTTTCATTGCATTTATGAAATCAGTCGATGTTTTTAAGATCGAATGAAAGCCCATGAAATACGAACTTCGAACCGATTGATTTTGATTCAATTGAACAGCATCTTTGTACGCTGCGTGACCACCTTTCGGACAGTGAGTACCAGGATTATCGTGAAGAAAAAAGTTAATATATCGATCGAAATCAGCTGACTTCGGTCGATTATATTCGTTCCATTCGATTGGACATCGAATACATGTTTCATTTGTGATTGTCGATGGACAGAATTCATTTGTTTGATTATAGATTCGACAACAGGATGGATTTGATGAATGTAACCAATCGAAATAATCATCGAGCCATGAGGATGGTGGTTGAGCAAGATAGTAACGAGATGGTTGACGAAGTGCTTGTCCGATTTGACCGAGAAGAGATGAAACTGAACAGCCAGATGTACCACAAAGGAGATTTTGATCAATAGGATTTTCGTAATTAAGAACATTTTCATTGACAACAAAATAAACCGGTGGACCGACACTCAGATAATTCTCAAGACCATAAAAGTAGTTCAATACATACGAATCTTTCGGCATCGATAATTTCTGATCTAAACCAATTGGTATTCGATGTATAACAGCTGCTGATAGACATGTACAAATAATAAATAGTGAAAATAGAATTATTCGTACAACTGATTCGCCAAGAATAATCGGTGTTAGGACATTCGAAAATGTTGCTTGAAGAATACTTTTATTCGTATTTGATTCTGTTGGTTGCTCTGGAATATCCATTTGACAACAACAGAGTAAATCCGATCGATTCGATTCCTGTCGTTTACTATCAATAGCTAATACCGATACGAAACACGTAATTTGCAAAAGAAAATCAATAAATACAGCCATGAATGCATACAATGAAAAGATTTGTACAGCTGGCATTGGCGTCAATGAACCGAGAAGGAATGCAACGGATTCACTTGTTGCTGTAAGAAGAATCGATGGGCCGATTCGACTGATTGTCGTTGCTAAACGAACATCAATGGATTTATATTGTTCGCCTTTGATTTTTTCAAAATGTTGAACAATAATAAAAATATTATCAACACCAACGGCTAACACAAGAAATGGAATGACTTCGAAAATAATTAACGTTCCAGCTATGTTACAATAAGAATAGAAACCAATCGAACTCATCACAGATAAGAGTACGAAAAGAACACCGAAAAAACCGACGGATATTTTCAAATCAATTAAACATGTTCGCATTGAACGAATATGTCCGAGTGTTAATGTAACGTATAAAAACATGATCGTATACGATAAACCAATTGTAAGTATATCCGATTGACTTTGACGATTTAATTCATCTTGAATCGATCGTTCGGCACTGTAATAAACAGTAAAATTATAAATACGATCTGTTTCACCTTGTTTTCGATAGATTTGCTGTTGATCAGTGAAATTTTTCATAAAATCAAGAAATACTTTTTCCCAACTTTCAGCTTTTCGAATTTGTAATGGATCATTCGAATTTTCGATAACAATTGTTATCACTAAAGCTGTTGCATTTGCATATGTATTATTCGAATAATTGCCCAAGACCATAAATGGATTGATCGTACCGCCGAAATCAGCAAAACACGACAAACCCAATGAATCATTGGCTTTGGTCGGTGATTGTGAACATTCGAGAAAATGCGTTGTATAATCAAAACGAACGAAAACTTGAAAATCGTCCATAATTGCTTTGTTTAAATTCTCGAGAGAATTTTGATAGTATTGTAAAAGTGAGAAAACAGTACAATTGTTATTATCAGGTTCTAATGGTTTGAGACAGATGTCTTTCAATGAAATTGTTTGATTTGTTTCAGTGAAATTCGATGTTAATTGAAGAACTTGCGTTTGTAAAGTCAAAACTTCAATGAGAAAATCCTTGTCAAATGCTGGACCGAATGTATATTCGGAGAAGAATGAAGGTGGTGATTGATATGAATGTTTAACGAAACTTTGATTATCAGGAATAATGATTAATTGAGTTGTTCGATAGAAAGGTCTTAGAATAAAACAAAGAATGAAAATAAAAAACAAGTTGTTTTTTTTTGTGTACCGAAAATGTTGATCGTAGTAGTCTTTCTGTTGACGTGCCATACTTGTCTTTGCCGACCATAATTCGACTGGATCGGTAGTGACTTGGAATTTGAGGAGACCCAACGAGAGAGCTGTGATAACGATGGTGCCACATAGAAGAACGAGGACTGGTCGTTGAGCACAGAATAAGCCCAAACTAGAAAAAAAAAGTGTTTCTCATATAAATTGAACTCGAATAATAATTATTTTATCTACCGAAAGAAGATACGTTCGAGTATTTCTTCTGTTCGTCGTCGAATACGTTGTAAACAGCCAGGTGAACTCCTTGTCTGACTTATCAATGTTGTTGTTTCTAAATCAACAAAAGATAATGTTTTTTTTGCAAATTTCTTTTCTTTATTTTCGTCAAACCTGTTGCTTCGACTGTTAGCGAGTCAGTTCTCGATTTTTTCGATTGATACACAATTGAACCGGCAAATCCAAGTAAAATCACAGCAATAGCAACCCATGACATGACTAACCAACCATCGAATGGTCCAATAACAAATTTGCTGTCGGGAACATCCGGTGGCAATGGACTGCAAGTCTTCGGGCAATCCTAGAAAATAGATTCATTGACCAATTCAAACGTTCTTTCAAAGATACTTACTAAACAAGCGCAAGCTGATTGATTTTCATATCGTGATACAATCGGTTCATCACAACCGAACGTTGATTGATTATAATAACTCGATGGATCACTTGTATGATTAGTAAAATTGATATAAATTGGAAATGGTGTTTGAATATTATCGACACCGATGTATCTCACGAAATCTTCTTTCGTACATTCATCATAACGTTTATTACACATGATATCTAACGAATGTTGATTTCCGCCTGGATAGAGAACATCTCGGCATGAATCAACAATTCGTTGTCCGAAATCATCGGCCATTAAATACAAAATAGCTTCGACTGTTTGTTTAGTTGGATCGATGAGACTGGTGCCTGATTGTAGAACCGTAAGAAACCGACTTTGATCAGGACTACATGTCATCGTACAAAAAATCGAACGAAAATTATAAAAACACGATGGACATCGACCTAACATCATCTTGGCCAAATCGAATTGTTGTGACATGTAACGAATTTGACTTGGTGCACAGCATGTCGTCAGATTCTCTTGTCCTTTATAGAACATTCCGCAAACGGATTGTAATGTTTGCAATGATTCCGCGTCGGTAAGCGGTATAGCTGTACCATTGTACATACAATTAACTGTTTTGCCTTGCAGATTTGGGCCACATTGGTCATACCAAATGCAATGTCCGTCCTTAAAAACGATTTCAACAATAAAAACCAAAGAAAAACTAGTCTCGTATGTTACCTCGGCTGACAAAAATTGGAAGCAAAAAAGCAAGTAAATTATAAATTGAAATATCCACATGAATGTTTTTTTTTCTTTTGTCTAATCTAAATAATTATATTTGAAAAATAATCTCTGAGTATTTATATATATATATATATATAGACGAGAAGAAACAGAAAAATTCTTTCCGAACTTAAATTATGTCAAAAATTCAATTAACCAATAAAAAAGCGTCTGACCATAGTCATCATATGAAATACGAGAACGAAAACACAGAAAACGAGATAAAATAGATATCAATTTGCAAACGAACGAGAACGAGAATAGAAAAAGTAAATTATTCAATTCAGACACATTCGATGAGTCACTGTGCAGACGAAGAGAAAAATACAATTGAGATTTTTATTTGTCATAAACGTGTTTCACAATCTTCATTACCATCCGAATTGCTTGTTTCCCAATCGGATGAATCATTTGAATAGAGATTAACCGGATGTGGAGGAATATCAGAGGAATTATTCGACGATTCCATCGTAGTCGAAGGTGACGAAGGAATGTGATCGAATAAAACTGAAATCTAGAAGAAGAAAAAAGTCAAGGATGGAAAATTATTTTCTTTTCAATTTACAGTAAATGATGACGGCGCGAGTCGATCGAGGTGATCTTTATGTAAACCATCGAGATCTTTTTTTGTCATGGTATAAATCGATTTAAGTCCGTATTTAGGTATTAAATAAGAATCTAATTTGCCTAGATTACTCTCCTGATCGAGTTTTTGATCATTATCGAGTAGAGAAGATCGCATTTTTGATTCAACAAGAAAATAAGTATTTAACCAAAAATGACATAATTTTTCCTAGAAAATCATCGGGTGAATAAATCAAAGAATTCGTTTTGCATTTCAAATCATTTACTGGTTTGCCTCGTTTCGTTTTATTGACGAAAATTTCGATAAGAATATCTTCTTCTAATAATATTTGACATTGTTGATTGGACGAAGGAAGAAAATATTTATGTGTCGCATTTAAAACTGAACGATCCCGTTCGATTTTACTTGGATCACGTTCGATATTAGTCGAATCACGTTCGAGAAGGATTTCGTTCGATTGATATTGAATCCGACGATTCGAAGAACTAATCGTATACCAGAGACCTAACCGATACGAAAAAAAAAACAAAGAACATCGAATCGATTGAACAAGAAAATAAACAAACTGCAATTGAGAACTTTATTATGCTCATAACTGATCAATAATCCCGAGAAAACAATCTTTTTCGGCGAATAAATCAATTGATACTTTAGTAAATGTCCGAAATATTCGACAAAACGACGCTGACTTGGAATTGTCACGCCTTTACCATTCGATGTTCGCTGTTGTGCATAAAATTTCAATGTTTGTAATGGATCACAATGTTCATCTCGATAATACGAAAGAAGAAAACAACAAGTCATAACACCCGTTCGACCCTTGGAAGAAAAATCAGTGAAAATATTTCGAATAAATATCAACCTACTTTGCCTGCTTTGCAATGTATGACTATTGTTTGATCGGACATGGAATTTAATCGTGTTTGAACGTGCTCACAAAATGCTAAGATCATTTTAATCGTTGGTGGATTGTGATCTTCGAAGGAAAAATCTGTACAAACACGATGATTGAATCGTGATGCGTCATATTGACGTTCGCTTTCGACACATCTAATAATTATCAACAAAGTTCATTCAAAAGAAAGAAACAATCAGAAAATCTTCTATCTTACAAATTGTAAACGTAAAATTTATCGCCATGTTTCAGTGATAAAAATCTAGATAAAAAACGAAACAGTTTTTCAACAAATTTATCTTTGTTCTCTACCGGCTAACTTCGACGATATGATTTCGAAACACACCTTCGTAGTTATCAGCTGGATAACCCATTGCAATCATATTTGGTCGAATATCTACGAGAATAAACGTATAGGAATTGATTTCGTTCGAAATTCATTTCATACATGATAAATCCAAATCGAAACCATCCTGTTGGTATCTTCGCTTTTTCTTGCTCACGAATTTTCTCATGCGATTCATCTGAATAGTAAACTGCATAAAAAAACAAAACAGAAAAGTCAAATTGCTTGTCTTTCCATCAGCTGACTCATCGTGCTTTTCGAGAAACAGAAGAAAAAGAAAAAAAACAACACATGATCATAGTGACCTCTGACTAAGACGCCTATTTGTTTGCTGATGATTGGTCGAGAACAGATCGCAGTCAACTAGCCTACACCTGTAAATCATCAGTGAATTTATTTATTTGCTTGTTTATTTTGTTCGTTTCATTTTTCATTATTTCAAAAAAAAAGTGTCAATGAATTCGACTAATAATCTACTTCAATTAATTATTCGTGCAACGAATAATAAACATGTCGATCTTGAAATACAGATTTCGCCGGTTCAAACCGTTCTTGATCTTAAACAACAAATACAATTAAATCATCCGACGAAACCAGTACGTAATAAAAGAATATTCCGATTCGAAGTTATCTTTTCGTTTGACAATTCAGATTCCTAAAGATCAACGATTGATCTTCGGCGGAAAGCTTCTCGTCGATACAAGTCAACTTCAAGACGTTTTCTCGAAAGTAAAATATTTCAAATTCAGTTTCTTCTGAAAACAAAATGTCAATTTAGTCGACATCACCTTCATTTATGATACATCTTGTTTTGGATTCGGATAAAAATGCAACTGTAAAATAAACTATTTTTCTTGATTAATTAATTAATTGTTTCGTTTGTTTCTTTTTCTCAAGACACCAAAGTCTCCTTCATCAGAAAACATGCAATCACCAACAGTAAATCGTGAACAAACATCAGCCAACAATCAGCCATCAACTAATTCTAATCATTCATCAACCTATGAACAATATCTCGCGCAATTAAATCAATATCAAGTTCAGCTTCAACAGTAGACTTTTCTACTTCTTCTTCTTTGGATCTAAGAAACCATTTTTTTTCTTTTGTCAGATTTCTATTTAATCCAAGTGGATATTCATCCATCGAAAATCAAGCCTATCTACAATACTGTCACACGCATTATCAAATGTAGTATGTATTTTATGTCATTCATTCGGATAACTAAACAATCGAGTTTTGATTACAGTCAAAATCTGCAGGCATATCAACGAACAGTTGCTTCATCAATGTCAATCAATTCACCATCGATAACAGTACAAACTAATACAAGTGCAAATCCAACTGAAACGGTGCCTCCTCCACCGGCTGCACCAGCAGCAGCGAATAATAATAATAATGAATTAGAACCGGAGAATGATTTATTGGGAATATTGAATATGATTGTTGAATTATTTGTTCTTTGTTCGATTATTTATTTTTATTCAACATTTAGTCGATTTCTGCTTGTATTCTTATTCTTTGTTCTTCTCTTTTTGTAAGAATCGAATGTTTTTCTTTTGTTTCAATCGAAAATGAATCATTTGTTTTCGTAGACATTGTCGAGGCTACTTGACAATTCAACGGCGTCGTCGTGTTCAGGTCAATCCGGCTCCTGCTGCTCCTGAACAAGCTCCAGAGGCTGCTGCTGTCGATGAAGAAGTTGATAACGAAGGAAATGACAATCAACCACGACAAGTAACATCACGTTTTTTTAAAAATCTTTTCTCCATGAAGTTATTATTTGTTTTAGGCAACGGCGCCTCCTCCAAATCCATTCGGTGATACTCAAATCAGTACTACACGTGTTTTTCTAACAGCTGTATCGACGTTTTTTTCTTCGTTAATTCCTGAACGACCTCAACGTACTTAACTTTAATGCAAATTATCCATTCTCGTTCTCTTTTTTTTCTCTCTCTCTCTTGTATAAACTTCTTTAAATACTTAATTAAAGAAAATATTAAGCATGATAAACCAAAAAACAAAAATCTCTAAGAATTTCTTTAGATTTTCTAGATTAAACTCATGCAAAGCATTAATAATTTTTTTACCAATGCTCAACAGCAAATCAGTAAATTCGAATAAACAAAACTCAAACTTAGTCTATGTTTTTTTTTCTTCTTTTTCTCTCGCTCGTTTTAGCGTCATTATACGGATTTCAAGATGCTTTACTCTATCAACCTAATGAACCCGATACATCCCGAACTATTGTTCAAACACCGGAAATCTTTCATATGCCCTACGAAACAATAACGATAGAAACATGTGATAATGAAAAATTACACGGATTTTTAATTAAACAAATGAATCGAACAAACGAATGTGAGACATTGATTTTTTTCCATGGAAATGCCGGAAATATCGGACATCGGTAAACAGCAACAAAAAAAAAGAACAATTTCGAATTGATTCTGTTTTTTTTTTAGTTTACAAAATGCGCATTTACTCTATCGAACTTGTAATATAAATCTTCTTCTTTTCGATTATCGTGGCTATGGCAAATCCACAGGTTCACCATCGGAAAATGGTCTCTACACCGATGCATTAGCTGTGTATGAATACGTACGTAAACGTACGGATTTAAATCAAGAGAAAATCTTTCTATTCGGCCGATCACTCGGTGGTGCTGTTGCATTGCATCTTGGTAAAATAAAAATAAAATATTTTCAAATGTATGTTGCGTATTTATCGTTTTTTTTTCTTCGAAGCTTCTCATCTTGCACAAACAAATGCAACGCCACCTTTACATTCTGTCATCGTTGAAAATACATTTACGTCAATACCTGACATGGCAAAACGATTATTTCAAGTGTTTGTTCTTGATTATGTACCAAATTGGTGCTATAAAAATGTGGTAAGTTCAAACATTTGGATAATACTGGCTGATTTTTTCGATTGATTTCAATTAGTATCCTTCGATAACAAAAATTCGACATATTAAAGTTCCAGTTCTTTTTCTTTCGGGTGGTCAAGACGAATTAGTTCCAGCAGCAATGATGGAAAAATTGCATGAAGTTCGAAATTAACATTTCTAAAATTCATTTTATCTATAAATTGTTGAAATATGTTTAGGAATGTAAAAGTCAAAACAAACAATTAGTTATCTTTCCTGATGGACAACATAACACAACATGGTTAGCACACAATTACACAAGTGAAATACGAAAATTTCTCGCCGAAGTAAATCCGATTTTCATGAGAAATATTTAAAATTATTCGTCGTTTTCTTCTAGTGTTCAATTCCATCAAAAGCAGAATGCTCTTTTAAATCCTAAACTAATTTATTTGTTGCACCTTTTCTTTACTTATCTATATATATATACATATAATCATTCAATGTACTGTTCTGTAGTATATATCAATGTTGTTTGATGACTGGTTGTATCTTTATATTTGTATCTATTAATTTGGAGAATTAAAAGAAAGAAAAAAAAACTAAATGAATATCATATGTCAAAATAATATACTTCATAATTGAATTTGTCTCGATATTTGACTGTTTACTTAACGTAGACAAAAAATAGTGACGTCGATTCTATAATTCCGTAAATCTTCAAAAATAATACTGGAAAGAAGTAGAACTATGCATCAAATTAATGATGATAGTTCGAAAATCGTTTTTTTCTTTGTTTTTCTTGATGATTATTCCGAGACCTTTTCATTCATTCATTCAATGATATTATCGATGAGATAAATCAAGCATTCTCCCTTTTTTTTTGTTTCTTTCTCTCCCTCTCGTTCTTTCTCTTTCATTTATACCGTCATAATAACAAGAAATCTCATCTAGCTCGAATAACAGACGATTCTCTTTTCTTGGGCGTCGTATATAAACACATACGTAGTTTAGCTCGAGAATAAAAGAAAACGTCTCTCATTTCGAACGATGTTCAATTCGAAAAGTCTTGTTTTGATTTTCTCTTTCGTTCAAATAACATATTCAATTATTCTTTATCCAAAATTTGAACAACTCGTTCAGCATCTAGTCAACAATCGTACACTACCGTTTTGTACATTTGAAACATGTCAAAAAACTATCAATCAAGCCAATTATACATTTGTCAATCTTTCGCATTCATCATTATTGAAATTAGCTGATTATGAGAAACGAATTCCAATTCAATCGGGTCCTTATCTCATCTCATCGACGGGCATCTATCGTGGCAAACGTATTCAATATCGACATAATCGTTCGATCGATCAATTTCTCGGCATCTACTATGCTGAGTTACCTCAATCATTAGAAAAACCACGAAAGAAAATCTTTAATTATTCAATAGTTAATGCAAGAAAATTTACTCCCTATTGTATGCAATCATTGCTAATGACCGAGAATCTTTCCTATGGATCATTTATAATGCAAAGTCATTTTCATGATAATTGTTTATCGTTGAATATCTATCGAGCTGATTTACGTTCGGGAGATAAACAGAAGGCAATTATGATATTTTCTCATGGAGGTTCGAATCAAATTGGTGGCGGATCGCTGTTCGATGGAAGTATTCTCGCTAGTGAAGGAGATATCATTGTGATAACAATGAATTTTCGCTTGAATTATCATGGATTTTTATCGAGTGGCGACGATCGAGTCAAGGGTAATCGGATTGTTTTTCAGTTTTGACAGAGAGATTTTGTTATTATTTTAAAGGAAACTATGGCCTTTGGGATCAATTATTAGCTGTCGAGTGGGTTTATGAGAACGCACATTTGTTTGGAGGAGATCGAAATCGAATTGTATTAGCTGGACATTCAGCTGGCGCTGGAAATGTCATGTTAATTCCTGGTAACAGAAAAAAAAACGTTTCTTTTTTTTTCGAAAAGAGAAAAATAAATAAATTCCTATAGCGAGTCGATATTGTCGTGGAATGATTAAACGTGTTATTTCTCAATCAGGCACGGGCTTAGCTCCATGGAGTATCAATCATCAACCAATGAAGTTAATCGAACGTTTATCAAAAGAATTTCATTGTCAACATTTAAATGAAAACGAAATGTTTCAATGTATTTATAGATTATTACAAACTAATGATGGTGATTTCTATCGACTTCATTTGAGTTTAAGCATTGGTAGGATCAATGAAATTGAATCACAAAAATAGGAAATCTTTTTTTTTCTCGTTCGGTTAATTAGCTGATGATAATCCGTATCCGGTGATTGATAATGATTTTCTCAATGATACAATTGAAAATCTACTTCAAAGTGATATCTACCAACATATTGATTTTCTTACAGGTGTAACTTTAAATGAAGGTCTCTATTTTGCTGAATATCATATTGGACATTTTTATAATGAATTTAATAATCAAAGTTCATCGATTGGTAAACGTTTGTCAACGAAAGAGAAACGTTCGATTAATTCGAATTCAATCGGTTTAATACCACCGGATATAATCATTCCAGAAAAGACAACGAATGATGATGACGATGATGATGAGGATGACGATGATGACGAACAAACAAAATCAAATACGCGAACACATGTTGAACAAACATTGACCTACGATCCGAATGTTGTACTTGAACAATTTGGTAAATTAGATTATATCGACAAATATGTCAATGCGAATTTTCAATATGGAAAATGTTATTTAAAAGATATTCGAAAACGATACGAATATCCCGGTAGAAGTTTTCATTTGAATCGATCTTGTATTTTGATTTTCGTTTCAGGCAAAAATAATCTCACCGAACGTATTCGATTGTACATCGATCTTGTTTCGGATTTGATGTTTAATTTTCATATGGTACATTGTCTCAATCTTCGTACTCGAATTGTCAATCAAACAGCAAAAAACTATGCGTATATCTATGCACATAAGCCAACATTTAAAGCTCGAAGTCTGTTTCGAGATCATCTCAAAACTCTGCCGAATGTTATCGGACATTTTGCTGAATTAGGTGAAAATTCTTTTCTTTCTTTCGAAAAAAAAACACGTCATGAATCCTAATTTTCCTACAGATTACGTTTTCGGTGTTCCATTAGCTCGAGATTTTCCTCGCATACATAGAAATGTGAATATGACGTATTACGATTATTCAATCGACGAAGAGAATTTCAGTCGAGAACTTATTCGTTATTGGTCAAATTTTATCAAGACCGGGTATCTCAAATCGAAAGTTGTTCTTTTTCTAATCATTTTGCTCTGTTTTTCTTTCTATTCAATTCAGAAATCCAAATAAAGATTCACCATCGATTCACAAATGGAAAGAATACACTCAAGATGAGCATAATTATATATTTTTTCAATTGAATCATATTCATACTGAACGAAATTATTTCGATTCGATGTATGAATTTTGGTTGAAAACTTTTCAAACGGAATCAAATGGCGGTTGTGATAGTCGATTGTTGAAAATAAAAATGAATAAATACTATGGATTTATCGTTCTTTTCGTATTCGTATTAATTTTCATTTTGTTTTGTTGGCTTTTGAGAAGATTCTATCGAAATCGTCAACGTTATCAAACAGCAAATAATGATTATCCGAGTTTTTTAAATACATAAACAACAACTGAAATCTTTTCTTTTTTTTGTGTCTGTCTTCTTTCTTTTTTTCTCTTCGGATGAATAAATAAAACCAACTGCAACAAGAATGTTTGTCTATTCGTAAACAATATTTGCGACGGATGATCGATGCGATTTTCGATGATATCGAGGTCGATCATCATAGATGTATTCGATTTCATTACCATTATTATCAACATAGACGATTTCTTCTTCGTATTCTAATGGCGGACGATCATAGTCAGCGTAGGCAAATTCGGAACGATAGGGTCGACGATGATGAACTATAGGTGAATCTTCAACGTAAACATATTCGTTTGGAATGGCTGGACGACGGTAGAAGGCAGTACGATATCGTGGACGTTCGTAAACGACACGATCTGGCTCGCGATCGACATAGTAGACATCATCGATATCTCGACCGAGTCGAACTATTCGTGGATTGTCCTAAATAAATTGAAGGTAGTGTGATGTTTCGAGAGAAATTTACAAATATCGCCCCGATCATGAGAAAAACTTTAAAAAAAAAGAAGAACAAGCAAACCTCATCAAGCATTTTTAATTGAATAGTAACATTTTTCTTGCTATTAGTGATTGTATTTGGATGAAGAAAAATTGTTGCATTGTTTTCCTCTGTTTTATTCTCAGTATGAACTGTTGTTGGAGCAGCAGTAGATGAAGACGATGATTGATTGATAATTGTTTGTGGCACCGGCGGTGGCGGTGCTGGTGCTGGAGGAGGGACGATAGGTCGAGGGAAAGGATAAAACAGAGGAGGAGGGGGAGGAGGAGGTGGTAGTTGTGGCTGAAGAAGAAAAGTTTGTAGAGGTGCTTGAGTAGGAAAAAACATCGGAACAGTTGTTGAATTCGGAAGAAACATTGTAGATGTTGGTGCAGTTGTATTAGGTAGGAACATTGTGGATGTTGGAGTGGTTGTATTAGGTAGGAACATGAGAGGAGCTGATGATGGATTATATGTTGGAAGAATTGTTGGATAGGAGGTATCTTTCGAATGAAGAATGACTTTAGGAGGAGGTTCTGAATGAAATGATGGTTCTTTCGAATGAATAACAACTGTCGGTGGATGATCTGAATGTGTAGATGATTCGTTAGGATGAATAATAACAGTCGGATGCGTCGACTGATTTATTGGTGGTAGAGATGTCTGATAGGAATTCAAAGGCAAATCACTCACCGTTTGATATTCAGAATAATTATAATTTGTTGGAGGTTTTCGATAGTTTGCTGCATAATCATCATTACTATTATGCAAACGTGTTGAATCATCAAAATTCTCACGAGGTAAAGGAGCAGATTTAGGATAATAAGCAGGTGCAGGCGGAGGAAGAGGAGGAGAAGAAGCAGGATAATATGTATCGTCAAAGTTCTGAGCAAATCGTACAGGTCTTCGTTGTGCACTTAATTGATTAATAATCGGATTTCGTTGTTTGCCTGTTGATCGATTATAATTTCCTGTTTTCTTCATTGATACAGCAGGTGGTAGTGTATCATCGATTAAAGGTTTAATAAATCGTTGTTGTCGATTATCATTACTTTCGATTTGATTAATTTTTGGCACTTTAGTTGAATTTGTTTGCTGCCGTTTCGTTGGCAAGGTAAATGTATCAGAACGAATGGGTTGTTTGACAACGGCTGTTGGTCGTTGTGTTTGTAATTGGCCACCTGTTGTTGCTTTCGAATTTGAGAGTAAATCATTGGCAAATTTATTTCGTTGATTCTCTCGAAACTGTGTGTGATAACTTATTGACATGTGTATAGCAAAAAAAATTCTTTTTTTTCCTCTTCAGTATAAAACCTCCTATGCGAAATTACTTTTCCTTTCAATTTTGTTTAATATTTCTGTTCGATGTCATAGAGAGAACGAAAAAAAAAATCTCTTTTCTCTTTTTTTTTGTTTGTTTGAAAATTTCATTCAGATGAATCAGGTAAAACGCTATTTACCTTACGTGTATGAAGAATTGGCTTGGGCTTTATCTGATTAATTTGATAGTAACTAAAACCACTGGATATTGGCATTGAAGGAGTTCGATGAATGAAAGATATTCAATCGTCTTTGATGACATATGTCAAATGTTGATTTTGTAATTGTAATCCTGAGTGAGAGTCCTTTTTTTCCTGTCTTTTTCATTTCACGATGTATTTTTATTAGTTTAAATATTTAAACAGAAGAGAAAGAAAAATGGTAGGTTAACTAAGGGTTGAATAAAAGAAAATGTCTTAAATGAAGTTGTTCTATTCGAATATTTATTCGTCTTCTTTGCCACGTTTAATCTGGCGAGTGAAGGCACCATAGTCGAGATTACCTTTTGGATCTAATGGTGCACCATCAAGCATTTGGCTAAACTGAAAAAAAACCGAATATTTCATGTTAATACTAAAAACAACTAAAGACAGCGCATACTTCCATATCGGACAAACCTAAAAGAAAACGAAAAGATTTAGTCAGATAATCGAATTATTCGAATGAATACGTACGATCTTCAGGACGACCTTCGCCAATAAGAACTTCTCGTAAACTATAGAATAGAAAATTTAGAAATTGAAATTGATTTGATTTCAAATTTTCTACTTTTTTTGATTAATAAATCCTGTTCCTTCTTTATCGAAGTTTTTCCATGCATTCAAAATAACATTTTCTTCATCTGTGCCATTCAAACGATCTCCAAATAAAGTTAATAATGTTGTAAAATTAACTGGACCCGGAGCTTCTTCGAGCATAGCTTTCAATTCGGCGTCTTTTGGTGCTTTTCCAAGTGATGCATAGACTTCTTTTAAATCATCGAGACTGACTGTACCATCTCGATCTTGATCCATGAGATTGAATGCCTTGAAAGAACTCTTTTTGCGAAAAACAAAAGATGTGAATGAAGATAAACATACTTCTTTGAATTCTTGAACTTGTTTTTGATCGAACATTGAAAAGACATTGCTAGTGGCACGTTGAGCTTTCTTTTTTAATTTTTTCTATTTGAAGAGAAAAATGAAAGAGTTCTTTTTTGGTCAAAAAAGAAAGAATAGCTGAATTTACGTCTGTCATTGTTTAGTTTCGATGATAAATAAAAAAAACAAGTTGATATATGTATGTGTGTGTATATCGTCTATGCAAATAAGCAACTGCAATGGTTGATTACCAAGTCGTACACTAGATTCTATCGTTTATTCTTTCTTTTTCTCTTCTTTACTTTTGTTATTATTCCTTGCTGCTACAGATTTGTCTATTTTGGTGCTAGATTACACAAGCGCGTAGGAGAAAGAGAAAAAAAGAAATACGGATAACCGCGCTATCAATATACGCCAAGTTTCTTCCTCTTCGTTAACTTATCGGTTAGTGTATAGATAGTTTAGTGCATATGCCCATTTTCTTCTTTCTCTTGAGTAACCTAAAACGATCTCATCGTAGTCGTTTCTTTCTTTTTTTCTTCTCTCGAAGTAAACCTAATCGAGTTATGTGTGTACTAAAAACAGTTCTATCTCATTTCCGTCGAGATAATATTCCAAGTGTAGAATTGGCGACAAAAGAAGACTTTCTTTTTCGAGGATATTTATATATTTTTTTTTCAAGCGAAGAAACAAGAAAACTAGTAATAATAACATTTATCGTCGATGAAATTTCTTGTCAACTTGTTTCGATTACAAATCTTGCGAAGGTTTTCTTTCGAAATTTTCTAGAAGACGATTAATCAACTTCAGCAAATCATCATCATCATCTGAATAGATTGTTTTCAATTTGTTTAATCGTGATTTCAATTTAATGAAATCTTGTTGACAAACATCGATTAGTGATATCATACATTGAATTGTTTTCTCAATCGAATCGTATTGTTCGATATCTAATGATATACGAGAACAAATACCATGATCTACGAGTTGTTGACGAAGATGAATGCTAAACATTCGATTAGATAGACTTGTCAAAGAGATTCATCAACTCACTTAGCATAAACGTCACGTTTACTATCCAGCGCTTGATCCTAGAGAAAAGAAAAGCTGTTCGAATGAGAGAAATGATTTAGTTTGATTAACTTTTTCGATGATTAAATCATTGATTAGCGTCAAAGTTCGAATTGCGATCTTTTGACTGGCATCGAGCAGTTTGATCATTAATTCAGCGCCACCATGTTCGAGAAAATGATGTTGTGCTTGAGGAAAATTTCTCAATAGAGTCGAAAGTGTATAAAGTAAACGATGAAGCAGAATTTCATCGGATTCATGATTTAATAAACGAAGAAGATATTGAATTACACCCAAATTCAATGCTTTCAATTGAACTTTAGGATTTCTAAGAGAATTCTTTTTTGAATAATTTTCTTAAAAATAAAAGAAATCTACCCCTGAAAAGCAGCGCCAAGTGTTAAACAAGTAAGAAGTCGAATTTCTGAATTTGTATCAGTTGAATTCAGTAGATTGATTAATAAATCTAAGCCATTGCTATCCGAAAAGAGAATTGCATTGTCATACTAATTAAACATGAATTTTAAAATTAAGATTTTATCTATGAAAATATCATTCTACTTGATGCAAATAGAATTCTAAATCCGTAAGAATTGTTTTACGATTTTCGTTATTATCCGTTTTGTTTAATTGTTCGATTAGATCGATGATAATTTCTTGATCGGTTTGAATTTGCATGTTGAGCGATTCAAAATCTTTTTTTAATTCATCATATGATCGATATTTTTCACGTATTTCATCGATATGTATCTGACGAGAAGAAAACAACAATGAATATTATTCGATAAATTGAATTTCAAAGCTACTTGATCTGTTGGTACATCGTCTTTGGTTAAATCGAGATTAGCAAAAGCTTTTTCAAGATTTTGTCGGCTGAGTTCTTCCTGAGATAATGACTCCGATGGAACGGAAATAATGTCATTTGCCGATGAACTTTTTTCGTCTTTGTCAAGTAGTTTAGCTTCACGAAGACCCGTCTCAAGATTCAATCGAACATGAAGACCTGATGGAATTCTTTGATCTAAATCAAGATTATTTTATAATTATATAAAAATAAAATAGAAATAGGTCAAAATATATACTCTCTTTCACAGTTTGCCATTCATTTGTCGGAATAAATTCGTCTGTTTCAGTATTTTCACTCGAAATAGAAACAATTAATAAACTAACAAAAATTAAAGTAATGAAAAACTTCATTGGATTTCAATGATTAACTGAAGACGAAGAGATGTATGATTCATTCAGTTAAAAAAGCTGTGTGTACTACCAATAAACTATTTACAGTCAATAGAGTGCAGTATATATACGATGTTTTATTTTATTTAAGGCGTATTAATATAGATCTATTTGATTGAAAATATAAAAAAAAGAGAGAGAAGATGAGTGACAATACACGAGAAGAGAAAACAAACAAAACAAAACAAATAATGAATTAATATAATACAAGAATCAATGGTCACGATCGACATGTGTGTGTGGTGTGGTGTTGAATCGAATCTAAACAACAACAAAAAAAGACAAATCAATCAAACTATTTTCCATTTTTTAACACATTCGATCTGTCGATTTATTTATCTAACAAATTATCCGCACTTGACTCTGATCAGACGAATATCTCGTTGACAAGTTTGTCTCAGGAGACTAAACATACCTTTTTTCACGGTAATATCGGTGAATACCAAAGATGTGATGTATTGCCATAGCTTGGCATTTGTTTCATATGATCTAGAAAGAAAAATATCACAACAACATCAATAATAATAACAAAAAAAAGTTGTTTACCAGCTGAGAAATTATTTTGAATGCTGGGAGAATAATTTGAACATGGACGATTGTATGGTGTACTGAATGGATTAAGTCCATCGTATGCACGTGTTGAAGCTAAATATCAAATTGAAGAACAATCAGTAATAAAAAAAAAGCCAAGTCGTTCTTTTAGTTTACTTGAAAAAAATGGTGGATATCCATTTGAACTACAAGCAACAGCAGCTGCTGAAAAACCCGAACCGAACGCTCCATATTGATGATGAGGATCGTTTGTTAATGTTGAATTATTAGTTGGAAACATTTGAGAATAGATTGCTGCTGTTGTCGATGATTGTACTGGTATAGTTGCTGCTGGTGTTGCGCCTGATGGTTGAATATTCTCTCCCATATCATTGGTCGGTTGTTGCTGTTGAGATTGTTGTTGATGATGATGATTTTGACGACGACTTTTAACTTTATCTTCTCGACGATATTTAGCTCGACGATTGGAAAACCAAACTTGTATGCGTGCTTCGGCAAGATTAATCTTATGAGCCAGATTCTCACGAACATAGACATCGGGATAATGTGTACCATTGAATGCTAAAATCGACGAGAAACAAAAACGTATATCGATCGAGCAATGAATTGAACATACTTTGTTCTAAAGCGTCGATTTGTTCTTGAGTAAATGACGTTCGATTACGTTGTAATTTTCTTTTCAATTTCAATCTCTCTTGTACAGCTTCATCGTTTTCATTCAAACCTAATTTGCTTTCATCGCTTACATCAGATAAGTCTAACAAAAAAGAGAGAATAGACAAATGAATCAAGGTGTGACGGTAAACCTTATGGCAATACGAACAAGAAACAAAAAAAATCATTTCCTTATCATTAATGTAACACAAAAAGAGAGAGAGAGAGAGACATCTCGAATCGAATCGATCAGATGCCGATATGTTGATTTAGTGATTGTGTTCGACATCTAATTAGTTTCGATAGATAAAAAACAAGAAACATAGGGAGTAAGAGAAACAATATTCATGCTGTTATTATTGTTATTTTTATTTTGCTCATTTTGATTAGAATATAAAACAAAAAAAAGCTCAACTCCGCCTTGATAACCGTCTGATCAGCTATTTTTATTTATCGATCATTAAGAACTAAGACGATTGAAAATATTTTCTTCGCTTCTTTGTTCAACTAATGATTTGTAACTCGAGGGCATCAGCCGTTTAACTTCGAAATGATTCTTTCAATGAGACCGATCAGTATATCAACAGGTGGTCTTTTACTACATCTGTGACTTAAGGAGTTCGTCATCGTTTGCTTGCTCTTACCTCCTAATTCTTGATTCGTCTCGTTTGTTTGATGTTTATATTCGGAATTTGAATCGCCACTATTCGAATAAACACTTGATCCAGGTTGATGAACGTAAAATGATGATGGTGCCGATGACGATGGCCATGATTGACCATGTAGAACACGTAGTTTATTATCAACTGAACAGTATGTATCATGATGACTTGACATTGAGTCAAGTGATTTGCTGCCAAGATTTCTCAAGACTCGATTGATCGATGAGACCTGTTTTTTTATAAAAAAAAATAATGGAAAATTCATTCGAATTCAATCAAAACGATGATGACATACACTTGGAATATTTTCTGCGTTACAGATTTGTTCGGCAAGAAGACGATCTCGTATTTCCCAAGCAAATATCGACGGTGTTTCACGTTTATATTGAGCAATTTTCGTCACAACATCTGATGTGGCAACACGAGGTTTCGAACCTCCGATAGCTCGTGGTTTAATCGAACCTGTTTCATAATATCGAGCTAAGATTTTCGAAACACAACCATTTGAAACTTGCAGAAATCGACTTATGTCACATGGTCGCATGCCATTGTAAGCAAGGTCGACAATGCGCGATCGAGTCGTATCTGGCAATGGTCTACCATTGACAAATAAGCCACCGAGTTGATTGACTCCCGAATGGCCTAAAAATGTATAACCTCCGGTGATCGATAGTCAGCAAAACAATTAATTGATTACCTTTATGAGACAGTGAAAGATCGTCTTGAATATCCATTGATTCAACGAACTAGAAGTAACTAGAGAAAAATCATTGATAATAAAAAAACGAAATGTCTACCTCATATTTCGAACTTAGATTTTATTTCAAATGAAAACTATGTACTCTCATGTTGTTCTCTCTTTTTTTTCTTTCTTTTCTTTTTTTTTCTGATTGAGAATATTAGTAACAACTTACAGTTCAATGAGTTGGAACTTGTTTCGGATCACACACGGACGGGCGGTCGGGCGGACAACACTTGCTAGGATTCGGTTAGTTAAACTCGTGTGAACGCTCGATTTATGCGCTTACAACTGAAAGCATCGAGACAAAACACATAAACTAGAGAAAATTCGGGCAAGCGTATAACGACAAGAAAAAAGAAATAGATCAGGGAAAGGATAAGAATGAGAGAGAGAGAAATAGCGACAGAGAGAAAGAGAAAAAGAATGAACCAGCAGCAAATCCGATTGTTTGTCGGCTCTTTTTCTTTTTCTTTCTCTTTTTCTCATTTAGTGTCTCTAGTTTTCTGCTCCAATGAACAGATTCGTTCTCTTCTTGTGACTGGCTACCTTTTTCTTTTTCTTTTCTCGTTCGAGACACTTTGTTGCGATCAAGTAGGCGAAAGAAGAAGACGAAGAGAAGAGAACAAATTAACTATTGGTTGACTGATTCTTTTTTCCTCTCGGGATGTTTCATGATTGGTTAGCTATATTTAGTTCATCATATTCGTCATCTACCTGATTCTCGTCTTCCGTTTCGACAATGTTAAATCTCAATTTGATTTTCTGACCAGTGCTACCACCAAGAGCGAGAGAAAGAGAACAACAGACGACGAAAAAAAAAACGTCAAGCTTTATGCCTGATTACACACATATTCAAATAGAAGGACGTTGGTCAGCAGTAGCAAATGACAAATCTTGCTGAATGAAGGACAATCATTAACATCGCATAAATTCTGCATCACAAAATCTTGTACGATTGGCAAGTTGGTATCGAAATGTTTCATGTATACATTTGCTTGTCATTGTTGGACAAAAGAAAAAGAAACATAACATCAGACGCCGGGGAATGTTTAATTAAAAAAAACAAAAGCAAAAGAAGAAAATCCGCTTGTTATTGTCGCATATGCATACAAGCGTATAATTTCTAATAAAATTCATTCTCAAATCAAATATTCTCAATTCTTTCACGTGAAAATAATAATTTCTACTTTTTTTTAAATAGAAAAAAAAAACTTCTCCTTTTTCTTTTCTCTCGAGGCACAGCCGCCAATCCGAAGAGTATAAATTTTGATAATTGTTGTTATTTTTTTATCATCGGAATCAGCAGGTGAAATTGATGATACGTTTTCCCTTGAATATTTGACGCCAGAAAACTATCGTCTAAGATCGTTGAACAATCTCAGCAGGTTGGAACTATTCATTCCACTTGATCAACAAAATAATAATTAGCTTCATTTCTATTTGATTAACGCGCTTCGTTTAGACATACCGACAGACAAGTTTTCGTGCTTATATACCAATGATCATTCTAGCATGATGATATCCGTCTATGAAACAATTTCCTTTCGACAAGGATCGAGAGAGAGAGGGAGACACAAAACTAGGTGTTAATACAATGTAATTTGCGTTTGCTCTCTGCTTGTGTCGCTGTCATCATCGGTTATTACGCTAAGATGATCAAAGTAGAAATTAGTTGAATGTATTCCTTCAGGCTTGCGGTATGTCTATCAAAACGAAATGACTAATTAGAAAGAACTTATCATTGTTAACTTGAAAACAAGAAGAAAAAAAGATTCGAAGATCGTAATCAAATCGAAAAAATTCATCAACGTCCGTTGACCATATACATCTTGATTGATTTTTCTTTATGATAAACAGATGAAAAAATACACACACACACACAATATCTTATTGTGTCGTATTAATAGAGATTTAAAATGTCATTCATTTTCTTTTTTTGCTTGTGTGTTCAGTGAAACGTATGTGATCCGATCCGATTGATGACAATTCAATTCAATGCACAATCAGAATGAAATGTAGAGAAAATAAGACTTCTCTTAGAAGCGGAAAAAGACAATCATCTCAAATTTTATTTCCTAACTTGAGGCTATTCTAGTCGAATTACCTTTATTAATCATCGGCTAATCGCGACTCAATCAAATGTCTTTTAATTTGCTTGAGTAAAACTATTGAATTTATTTATATAATAAATGACAAAAAAAAGGAATCAGTTAGCTGGAATAGAATAGTTATTCTTTGAGTTCTTTCGCAGCTTTAGTTGAGGCATCGATTCATTCGATATATCTGGAATAATTATTTTTGTTTTATTTTGTTTTTAATACAAAAATCAATACATTTAACATGAAAAGATGGTCTATTGTTTTTATTAGAGAAAAACGACGAAAAATAAACAAATCACCAATCTGAATTTCCTTTCGCCAAGAAGTCGTTCTTTTTAATATTGTTAGCTGCTTTATTATGTTGCGATTCCAATTTCGGACAATTGGTTATACGATGACCAAGACCATTACAATACGAACAACCACGTTCGTCTAAAACAAATAAATGAAGAATAACAACAACAGTTTTTTTTGGGTAAAAACTTTACCTCCAATCTCGAGTAGACGCTCTTTGTCCGATTCCAATTGAAGTAAAAATGGTGGAACCGGTTGTTTAGCTTCGATTAATAGATGTTTGAGATCCAATAGAAGTGCTTCGTCTATTTGAGAAACGAAATAAAGAGAAAAGAGATTGAAAGAAAATGTCCTACCGCATGTTTTATTGATAAATGTCGTTGCAAGACCTTGAATACCTCGACGACCTGTTCGACCAATTCGATGGACTAAACAAAATCGATCATTTGAAAAATAAAACGAAATTCGAAAAAATCAATTTACCATAGTTTTCAATATCTTCCGGGAGATCATAATTGATCACATGTTGAACATCAGGAAAATCTAAACCTTTCGATGCGATATCCGTCGCAACAAGAACATCTTTTTCGCTTTTCACAAATTTTTCTACAGCATAAAAACGTTCGACTTGATCTTTTCCACCGTGTATAGCCACAGCTTCGACACCTTTCATAAGCAAATATTCATGAATAGCATCGACATCTTGTTTTCGTTGAGCGAATATCAAAACCTAATGAAATCATTCGTTCGATTATCAAATTTTCGCCTTAGTTTTCATATTTTACCGGTGGTGGCGTTTTCTGTAAAGCTGCTAACAACGACATGATTCTCGCTTCGGCCATGCAGTATTCAATCTCTTGTTTGACAAATAAACTGGCCGCACCAGCACGACCGACGTTGATTGTAATTGGTTTTACGAGTGCACTTTTCGCGAAATTTTGAATTTTCTTCGGCATAGTAGCCGAAAAGAGTAATGTCTGCCGTTGAGCTTTGAAATGTGAAATGATATTTCGAACGTCTTCTTCGAAACCGAGATCAATCATTCGATCGGCTTCGTCGAAACATAAATACCGGCAAACGTCGAGAAAAAGAAGTTTTTTATCTAACATATCCATCAATCGACCGGGAGTAGCAACGATTATATGTACACCACTGAAGAGAAAACAACAAAAAAATGGATTTTAATCAACATTCGAATGAGAATTACTTTTTTATTGCATCGATTTGCTCTTTCATAGCTGTTCCACCAACGCAATCAACCGTTCGAAGAGCTGGTAAACCTGAACGAGAGAGAAATTCGAAATAGAAAAACAGAAAATCCCGGATGCATACCGAGTTTTTGTGCGTATTCGCAAATACCATTGATGACTGATTTAGTTTGTCGAGCTAATTCACGCTGAAGAAGAAACAAGTTTCGTTTTTTTTTCGAATTTCAAACAAAAAACCCACCGATGGACAGATGATGAGTCCGTACGGGCCTTCATTTCGAATGAAAGGCATGGCTTTTTCTTGTTCGAGACAGAATACAATTATCGGCAAAACAAAGACCAGTGTTTTTCCACTGCCCGTATACGCTATTCCGATGAGATCTCGGCCAGATAATCTAAATATAAACCTCGATTTTTCTCTCTCTCTCTTTTCCTCTCGGCAATTTCATACACAGTTGGAATGCCTTGCATTTGAATAGGTGTTGGTCGCATGATTTTCTTTTGCTTCAATGCTTCGAGAACCCCTTGAGGTAATTTCATATCCTGATGAAACAAAAACCAAGAAATTTTTAATAAGAAAAGACAAATTAAATTCACAGACCTCGAATCGACAGAGTGGAGGAGGTATATCATCACCTTCTGCAATGATATTGTACATATCGCGAATTCGTTCATGACGATCATCGGGCATTCGAAGAACTGATCGAGGTGGACGCCAACTGAATTATTAAAGAGTAAAAAAAACGGTAAAAGATTTTCTTTTCAATTACCTCGTTCGAATGGGATCAGTATATTCGATACCTTTAGCTAATTCACCCACACCCATCAAAGCTAAACGAAGAAAACAAATGCATTCGAAGATAAATCATCGAGTTTATTTGCTTTTCATACCTCGAGTTTCGACGACATTTTGAAGAATTTTTTCTTCTTCTTCAAGAATCTTCTCCGAACTTGTTTGATCTGATTGATTTTGATTTTTCTTCATTTCACTCGCTTGATCAAGTAGCGTAAAATTCGCTTGAGGTCCTGCAGTAATCTCCTCTTCGACTGGCTGTACTTGTGCTCCATCGGCTGCTGTTGAATTCACTGCATTGTCCAAATGAGAATGTTCAACATTACTTCCACCTAATACTCGTTGAATCTACGGAGAGAAGAAGAAAAAAACCAAAATCGTATTCGCAAATTCGAATTGAATAAACAATTCACTTGTTGTCGTCGTCGTTCTTTCAACGGAACATAGGTTTTGTCTTCGTTATTTTCCTCCTGTTCATCGTCATCATCTAGTTTGAATTCATCTTCGGATTCCGATGGTTCCTAAAATATTTCGTTTTTCTTTTGCTATTCATTGAAAATAACATTCAATGTCTTACAATTCGTCGACGTTTCGCTCGAAATCTTTCAATTTCTGCTTGAATTTCGTTCTTATCTGTCATTTTTCTATCTGAATAATTCGAAAAAGCAAATGGATTTTTATCTTTCTTCGGAAAGAATTCGTATTTACAACAACAACAACAACAACGGCATACAAAGAAAGAAAAAACGAACAAAACATTTATATAGAAAATAAAAAAGGACTTTCAAATCAAAAGCGTAACAAATTGTGGTTGATTATGTATGTCTTTTCGACACATTGGACATGAACGATTTTTAATCATCCATTGAGCAATACACGACGAATGGTATTCATGTGAACAAGCAAGAATACTGACTTCTTGTCCACTTCGATAATATTCGAGACAAATCGAACATTCCGATTGAGATTCACTTGTCGAATGAGTCGGAGATGGAAGGGCAATTTCAGGTTTTATCGATTGATTTAAAACACGTTGAATAGTCGCTGTCTAGAGATACGAGAGAGAAAGGATAAGGAAAACGAAACTGGGTGGCTTTTTTTTACATTAGGTACGGTTTGCGAAGTGCAAACGCCGGTTTTGATTAGGTTCTGTTGAATTTCCCAGATGAATATCGATGGTTTTGATGATTTAATTTTGATGATTTCCGAACGTATGCGAGCTGTTAAACGTGGACGTTTAGGTTTTTTCACTGGAATCGATTGTGCTGCTCGTTGACATTGAAGAACGGTATGAGATGGAAGAGGAGGAAGAGGAGGTGGTGGGAGCACTGAATAATTCGTTGGCGGTAGCGTATTGTAAAACGATGGATACGAAAGATTATTCCAATTGAATGGATAATTTTCTTTGTTTTTTGAAAAATTAGAATAGAATTTTAAAAAAAAGTAAAACTTTTGGAAAAATCAACATACGATGTGGATAGAAATTCGCATCAAAAGATATCGATGATTGATGTGAATAGACTGGATAAGGTGATGATTTCTCCCAAGGATTTTCGTACGTCAATGGATATGGTCGATTGATTGCATAGTTAGGATAATCTAAATGTCGAAGTAGATAAATAAAAAACCTACGTTCAATTCGAAAGGTTGGCTTTTACCGATGGTTTGTGACAAGGAATTTTCAGTTACTGTCATCATGATCTAAAATAAAAAGCAACCGAGAAAATCTAGATATTCATTGATTACAAACAAAAATGAGACGAAGAGAAAAAAAAATGAACGAGTACGACACGACTGTACAATGTATTGTATGCTTTCTTTCTTCTTTTTTTTTTTGTTGTACGTTATAGAAGTTTGTTCGTTCTGAACGAGCGAGAGAAGGGGATGAAGGGAAAAAAAAAGAAAAAAAAATTTTGCTCGACGTCTCGTCTTTCTCTTAATTATACAGTTTGTTCTTTCGTTCTGCCCTCGTTTTGCACAAGGCAATGGAACTCAACTATCTTCTCTTTAATTAAACTTGTTATACATATGAATGTCGGTCGCCATCTCATTTGGAAACGTCGATGCATACGCACGGACACTCGTTTGCAGATAAGACGTATGACTCCTTCTATTCGTGTCAAATGAGAATTACAACTGACAAAAAAAGAAAAAGAAAAGATGATAATTGATCACTCTCTTCGTCTGTAAGCTTCAATGGTTTACTTTTTTCTCTCTCTCTCTCTCTGAGGTTAAAAATGTGAGCATCTATCTATCTATGACCTATTTCTTTTCACGCACGAATAAGAAAAAAAAACGAAACGTTTTCTTTCTTTTTTTCCCCCTCCTCCTCCGCGCTCGGGTGACCTAACATTGTCGAATTGCTGGTTAATTCTCTCGCGAACGTATTTTTCGCGTTCTTACAAAAAAGAAAACCGAAAATTTACATATTACTGTCGCACATTGAAAAGACAAACAAACAAACGAACGAACGAACAAAACAAAAAGCTGTCTTCTACAAGAAATTATCTCGTCGACAAATTGGACACGACGAATTCATTGTAAACCAACGAGCTATACACTTCGAATGATATTCATGTTGACATGGGAGAACTCGTATGTGTTGATTGTTTCGAAAATGCGACATACAAATAACGCAAGCCGTTTGTTTCGAATTTAATATTGAGATTTGATAACGATAGGAGACGAATTTGTCGATATTAACTTGATTGAAACGATTGGGATCGGCTAATTTCTCAGCGAGATCGAGCAATTGTTCGTAGTTTTCTCTTTCGCGATAGGTTCGCCACGGTTGTGTTTGATGAAAATGTAAATGTTGATGATGTAATTGATCATCGGATGAACATGTCGATGTTGATTCACTCGATGAATCTGAATGAGCTGGAGATACATTGCCTGCACAAGGCACGGATATTGTTGATTGATTATGATCGAACGTGAAATTTGTTGTTCGCAGTGAATTCATTTGATGACGAGAGAAATCGGTCGGTAAATGTTCATTTCGATTTGAATACAGATTGGAATGAATCGATGTGGTTGTTGTTGCTTGTGAACTCGTTCGAAATTGATCCCATGTCGATGATAACGGCCTATGGAGAATTAACGAACGATGTTTGATCGAACAACGTGGTGGTTGATTTTCGGACTCGATTGAATGTGAATGTTCGTAGCGAATGCGTTTGGTCGAAGGTTGAGAAAGTAATCGAACGGATGGTTCGAATTGTCGAAGAAATGATGATGAAGACGAATAGGATATTAGATCGTCTTCGGCCGAACGTTTTCGGTTTCTTGTCAATGACGAATTCGCATTCGAATTGAATTCTTGTTCGATAATCGATTCGTTTGTTGTCGATGATCGACGTCGTTTCGATCGTGTCGATTGCTCGAATGGAATGAATTCGTCGGTAAACGCGTTATTCAACGTTCGTTTCTCCATTTCTCTAAAACATCATCATTCTAAAACAAAAAACGAAGACGAAGAATGAGTACACGGGGAGAGAGTGGCAAACGAATGTGTACTCATAGTCTGTTCGAGTGCGTGCGTGTACAGAAGAAAAGAAAAAAAGAAAAACGAGTAGGAAAGAGAGAGATCAGGGTCAAATCGTGAATGACGTTGATGACTGCTCGCTTTCTCTCTCTCTTTCTCGGTCGAGCTGTTCGGAAAAATAGGTCGTCTGCAAATGTTCTATCTAAAACAGAGAAGAAGAAGAAAACGAACGAGAAGCAATATCAATCTTAGTTTGCTTGTTTTTCACAGATCATCGGAGATTATTAACTAAAAACAAAAACAAAAACAAAATCAATCGAATTCCATCGGAGGTAGTCGAAGTTGATTTTCATAGTTCGTCCAATCTTTGAGAAGATTGTCTAGTTTGTGAAGAAGTTTCTCGTCACCGGACGAATCGATTTTGCCGATTAGATTTTCTAGATCGTGTTGAATGGCGTCGAATTTCAACAAGATTTGCTCATTGGTCGATTGTAAACGTGCACGTTTCAATGCACATTCATTTAGAATCGAACATTCATGAGCAAGAGTAATTAAAGTCGATAGTTTCGATTCGAATTCATCGGCAATCGGCGGCATATTGAGCGATTGTCGATGTTGTTTCTTTCGTTGAGATATTCGTTTGGTAACAATTGGATGTTGATCGGCGAGATATTCTCGAACGAATTCGAGACGTTCGTCGAGTTGGATCGGATTTAAACGTCGTGAGAGACGAGACGACGATGATGACGACGGTGAAAGTAAATGCGAAAGACGAGATGAGAATTGTGTTTGAACACGATTGAGTGTTGTATTGTGAAAATAATGTGATAGTAGAGAATTTGTTTGTGAGAACGAAAGAAATTCATGGAAATCTTCTTCGTTTAATTGTTTTCTTATGTTTAAATCCGTTAGATTATGATTTTGATAGTTGGTCTTGTAATGACGGAGTTTATCTTCGAAATTTTCGTGAAATGTAAACAGATTTTCGATTGATAATATATGATTCGGCGATATCTTATGATAGAATGTATCTAAATCGGTCCAAAGTTTATCGATACGTGTACCAACAATAGGACTAATCGATACTTGTCGATCGAGTAACATTTGTGGACCATGATGTCGTTGATTGGTTAGAGGAACTAATGGAGGTAACGGTTTCGTTGGAGATTTTTCTTGTGCATAGGTATTTTCAGCTTGTTTATGTTGATAAATCGTCGAATGAAGATTGGCGTCGGTTTTTGATTGAAGAAAATTCTCTCGAACGATAGCCATTGATAATAAGGCTTCGAGTTCTTGTTGAACAAGTTGAATTTCATGTGCATAAACGCCTGATTGACTATGTTTATTCGAAAGAATTTGATCGATATTTGGACATATCGATTCCCAATTTGGATGTGTTATTTCATTGAATTGTGTCAATGATAAGAAATGTTGACGTGTCGATATTCGTCGAGATTTTGAATGTGATTGATGGCGTCGACGTTTTTTCGATGTAATTTCAACAGATTGTTGACGTTTACGTTTGTTACTAATTGAACGTTTCATTATTTCAAATTCGAACTAAAATCGACTGTCATTTCTTCGATGAAGTATTTTCATATCACTATTGAGGTCATACTTGATTATTATCACCGCGTCATATATATTGTTGCTCAAGATAAGTTAACAAACATACATATACGGATCTTATTCCTTGGATTTTCAACCAATCAAAATCGACTCCATGTTATACCCTGTTAGTTCAAGTCATCTTTCGATAACCGTATTCATTTATTTGACTTCTTACAAAGTAGATATGGATGTACAACCGGAATGGAATAGATAATTGTTTAGAGACTTAGAAGAAGATAAAAAAAATGTTTTCAAACATGCAAAGTGAAATTTCCGATCAATAAATAAGATACAAAAGGAATGTATTGAGAATCATTCTCTCACAAGTAAAAGAGAAAAAAAAGAAGAAGAAGAAAAATTGAATTTATTGTTTTTCCAGTAGAGTTGGATTATGAGTTAGAATTTGCAATAACAATGAATCGATGTATTCTTGTAGACGTTGATTAGCACTTATGAGCTAAACAAAAAGAAAACCGAATTACTATTAAATATATCATTTCATTTCAAAGATAATAACAACAAAGCGTGCAGAAGTAATAAGCGGAACGAAGAAGCAAATGGAAGTGCAAATTTACAGGCGACAATACTTGTCATTGGATTTATTGGCAGTAGTAGTAGCAGTCGTTGTTTCGACTGGAGACGAAGGATTAGTAGAGATCGAATCTTTTCTTTCGACTGTATTCGTCTGTTGAGTAATAATCAATGGGGTTGGTGCCATTCGTACAGGCATATCAGTATTCATTGTTGTTTCGAGTAATTGAGGATTATTTTCAATGATAACATTTAACATCCGTTCGACATACTCACGTAAACGATCGTTTACCATGAATTGTTCTCTCAATTTGCTCATTAACTGTAAATTAGTATCATGCATAAAACAACTGACAGAGAGCGAGAGAGATTAGAATTCTTACCTCGTCTTTCGAGAGAAATTCGAGTTCAACTGCATAGGATAACGAATCACGATTGGCCATTAACAATCGACCTTCATTAAAGCCTCTAGAAATAGACGTGTGTCGAATAGTTAATTGAATCAAATGTCGAATTTACTCGAAAACACTTCGTTCTTTTAGTTCTTCATTTTCTTGTCGAAGTTTTTCATTTTCCTAAACGAGAAGATTTTCATCAAACAATCGGAATTTGATCTCAACTTACTAATTTCAAAGCTCGAACTTGAGCATCAAGATCCTGCAAGCGTAATTCCGATGTTTTAATCAAACTTTCGGTTCGATTCAATGTTTGTCCGAGCATATGCTCTGATGAGCTCATTGACAATTGTTCAATCAACTAAAACATATCTTTCTGATGAATCGTTTTCTTAAAATTCGTTTTTTTTTCTCCTACGTGAGCATTGGCTAATTTCTCAGCCTTGAGTTGTTCTCGTTCTTGTCGTAGTTGTTCGAGTAATTTCTCATTGTCTTCAGCGAGATCATTGCAACGAACTTCACTCTGTTGCAATTGAATGTCGACATCTTCGAGTTTATTCTTAAGTTGTTTAACATCTTTCTCCATTTGACCGTTGACAGATTGAGTTTGTTTTAATTCATTTTCGATTGCAGTGATTCTGAAAACGAGTCAATCGACGAATCGAAAACGTTATGACAATGCAACAAACCTCACGAGACTAGAAGATGAATAAATGTTCGAAATGATTTATGACAAAAATGAAGTTTTACCTTGTTTCGAGAATTTCTTTGTTTCGAATATCTGCTGGATCTTTTCGAGTCTAAACGAAGGACGATTTCGAGAAGAATTCAGAGAAATGATTCGAATTACATGTGGAATAGTTTGTTGAGTTGAACGTGCTTGTTCTTCTTCGAAATTTTGAAATAAACCAACGAGTTTGTCGAGTCTATGAACGAAGAAATCATTTTTCGAGTTTGTTTTCATTTCGATCAGTTTTACTTCAGCTTCAAAGTGAGATTTTCTTTTTGAATTTTCGCTAAACTTTCAGCTGTATCACGTTTGCTATCAGCTAGATTATTGACTTCTTTTTGTAAATCTTCAACCTTTAAGAAAACGAAAGCAATTGAAGTTATTTCTTGAAAAAAATTTTTCGATTAAAACGAACAGTTTCTTGTAATTGATCTTCGGATGAATAGATTGGCTGTAGCAATGGATTTCGTTTCGATATCGGACTAAAATTTCAATTGAAATTTAAGAAAATAAGAAGAATATTCACTTACGAAATACGTGGAAAAATTAAATCGGATGAATCAGCTTCAGCAACTCCGCTGAATTCTTCCTCGTCAGCAAAACTGTAATATCAATACGAAAATATTTCACACACAAAGATTGTCATTTTTATTTGACTTACATTGACGAATCCAATGCGGATGAGATTGATTTTCGTTTCGAAGTTTCTCTTGGACTTTTTTTCGATGGATTCTTTTGTATTAAATCTTCACTTTCAACGTCGTATTCGTTAAATGTTGTTGTACTTCCGTCCTGATTCTAAATTAATATCAATCGATGCACACAAAAAACGACATTATCAAGTTCTATACCAAACTTCGTTGATCGATATCTTCGACTAGTGAAGTTTCTCGACTAAAACGTGTTAAATCTGTCGCCACTTCTTTCAATGAAACACCTTGTAATGAACTGATTTGATTGATTCCATGACAAAATTGATTGAAATTAATCAAGCCCGTATTTTCCGGATCTAAGGCTTTCGTTATACGAGCTAGTTGCTAAACGTATACAAAGAAATAATTTTTGTAAAATATTGACAGAGAAAAAGAATGTCTATAAGCGACCTACGCAATGCGCAGAAATAATAACATTTGCGATCAATGCAAACTTTCTACACCTGACTCTCAAAAGCCGATATCGTACGCGTAGGTGTACGTGTTTTTTCTTCTTCTTCTCTTTTTTCTCTTATTCGAAACGAAACTCTGATTGGTAGTGTATAGCCATCGTTATCGTTTATGTATTGAACAGTTGTTCGTTACAACTTACCTCGGCATCCGAATAGTAATTATTAGCTACATCGACAAAACGACGTAATTGTATTTGTCCTTCGTTATTTTCATCGAGAATTGAAAATACTTCTTTTAAATCAAAATCCATCATTGTATTGTTTGTTTTTATATGTGCATATCTAAAACAATGTAGTAAAATAGTCACATGTTAAACGATTGATTTTTGTTCTTCTCTCGACGAAAATGACGATCGATAGATAACTGTTTTCTATTCTCTACTATTTATCTCACCGCTGATTAAATGCATATGTCAGCATTTATAAGTTACATAGAATGATGATGACTAATGAGATTCGGTCGATTCTTTTTTTTTCTTCTCTCTATTGCTTCTTCTACAAACGGAACTATGATCGATCTGACTGAAAGTAATTTTTAGTAAAGAAGAGGAGAAGAAAAAAAAATGAAGGTAGAAATTCTGTCGATTAAGTGAACGACAACAAACGCATGAGTCACAATATATTTTTTTTTCATCATTCAGAAGAAGAAAAAATAAAGTCATACTCAATCTGAATTTACACAGTAATATATCAGCTAATATTAGTCATCGATTCTTTTTTATTTGCTTCTCAATTATGGAAATAATCGTTCTGTACTCGTTCTCTGTACAAACTCAAATGAAAATCAAAACATATTGGCATCTGTTTTAACCTTGTTGGCATCCGTTGAACAAAAGTTCGAACAACATACGCGAAAATGATGATGTAATTTTTAATTATTGAATTTATTTCAAAAGAAAACGAGGAAGAAAGCTGAGAACAAGAGAGAGAGAGAAAGAAAGCAAGAGAGAGAAAACAAAACAAAGCAAAAAACAACAGATCTTATTTTCCTTTTATACGGATATGAATCTGACAGATATGTGAAATAAACAAATCACCATTGAAAAGTCTTTCTTCTTCTTCTTTTTTTTTCTGTTCTATTATTTTATATTAATTTGCAATAACCAATTAACAATCGATTTATCATCGATATTCGTGAAAATAAGCGATAAATGAAATAAGCTGTTAGTGCACACAAACCACCAGCAAGTACATCTAAGACATAATGATGTCGAGAATAAACAGCCGAAAACCAAACGCTCATCGTGAAAAATACGAATGCAACATGTAGACTAAGTTTTTTACTTAATGAACCATAGAGAACAGTTAGTAATGGATAAGCTGCATGTAGCGATGGTATAGCTGCGAAAACATTTGCATTTTTCGAATACATCGATGAGAAAATTTGAATGCCAAGTAATTGATCGAAATGTATGAAACCAGCTGGATTACCACGAGCATTGATATCGAATTGAAAACCGTACAGTTCGACATACCAAGGCGGTCTAATAAGAAAAACAAAAGCAAAATTCTAAAATGACAAAATAGAATTTAACAGTCACATACGCTGTTGGAATGATATAATAAACAACAAAACCAAGAAGATTTGTTAGCAAAAATGTAAATGCGAAATCCATGTAATCTTTTTTGCTTCGATATCGATAGAGATAGAGACTGTATGCAATTGGAATTGGAATCCTAAGGAAAAGAAAATATGAATTATATTGATTTGTGTTAGTTATGTTTAGTTTTTACCAGTTCAAATAACATATTCCAGTGAAAATATCGAAAAATGCAATATGATTTTGTTGAAAATATTCATTTAAAGTCAATAATTGTCCGTGTTTATATATTCCAAAGAAGCGTTTCTCCATGAGATAAACATCTTCAATATGTATTGTCGAAACAGTATAATTCGGTATTAAATGTAATGCATCGTATAAAAGTAAATAAGTCAAATAGATCAATATGGCGAATCCAAAACGACGTGTTCGATCCGAATGAACATATAATAGAAGTAAAATCAAATAAATTATAATATGTACTATTGCTATACCAGCTATGAGTATAAACCATAGAAAATAGACTAAAGTTACAGTTAAAATGGTGGGTATATTTTCTCTAAATGTTTGTTTTATATCTGAATAATTGAAGATATCATTGAACGACGTTAATGATTGAAGATTGTCATTGTTGATTGTTTGAATATGATTGAGTTGATGATAGATAAAATTTTCATTGGATTCATGTGGATAAGTTTCTGAGTGTGTTAACGGAATAATTGATTCATTATCATTGGAATTATTTCGATGAAACGTAAATTGTCGACCTAGAAAAAATCAACAACAACGAGATAGATTTTGAAGAAAACGAACAAATTCTATTACCTAGATGAAAAATTGGCGTAAAAATTCTCGTCCATTTTCGCGAATACATTTGTATGGAGATTAAAATATGTGATTGTGTAGAAAAAAACTGGTCTTGTTTCTCATATCGATCATATAAAATAATGTCGTATACATATAACGAGCGTTTCTTTGTCAAGTATGTTGTCAACGTGGTTGCTAGCCTCTTTCTGTGTTGCGCGTTCTACATGCCTCATTCATTCATACATTTTCATATTTGGTTATCAAAAGAAAGAGAAGGAAAAAAAGAGAAAGAAAGAAAGAAAGGAAAAAAGAAAGACAGAAAGAGAATTATTCTTTTACCAATGTCGTGGTATTTTTTCTCTTTCCTATTTGATTATATTTATTTTCTGTGATGTGTGTGTGTGTGTTTTTTTCCTGTTTGTAGAGATTCAATCTTCCATTTTTTTTTCTTCTTCGCCTTTATTCTTATGTTACGTGAAGTGGTCGTATTTGAGAACAGAATGTACTTTACAAATGAAGAAAATATTGAAGATTTACAAATTGAATAACGTTTTTTTGTTAATATTCAATCGAGCTTGAAAATGAAATTTTATTGAGAATAGAAAAAAGAATTACGATTGGTTAAGATTTGCTTTTGAATAGAAGGCGCCATTCTGTTTAATGTTATCAACAAGAGACAATACATAAATATAAATAAGAAAATGTGAGACCAGCTGTTTTCTTCGAACTAATTGTCCGAAGTATATCTTTCAAGGTTATTAGATAGATCATGTTAGACTATTTGGCCTCAATTTATAATTTTTATTTTATTGAATAAATAATCATGCATAAAATTAATGTCTAATATACCATATTGCAATGAGATAAACACGAGAGTTCATTTGTAGATATGTACGTAGCTAGAAGAGAGAGAGAGAGAGAGAACGAAGGAATTGAGAGCAAAGAAATGAATGAAAGTTTACCATTGATATCGAATTCATTTGTTTGTTCGATTAATTTGGATCCTTTGACAACTTTAACCCGTTGTCTGGTTAAGACTTTCATTTTGATTCCGCCATCGTTTAAACAAACATCGATCAGATTTCGATAAGCAAATCGTCGTGCTTGACACGCATCTCGACTGATGCCAACTGGAAATTGAATGTGATCATTGAGTAAAATTCGATGAAACCAATAGTTTTGTCCATCGAATTGTCGGATTTGTTCTCGATTTCTGAGATTAATTGTCGTTTGTTGAAGAATCGTTTCGATAAGTGACAAATCTGATGTTGGTTTTAAATTATTATTTCGTAGGATTTCGGCAAGTTTTGAAACTGAGACTGTATCAGCGAAACAGACTCGATTTTCGCTTCTAGAAGTTTTTGAAACTAATTTTATTTGCTAAGACAAAAGAAAATGTTTGATTACAATTCTTGATCGGATGTGTCCGAGAGAACACCGGCCCATTTAGCTGATTCAATCAGATCATTGATTTGTGTTTCTGACATTTCAATCTGAAGAAAAAGATAAAAAGTATAAACTCAGTCAAGAACGATAATGTTCAATTACATTTTCAGTTCGATCATGATGTTTATCTGCAAGCAAAAAAACGAAATTTTTAATTTCGGTTTTAATTTTATTTAATCATACATGAAAGAGTTCGACCAAGCAGACCGGTAAATGGTTGTTGGCGTTGATAAGACGAAGGAGTTGTTGGAACACTATCGCAAACGGATCGGTACGGAATCGAATCAGATTCTGTGAATAAATCAATTCGACATAGTTTTTTCGTCGGAAAATTACGAACCAGTTAAACTTCGTGTTCGATATCGTCGACCGAAATTAGCTGTCGAAAGTGGTGGTGGCCGAGATTTTACACGTTGTTGTTCTTGTTCTCGTACAAATAGACTATCTTCATAGGCCATATGACAGGCGATTTGTGTCTGTTGCATCCAATAATTCAAACGTCGTAGAACAAAATCTCGTATGCCATGATTACGATGAGATATCGTCCAATTGACACGTTCGAATGGTCGACATGTACCTTGGACAATATGAAGATCGATAATTGCGCCTGTTACACGACGTAATTCATTCAATCGACAATCCTTTTTGTTTTCTTTTTCGTATAGAATATCAAAGAAAAAACATAAATCAAGTCTTTTACTTGTTCACCACAGAATATCGTTCGAACATTTAAATCAACTTTTTGAATATCGAGAACAGTTTGTAGAGTAATCGTCTAAATAGATAGGCTCAATTTGAAACTAACGGAAACAACCAACTAACTGGTGCAAATGCTTCGTTTACAATCGATGAAAAACCTGATGAAGATGATGATGATCGAATTGACATTCTCGAAATTTATTCAACAAAGAAATGTTTTCGCTGTTATCCGACGAACTACTTCGACGATTCTATATTTTATTCTCTTTCTTAGTCATAGATATCAGTAGTAGTAGTTTGTATTTCTCTTTTTTCTCTTAGATTCAGTGCGTGTATCTTTTTTTTATTTAATGAAAAATAAAATCCAACAATGTGATTTAACCAGATTTTTTAACGACTTGTACAACGTCTTCATCCACGCTAAACAAATCAATTGAATTGATATTCGAATATGTAATTACGAAATGATTTCACTTACAGAATATGTTCTTTGCCAACTTTTTGTGGAAGATGTTTGACTGAGGCTCCCTAAACCGAGAAAATCAAATTTTCTAATCGATAAAAACCAAAGAATTCTCTCAAATTTACCCAAACAAGTGCATATTTAAAATCCTGTAAAATAGCTCGATGGATTTTATTGCAAAAATCTTCGACAGAACTTTTTCCTTGAGTTAATACGACCGGTGACGAATAATCGGGCAATTGACCTTTCGGTTTCGTATAGATTCGAACAAGTTTCAAGTACGACCATAATTTCTCTAGTAAATCATCGAAATTCCATTTATGATGTGCAGATATCGGTACACAATGCGGAATCTTATAGATAATATCCAATTCTTCAACTGAGATTTGATCGATTTTATTGAGAACATAAATAGCTGGAATATAAATACGATTGCCTTCGATTAAATCAATAATATCATCCTCAGTTGCATCACAACGCAAGATAATATCCTTGAGAAGAAGAAGAAGAAATGTTTCGTTTTGTGTTCTGAAATTTCGATCTTACAGCATTATGAATTTTATATTCTCCAAGAATTGCTTTGACTGTTTCGAGATCGAGTGATGATTGTGGTACGAGAGCTTGATAATTCAATCCACCTTTGTCTTTTCGTTTGAAATAGATATTTGGCGGTTCTTTATTCAAACGAATACCGAAACCTTCAAGTTCGTATTCGATCAAACGTTTATGACCTAACGGTTTCAAAACATCGAGAACGATGAAAATTAAATTACACGTTCGAGCAACTGAACAAAAAACAAAGAAAAAGATAGAAAAAATACTGAAAAGACTGTTTTTTTCTACCTGCAATGACTTGTTTACCACGACCTTTGCCGTCTTTTGCACCTTCGATGATACCTGGCAAGTCGAGTAATTGAATTTTTGCACCTTTGTATCGAATAACACCGGGCACAGTTGTCAATGTTGTAAATTCATATGCAGCAACTTCACTGTAAACACCGGCTAAATTGGTTAATAGAGTACTCTGAAGAGAAAATTCAGATGATGATTCGAAAAACATTTGAGATCTACCTTGCCGACAGATGGAAAACCAACGAAACCAATTCGAGCATCACCAGTTTTGGCAACATCGAAACCTTCGCCTTTGCCACCACCACCGCTGCCTTTTGGTTCGATTAATTCTCGACGTAATTTAGCTAATTGTGCTTTGAGCAAACCTAAATGACGAGCAGTAGCTTTGTTTCTCTGCGTTTTCTCCATCTCGGCTTCGATGTCGGCAATACGCTCCAAAACACCCATGTTGAACTTGTTTTATTTTTGAACGAAAAAAAAAATCAATCTACAAAAATTCATTTTTATTTCTCGAACATTCGAACCAATCATTGATCAGTTACATAACAATGCAGAAAAAAAACCCGTTCTTTGCTGTGTACGTGCACATACCTTTTACGAAAGTGCGTTCGGTGTATGATTCACTGTTACTACAGATAAAAGGACAAGCTTTCTCTCGCTTTCATTTCATAATTTCGACAAAAACAAACGATGTTAATAGAAAACGCAAGCAAACCAAATACACAAGTACAGTTTACTCCCTATCCGGGTATCGTCAATCCTGAGCATATGCATCAGAAAAATTGTGTGCCCATTGTTCAATCGGAAGTAAATGACGGAAGTGACGAACTCAAAGAAATTTTCTCTCAGGACTTTCTTCGAAAATCACAAAACTTTCAAAACAATGAACAAATCAATTCGTTGCCCATTGAAATTCGTCTCGGCACCGTTTATATCTATCAAAATGTTCGACAACAAAAACAATTTCCCACTAGTTTATCCTACGAATATATCACCGCAGATTCCCTACGTCACGAAGAATATCGAGCACGACAAGACAAACAATTTCTCATTACATTCAATAAAAACAAAGGTATCAATGATCTCAATACGTTCGATTATCAACTAACATGTGCAGGTTTTCGACCGAACAATGATCAACAACTAACCTATCGTTTGTATCTTCGCTATCAAACGAGACGATTGATTCTCGAATTAAAACGTGATCATACCGATCAACGTTTTTTCTCGGTCAAACGTTTACTTAAATACTCATCGAAATACACGCATATCGATGTTGTCAAATCGAAACTAACGAGCAACTATCCTGATACATTCGATGATATCTATGATATTCGCACATCGATCGGCAAAATCGACGAAGAAGAATTACATATCAACGATGATTATTGCGATTTTCTTCGAATAAAAAATCTCGATCAATGTGTTTTCGAAAGTCAATCGATGAATGGCAAATACACCTATCAATTTAATCGATCGCTATTACCTTATTTCGATTTCTTTCAAATTAAACAAACGATTATCTACGAATATTCATGTATGGATAGTCGATTTTTTGGTGTCAAAGTGTTCGTCGAACATCAAACTGGTTACGATCTTAATTCGAGCTCGAAAACAACGACGCCTTGTCTACAAACGAATAATGTTATTTGGGCGAAATTAGTCTCGGTTGATTTAACTGACGACGAAGCAGAACGCATCTGGTTTATTGGATATTGGCTCTCGGAATTAGCACGAGAATGTACGAATCGCAATTTACCTACGAATAAAATCATCTGTCGACCTCCGGGTCAAGCAACTTCCTATCGACGTACAGTCAGATAAAAACTGCTCAGGATATATTTTTTTTTGACTAGAAATTCTCTCTCGATCTCATCTTTTTTTTCTAAATAAAACAGAATATGAGAAATAAAAGAAAATCATTTTTTATTGGACAACCCACACACACACGCACGTAAAACGGGAATGAATTTGAAATTAATCACGATGTACAAATGATTTTGTCATTCAAAGAATAATAATTAATTAAAGTACTGTTCTGCGAATGAGATTTACAAAAACAAAATAAATGTGTTTGTAATCTCTCAGTTGAAAATTTACAGATTATTAACAACATCATATTTCTGTTTCATTGTCATCTGTTGTTTCAATCGTGGATCTTCTCGTCGAGAATTTCGTGTTAATTTCTGACGAAATTCAGCAACGGACATATCTAGAAAAACGATATTTGCTGAAGAAAATAGAAATTCAATCATTGATTACTGAAGTCTAGTGCATTTGTTGGTTGATTCGAAGTTTGAATGCGTTCTGGTTGACGAGCACGAGGAGGGGATTGATTTGACGAGTTTGCATTTTCGTAAGTCGGTCTCGGTTGAGGTTGATGACGAGGCGGACTTGGATTGTATTCCTCTTCTTCTTCGTCTTCGTCTTCGTCTTCATCGCCTGCTTCAGAATCTTGATCAGATGTGCGTAATATCGGTGGCGAATGATGATTCTATAGGAAAATCTTACAATTGATTTACTTGAAATTCTAAGAAATTTACGTTTTGATTTGAACCGGAATGTTGTCGATTGATTTCTTTTTGAGATACAGATCCACCGCCAATACTTCGATTCGATGATTGAGGTGAACTACTTCCATTATCTGAATAATCACGCATGTCAGTTTCGAATCTATCGACATTCGGATCGGAACTTTTCGGTGTTCGTCCTTTACTTCGATAGAAATCATCGGTTGTTTTATCAACAACTAGTAAAACAACTTCATCCGGATAGTTCACGCCGTTTCTTGAAACGCCTTCTTTTATTCGTCCTACGACTTGTTTATGAATTTCATTTTCAACAGATGCAAAATTGACTTCAATTATTCGATCATTCTCTTGTAAACCAGCTGATTCAGCCGGCGAATTCGGATCAACTTTGCCAATAAACTGTCCGGGTTTATGTCGATCACAATGAAGATTAAAACCGTAGCCCTCAAAATCTGGTCGTCGATGAAGATGACATAAACGTGGTCGCGGTTCGTTCTGATAAACCCCGTTGCCACTCATTATTTTTCACAAAATCTAGAAAAAAAAAGCAAAAGCATACATATCGTCAATTTATTTATCCTATTAAGCAAGTCCATTCGTTTTGTTTGTCACGGCATCACAAGAAGAAAAGAGAAAGAGAGAGGGAGAAAAACATCTATTCACAACAATTGCAGCACGAAACGAAAAAAAAAAGTGTTTTTTTTTGTCTTATTTTTATCAGTATGTGTTTTTCTTTCAGTGCTGTCTGCGTGTGTGTGTGTGTATTTTTGATAATAAAAAGAAAATAAAAGAAATTGTTATTTTTTGCCTCGTAATAATTTTCCGACGGGGGATTTTGCTTCGAATAAACTTCGAATTGTAACAACTTGAACAATTGAAACTGTAATCATTAAAATCAAATGAATTATTGACCATAGATTGACTCGTTCGAAATTATTCTCGGCTATGACACGATCATGCATTTCATAATTATTAAAGGCTTTTTGATGTCGTTGTGCAGCTTCCATATTATCCCAAATACGTTGAAATGTATCCTTACAAAAAAAATCAAATTTGTCAAAGAACGAGTCGAAAAAAAAACGGCAAACAATCAAAATACTTTGATTTCTTGAATTTTATTTTGCAATTCCCCGAGATCATCTTTGTTGACTGTATTCATCCACGATTGCGTCGCGCGATCTTCGACATTATGTCCTTCAGCATTAACTAAACGTAAACTGAAATAAACTTGTTTTTGATTGAATCTCGACATCGAATTGTCGAAACAGAAACGATATTCGCCGGTTTCTTCTAATTTCAATGTTTGATGGCCGTCACGTTTTTTAAAATCCGACGCCAGGACACGATTTGTCGGCGAATGAAACCAGTAATTAATATCAACATCACCACCGGCAATGACTTCATATTCAATTTCAATTGTTTTGCCCATTTCGAGTTCTTGATGAAAACATTCTTGTCGACTTGCAGCTATGAGAATGGTCAATTCGATGTCAATCGAATGAATGAATTGAATGCAAACAATGGAAATTAGAATTATCTGTTTAATCATATCTGAAAAAACAAAACAAAACAACAAAACAAAACAAGAAGAGAATTAATTTTTCTTTTTCTTTTTTTTCTTCGTCTGATTTTCATCGTGAATATCATCGAGAAGCGCATGTTTTTTCAAAACTAATTCAATACTTCGTTTCCACTGATCTTTTCGATTGCAATAGGCATTTAAATTCATTTCGTAGGTTATAAATTTCGCATACATATGCGAACGTAATGTGGGGAAATCTTTCGCCATACTTTCGGCCATGTGCAGTTTTTCGTCGATTGTCTGTGCACTTTTCCATAGCTGTGTGACAACCCAACAAGCGTATTTATCGCACGACATTGCCGTGTAAACCTCTCGTAGTTTTTGATAGATATTTTTCTGTCGAAGAAGAGGCCAAAGTTTCGATTTGAGAATTAATTGACAGAGTAAATGTGAACCTTGAGGATGACAAGCAATTGAACAGATTTGTTGACTCGAAAGCAAAAGAAACGATTGTCGTGTTCGATTGTCGATTGTTTGAGCACGAAGAAGTGCTTGAAGGACGAATGTACCGTCTTTCGTTATCGTTTCGTTGCTTGTTGATTGGCGAAGTTTAAGTAAATTCGGTATGAATTCATTTGAACTCGTCAATCGTTGAATAAGTTCATCATAATGACAATGCAGTCGTTCACAAGCTCGAATAAATGTGACTAAAAGATGAATATGTGCTTGATTGAGAAGTTTATCGAAGATTGTATCTTGAGTGAGAGTTGCATAGAGTTTATTCAAAACATCCGATTGATCGAGTGTTAAGAATAGACGTTGAAGGAAAAAATTGCCGATTGGATGAAGATAGATTTGTTCGATATTGTCGAGAACAAGTGGATAGAGAAGAGTATCTCGTTGATTCGATGGAAATTCGAGGATAACTTCGAATATAAACGATGAATGTTTGTCAAGAATCGACTCGATTTTTAAATCGGCAAAGTGTGTTGTTAATAGACGTTCGAGTAGTTTGTCGTATGATTTTCGGTTGACATAACCACACGTACGAAGTAGTGTTGCGTAGATAAATTCATTGAAATGAGAAGATTTTTGAATTAATTTAACAAATTGTTTCAATTTTTGATCGACGTCAAAATTCGATGAGAAGACAAAGAATTGTTTCGGTGTTTGACCACCGTCGAGTAGAATTTCATATTCATTCACGGGAATAATCGGTTGAAGAAAGGCGATCGTCGATGCAATGATATGACTCGAGCCAGTTTCGAGTATATATTCATCGAAATGTTCGCAAATACATTGAACCAATCGATCAAATGCTGAATGAATACTTTCTTGATTCGTTTCATTGAGATATTTCGGCAAGAGATTGAGGAATTTTTCGAAAACGAAACATGCCGATCGATCGCGAATCAAATCATTCAAATGTGCATCAGTAAAACGATCGAATGATTTCGTAAGAATTTCGAACGACGTTACACATGGCAAAATCTGTTCGAATTCTTTCGAACAAGCTTGCATGATTTTCACTGTATCCGATGTTTCCGATGTTAATTCATCGAAGATTTTATTGGCGAGATCTTCTCGATCGACAGCTTTCGAACATTGTTTGAATAAATGAAAACTTTCCTTGTAATATTTCGTATTCGATGATTGGGCTGACATAGTTTTTTAGTAGCAAGTAGTGAAAAAAAATAGAGATTTCTTCCTCGTCTGCGTCGTATCCACGTTTAACCAATCGGTTCTCAGTAATATTTAACTTTTTTTTCGAGTCGATAGAAGACGCTAGTCATCGATCGGCAGAGATTTTATTTGAAAAGACAAAAAGAAAACAAAAAAAATGTTCTTTCAAAAACAAAATGTGCTTGAATGAGTAGTATCTTCTTCTAAAATCTTGATGAAGCATCCGAATTTAAACGAAGATCAGAAGCATTTCTATTTATAATAGCAGTACTAGAAAACAAATATACAAAATGAGTGAAAAAAAAACAGAACAATATGTGTAGGTATGGATGGATCGATGTAAAAACGAAAGCGAGAATAGGAAAATGTTTGCGTTTATGAAGCAGTCAACAGCTGAAAAATGATTACGGATTATAACTTTGAGATGGTTTAGCGATCAATCGCATGATGAAATTTGTTAATTGAGCAATCATTGCAACGAATAAGAAAAACTAGAAAAAAAAAAGAAGAAAATAATATGTTGGTTTCGTTTATTAAATAAAAATACATACTGCAGCTGATGCGGCAGCGCCTTTCTTTTGATAATTATCTACTGAGCCGACAGTATCACGCATTTTTTGTTCCCAAGCAGCCGAACAACATCTATATAAAAACATATAAATAAATCCCAATCAATGTTAGTTTGGTCTTACGCGAGTATAAAATAGATCACACCCATGACGATCATAACAATAATAAACTAAAAACGAGAAAGATTTTCTTTGAACAGAACTCGAGATCGAATCAAAACATACAATTTTATGAAAAATAAATGGTAAACGATTGACAAATGATGTCACATGAAGAATTGTATCGACAAGAATCAAGAAGAGACCGAATACCGCAAAGACAAGTACAGCATTTCGTGTGTGAAATGCGCTGACTTTAGCTTTCGATGCAGATGAAAACGCATCGGCGTCTTTTGTATTCTGACGATCTGTGACGCCGGCACTGATGAGAACGCACACAAGTGCTATCTAAAAATGATCCTTGTTTGTAGACGAATCAAGAAGCACTTGAATAGCTTACGATGATGATTAGATTTAAAATGCCGTGAATAGTCGTGAGAAATCGGAGACCCGTGGCGCAACGTGAATAACGAAGACTTTCGGAAACACCGGGAGGACTAGGAAGAGTCGATGCATATGTAGGAGTAATTACGGGCGGTGATGAACTGCCCGGATTACTCGCAGCAGGATATCGAACGTCTGAAGAGCTCATTTAAATACAATCTAAAATAAGAGAGAAAAAAAACAAACTCATCATAACGCTGTACGATTACGAATACATTTTGAATCATTAGAAAACAAGTATTTTTGCTGTTCTTTCACTATCATCAATGCAATCGAGTAAAAATCGTAGTAAACTATATGAATCACTCTTGACGAAGAGTTCTTCTTCTTTCCCACAAATCAAATGGCGAAAAGTGCATATGCGTTGGTCGTTTTTTTTACATTTACACTCTCAACAAGACATAGAGAGAGAGAGAGAGAGAGAGAAAGATAGTCATTGTAAAAGGGCAAAAAGAAATAAAATCGATTTTCGTCCAATACGGTCGTATAGGTTAAAAAAAAACACATGTCTATTTTCAATCGTGAAGTGTTCCAGTTGACTGATCACGTATTTCATCGCACAAACTAATCAAATAGTAATGGACATATAAAGACAAATATATTTTCTGATATGTTCAATATTTCATTTTTGCTCATATGTAATTATATTTTTGTTCGAGATAAAGATATTTAATTATTAATTAATGAAGTTTGCTTCTCTCTCTTTTTTGATCGATAAAACGAAACGAATAAATAAACAGAAAAATGCTAAGATTGAATGATTTTTATTTTGATTTGATTTAGTAGATTGACGATACTTGATTATTGATGATTCGTATCGGCAAAATTTTTTGACAGAAACATCGAACTGCCTGTCACAAGCTTTCCTATTACTGCTTCGAGGCATTTTTCTCAATAGAAATAATCGCTTGTTGTCTATCGTTTATATGCAAATCATTCGCTGACAGATATTAAATGTAACAGGACACAAAAATTGTCCGCTCAATTTGATAGGAAATAATAATCAAAATAGAAAAAAAAGAGAACGAGAAAAAAAAACACTAGATCGTGGGTTGTTTGTCTCTGTTTTCGAATTTCATAGTTCTGATAGATTAGGAAATCAACACGTTCTGAGGATTTGTTTCTTAGAATTCAGATAAGTTGTTATGTTTTCTATTTTAAATCGGAATAATATAAAGAGGAGCAAACTAAGTGCAATATGATGTTAAGAAGTCGACTTTCGTTTTCTGTTTATCGTTCAACCGGATTTCTACCTGATCGGCAGTTTAGTTTCTCTCACTTGACATGTCGAAAAGCTAAAATATTTTGAGTCTACTTAAATTAATGATTAAATATGCAGAGACTACTTATTTTAAAATTGCTATCTATTGTTTTCGTGCAGCCAACATAATTTCCTTAATAATTATTTCCAAAGATAGATTGTTATGACCTCCTCTGTCAAAGAGTATACGTCTTTTTCATTTTTTTGATAAATAAACATCTGACAAAATCTACGGTTGTCTGTTGTCAGTTATGACCCAAATACCGGAAGGAAGTGATTATCTTATCAAAAAAAGCAGAACTACTGGCAGTTATTTCATTTTGAGGTCTTTTCTTGTTGCTTTTTTGTCTGCTGCAGATTACTTTAGTCGATAGAATTCTAACTTAAGAATTAGCTGTAAAAGAGAGAAAGAGAGAGTGGGAGAAAAAGTTATTCAAACAGCATGACATATATTTAGATTTCAAAAAAAAAAAATTTCAAGTAGTATTGTTTTTTTCTTTAACGGAAAGAGGAAATTGTAATTTATTCCCATCGAACTATCCTTCAATAGTGTTTATAATTTTCCAGAAGATTTTTATTTATATATTCATTGAAAAATCTATAGTGCTCTCTAACAGACATTTCGGATTAAGTGAGTATTTATCATATTTAAGAAAATTATCGATAAGTTAATAGAAATCTGTCTGGATTAGTTTGTTTTCTCTTTCGCTTACATTTGTTAATAAGATCAAAATCGTAGAAGAATAACAAGAGAAGGAAATAGAGAAAGAAAAGAAAAGGAAGGAAAAGAATCAGAATATCATTTACTCAGATACTTGCTTACGTTAAATGTTGTATTCTGTAGTATTTCATCGTAATAAAACGTTTTCATATGTCACAAGTTATCAAACGGTAAATACGTTTGCCTAAATCAGACAACAAGATTCTTTAGGTTTTTGATTGTTTCGAAAAAAATCAGAAATAATCTTGTTTTTTAGAAAGAAAGTCACAGCATGTGACTAGATTAGATAAGTAATCCGTAATTATGAGTGTGTAAATCGGACTTAATATCGCTATTTAATTGAGAGACAAAATGTACCGGAGTTTTCTGCGTTCGGAATTATTCTCTTTTTGATGAATTCGACAAAGAAATAGTGAATTAACACTGATGAGCTATTCAACAGAATTTGATGAGTATAATATTAATCCATATGGATTTCTAAGTCATTTTTCATTCTGTTAGATTCGAAAAGTTAGATAGTACAAGCATATCTGTCATATTTTAGTCGGTAGATTATATGTTATCTACAACAATTAACTTGACACAAATTTCCTTTTGTTGTTAATTCTTTTTTTTTCTTGCCGAAAACACGATTCATTCGTCAAAATGTTTTGGTTTAGAATGGCATTTTGTGCCGATTTTAATCTGTCGGATATAAATGCGGATTATCTTCAAAAAACATATTTTCAGAAAAGTTGGGCATGGTGGTTGAATCATATCGGTAATATTCGATGAGAAAAATAATAATAAACAAATCATTGTTGTTCTTGGCTTTAGGAACAATTGTTGTTTTTATCATTGGTTTTTTTGGTAATTTATTATGTCTTCTTGTGTTATGTCGACAACGTAATTAATCGATATTCGAAATTGTTTTTCTTTTTATTTTTTGTTGTATGCTTTTAGGACTACGAAGAAATTCTTATACACAATATTTAATTGCTCTAGCAATTATTGATAGTGGAGCGATATTTTGTGAAAGTAAATCATTGACGTTCGAATAGATGTGTAATTGAGATTTTATGTTTTTTAGCTTTAACAGCATTTGATGAAATTTATCACAGTCAAAGTTTAGATAAACGAACATTAATTCAACATACAAATATTTCGTGTAAAGTGTACTATTATATTCGATATGTTTTATATTCAATGAGTTCATGGTAAATAGAAAAAACAACAACATTGATCAAATATGTTTGTGTATTGTTTCGTTTTTCATAGGGTTATTGTTGCATTAGCAATTGAACGTTTAGTAGCGATTCGTTTTCCTCTTTGGTCGAAGCATATCTGCAGTGTTATAAACGCACGTCGAATTCTTTCACTCATACTTTTCTTTACAATGGTTATACATTCGTATCATTTTGTTGTACGTGGTCTTGATTGTTCAAGTTCAACATTAACGACATCGAAACAAAATTGTCGTTGTAAAACTCTTCCACCGTATGCAAAGATCGAGGTTATCTTAACTATTTATCTTTGGAGATTAGTCTTAATGACTATTGTTCCATTGACAATTATCATTACAGTTAATATATTAATTCTAAATCGATTATACAGTGAAAATGCATTGAATGATCATACACATATATCTCAGAATTCTCGACGGAAAACAATTTTATTATATAAAATCTCTCGAATGCTCGTGTTACTTTCATCGGTTTATCTTCTTTTGCATGTACCCGGTTCGTTACTTGACGTAACAAAATTTATTTTTGCTAATGCTATACACATGTGTAATGTTAAATGGCGTTATTATATCTCTGTAACCAATGATATCTTTGATCTTCTAACAAATTTTAACTATGGTATTAATTTTTATTTATATATTATTAGTGGTAAACATATACGTAATGAATTAATTTATACATTTAAATATTCGAATATTAAAAAACGAAATGAACGATTTCAACGATCGAGTTATTTCATGTCGTCGTATATTAATCTAACTAAAAGTCCTCAATTACATTGTTCGCATGTGCATTTATCTCGACAAATATCTGGTACATCGATTTAACATAAAATTAAAATGATAATGTTCTCAATATATTCTTCATGTTGTTTTATTGTTACTTTGGTCTTGTAATCTTCTTTTTTCCTTCTTTCGGTCTCTCTTTTTAAAGAGTAGACGCTACAAGAGAGAAAATAAAAAAACACAATTATACCTGACATCAATAGAATTCTGAATTTATTTTAAAAAAAAAGATGACAAAGTCATGTTTATATGAAACAAAAATAGAACATATGGACTTAAAATGAAGTTTTAATGTAATAAAGATAATAGACATTATCTCCTACACGAGCGATAAAAGGAGCTTTTGATAGTTTTCTTTCAAGTTGAACGAGAAGTTCGTTCGTTGACCTATCTGAATCCGGTTTTATTCGTCGATATTGTTTGATTATCTGATGAGATGAAAATAAAATCATTTTGATTTGATTCTATTGAATAGTTTTTTTTAAAAATCTACTTCTTTTTTTAATTTTTCAAATGTTATCGTTTGATTATCAGAATTCTCAAGAATTCGTCGAATTTGTTCGATCCAATCGAATTCTAATCGAATAATAAATATAAAATAGTTCAATAATATTTTCATTTCAATTCTTCTCTCCTACTTTCAGTGTAACTGTTCATTGTTAATGAAACTAAATAAACTCTGGACTTTCTCTATGAGTCATCGATCATAGAAGAAACGTTTTGTTTTTTTTTCGAAAGAATTTATTAATACAAGCAAGAAAAGAGAAAAAAAAACAAAAAACACCGATGAATTACACAAAACAATTAATACGGATTCAGGACTATAGATATTCTTTATTTTGTGTCTGTTTTGCTTATTTACATATACAATCGATCGACATAAATCTGACGGATTGAACTTATTGTCCGATTGTATATTGTTGTTGTTGTTGTTGTGTACCTTGTGGAGTCTAAAAGTAGAGACAAATAGAGTGAATCAATCCGTAGATAAAAGCAAACGTACAGCCATTGTAACGATATTTGATGATAGATTTTGAGGTAGTTGAATGATTTGTCCATTGGGCAATTGAATGGCATTTCCGAGTGTTGTTGATGTTGGTAAAGTAACAATATATTGAACTTCGCTGACTGATTCTTTTTTCTTATGAGTTTTTGTTGCTTCTTCACGTGGAACAATATCAATAAGAAAATCGAACAATTCATTTTTCGATATTGCAGCTGCAACATCATTTCTCTATGAAAAAGAAATAAATATTGAAATTCATTTGATTTTAAAATCTGTAACGAACTTGTAATGTTCGTCGTCGACTTTCTTCTGTTTGTAACCATGAATGAAGTGTTAATTCTTGAATAAACAATTCAGCTGCTTTAGCAAATAGAATCGGTACTTCAGCACTAATCATTTTAACATCATCGTCTAATTTCATGATCTTCTTTATACGTGCTAATGGTAAATCACTTGTACGAAATTCAATCTATCAAAACAAAAATCCTAACTAAATCAACGTTCGGTTCGTTTCCTACGATGTTCAGATCGTTGATTTCATGTTTAACTTGAGTCCAATGTTTGTCTAATAATTCTTTTCCAGCCGATGGTTCAATATTTTCAGCTTCGGCTTTCGTTGATTCCATCCTGTTTTTAGCTTACCTTCAAATGTTGTTGCTTTGCTTTCTCTTTACTGTTAGTGGACATCGTCGTAGAGGAATAGTAAACGATCATGATTCATGCAGAGACATCTATATCGAGATATTAATCTGTCAAAAAGAAAACATATTATTCGATTTTTTTTATCTCGAAGGTGAAAAAAAAAACTTTCTTTTCGCTTTGTAATTCGAAACAAAGAAATAAATAGTTCGACTTTTTTCTTGTCAAGTGAAATCATTTGGATTCTCTCATGAATCGAAAACAGTAAGCAGTATAAACTACAACCAGAAAATCTTATCTTATTTTTATTTTTTTAATCAATATTAGCCGATCAAAAACCGATGATGATATCGAAAAATCATCCGATGAAATCTTTGCCGAATGTGAACGACTCAAACAATCGACATCATCGAATCGACAGGAATTACTCGATCAATATACGCAGTTAATTCTCTTCAATCTTGATTATGCTTTAGAGAAAAAAGTCGAACATGATCTATGGACGATTATTTTCAAAAATCAAATACAAACACAACAAGATTCAATTAAACAAAATCCGAATCAACGAAATGAACTTCAGGCTAATCTACAGAGATTCTACGAATATGCACGAGGATATTATCTCAAACTTTTACAAGTCAATCACATTTGTTTGTTTGTTTTTTGTTGAAAATAAAATTCTTTCTTTCATTTAGGATGTCGTACAATCGTATAATTTCTCGATATCGATTTGTAAACTAACTTATTTCAATAAAAAACCATCGACAAATGCATCACAATGTAAAGAAGCATCGATTCTCTATTTTCTTCAACATATTCTTGTACATATTGGTGATCTCTATCGATATTCAAATCAAATCGATCTTGCTAAAACATTCTATCAGTATTCAATCGAAACAATACCCTATCTCGGACAACCATACAATCAAATAGCTATTCTACATGAAATGAAAAATCCTCAATCATTATTAACATCCGAACAGAATCAATTGATAACTGTCTATTATTACATTCGAAGTATAGCAATTAAAGTACCATTTCCATTAGCACGTGCCAATCTTGATAAATTCTTTCAACGTCTTAAAACTCAACCTCAAGAACCATCGAAAGATATCTATTTTTTAATCTTACAAATTCTTGCCGGTAATCATATCGAACAAATCGATTCATTTCAACAATTAATAAGCAAACAATTTCATTCGAAAATCTTCCTTCAAATGATTGCTATTCTTATGTTTTATATTCATCAAAATCAAAATCAAACATCAACACAATTATCATTGAAATATCTTCTTCAATTATTAGTTATTATTATTGAACAATGTTTACAATTGCCATTGCAAAACGAACAAGATATTATACCGATTGTCTATATAATCTTTGCGTATTTTGTGCAAGTACAAAAATATCAAAATGATTTATTTGAAAATGAAATATTCAAGCAAAAAATCAATATGTGGAATTTATTAGCGAAATTATTACGATCATTTGGAGTTTCAGCAACGAAAACAACTCTATTGGATATGTATGCCGATTATCCATTGGATGAAGAACGTTTTTTCGAATGTTTTCTACCGTTAAATGATCTATTGAAGACTTACAATTACAAAAAGAAATTTTCAATTAGCGAAAAAGATCAACGACAATTGAGAAAAGTACGTTTAGTCAATTTAATCAAGAATCTATGTGAAGATAAAACGATAAAAACAAAATTTGGTGATTATCTCAGTGTATCAATAAGAGATGATTTAGTTTCATTTCAACCAGTTTTAAATGAATCGAAAGTTGCAATTAAAACACCTCGTGTAACACGAAATGTCGCATTGAGACAATTTCTTGAGACAACAACCGATGAAAATCATTGATTATAATACAATCTGTGCTTGTTTGTTTTCTTTTTTTTTGTTCGAATAAAAACAAAACGATTCAATCGGCGTTCGAAATATTTGACTCTTGTTAATAATTTATTTAGAAAAAAAATAGAACATAAAAATATCGATTTGAGTAGAAGAATAGATTGTCTTCTTCTCCTCAATTTTCATTATTCATTAAACTGTCATCTTCGACTTCGAAACGTGGTCGTTTAAGTCGTTGTCGTTGTCCGTTGGGATCGAGTGTTGTTGCATTGACATTCAATGTCGGCGATGGACCAACACGAGCTGCAATATTCAAACGTTCCTCTTCGGAATCTAATAGTTTTCGATAAGTTGAAATTTCTCGATCGAGACAAATCTTTGTATCGAGTAAATTTTGATAATCGCTCTGCATTTGATCGATAAGTTGTTTGAGATTTTGTATTTCATCGTCGCGTTCGATGAGCGTCTGATGTTGTTGATGTTGATAACGATCGATACGATCTTCGAATTCTCGGCAACGTTGTTCTAATTGAAGAATTTTATCGTTGGATTGATCACGAATTTTAATTAAATCATCGATACGTTCGCGATAGGACACTAAATCCGAACGATAACCATTGATTTGTTCGAGTTGACGACGATTCGTATTTTGTAAATCATCGATCTAAAATCCAAACATCGAATGAATTCAATTGCAAATGACACACATCATCGGTACTTTTTTCTCGTATTGTAAAGCAATTTCATCGCGTAACATTTGCATTTCATGTTCATTTTGTGTTCGAATTTGTTGTAATTCTTGTAGAAGTCGTGCGTCATATTGCTGTCGTAAATTATCATCATGATGACTTTCAGCACGTTGTTGTTCTTTAATTTGTATGATTTTCTGAAATCAGATGAATTCAATGTGCAAAAGTTTCTATTCGAATTTCTATTTACAGTTTCGTAGACATTCTGATTGAATTGTATTTCTTCTCTTAAAGTTTTATTTTTATTCTCTAAATCGATACGTAGAAGTGTTTCGGATTCTAATTGACGTTTTAAAAGTGACACTTGTTTTTCGAGATCATTCATATATTTTTGTAGTGTCTAAAATAAAGACAAAGGATTTAATTCGGAGAATGAAAAAAAGAACTCAACGTCATATTCTTCAATTCGTCGATTCGAATCCATCACGATCGTTTCACATCGAGTTTTCAATTCACTAATTTCGTTTTCGTATTGTTTTAAACGCGATTCATAAACACGTGCGTCACGATCCGTTCGTGAAGCTCTATGGAATTAGAAAAAAACTATTCGATAATCGAGAAACGAATGTTTTGTTTACTTCGTTTGAATATCGATCATTTCACTTCGGGTTTTTTCGAGTTCGATTTCGAGTCGTGATTTTTCATGAGCTAATTCTTCGATTAATTTCTTTGCATCGTCTATTTTCAGATCGATAATAGAAAAAGAAAAATGAATAGATTTTGCAAATCAAACGAAATCTTCGTACCAAGTTCATTTTCATACAAAGTTTTGACTTTACATGTTTCCATTTCAAATGATTGTGCATTACTTTTGACAATATTCTAAATCAAACTCGAACTATGAATTCAATTTGTCAACAAATTCTACTCGTAATTTTTCATTATCTTGTTCCAAACGTCGAACTGTATCGATAATAACAGCTAATCGATCGTTTAATGTTTGTAGTTCTTGTTTTTCTTGTTGTCTAGTTATGTTTAATGTTGGTGACGTGCTGAATGACGATGATGTTGATGTCATTGAAAGACCCGAGAGTGTACGATGTTTGAATGCGTTGTTTTGATTGGTTCCATTCGATGATGGAATCGTCGGTGTAATGAAACCAGTCGAGAGATTCGATTCATTGCCGAGATTTCTTCGACCGTTGACTTCAGACAAAGGCGTAGGCTCTTTGATAGTCGAGTCCGAACGAGATGATGAAGCAGCTCGACGACGAAATGCCGCAAACATAATCAATAATAAAAATGATATACTGAAAAAAAACGTATAACAACACAAAGAACGAACTATTCGAGATTATAGAATGAAATGATGATAATATAAGAAGAAAAAGACGATAGGTGGATCTATGTACAATCTGAATGAATGAATAAAATGTTCGTTTTTTGTTTAATTAAAGATCGTAGTAGAATCTATTTCACGGACATCTATCGTTCAAATGGCGGATAGATTTTTTGTTTTTATTCTTTCGATATTATCAGTCCACTGTTTAAGGCATGAATGATTCGAAGGTAGACAAACTCGACCGATATTCAACGCTTTTTCATAGGATATCAATGCATTCGTATGATCTCAGAGTTTATCATAAATATCGCCGTGCCAACTGTGCGAATTCGCCGTATCCGAATGAATCAATGGCAAATGTTTTTGATAGATTTCAAGTGCTTTGCCATGATATGATAAAGCAATTGAATACTCATTCATTTGAAAATGAACCGAACCGAGATTGTTGTAAACAGTTGCAAGATTTAAGAAATCAATCGGTTGAATTTGCTGATAGATTTCCAAGGCTTTTTTATAATATGATAAAGCTTTTGGATATTTGCTCATTTCTTCGTAGATTGCACCTTGACATATATAAGCAGCAGCTAGATCGGGATGATTGAATGGGAGAACTTTTCGGTAGATATCGAGTGATTTTTCTAAGTAATTCAATGCGTTGATATAATTATATCGTTCGAAATAGATTAAACCAATGTTTTGATATAAAGTAGCGAAATCAATATGATCCGATGAATGATGTTCTTCATAGATTTCCAAAGATTTTTCGTAATATGTTATTGCAATTGAATATTCTTTTAATTTTTCATATGTCGAAGCAATATGATTGTACAATGTTGCCATTTCGAGTTGTTCACAAGGAAAATTTTCTTTTAAAATCTTTAAACTTTGTTCGAATGAATCAATGGCTTGTTTAAATTCATTGATTTTCTCATAAACTGATCCAATATTCGAATAGATCGTACTCATTTCTTTGTATTTCACTGGTTGACTCTGCCGATAACTGTCCAGAACTTTTTCATACGATGAAATCGATTTCTTATATTGACCTGATTGATAATAGATTCTCGCTAGGCTATTATTACATTCTGCAAGAAGTATATCATTCATTGGTAAGATTTTCTCGTAGATAGCCAATGCTCTTTCCAATGTTTCGATAGCTTTCGAATATTCATTTAATTTTTCATAGACCAAACCGATTTCGTTGTAACATGTTGCTATATCAGCAAGATCGTGATGTAAATGATTTTGTAGACGAATATCTAACGATGATTTGTAAAATGTTAGTGCATTGCTATAATCTTGTTGTTGAAATTTAATTAAACCAAGTTGATAATTAATCGATGCTCGTTCGTTGTCGTTCGATGTTTGATTGAGAGCGAATTCGCAGATCTGTTGAGCTCGACCGAAATGATTTCGAACGATGAGAAAATCACTCCAACGACACCAACCATTTCGATTAGCAAATGTTTCGTCTTGAATCATATCGATTTGCGAATCATTTCTATTCATTAATGTTAAATCGATTTGCCAGAGACGAGTATTTCGATTGGTAATCGGTTTGATTTCTCCGATTCGAAAGATCGGCTGAATTGTCACGAGAATATCTTCATCGATTTGATTGCAAGTTAAATCTCGAATATTCGCATATGGTATCGATGAATCGATTGTAATAACAAAGAGAACACCGTAGAGATTCGTTTGAACCGTTGATTGACACGCAAAATTCAATGAAACTTGTCGAACTTTACTCGCTAGTAGAAAATTATTAAATGCAACATGTTGATTTTGTCGAGTTTGAAATTGTTCGAAATCTGTTTGAGATAAACCTTGACCTCGATAGACAATCAATGGGCCATTAGTATTTGTTCGAATATGATTTTGTGTTAAATAGAGTTGAGTTATTTGCTGATGAAGATCACGAATAAAGAAGCTCATTTTCATCAGTGTTTCGATATCGATCGAATGCAGAGCATGATTAAGTAGTGAGAAGAAAAATGACGATGATGTGTACCACCAAATTGGTCCATCATCATGATATTCACGTTCGAATTTATCGAGATTTCGTTCTTCGAGTAGATTACCACTGATTAATTTTCGATAGAAACCAGTAAATTCTTTGATATCCATTGATTTCAATGGTAGTTTCGTTAGGATTTCTTTGAGAATAAAAATTTCTAAAAATTTTTCATCGAATTGTTTCTCGTTGAAATTAATAAAACTCATTGAAAGCATATTTTGATCACATCGATGAGCAGCTTGTTTAAGTGCATCGCAAAGAACAGACACATCCATAAAAATACCTTTGATTTTCGGCCATCGATGTATCCACATATCATGTTCCAATTTATCTTCACTAATTAAATAAATCGAATAGATTTGTTCGAAATCATGAACATTCGATGTAACTATATGACTTAACATTCCTGAAATAATCAGAAAGATTTTTTCATCGTCAATTGTTTTAATGAATTCAACGCATTGATTGAGTTCAGTAAATGTATGTACACTGTTAATAATATGTCGTAAGAGAGTCACAGTATCTCGATAATTATGCGTATGATGATCATTTGAATTGACATCTAACCAAACCAATAGATAATTTTGAATCATACGAGTTTTGATTTGATTTATCGATCGAATTGTTCCAATAGTTGGAATCAATGATGAACAAATCGATGCAATAGCATTGCCAGTTTTCGTTGGAATATAATTGTTCTTATCTTTCGAACTACGACGGATCAGATTAAGCTTTCGTTTTAACCTATCCATGTTTGTAATTTATCGAGCGTGAAAGCAAAATACCTGTTATTTTATTTATCCTAGTCACGCTTGATTGAATTTTGATAAAAGAAAAAACAAAATCAATGTGACTTGATTTCAAACGGTAGTTTTATTGTTTGTCTAAGACAGAACATATCTTTATTCTCGGTTGACACGCGCACACTTTCAAATGCATTCTTAGTAAACTTCTAGTTTTTGTTGTTCTTGTAAATAAAACGTATGAAAAATGATAACAAACAAACAAAAAAAGAAAACCATGTGTTCTATTATTTTTTATTTTGTTGTCTTTGTTTGACGGCCCAATTATGTAAACGAGCCATGTTAACTTCAGTTGTAGTGATTTGATCTCTGTAAAAATTAAAAAGTAAAACTTGAGCTCAATGAAAGTCTCTTTTTCTACCGTAAGAAGTCTAAATCTTCATCGACTTTTTGAAGTGTTGTTTGTGCTGTCTTTTGATTTCCACGAAGTAATTCTTCAGCTTCATCTAGCGTGTATTCTAACATGACATTTGCACCTAACCATAAGCAAACCTAAAAACGAGCAAAAACAAATTGATCAATCGAAATTCAGTCGTTCGAACTTTATCCGTTGGCGGAATCGTTGCTTTGCCGTAAAGATTATGCGCCAATAAAAAGTTCGTGTCCATATTCGAATCTTTTTCCTTGTATTTTCGAAGTTGTTCGATCATGTCTAAACATGTTTGAATGTCCGGTAATTTGCCTCGTAAACGTTTCTTCTTTTGTAGTAAATTCATTTCCATAAAACGATATTTGCTATTCAAATCATCTAATCTAAAACATTCTCGAGAAATGCAACAGATGATAATTCGTCTTGTTTTCGATTGAATTTACCGTCGAATAACCGTATCGGCCGAATCATTCTCCGGTTGTTGCATAAAACTATCGACATCTTCGACGAAGACAGCTTTGGGAATACCTAAATGTTCGGAATCACCTGAGCTTGTTAATGAAGCCATCTAGAAAAAGAAAGCAAACGTTGCGAGAATTCTATTGCACGAGGACACAGTTTCTGGTTAAAAAAGGAAAAAAAAAGAAAATTTTACAAAAAAAAAATGAATAGCAATGATTTGTTCATAGACGTGGTTGTCTGAATCTAAAAATAAAACGAAATTATGGATTAAGTATGACGAATATCGAGCGGAGAGATTACCGGATGATGATTCGTGCGCGAAGAAATAGTCGAATAAGAGCAAAGACGAAGAATGGCCAGAGCATGATGAAGGCGATGGCTCGACGACGAAGACCAGATAATGGTAGCCAACGTGTCAATGACTAAAGAATATCAGATTGTTTGGTTGATTGGTTGGTTTTTGAACTTACCGTGGTTGATGGAGAACAGTGTAAATGTCTGGATACTTCTCTCTGAGAAAGGCAAAGACAAAAAAATGTTTAGATTTTTGAAAAAATTAGGAGATTCACTTGTTGAAGAAAATGTGTAGATGTTTCCAATCGATTGAGTCGTTCCAAGATATTATTTACATCACGTTGTAATTTCGTAAGAGCTGTTAGAATGGCACGTTGAGTTTCTTTATTAAAATTATTATTATTATTTGGATGTCGATTGTGTCCGTTATTTCCCGAGTGCATTGATGAGAACGAATGTCGAGGATTATCTGAAGGTGAACGACGACGATATGAAGAATGTGTCGATGAACCATGACGATGCTGATGATGATCTAGATGAAAGAAAAAAAAACAAGATTCTAAAAAGTTTCTTTTTAATTGTTCTGATCTACTGGTAGGATGAATTGGTTCAATGGTTCCATCTTGGCCACCGTAGACATGTGGAATGTTGGAAGTTGATGCTGGTTGCGTGTTATTGGACTCGATTTCTTCGCTGGGAGGAAATCGAGCTGCCGGATCTTCGTAATACTCATCGACATCTGAATAGAAAATCGAAATCAACGAAAATTTTGTCGAGATTTGCCTACCAGAGGAGGATATTGTTGATGACGAAGTCGATGATGAAGATGATGATGGTACAGGACCATTTGATGATGAAAGTAGATTGTGAGTTGGACCATTTGTTTGAACAGTTGAATGTTCGTAATGATCATCTAGAAATTAAGCCAAAAAAAAAACAGGTTAAAATTTGAATAATGTTTTTGAATAAACAAACCTCCACCGGTTCCATTGACGAGAAAATCGTTACTATTGGTTTTCTTTCGATGAGAATGAATATTTTTGATTGATGCACTTTGTTCGTTTGGTTGATCATCAACAAATTCATAGAAAGGTCCAATCAATTGTGTAAATCTCAGCACTTCATTTGTTTGCGGCATTGTTTCAAGAATCTAAATTCTTCATTAACTAAATCTCAACTCCTTATCCATTCCTACTGTTCGAATCTCATCAATATAAGCAACCATCGCCGCTTGTTTACTCATTGCTCGACACTTATCCCATGCATCCCTAAATCCCAAATTCATTCTTCATAAAAAAAGAAATTTCTATTTTCGAAAAATACCATTTCGCTCGATTGACATAATTGAAAATCGAAGGCCGTGGCTCGTTACACGGCCCAACTGTTGCTTGTTTGTAAAGTCCATAGAAGGTCAATTTCAATTCATTCGACGGTTGAAAAGTTCCTACGACAATAAAAAAAACAAAAGAATTATTTAAGAATTTGATTTCTCTCGATGATTCACCATCATTCGGCAATCGTTGAATGGCTTTGACAGCCGCTTGAAATTTGTCTTCCAAACTAGCCGAATTCGACATTTGATTATCTTAAATCACTTGGTTTCTAGGTAAACATGTGTGCGTGTGTATGTATTTGTTTTTTCTAATTGACAGAAATCTTTCTCGAATGAGAAATGTGTTTTTAAGACAAAAATGACATCTATCCGATGTATGCATATACATGTTTCTTTTTTTCTTCTTCTTCTATCGGAGGTTTCGAATGAATAATGGCTGCGTACTTTCTCCTCTTTGATCGATCGATCGATTGATGTGAAAGTTGATTTCAATTGAATAGGAATTATGTCGATTATTGTTATCGATGGTCTCGATCATCGAACGACCGGTGATATAGTTAAAAATTATTGTCAAAAATTCGGGCATGTTCTTAATTGTTACATGAAATCGAGTCAATGTTTCGTTACATTTGCTGAACGCGAACATGCCGAAGAATTTCTTCGTTCGTCACCTCATCGAATCGATTCCAATGGTCTAGTTTCAGCTAATTGGAAAGCCAATCTATCATCAGAAAAACGACCACTTAAAAGTCAAACAACTGAACAACATTGCCGTCTGACGGTACGCGGTCTCGCCGAACAATTAGAAGAGAAAAATCTCATTCGATATTTCTCACGTTTCGGACATATTCGTATGTGTGTTTCGAGTCCCAATCAAGGTCTAGCAACGATTACTTTCGATGATCGAATTGGTTATGCACGTGCATTAAATGAATCGAAACATTTTCTCAATGGTCGGTCGCTAACCGTCGAACAGTACGATCCTGAATCGAGCAAACGAATCAAAACTGCAAATCTAAATTCTTCAGCTCATGAGCAGCGTTTACAAATTCAATACGAACAATGTTTACAAACGCATGAATACGAAAAACAACAGTGGAATGAATATCTCATTCGACAGCAAACTCAATTTCAACAACAATTAGCACAATATCAACAATTATTACAGCAGAGTTTGAATGAAATTCTTCTCAAAGACAAACAAATCGAACAATTGAAACAAGAAAATAAAGATATCGAGTACAAAACAAGAGTTTCTTTTTTTTTCTAAACTTTGATTTTGCATTTTAAGTGATCTTCTTCGGCAAAGTGTTCATGATAACGAACAGCAACAGATTCAAATACGAAAACGTGAAGATGTACATAGTCAAACGAAACTCAAATACGAAGAACTTTATAAATCCTATATGAAACTAAAAGATAATTGGTAAAAACAAATAATAACTTCGATAAATTATTTTTTATTTGACAATATTTTCAGTTCAATTTCAACTGATAAAGAACCGAATTTTCTTTTCAATAAACCGAAATCTACAATTGAAAATGTGAAAAAAAAGTAACACAACTTTATTTTATTTTATTTTGCATTTTCATTTTTTGTTTTATTTTTCCATTTAGATTATAAATTTCAGTGCTTTGTCTTTCATTTTCATTTTTTGTCTGTGTACATAAAAAGTAACAACATCTCTTTTTTGCTATTTTGTGTTTCAGATGTCATCTATTAAATGTCAATTAATTATTCGTAATCTAACGAAACGTACGACTAGCAAGCAATTAGAACAATATGCGTCTCGATATGGTTCGATTGCTGATTGTTATTTGACCGATAATTCTCATGAAGGTTTTCTTGAATTTACCGATCGAACGAGTGTCGATATTTTCATGGACAAACGTCCGCATACAATCGATGGTAATGAACTTCTGTGTCAACGTTGTCTACCATCCTATGAACTGCAAAAGCCTGTCAAACGAATATTTCTTCGCGGCACTGTTCAACAACTAACTGACGAACGTTTAGAAAATTATTTTAATAAATATGGCAAAGTTTTATCTTGTACGATTCCTAAAGGCAAACGTAATAATACATTTACACATTTTGGTTACGCATTCGTGGCATTCGATGATGAGGATACGGTCGATCGAATCATTCAAGATAAACCACATTTTATTGATAATATGGAAATTGAAGTACAAAAAGCCGAAGATTTAACTCGAGATAATACAAATAGCAGCAGTAGTCGTCGATCAATGTCGCCGATGAATAGTATGAAACGTTCGAGACGAGATAGTTTTTCACCACCGGGAACAGTCAAACGTATGACACGTCCGTTCGATGATTTTCCTATTCGACAATTAGAAGAAGAAAATCGTCGTCTACGTGAACATGCGATTATGAGTAAACATCATTTTGATGAGACTATTTGGAAATTACGACGAGAATTAGATGAAGAACGTCGACGTTATGATCAATTAAAAGTTGAATATGATTTTGCACGTCGTGATTTAGCACGCTTAACAAATGACTTAGATCAGAGACCATCGAATCGATTTTTTAACTCCAACAATAGTAAATCATCAAGATACTAGTAAGTTCATTTTCTCTCTTTCTCTTTCGCTTTCTATTTACAAACTTTTATTGATTTTTAGACCTCCAAGATCAACATCTATTTTCAAACGATCAGATTCTTTGTTGTTGTTGTTTTTTTTTCTTCTTTGTATTATAAATATATAAATAAATATACGTATTAAAAAACATAAAACGAATGCATACGTATTTGAAATAAATTTTTTCAAGGTAAGCAAAATAGCCTTCATGCTTATCGAATGTGACTTGTTGCATATCGTCAGTCACAGATGAATGCGTTTTTTTAATTTTGTCATGTACACGTATGAAATAACGAAGAGTATCTTTCGGCTTTTTTTTCTCTCTCCTTCATTGACATTGAATAGTTTCCTTTGATCAATGACTTTATTTCGGATAAACAAGAAACATGAATATGCACGCACAAGAAATTTGTTTTATTTTAAAAAAAAATTGAAAATATAGTAGTGTTTGAAAAAAAAGAGAAAAAATTATAATAAATAGTGTTTTGTGTTATCGTCGTCAATCGTCATCGTCGTCGTCGTCGTCATTGTTATTGTTGTGACATGCAAAAAAAGGCTTAAGTTTTCATTTTTTTTTGTGAACAGATACATGTGTTTCAAATCGGTGAAAATGAATGAATGAATGAAGAAAAAGTTTCGAAGAAGCAAAAAAAGCAGAAAAGAGAACGATTTTTAAGCAAAAATGAATAATTGTTCGTTTATTCCAATCTAACTTCGTTGCATACGGCAAACGAAAGTATAGAATAATGATGCGAATAAAACAAGAAGACCGATTTGAGCTTGTTGAGTTCCGAAATTGATATTATTTTGTGTTTTAAAAGCATCAAGAAATTGTTCTAAAGAAATAACGAAAAAGCAGAAATTTCTCTTTTTTTTCCAAATCAGAAATTCGAATTGTTGTTCGTACTTGTGTAAGCTGTAATGGCGACAACACATGAGAATAGGCCCAAAGCGCCAATGGCTGACAAACAGAGAAGACAGCCGAGTGTGCCACCAAGAGCTCCGAGAGCGCCACCAAGTGCGCCAGCTCCAGGTCCAGCTGAAACAGCACCAGCAGGCACTGGCGTTACACCATATGGACGAACTCCGACCGGTCTAGAAAAACGACATGAAATCGTCGATCGTCTATCGAATATCGATATTTACCTTGTACCATATGGTCGTGGTGGTGGAAGTGGACGAGATCCCGGAACAGCGTACGACATATTAGCCTATGAAGATCTAAAATAGGGCGACGAAGACGATGAGAAAGATGTATTGCAAGGTTATCTGGTCAAAAAAAGACTGCCCACACGTGTTCAACCATGACTCGTTTTCATCAGCATCTTTTTCTCTCTTGTTCTCTCTCTTATTTTTTTCTTCTTTTTTCCAGTTACCTGCGCGTTGCTCTTCTCTCGGCAGAAACGATGACGGCTTGCTTGTAGTACGCGAAAAAGTGAGCTACCACAATACAGCAAGCTATTGATTTTTTTTCTTGGCCCTGTCTCTCTCTCTCTCTCGCTTTCCCTCTTTTTTTCCTGATCAATCACCCCCTTCTTTCAACTCAATATTTCGTATATCGTCATTACATTGTCTTATTAGCCAAAACTAGTTTTTTGTTTTTTTTTGCTCCCTCTTTTTTTTCGCTCTCTCTATCTCTCTCACTTTCTCTCTATTTAAAAAGCGACGAAAAAAAGATAATGTATCTTCCTTTACTATTGATGATATATGTACGACTTTCTCGACGGCATGATCACACTACCCACCTTTTTCTTTTGCTATACGTATATTCTATTGCATCGTCACTTCTCTCTTCCTATCTGCCTGTGCTACGCATGATTTCACAATTATCATCGTTGATTTGCACCTGAACCGTGTACATAAATCATCAGCAGAGAAAAAAAAGCCTGTTCGTCCTCCACATAGATATCTATTTTTTTTTCTTAACTATGAATACAAGAGAAAAAAAACCGACTTATTCCCTGAGAACGTCCGATGTGTATCGACAAGTAGTTTAATTTGTTAATTAGTAATGAGTTATGAATCGTATCTAATATGAGAAAAAGAGAAAAAAAACGTCGAAACTAAACGAGTTTAATCAACGACAACATATTTTCGTCTAATCACACGTAGGCATCGATTGGCAATTGCGAAAAAAATTACCATCATAAGTGTGTACAGACACTCAAGAGTGTTTCGGTTGATTGATCACCTGCCGCTTTTTTTTCTCTCATTTTCTTACGCAGTTTTTTTTCTCGTAACCACGAATAATACTCGTCCATAGGCAGGTATGACAAAATACTGCTGTAAAAAGAGAAGAAACGATTTCTTCCCCCCCCCCTCTCTCTCTCTTCTCTATCTATCTATAACCTTCAAATGCATATCTCATCGTTTTTTCTCTTAATTAGACTAAGAATGTTGTGATTTTTTTTGCTTGCGTATTTTTTTTTGTACAGTTAACCCTTCGTTTTCTCTCTCTCTCTTGTTGTCGCGATCATCATCCCGTATAGTTGTTTATGTTAGTCAGGAAAATCGCCTACTGAATTGCTTTTTTTCTCTCCGATTGAGTAAGAGAGCTCTTGTGTTTCGTCAGGCACGCAGTGATAGTCGAAAAGACAACAACAAACAGCCCTCTGTTTCGATTAGGTAGGCAAAAAAGTATTCTCGAATGTCCTTGAGTGGAGAGATTCAGCTTTTTTTTCTGTGTTTCAAATTATACGAAGCTATTTGGTATATTCAATCGAATCTTTTTCCTTTCTAGAGAACTCTTAATATGCCTCGAGTTCGAGTACCAGTCCGACGTTCAGGAGTTCGTTATACAACCCGACCTGGTCGACGATATCCAGTTCGGTAAGATATTTTCTCTTCATTCTAAGCAAACAAACAACTAATACCTGAATGTCTTTACAGACCAGTCGCTCCACCGCCACGTCGTGGTGGTCTCCTTGGTCTTTTAGGTGGCCTAGGTGGATTACTCTTATGTCTATTCTGCTTAGCCACACTCGGCTTACTCGGCTTATTTGCCACATTCATTGCCGTAACAGCCTATCTCGGTAATTGACTTTGCATTGGTATTTTCTTGAATTGTTCTGTGTCGTTTTTCAGGAGATATCTACCGAGCACTTAAAGACGCTAACGGTGCTGCTACGGCATACATGAATATGTTTATCTTACTAGCAGCTTTATGCATCGCTGGGTATCACAAAATCTGTCGATCATCATAAACACTATTATTTAAAAAAATGTTTTATTTTCAATCATCAAAGTATCGTCACTGTTAATCGTTTTCTTCTTTTTTTACTATACACAATCGAACTTTGAATTTGCATACATTCTCGATGCATTTTCCAAACACCAAGATTTCATTTTTTTTCTTTTTTCGCCGATTTTCTTTTTGCTTTTTTTGCTTATTTAAACACACATCTATTTTTTTTCTCTAATGAACAAGTGCCGATTGAAAAAATATATTCGTCAATTATATGAAATAATCATATTCCATTCAAGCCATCATCATCATCATCACCACCATCATCAGACACTATTCGTTTTTTTTAAATATCACTATGTATTCGCACAACTTAATAACAACAACAACATTTTTAATGGCCAATGGGCAATTTTTTTTTCTTGTAATACGAATGTGTTTTGTTTCAGTTTATCGAGCACTGTATTCGCCTTTTTTTCTTTTCTTCGTCTTCTTCTTCATGTATGACAAAATAAAAATAATAAGATACAACGATTGTCGTCTGAAAATTCATAATCCATCGAATCTTTTTACTGTTCTCAAATCGAGATATGATCATGTTCGCATATTCTTTTACTACAATCTGATATCAATAATAAATCAAATTTATTACAATGTAATTCATTCTTTGGGCAAATTAGTGTGTTGATCGGATCAGAAAGTACGATCGTTAGATGCCGCTGATTAATGAAACAAAATTAATTGTGTATTTACTAATATTCACCGTCTATAATTCAGATAAATACAACAACAAGCTGATATTGTTTACCAAGATCTTACGAGCATGGTTAGATATTGTATTGTCTGAATTCGAAGAGGTTTGAAGTCGGAATTTTATTGGTTTGCAAACATCTGTTCGAAATAATCGGATCTTCGTTTTCTCTTCATTATTTGTGCATGTATATATGTCTCGTTCGATATGATCTACTACTCTGTACTTCTCTTGTCTTTCATTTGTATTTTTTCATCGATCAACAGTGATGAAATTCGCTATCCGGCTATATTCGTTCCGGGCAATGGTGGTTCACAGATCTGGGCACGATTAAATCGTACATCTCCACCACCGCATTTCTTTTGTGCTCGTCGTTCAAATTGGTTTGAATTATGGCTTGATGTTCGACTTTTACTGCCTGAAGTTATCGATTGTTTCGTCGATAATATGCGTTTAACGTACAATTCAACAACGAAACAAACATCGAATCTTGAGGGTGTTGATGTTGTCATTCCAGGATTTGGAATGACGTCGACAATTGAATTTTTTGATTCATCACGATTTTCTTATGCGTCTTATTTTGCACCGATTGTTAAAAGCTTAGTTACAATGAATTATACACGAGGTTTTGATCTTCGAGGAGCACCGTAAGAGAGAATTGTTTTGTCAAACAGTTGAAAAAAAAGCAATGATTTATTTAGATATGACTTTCGACGAGGTCTTGATGAACAAGAGGAATATTTTAAGAATTTCACTGAACTTGTTACTGAAACTTACGAACAAAATAATCAGACTAAAGTCGTTCTTATTACTCATAGCATGGGAGGTGAGTGTCAATTTTTAGTCAGGATTCATATTTATCATAGTTTTTTCTTTCTAGGACCATTTTCTTTGTATTGGCTTCATCGACAAACAAAGGCTTTTAAAGAAAAATACATTCGTTCCATGGTGAATATCGCTGCACCATGGGGTGGAGCAATCAAAGCTCTTCGTTTAATGGCTAGTGGTGATAACATCGATGTAAAAATCTTTCTTCGATTGTCTTTTTTGTTTGATTTGTTAAACCAAAATTTAGGTCTATGTTGTCTCACCAATTCGTGTTCGTCCTTACCAACGTTCAGCTCCATCAACAGCATTTGTCATGCCAAGTCTCAATTTCTGGGATAAAGATGAAGTCGTTATTGTTGGTCCAACTCGTAATTATACAGTTCATCAATACAAAGAATTCTTCGATGATATTAACTATCCGACTGGTTACGAATATTGGCTTAATAATAAAGATTTACTCAATGAATTAGAACCACCTGAAATCGAAATACATCAAATCTATGGTTCACAAATGCCAACACCTGGCGTGTTGCTTTACAATAATCGAACATTTCCTGATTTACAGCCGACTGTTTTGCCTGATAATGGCGATGGTACAGTGAATATTCGAAGTCTACTTGGATTTAAAAACTGGGAAACGAAACAAAAGCAGGATATTCATGCATTGGAACTACCCGGTGTCGAACATTTAGCAGTTCTCAAACATCCAATGACAATTAACTATGTCAAACAAGTGTTAACTGGTCAATTCGACAAGAAAAATTAGACATATCAATAACTCATGTACATAGAAAAAGTCCGATCGTGTTAATCTACTGAGAGATCTTGTTATTATCATTATTTTTTCTATAAAAAAAAAGACAAATAGTTGATCAAATAAAAAGAATGGAAGTATTCCTGATTTCAGATGTTTATTCATGATACGCCAGCTGCGTTTTATGGCCGAGGAATAAAACTAACAGTCGATATTCTTGAAGTTCGTTCTTCGAGTGCTTGATAATATCTTTTTCATTTGAATGAAATCTTATTCGAATAGAAATGGTATTCGAATTTTCCAGGCAAGTTCGATGATTTTCAAACGTATCTGTTGAATGAAACATTTGATAATTCATTGTTTGCTTCTTGGTCACTTCGTATTAAATATCGACAGACATTTCTCAAAACTGTTCTCGCTTGGTTAGAAAGTCATGATTCCAATCAAATTGATAGTCGATGGTATGACCTCATGATTGAATATATAAATCGAAATTCGAATGAACAAGATTGGTGTCATACTGTTTATCTTCTCGTCAGTTGAGTCTTTTTTTTTCTTCTCTAAATGGTCGATCGTTTCTCTTCAATTAGGATAATAATCAAACAGTTATTCATCGACAAACTACAGCAATGCTAAGTCAAGGCCTAACCGGTTTATCGAGTTGGCCAGCAGCGATTTGTCTTGGTGATTATCTCATGCAACGAATAGATCTCGTTGAAAACAAGTAAAAACGAAACAAAATCTTGTTTTGTACATTTTGTTTTCAAGGAAAATTATTGAACTTGGTGCTGGTTCGGGTCTATTAGGTTTAGCTTTGTTAAAATCTTCGGAGAGAATCGAATCGTATACATTTACCGATTATTCACCGATGATTTTGAATTTATTAAGACAAAATGCATCATTGAATTTCTCCGACGAACAACTTGAAACACGAGTAAAAATCGAAGAATTAGATTGGAATCAATTTTCTGTCAATGAAACTCCTTATGATCTAATTCTTGCTGCAGGTTTGCAATGTGTTTTTCTTTCCTTTTCTTTGAATGCATATTTTCTTATTCTTAGATGTTGTCTACGATCCATCTGTCATCGAAAGTCTCGTAAAAACAATTTCTATTCTTATTGAAAGCAACAAATCATGTGTAGCTTATATTGCCAATGCAATTCGTAATCCATTGACCTACGAACAATTTCAGCAATGTTTGAAAAACAAATGTGATTTATTAAATATCGATTCGATAGACAAAGATCTTTCACAAGCAATAGAAATTGTTCGCATATCGTGTCATTCATGATTTACAAAGTTTTCATGAAATTCGAATAATGTTTCGTTGATGTTTTCGTAACATGTTGACAAAAAAGTTCGTTGGTTTTCAAGCATAAATCTTTCAATGAAATAAAATTCGGTTTCGTTGGATCGAATTGTTGTCGTTGAAGATATTTCAAATATAAGCAACGTGTTCGTAATTGTTGAAAACTTTGTTTGAGTATCGGAGGATAATCAAGTAAACGTTCCCGTGAAAGATTCATTTCATTGA
>ERZ778026.153-NODE-153-length-112617-cov-12.740268_pt1 | contig 112617 bp, 103 predicted proteins | sample MGYA00375756_ERZ778026 | MGnify/ENA primary metagenome ERZ778026 (study PRJEB29350, sample SAMN05389820) | bioreactor metagenome | isolation source: Ammonium sulfate bioreactor | place: South Africa: University of Cape Town | collected 2014-02-18 ... | reverse complement strand
CTGATCCCGCAGGAGTACGGCGGCTCGGGCCTGGGCCTGACCGAGGCCAGCGTGATCATGGAAGAGATCAACCGCTGCGGCGGCAACTCCGGCGCCTGCCATGGCCAGATGTACAACATGGGCACGCTGCTGCGCCACGGCTCGCAGGCGCAAAAGGAGAAATACCTGCCGCGCATCGCCTCGGGCGAATGGCGCCTGCAGTCCATGGGCGTGACCGAGCCCACCACGGGCACGGACACCACCAAGATCAAGACCAGCGCCGTCAAGAAGGATGGCCGCTACGTGGTCAACGGCCAGAAGGTCTGGATCAGCCGCGTGCAGCACAGCGACTGGATGATCCTGCTGGCGCGCACCACGCCGCTGGCCGAGGTGAAGAAAAAGAGCGAGGGCATGTCCATCTTCATGGTGGACCTGGCCGAGGCGCAAAAGAGCGGCCTGACCGTGCGCCCCATCCCCAACATGGTCAACCACGAGACCAACGAGCTGTTCTTCGAGAACCTGGAAATCCCCGAGGAGAACCTGATCGGCGAGGAAGGCAAGGGCTTCAAGTACATCCTGGACGGCCTCAACGCCGAGCGCACGCTGATTGCGGCCGAATGCATTGGCGACGGCTACTGGTTCCTGGACCGCGTGACCAACTACGTGCGCGACCGCAACGTGTTCGGCCGCCCCATCGGCCAGAACCAGGGCGTGCAGTTCCCCATTGCCGATGCCTTCATCGAGGTCGAGGCCGCCAACCTCATGCGCTGGAAGGCCTGCGAGATGTTCGACGCCAACCAGGCCATGGGCGCCCAGGCCAACATGGCCAAGTACCTGGCGGCCAAGGCCAGCTGGGAGGCGGCCAATGCCTGCATCCAGTTCCACGGCGGCTTCGGCTTTGCCTGCGAATACGACGTGGAGCGCAAGTTCCGCGAGACGCGCCTGTACCAGGTGGCGCCGATCTCCACGAACCTGATCTATTCCTACGTGGCCGAGCACATCCTCGGTCTCCCGCGTTCTTTCTGAAGGCACTGCGCATGACACAGCAACGCCTGAGGCCCCTGGACGGCACCACCGTCGTCTCGCTGGAACATGCGGTGGCCGCACCGTTTTGCACGCGCCAGCTGGCCGACCTGGGCGCGCGCGTGATCAAGGTCGAGCGGCCCGGCAGCGGCGACTTTGCGCGCGGCTATGACCAGCGCGTGCAGGGCCAGTCCTCGCACTTCACCTGGATCAACCGCAGCAAGCAGAGCCTGGCGCTGGATCTCAAGCAGGACGAGGCCATGCAGGCGCTGTTGCAGCTGCTGGAGGGTGCCGACGTGCTGGTGCAGAACCTGGCGCCCGGCGCGGCCGCGCGCATGGGCCTGTCCTATGCGGCGCTGCGAGAGCGCTTTCCGCGCCTCATCGTCTGCGACATCAGCGGCTACGGCGCAGACGGCCCCTACCGCGACAAGAAGGCCTACGACCTGCTGATCCAGAGCGAGGCGGGCTTTCTCTCGGTCACGGGCACGCCCGAGGTGCCGTCCAAGGCCGGCATCTCGGTGGCCGACATCGCGGCCGGCATGTATGCGTACACCAACATCCTGTCGGCCCTGCTGCTGCGCGGGCGCACGGGCGAGGGCAGCCACATCGACGTGTCCATGCTGGAGGCGCTGGGCGAGTGGATGGGTTACCCCATGTACTACGCCTTCGACGGCGCGCCGCCGCCGCCACGCACCGGCGCCTCGCACGCCAGCATCTATCCCTACGGGCCGTTCGAGGCCGGTGACGGCGGGACGGTGATGCTGGGCCTGCAAAACGAACGCGAGTGGAAGCTCTTTTGCGAACAGGTGCTGCTGCAGCCCGCGCTGGCCACGGATGCGCGCTTCGACAGCAATGCGCGCCGCAACGCCAACCGCGAGGAGCTGCGCGCGCTGATCCTGGGCGTGTTCAACGCGCTCGATGCCGCACAGGTGGTGCAGCGGCTGGATGCGGCCGGCATTGCCAACGCGCGCGTCAACGACATGGCCGGCCTGTGGGCCCATCCCCAACTGGCCGCGCGCCAGCGCTGGTGCAGCGTGGACACGCCGGCCGGTCCGGTGCAGGCGCTGCTGCCGCCCGGCGCCAACAGCGCCTTCGACTACCGCATGGAGGCCGTGCCCGCCGTGGGCGAGCACAGCGCCGCCATCCTGGCCGAGCTGGGCTGGAGCGCAGAGCGCATCCAGGCTTTGTGCCCGCAGTCTGGAAAACCCACTCCCTGAAACCTGGGCGCATGCGCAGAATGCGCCGGAGACCCCCTCATGAAACATGATCCGCAAGTGAGCATCCATCCGCTGGCCCAGTTCGCTGCCTCGCTGCGCTGGGACGACGTTCCCGCCGCCGTTCAGCAGCGCGCCGAAGACCTCTGGGTGGACTGGTTCGGCTCCGTGCTCGCAGGCCAGGGCGCGCGCCCCGTGCAGAGCATCACGCGCTTTGCGCTGTCCCAGGGACCGGCGCAGGGACCTAGCGAGATCCTGGGCAGTGCCGACACCACCTCGCCCATGATGGCGGCCCTGGCCAATGCCGCGGCCTCGCATGTGGCCGAGCAGGACGATGTGCACAACGGCTCGGTCTTCCACCCCGCGGCCGTGGTCTTCCCGCCCGCGCTGGCGGTGGCGCAGAGCATCGGCGCCAGCGGCGCCGAACTCATGGCCGCCTGCGTGGCCGGCTATGAGGTCGGCATCCGCGTGGGCGAGTTCCTGGGCCGCAGCCACTACCGCATCTTCCACACCACGGCCACGGCCGGCACCCTGGCTGCCGCGGCCGCAGTGGGCCGGCTGCTGGACCTCACGCCTGCGCAGATGCAGCATGCCTTCGGCTCGGCCGGCACGCAGTCGGCAGGGCTGTGGGAGTTCCTGCGCACGGGCGCCGACAGCAAGCAGCTGCACACGGCGCATGCGGCCGCTGCGGGCCTGATGTCGGCCTACCTGGCCCGGGACGGATTCACCGGTGCGCAGGACATCTTCACCGGGCCGCAGGGCCTGGCGGCAGGCATGTCCACGGACGCCGATCCCACGCGCCTCACGGACGGCATCGGCACGCGCTGGGCCACGGCCGAGACCTCGTTCAAATGGCATGCCTCCTGCCGCCACACGCACCCGGCCGCCGACGCGCTGCTGCAGGTCATGCAGGACCACGGCCTGGCCCCCGCCGACCTGGCGCAGGTTACCTGCCACGTGCACCAGGGCGCCATCGACGTTCTGGGCCCCGTGGTCGATCCCGGCACGGTGCACCAGAGCAAGTTCTCCATGGGCACGGTGCTGGCGCTGGCCGCGCGCCACGGCCATGCGGGCCTGGACGAGTTCGACAACGAATACCTGGCCGCCACCACGGTGGCCCTGCGCGAGAAGGTGGGCATGGTGCTGGACCCTGAGGTCGATGCCGCCTACCCGCAGCGCTGGATCGGCAAGGTCACCGTGCTCACCACCGATGGCCGCACGCTGCACGGCCGCGTGGAAGAGCCCAAGGGCGATCCGGGCAACACGCTGTCGCGCGAGGAGATCACGGCCAAGGCGCTGCGACTGATCGCCTATGGCGGTGCCCTGCAGGACGACCCCGCCCAGGCCGCCGTAGCGCGGCTGTGGCAGATCGCGCACTGGCCGCGCGTGCAGCGCCTGCTTGACTGAGTTCTTGACTGAGTTTTCGCGCCGGCCCCGGCCGGCGAATCCATGGGAAAGGCGCCACCACAGAGCGCCTCCCGCTTCCACCCAAGTGCACAGGAGACAAACCATGCAACGCACCACTTCTTTCCGCCGCCGCCTCGTTTACGCAGCGGCCGCCGCCTGCGCCCTTGCCGCCGGCGGGACGACCACCGGCGCCCTGGCCGCGGCCTGGCCCGACAAGCCCGTCGTCCTCGTCGTGCCCTACAGCGCTGGCGGCCCCACCGATGTGGTGGCGCGCCTGCTGGCCGTGCCCATGGGCCAGGTGCTGGGCCAGAGCGTGCTGGTCGAGAACACCGTGGGAGCGGGCGGCACCATTGCGCCCAACCGCGTGGCCAAGGCCAAGGCAGACGGCTACACCATCCTCATCCACCACATGGGCATGGCCACGGCGCCTGCGCTGTACAAGAAGCTGCCCTATGACCCGCTCAAGGACTTCGAGTACATCGGCCAGGTGCTGGACGTGCCCATGACCCTGCTGTCGCGCAAGGACTTCCCGGCCAACAACTTCGCCGAGCTGCTGGACTACGTGAAGAAGAACCAGGACAAGGTCTCGCTGGCCAATGCCGGCATCGGCGCCGTCTCCCAGCTGTGCGGCATGCTGTTCATGCACCAGGCGGGCGTCAAGCTCACCACCGTGCCCTACAAGGGCGCAGGCCCGGCCATGAACGACCTCATGGGCGGCCAGGTGGACCTGCTGTGCGACCAGACCACGCAGACCGTGCCCGTGATCAAGGACGGCCAGCGCGCCAAGGTCTTCGGCGTGACCACGCCCAAGCGCCTGTCCTCGCTGCCCGACATCCCCACGCTGGACGAGCAGGGCCTCAAGGGCTTCGACGTCAAGGTCTGGCACGGCATGTACGCGCCCAAGGGCACGCCCAAGGAGGTGGTCATGGCCATCAACAAGGCGCTGAACGTGGCCATCAAGGACGAGAACGTCAAAAAGCGCATCGCCGAACTCAGCTCCGACCTGGTCACGCCCGACAAGGCCACGCCGGAAGGCCTGCGCACCCACCTGCAGGCCGAGGTGGCGCGCTGGGACAAGGTCATCAAGGCCGCAGGCGTCTCGGCCGAATAAACCGCTCTCCCAAGGACATCCGCATGCACGATCTGGCGCGACAGGCCACTTCCTTTCTCTTCGTCCCCGCCACGCGGCCCGAGCGCCTGGGCAAGGCCCTGGACAGCGGCGCCGACATGGTCATCGCCGACTGGGAGGACGCCGTGGCCCCGGCCGACAAGGACGGCGCCCGCCAGGCGCTGGCCCAGGCCGTGGGTGCGCTGGAAGGCCCGGCCCGTGCCCGCCTGCTGGTGCGCATCAACGCCGAAGGCACGCCCTGGCATGCGGATGACCTGCGCGCGCTGGCGCAGCTGGTGGAGCAGGGCGTGGCCGGCGCCATGGTCTCCAAGGCCGAGCGCGCCCAGACCCTGCATGCGGTGGCCCAGGCTGCGGGCGCACGGGCGGCCGTGCTGCCCCTCATCGAAAGCGTGGCCGGCCTGGATGCGGCCGACGCCCTGGCTGCCGCGCCCCAGGTGGTGCGCCTGGCCTTCGGCCACCTGGACTTCCAGGTCGATGCGGGCATGGCCTGCGAGCAGGGCGAGGAAGAGCTGCTGCCCATGCGCATGGCCCTGGTCCTGGCCTCGCGCCGCGCCGGCATTGGCGCGGCCGTGGACGGCGTGACGGTGGACACGCGCAACCCCGAGCGGCTGGCCCAGGACGCGGCACGCGCGCGGCGCATGGGCTTTGGCGGCAAGCTGTGCATCCACCCGGCCCAGGTCCAGCCCCTGCACGCCGTCTTCGACCCCGATGCAGCGGCCGTGGCCCACGCGCAGCGCCTGCGTCAGGCCCTGGCCGAGGCCGGAGGCGGCGTCTGCGTGCTGGACGGCCGCATGGTCGATGCGCCCGTGCTCAAGCAGGCCGAACAGGTGCTGCTGCGCCATGCCTGGGCGCAACAGAGATCTGCAGCACGATCTTGATGAAAATGAGACTGAAAGGCCGTTTTGCACTCAGAGTTTTCTGATTCTGGTGCAGGCAGTCCAATGATTTCCCTGATGGTGAATCCATCTGCCTCGAATACGCTTGGCCAACTCGATTGATTTCGAGACGGCGGTTTCTTGATCCGGTGTCTCCACCCATGGGGGCACCCAGGCAAAGGAGCGTGTGATGGCAGTGATCTCGGGGACGGCATCGAACAGCGGATTCAACGGCCAATTGAATGATCGTCTGAATGACCGACTGAACAACCGATTGAATCGGCGCCAGGCGCTGGCCCTGGCGGCCGGCGCCGTGGCGGCGGGGCCCGCCAGCGTGCTGGCGCAGGCCGGCTTTGCCACACGGCCCGTGCGCATCGTCGTGCCCTTTGCGGCGGGCGGCGCCACCGACGTGATTGCGCGCATCCTGGGCGAGCGCATGGCCCAGCAGCTGGGCCAGACCGTGGTGGTGGACAACAAGCCCGGTGCGGCCGGACTGATCGGCGGCGAAATGGTGGTCCGCTCCGCGCCCGACGGGCTCACCCTGTTGCTGGGCACCACCTCCACCATGCTCACCAACAAATACCTCTACAAGAAGACCGCCTACGACCCGCTGACCGACCTCACGCCCCTGTCGCGCGTGTGCATGGCGCCCATCGCCCTGGTGGTCACGGCCGACGTGCCCGCCACCAACCTGCGCGAATTCATGGCCTGGGCCCAGGCCAACGCGGGCAAGCTCTCTTATGGCTCCTACGGCATAGGCTCGCACGGCCACCTGGCCTGCGCCGTGCTCAGCGACATGGCCGGTGCCGGCATGGCGCATGCGGCCTACCGGGGCGAGGCGCTGATGGTGCAGGACATGCTGGGCGGGCGCATCCCCATCGGCATGGGCAGCCTGCTCACGCTCAAGCCCCACATCGATGCAGGCAAGCTGCGCGCCCTGGCCGTCACCGGCACGCGCCGCGTGCCCCTGCTGCCCGAGGTGCCCACCTTTGCCGAGGCCGGCTACCGCCACGAGGCCATGGAACTGTCCGGCTGGCTGGCCATCGCCGGCCCCAGGGGCCTGCCGGCCGACCTCACGCGGCAATGGGGCGAGATCTCCAACCGCGCCGTGGCCAGCCGCGAAGGCACGGCCCGCATCATCGCGGCCGGTTTCGTCCCTGTCGATGACGACAGCCCTCAGCGCTTCGGCAAGGCCTGGGCGCAGGAGGCTCCGGTCTGGGGGCGGCTGCTGCAGTCGGCGGGGGTGCAACCCGGTTGATGGCGCACAGCGGCCCTGGTTGCCCAAGGCTGCACTCATGCCCTGTGCTGTAATCGCCCCTCCTCAGGCGGCCCCGGTGGTGCAATGCCATGGCGGGACAGCCCGTGGTTTCTCAAACATTCAAGAGAGGGTATTACCGTGAGTGCATTGGTCATCAAGGCCTGGAAAGCCAGCGAGCAACCCATAGACGACAAGGGCAACCACATTGCCATCACAGGCCGCGAAGGCGGCCTGGTCGCCTGGATCCTGTCCAAGGTCAACATCGATCCCACCACCACCATCCGCGTGGGCAGCGAGCGCCTGGAGTTCAGCAGCGCCTCGCTGTCGGGCACCCAGTCGCGCCTGATCCCGCTGCAGGGCATCTGCTCCACCTACTACGGCTATCACAAGCCCTGGAAGACGGCGCTGGGCATCGGTGCCCTGTCGCTGTTCATGGGCGGGTCCATGATGGCCCAGAGCTTCTTTGCAGGCCTGGTGGTCATGCTGATCGGCTGGGGCATCGCCGTCGTCATCTACTTCCTGAACCGCACCCTGACGCTGGGCTTCATCGAGAACAGCGGCGCAGTCAACGGCATCCAGTTCAAGCGCTCGGTGATCGAGAACATCGACATCACGCAGGAGCAGGCCAGGCAGGTCTGCGAACTGATGCAGAAGCTGATCGAGGCCAAGGAAAAGCGGCTCTGACCGCTTGAGTGAAAAGGAAAGCGCGGCATGCGCTTTCCTTGTGCGCGCCGCGATCTGGGGGCAAGACCCGGCGCGCGCTATTGGGCAGATGGGGAGCAGTCGGGCTCCACGTCCATGCCCAGCGGCAGGTAGTGGTGCTGCGCGGGTGTCTGGCTGGCTTCAGGCGCCAGACGAAAGTAGTGCTGCTGGCCTGTGGCTGCCATGGAGTCGCCCGATGCCGAGATGGCGGCTAGCGGTTTGCGGGCGTCGAGAAGGGTGATGGTGTGCCCAGGATCAGTCCAAAGGCCAGAACCATATTTCTTTTGAATCGAAATAGCATGCTGAGTTACACACCTGAGTGCTATTTTGGGATTCAATCACATCAATATGGCCTCCGTTGTAGCCTGCAATCTTCCAGAAGAAGATTACCCCTTTCTTGCCGGACAATTTGGTATGTGCATCGGCAGCGCTGAATATCTGAGGCTTGCCAAGTATATGGGGCTTGGCAAGCTGATCAGCGAGTAGCTTTGCGCCGGGCTCGAACGTCCGGCCTTTGTATTTCCCGGTTTTTATCTTCAATCGCCCGTTGATGATGACGCCTGACTTGATCAGGGCCAGGCTCAATCTGGTTGCGCAGGTGTTCTGATAACCGGCGTTTTGTCGGATCAATGCTGCATCGTCGTATCCAAGCTCCTCATAGAGTGCTGTGCGAGACACATGGCTGGAGTTCAGCTCGTTGGCCGAATAGTGATGAGATTTGAGCGTTGCGTAGGACGGTTTCATTTTTTCCCGCCTTTGCAAGGAAACTCTTTTCCAAGAATGTCGCTGATGACATGGGCAGCCCGTGACTCACGCTGCTTGAGATCCAATTTGCTCAATCCGCTGTGAAGTACTTCTGCCAGAGTGATGGTCTTGAAATGCTGGTAATCGCACCAGACCCGTCCTTCCGTGGCGTCCAGAACACCGAGCAGATACATCTCCGCATATCTTCTTTCCATGAGGTTTTTGCTCATATATGCAGTAAAGAACGTATCCGCCGATAAATTGTTGTTCTCGATGATCAGCCGCTGGGAATCTGGAACTGGTCGGGCAAGCCGGGTCTCAGCGTTGGCATGGGGAAAGACACCCAGTGTCAAAGTAAAAATAATGAGAATAGGGCTGGAAAGATACTTCCAAAAACAGAACGGCACCGGATTGCCAAAGACTGGTGATTTTCTGCTGTCTGTGTGAACCCTCAAGAATCCGTACATTGCCATCTCTGCCTTTCATGATGAAGCGATGATTTGAGTGCGAGAGTTCTTGGCTCAATCAACATGCACTGGCAGTTGTATTCTGGCTGGAAGCTCCGGGGCGAAGGGCAATTATTGACTGGCCAGGCATGTCTGGGCAATAGCCATCATTCCTGTTTGAGTGAATTGCCAGTCATTTGGGCATGTACGAGCCTGCCGGAATGCAGTCATACGGCAAGATTGCTCTTGGGAGAATGGTGGAATCTTTCGCGTCCTTGTTAGGGAGGTAACAATAAGTGTCTTCAAAAAATACCGCTTCAGATGAGGCGGTATTTCCTGGGGGCGTGCCGTGCGCCAGCGAAAGAGGTGATCACTCAGGCCTGAGCCCCGCCACGCGCCATCAGCTTGAACGTCCCCGTGGCCAGGGCCACCAGGGTGCCGTCCTCGGAGCGCACTTCGCCGCGCGCGAAGCTGATGGAGCGGCCGCGCCGCTCGCAGTGGGCGGTGGCGATGAGATCGCCGCTGCCGGCCGAGACGTAGTGCAGCGTGAGATCGATGGTGGCCACGCCGAAGGCCGTGGGGTCATGCGAGCGGCAGGCCGAGGCCAGGGCGCAGTCCAGCAGCGAGGCAATGGCGCCGCCGTGCACGTCGCCGCGGCTGTTGGCCTGGTCCGGTTGAAAGCCCATGCGGATCTGGGCGCGGTCATCGCCGATGCGTTCACCGCTGAGCTTCATGGCGCGGGCCATGGGCATGGGCAGGCCGAAGAGGATGCCGGGCGCCTCGCCTTCGAAGGGGTTGGCCGGGTGGTCTTTGATGGGTGTGTTCATGCGGGCAATCATCGCATCGGCATGACTCAATCCACCCGTGCACCTGTCGATTTGACGACAGTGGCCCAGCGCGTGATTTCCTTGTCGATATGCGCCTGCAGCGCCTCGGGCGTGGAGCCCACGGGCTCGTAGCCGCCGGCGGCCAGCTGGGCCTGCAGCGCGGGCTGGCGCAGGGCGGAGGCGATCTCGCGGCTCAGGCGCTGGGTGGCTTCGGCGGGCGTGCCGGCCGGCGCGATGACGGCGTACCAGCCGGTCACGTCGAAGCCTGCGATGCCCTGCTCCTGGATGGTGGGCACCTCGGGCGCCAGCGCCGAGCGCTGCGGGCTGGTGACGGCCAGCGCGTGCATGCGCCCGCTGCGGATATGGGGCATGGAGGTGGAGATGCTGTCGAAGGTCAGGTCGATGTCGCCGGCCAGCATGGCGTTGACCACGCCCGCGCTGCCCTTGTAGGGCACATGGGTCATGCGCACGCCTGCCATGGAGCCGAAGTACTCGGCCGCCAGATGCCCCGTGTTGCCGTTGCCCGCCGAGCCGAAGGTGAGCTTGCCGGGGTTGGCCTTGGCGGCCTGGATGAGTTCCTGGATGTTCCTGGCCGGCAGCTTGCTGCTGGCGGCAACCACCATGGGCAGGTTGGCCACCAAAGACACGGGCGCGAAGTCGCGGCGGGTGTCGTAGGGCAGCTTGGGATAGAGGCTGTCGTTGATGGCATGGGCGGCCAGCACCATGAGCACGGTGTAGCCATCGGGCCTGGCGCGCGCCACGTATTGCGAGGCCAGCGTGCCGCCTGCGCCGGGCTTGTACTCCAGCACCACGGGCTGGCCCAGCTGCTGCTGCAGCTGCACGGCCAGAGGGCGGCCCAGCAGGTCGGCACTGCCGCCGGGTGGATAGGGAATGACCAGCTGGATGGGCTTGGCAGGCCAGGCCTCGGCAGCATGGGCGGCCGGGGCCAGCAGGGCGCAGGTCGCCAGGGCCAGGCAGGACAGCAGGCGGCGGCGCGGGAGTGGGTGCATGGGCATGGGGGGACTCCGTTTCATGAAGTGGACAGGGCGCCGGCCTGGTACTGCTCGCGCAGCGCGCGCTTGAGCACTTTGCCGATCTCGCTGCGCGGCAGGCTGGCGGCCAGCCGCAGCTCGGCCACGCGCTGGGTCTTGCCCACGCGGGCGTTGAGCCATTCGCGCAGCTCGGCGGCCGAGGGTGTGGCATCGGGGCGCGCCACGGCGTAGGCCACGGGGGTCTCGCCCCAAGCATCGGAGGGCACGCCGATTACCGCGCATTCGGCCACCTGCGGGTGCTGCAGCAGCACGGACTCGATGTCGCTCGGGTAGACGTTGAAGCCGCCCGTGATGATCATGTCCTTCTTGCGGTCGCCCAGCACGATGAAGCCGTCCTCGTCCAGGCGGCCCACGTCGCCGCTGCGGATGAAGCGCAGGCCCTGGGCATCGAACCATTCGGCCTCCTGCGTCTTGTCGGGCAGGCGGTGGTAGCCGCTCATCATCCCGGCCGAGCGGCCCACGATCTCGCCCTGCTCGCCGGGCGGCAGTTCACGGCCCTGCTCATCGATGAAGCGGATGTCGGCGCCCGGTCCCGGCCTGCCCACGGTGTGCAGCTTGTCGGGGAAGTCATGGCAGTGCAGCTCGCAGCGCACGCCGCCTTCGGTCATGCCGTAGTACTCGATGAGCCGTCCGGGCCAGCGGCGCAGCACCTCGGCCTTGAGCGCGGGATGGAACGGTGCGCTGGTGCAGAACTTGTGCTGCAGGCGGCTCAGGTCGGCGCTGTCGAACCCCGGGCACTGCATCAGCCGCTGGTACTGCACGGGCACGAGCATGGTGTGGGTGGCACGGTGGCGCTCGGCCAGTTCCAGGTAGTGCGCCGCGTCGAACTTGCGCATCAGCACCAGGGTGCCGCCCAGCCCCAGGGTGGGCAGGGCCGCGACCAGGGTGGTGTTGGAGTACAGCGGCGTGGCGCACAGCGAGACGGCATCGGGCCCGTAGCCGTTGTGGATGGCGCGCTGCACATGGGCCCAGCGCATGGCCCAGGACTGGACGATGCCCTTGGGCACGCCCGTGGTGCCCGAGGAGTAGATGACGTTGAAGGGCCAGTCGGGCTGGGGGTGGATGGGCGTGGGTGCCGTGCCATGGTCCGCTTCGTCCGCAGCCAGCCATTGCGACCACGGCATGCCGGCTTCGACAGCGCCGTCCAGGGCCACGCATTGCAGATCCTGTCCGGCCTGCAGCGGCCATTGCGCGGCGGTTTCCGCATCGCGCAGCACCAGCCGGGCGCCGCAGTTGTCCAGCATGGCGCTCAGGTGGCCGGCCGTGGCCGACGGGGCCAGCGGCGCCACGGCCACGCCCGCGCGCAACGCACCCAGGAAGGCCAGCACGTACTCGGGCGAGCTGCCCGCGCAGATGGCCACCACGTCGCCGGGGCCCAGGCCCTGGCGTTGCAGGCGCAGGGCCACGCGGTCCATGCCTAGGCGCAGCGCGGCGTAGTCGAGGCTGCGGCCGTCCATGGCCAGGGCGGTGTGGTGGGGGCGCTGGCTGGCCTGCAGCGCGACGAGTTCGGGCAGCGAGCCAAAGGGCTGGCGCAGCAGGGCGGCGATGTCTTCTTGCATGGGAGGGGAGGGACGGACGGGAGGGGAGAACTATTCCAGCGACAGGCCTGCGGCCTTGACGATCTGGGCCCAGCTCTTGCGTTCCTGGGCGATGAAGGCGTCGTACTCGGCCGGTGTCTCGCCACCGGGCACGCCGCCCAGGTCGGCAAAGCGCTGGCGCACCTCGGCCGTCTGCATGGCGCGCCGGGCCGACTGCTGGATGCGCTCGACCACGGCATCGGGCGTGCCGGCAGGGGCCAGCAGCCCGAACCAGGCCGTGACCTGCATGGGCACGCCGGCCTCGGTCATGGTGGGCACCTCGGGCAACTGGGCCGAGCGCGTGGCGCTGGTGATGGCCAGCGCACGGAACTTGCCGCTCCTGATGTGCGGCATGGAGCTGGGCAGGTTGTCGATCATGTAGTCCACCTGCTGGCCCAGCAGCGCCGTGACCGCAGGCGCGGCCCCGGGAAAGGGCACGAGCGTGACCTCGATGCCGGCCTTCTGGCGGAACATCTCAGAGGACATGTGCGGCGACTGGCCCACGCCCGACGTGGACACGTTCAGGCGCCGGGTCCTGGCCAGCTCCACCAGCTCGCGCACGCTGCGCACGGGCGAATCGGCATGGACCACGAGGATGTTGGGCACGGAGATCACATTGGTGATGCCGCGCAGATCGCTTTCCTTGTAGCTGAGCTGCTTGTACAGGCTGAAATTGATGGCCACCGGGCCGATGTTGCCCATGAGCAGCGTGTAGCCATCGGGCCTGGCGCGCGCCACCTGGGCCGTGCCGATGCTGCCGCCGCCACCGCCCTTGTTCTCCACCACCACCGAGGTGCCCAGGTCCTTGCCCATCTTCTCGGCCAGCACGCGCGCGGCAATGTCCGTGGTGCCGCCAGCGGCGGCCGGCACCACGATGGTGATGGGGCGTTCAGGCCAGGCCGCCGCCAGCGCGGCGGCAGGAGCCAGGGAGAAAAAAGGCAAAGCGGCCAGCAGGGCCAGCAGGCTGCGGCGGACGGTCATGGGCAGTCTCCAGTTCACTGCCCGCAACGATAGAAAACCCTGGGCCACAGGGCACCAGGGTTTGACTGGAGATCCGCTTCGCCATTCGGAAACCCGCGCTTAGGCCCACTGGAACGCGTGCTAACCCCTTGCCGAAAAGGCGGCCACAAGAAAAAAGGCGCCGAAGCGCCTTTCATTGACCGTGTGGTGCACAGCGCCAAAAACTGGCGCGTCCCAAGTCAGGGACACCGAGCAAGGGCCGCCCTGCCGCGAGGGTGTCGTCCCCCTCCCTTGCGAAGCAAGCAGAGAGGGGGGGAAGGCGCGTCCGCACCTCAGGGGGTGATCAGGGATACAGTCCCCGCATTTCGCGGGCATGCAGGATGCGCTGGCAGGCCACGATGAAGGTGGCGGTGCGCAGCGTCACGCCGTGCTGCTGGGCCACCTGCCAGATGGCCGCGAAGGCGTCCTGCATGATGCGCACCAGGCGGGCGTTGATCTCGTCCTCGCTCCAGAAGAAGCTGGAGAAGTCCTGCACCCATTCGAAGTAGCTCACCGTCACGCCGCCGGCATTGGCCAGCACGTCGGGCAGCACCAGCACGCCCTTTTCGGTCAGGATGTCGTCGGCCTCGGTGGTGGTGGGGCCGTTGGCGCCCTCGATCACCATCTTGGCCTTGATCTTGCCGGCGTTGTCCTTGGTGATCTGGCCTTCCAGTGCGGCGGGGATCAGGATGTCGCAGTCCACGCCCCAGAAATCGGCAGCGTCCATGGCTTCGGCGCCGTCAAAGCCGCCCACGCCGCCCTTGGCGGCCACGTGGGCCAGCAGGGCCGTCACATCCAGACCGTTGGCGTTGCGGATGGTGCCGGTGTGGTCCTGCACGGCCACGACCTTGGCGCCCGCGTCGGCGAACAGCTTGCCGGCCGTGCCGCCCACGTTGCCGAAGCCCTGCACGGCAATGCGCGCGCCCTGGACCGACAGGCCGGTCAGCTTGGCCGCTTCCACGCCCACGGTGAACACGCCGCGGCCGGTGGCCTCGACGCGGCCCAGCGAGCCGCCCAGGTCCACGGGCTTGCCCGTGACCACGCCGGTGGCGGTGGCGCCGGTGTTCATGGAGTAGGTGTCCATCATCCAGGACATGATCTGGCCGTTCGTGTTGACGTCAGGCGCTGGAATGTCCTTGGAGGGGCCGATCAGCAGGCCGATCTCGCTGGTGTAGCGGCGCGTCAGGCGCTCCAGCTCACCGCGCGACAGCGTCTTGGGATCGACACGGATGCCGCCCTTGGCGCCGCCGTAGGGCACGTTGACGGCCGCGTTCTTGACCGACATCCAGGCCGACAGGGCCATGACTTCGGACAGGGTCACGTCCTGGTGGAAACGCACGCCGCCCTTGCCGGGGCCGCGGCTCAGGTTGTGCTGCACGCGGTAGCCTTCGTAGTGGGCGATGGTGCCGTTGTCCAGCTCGATCGGCACATCGACGATCAGGATGCGCTTGGGGCGCTTGAGGGTTTCGACCCAGCGGGCGAGATGGCCCAGGTAGGGGGTGACGCGATCGACCTGCTGCAGGTAATTGCCCCAGGGGCCGAGGTGATCGGCCTGCAGGTAGGAAGGGATGGCGTGGTTGGTAACGCCGGCCGAAGCGGGTTGCTGCATGGTGGTTCCACACAAGAGTTGTCTGAGGGTTTTGAGCTTATTCCCGGGGCTATGCGCTGTCCAACGCCTTATGCGCGAGAGCCTTATGCATTTAATGCATAACCATGGGATCGCCTTGTCCAGCGGACAATCGGGGCCGCTTGCGACCCTCCGATGCACACCAAGAAAGCCGCTCCATGACGAACAACCCCCGCACTCCCACAGCCTTGGCCCATGCGCTGCTCCAGGCGCGCCACAGCGGCGAATTGCTGGATGCCGACGACTGGGCCGACGTGGTGCGCACGCCCGCAGATGCGCAGGCCGTGCAGGCCGCCATGGCGCCCGCCCTGGGCTGGCGCGTGGCTGGCAGCCAGCAGGGACCGGGCCGCGTTCCGGGCTATTGGAAGTCTGGCGCGCCGCGCCGCGATGCCCCGCTGACCCATGCGCCGCTGCCCGAAGAAGGCGTCTGGGCCAGTCCTTCGGTGGCCGGTGGCGCGCCGCTGCACCTGCGCGGCATCGAAGCCGAGATCGCCCTGCGCCTGGGCCGCGAGGTGACGGCCGAGATGGCTGCCGCGCTGCAGCCCGGCGATGGGCTGGAGCTGATCGACGGCATCACCGCCGCCATCGAGGTGGTGGATACGCGCTGGCGCCAGCACCTGAAGGCGCCGCCGCTGCTGCTGGCCGCCGACGGCCTGTGCCATGGCGCCCTGGTGCTGGGGCCGTGGCAGGACGCTTCGCGGCTGCTGCCGCGCGAGTCGCCGCGGGACTGGTCTGCCCAGGTCTGCCGGTTGCGCGTGGGTGCGGCGCCGCTGCAGGCGTTCACCGGAACGCATCCGCTGGGCGATCCGCTGTGGCTGCTGGCCGGCTGGTTGCAGGAGCTGGTGCGCCGCTATGGCAACGTGCCCGCAGGCACGGTGGTGACCACGGGCACGTGGAATGGACTGGCCTTTGCCCAGGCCGGCGACCTGGTGGTGGCCGAGCTGGACGGCATCGCCGAGGCCCGCCTGCAGCTGTGAGGCTTCAGGCAGGCCATCGAGTGATCAGGTGATCTTGTAGTCCTTGAGGGCCGGATCGCCGGGCGGAAAGCGCAGTTCCAGGTTGCGCAGCACCTCGCGCAGCAAGGTGGCGATCATGAGGTTGCGGTGCGTCTTGGAGTCGGCCGGCACGATGGTCCAGGGCGCCCAGGGCGTATGCGTGGCGCCCAGCAGCTGGCCGTAGGCCTGCTGGTAGTCCTTCCACTGCGTGCGCACCTTCATGTCGTTCTCGTCGAACTTCCAGTGCTTGGTCGGGTCGTCCAGGCGCTCCTGCAGGCGCATGCGCTGTTCGTCGGCGCTGATGTGCAGCAGGAACTTGACGACCACGGTGCCCGTCTCGCTGAGCATGCGCTCGAAGTCGTTGATGTGGGCAAAGCGCTGGCGCTGCTGCTCGGGTGTGATCCAGCCGTTGACCACGGGCACCAGCACGTCCTCGTAATGGCTGCGGTTGAAGACCGTGATTTCGCCAGCGGCAGGCACCTGCTGGTGGATGCGCCACAGGTAGTCATGGGCGCGCTCGGCCTCGGTGGGGGCCTTCCAGCCCACGGCGTGCACGCCCAGCGCACTCATGCGGCCGAAGACGCCACGGATGGTGCCGTCCTTGCCCGCCGTGTCCGTGCCCTGCAGCACGACCAGCAGCTTGTAGCGGCGGTCGGCGTACAGCAGGTTCTGCAGCGCATCCAGCTCCTCGGCCAGGGCCTCGACGGCGACCTTGTCCTCGGCCTTGCCGTTGCCATTGGAAAAGGGCTTGGCGCCCGGGTCGAAGTCGGCCAGGGCAATGGGCTTGTCCTTGTCCTTGTCCTTGTCGGACTTGGCGGAGCGCGGCTGCCACTGTTCCCAGAGCTTTTGCACGGCCGCATCGCGGCTGGAGAAAGGGTTGGAGGCGTCCATGGATAGAGCGGTGGGTGAGGTGGAATGTCAGGGCCGGGCGCGAATGGATTGCACCTGCAGTTGCGGCTGCGCCATCGAAGGCGCGGCGCCAGCTGCGGGCCTGGGGCCGGGCTGGCCCCGGACTTCCACGTTCTGCCGCTGCCACTGCGTGATCTGCTCGGCGCTCAGGCCCTGGAGCTGCCAGGTCTCGCCGGAGGTGGTCTGCAGAACGGGCTGCTCATGGGGCGCATTGCCGCGCAGCACCAGACGGCCTTGCAGGGTCAGGGGTTGGCCGGCATCCGGCGCGGCGGGCGCGGCCGATGCCGAAGCGGGCGCCGGTGCGGTTGCAGGAGGTGGAGGTGGCGCGGCGCAGGCCGTGGCCAGCAGCGACAGGCTGCCGGCCAGCAGCAGGGGCAGGGCCCGGGCAACTGCGGTATGGGATGTCTGGGTCATGGCGGTCATTGCACGATGGCGGTGAGGGTGGTGCCGGCGGGAACGCGCAACTGCTCCTGGTACAGGCCCTGGGCGTCCGGCTGGCGTACGAAGGGAAAGTGGCCGCGCGCCGCGAGCTGGGCGGGCACGGTGGCGGGCAGGCGGCGTGCCGCCGCATAGCGCTGGCCGTCGATGCCCACCAGGGTGAAGCCCTGGTCCGTGCGTGCGGGCCAGCCGTAGCCGGCCGGGCCGCTGGAAGGCAACAGGGCGATGTTGGACCCCCATCGCTGCAGCGTGACGGGCAACGAGGGGCCACCGGCCTGTGCAATGGCGTTGCCGAGCACCTGCAGCGAGTCGGGCGAGGAGGTGTTCCTCAGCATTTGCTGGTAGAAGCCCACGCCGTGCTGGCGCAGCAGATAGGCGCCCAGGCTGCCCGTGACGTTGTAGCCGAAGCAGGTGGCATTGACATCCGAGGCCCAGCTGGCCAGGTCGCAGTTGAAGCCGGGCTTGGACATCCAGCCGGTGATGCGGCCGTCACGCATGGGATTGGTGCCGGGCGTGAGTCTTTCGGCCAGGATGTCTTCGGACATCAGGGCCGACATCTCTTCCAGGAAGGTGTCGAACATGTAGTCCGAGCCCTTGAGCGCGCCGCGCTGGTAGAAGTTGATCATGTGGATGAACTCGTGCGACAGCGTGCTGATCTGCGTGGTCAGCCCGTTGGCGCCGCCCAGGTACAGCGTTTCCGTGTCCATGTAGAACGACAGCGATTCGTTGCTGTACTGGAACTGCGAGCTGCCGGCCGTGCGCTTGAAGTTGTTCACGGCCCAGAAGTAGCCCAGCAGGCCGTAGGGCTGGCTGTCGGGCGTGAAGTTCACGAACACGATGTCGATCGGCTGGTCGGCCGCGATCAGCTCGCTGTGGGCCTGGGCTCCCCAGGGCTGGCCCGCCAGCCCCGTGACCAGGGCGTGCACGGAATCCGGCCCGCTGGCGAAGCGCTGTATCACGGTGTCCAGCAGGGCGTCGCTGACCTTGGCGCTGCCGTACTCGCTGTCTTCCAGCCACAGATTGATGGTGCGGGTGCCCGTGGGCGTGGGCGCGGTGGTCTGGCGCCGCAGCGTGGCGCTGCGCGTCTCGACCGTGGGGCTTTCCGTGTTGACGAACCAGCTGCGCTGGCTGCCCACGGGCAGCACGGCCGCCGACACCGCGCGCGAGGGCTGCACGCTCTGCCCTGCAACCGGGGCGGGCAGGCTTGGCTTGAAGTCACGTACGCGCTGGGGGATCTGGTTGACCAGCTGCGCAGCGCTCAGCGACTGTTGCGCCGCAATGCCCTGCGCCGCTGCGGCTGGCGGCGTGAGCGTGATGGGCGGCAGGGCCACGGCGGCATCGCCGGTGTTGGTATAGATCAGCGTCACGGGCCGGGTGCCCAGATTGCGCAGGCCCACGGCAACGGGCTGCTCTGCGGCGGTGGCGTTGGTGTAGCTCCAGACGCCGACGCCCTGGCCGGAATAGGTGGTGGCGTCGGTCGCGCCGCACGAGGCGCCCGTGCAGGCGGGGGTCAACTGTGTCGTGATGGAGTCGCCCGGCGTGGAGCCGCCGCCCCCGCCGCCGCAGCCTGCCAGTCCCGCACCCAGTACCAGTGCAACAAGGGCCTTGCCCCCAAAGTGATCTTGAAACATGGGTTCCTCTCGATGGTCCATGTCCAGCCAGAAGAAGGAGGGCGGCCGGACGCTTGCGCCACTATCCCAGGCCTGCCTGCAGGCGGCAAGCACCGGCCGGTTTCCCGCGTGTAGGCGCAGGGCTTGCCTGCAGGTCGCAAGCCGCAGGCCTCACCTGGGCTCCAGCCGCACCGGCACCTGCAACTGCTCCACGAACCGCCGCGCCGCCAGCCCCAGCGGGCGCTCCTTGGACCACACCCAATCGACGAACAGCTGGGTGCCGTTGCTGATGTTGCACAGCGGGATGCGCAGCAGCGCGCCCGTTTGCAGCAGGGGCTCGGCGACGCTGAAGGGCAGCCACCCCCAGCCCAGGCCGGCCGAGATCAGCGACAGGGCCGCCAGGTGGCTGTCCGTGCGCCACAGCTGGTGCGAGAACACGAAGCGCGGATCGGTATGGGCCAGGTCGCGGCTGGCCAGCAGGATCTGGCGCGCGCCGGCCAGCTGGCCCACGTCCAGGCGTTGCTGCCCGTCCACGCCCAGTTGCCGGGCCAGCGGGTGCCTGGCCGCCATCACGGCGACCATGGTTTCCTGGCCCATCTCCTGGAAATCCTCGCGCCCGTCGATGGCCGGGCGCTCGAAGACCAGGGCCAGATGTGCGCGGCCCGAGTGCAGTTCCTTGAGCGCATCGACCTGGGCGGCCACCAGCACTTCCACCTCCAGACCCGGGAATTCCTCGACCAGCGGCTGCAGCGGCGCGGCCCAGGCCGTGGACAGCAGCTCGGGCGCGATCACCAGGGTCAGCCGCTCCTCCAGTCCCTGGTGCAGGGCCAGCGCCTGGTGGTTGAGCTGCTGCAGCTGGGCGGCCAGCAGCCGGGCCTGGGGTTCGAGTGCGCGTGCCGCCGCCGTGGGCCGGGGCTCGCGGCCGCTGCGGTCGAACAGCTGCAGGTCCAGCTCGGCCTCCAGCTGGGCGATGGCCATGCTCACGGCCGAGGGCACGCGGCCCAGCTGGCGCGCGGCGGCGGAAAACGAGCCGTGGTCCAGCACGGCAATGAACAGCGGCACCTGGTCGGCTGGAAAGGACATGGTGGGGACCTGTCAGATTTATTGAAAGAATCTGACTTTAACGTTCAATTGTCGGCATATAGACTGCGCTCCCTATGACCTTGCAGACACACAAAAAGGGCCTCCAGGGGCCCAAGCGCAAAGTGGTCTTCGTGACCCTGTATGAATTGATCGCCATCCTCGCCTCCAGCCTGCTGTTCATGGCCATCGGCCAGAGCGCCGGGCATTCTGGCGGCATGGCGATTGCCGCCTCCACGCTGGCCATCGTCTGGAACCTGACCTTCAACCACCTGTTCGAGCAGTGGGAGTCGCGCCAGAGCGTCAAGGGCCGCTCGGTGCTGCGCCGCGTGGTGCACGCCCTGGGCTTCGAGGGCGGCCTGGCCATGGTGCTGATCCCGCTGATGGCCTGGTGGTTCGGCGTCACGCTGTGGGAGGCCACGGTGATGGAGGCCGGCCTGCTGGTCTTCTTCCTGGTCTACACCTATGTCTTCAACTGGTGCTTCGACCATGTGTTCGGCCTGCCGGCCTCGGCCTCGGCATCCGCTGCGGTGGCACCCCGCGCTCAGGGCGAGCCGGCCTGCAGCAGCTGACCGGCCACGGCGGCGGCGGCCGTGCGGGTCTCCACGCCGAGTTTCTCGAAGATGTGCTCCAGGTGCTTGTTGACCGTGCGCGGGCTCATGCCCAGGATGTCGGCGATGTCGCGGTTGGTCTTGCCCTTGCTCAGCCATGACAGCACCTCGGTCTCGCGCGGGGTGAGCGCCACCTGCTGCAGCCGGCGCGCGGCGGGCGCCTGCGGCGCCTCGTGGCTGAGCAGCACCATCGACTCCCCCAGGCCGCTGGCGCCCATGTGGCGCGCCAGCAACTGGCGGCCATCGGCCAGGGCCAGCGCCAGATCCTGGTGACCGGCCTGGTCCGGCTGGTGGGCACCGGCCAGCCAGTCCCCGGCCGCCTCCATGGGGAAGGGCTGGTCCGCAAAGGCCTCCTCCAGCCAGCGCGCTGCCTGGGGAGAGCGCCAGGCCACGCGGCCCTGGCCGTCGAGCACCACCACCCCCAGCCCCGCCACGTCCACGGCCTCCTGCGCCTGGCGCGTTGCGCGGGCGTTGCGCACATGGGTGGCCAGGCGCACCAGCACCTCGGGGATGCGCAGCGGCTTGACCACGTAGTCCACGCCGCCGCTGGCAAAGCCGCGGATGATCTGGTCCGTGTCCGACAGGCCGGTCATGAAGACCACGGGCACGTGGGCCCAGGCCGGCGTGTCCTTGAGCCGGCGGCACAGCGTGAAGCCGTCCATGCCGGGCATGACGGCGTCCAGCAGCACGCCATCGGGCACGGTCAGGGCAAAGCGCTGCAGCGCCTCGTCGGCATCGCGCGCGGCGAGCACCACGTAGCCTTCGGCGGCCAGGGCATCGCACAGCATGCGAAGGCTGTCCAGCGCGTCGTCCACCACGAGGATGACGTGGGCGTTGTGAGGGGGGTGGCTGGGGTGTCTGCTGCTGTCGGCGGTCGTCATCTGTGGCCTTTGCGGGTTCTCATTCATCGGTCTCCTCTCTTTCTTCGTCTTCTTCATCCTCTTGCTCGGGCCGCGGCAGCATGCGCGCCAGCGCATCGAAGTCGAAGCGGTTCGCGCAGGCCTGCAGCGCATCGAGCAGCGCGGCATGCGCGGGCGCCTGCTGGCGCGCCTGGCGCAGGCGCTCGCGCAGGGCCGTGGCCTGGCCCGAGCGCGCCAGCCGGGCCAGGTCTTCGCGCAGGTCGGGCGGGAAGGGGGCGGCTGCCGGCGCCTGCGCTGCCTTTGCCTCTGCCTGCTCCGCGCGCGGCGCCGGCAGCAGCAACGGGCGGTTGTCATGCACCCATTCGATCCGCAGCACGCGCTCGAGCACCTGCAGCAGCTCGGACTCGATCACCGGCTTGGCGACAAAGCCCTGGCAATGCGCATCGGCCAGGCGCGGCGGGTCGTTGTCGAACAGGTTGGCCGAGACGAAGACCACGGGAAGCTGCTGCGCATCCCGGCGCGCGCGCAGCAGGGCGGCGGTCTGCCAGCCGTCCAGGTCGTCCATGCTGATGTCCAGCAGCACCAGGTCAGGCAGGCTTTGCTCCACGATCTCCAGGCACTCGCGGCCGCTGGCGGCCTCGCGGATCTCGAAGCCCAGCGGCAGCAGCAGGCCGGCCAGCAGCTGGCGCTGCAGCGGCTGGTCGTCCACCACCAGCAGGGTGCGCCGGGGCGGCAGATAGCCGATGACGGTGTGCAGCGTGGCGGCGGCGCCGGGGGGCACCCAGGACGCGTCGGGCGCCATCTCGGGCAGGTACAGGCGCACGGTGAAGCAGCTGCCCTCGCCGGGCGTGCTGCTCAGGGTGAGCTGCCCGCCCATCAGCTCGGTCAGCAGGTGGGTGATGGTCAGCCCCAGGCCCGTGCCCGCCTCGCTGACGCGCCGCCCCGCGCTGCCGCGCTCGAAGGGCACGAAGATGCGCTCCATGTCCTGCGGTTCGATCCCGATGCCGGTATCGATGACCTCGATGCGCGAGACATGGGGCCGGAAATCCATGCGCAGCCGCACCTCGCCGCGCTGGGTGAAGCGCACGGCGTTGGACAGCAGGTTGATCAGGATCTGGCGCAGCCGCTTGGCGTCGGCACGCACCCAGCGCGGCATGGTGCCCAGCGTCTCGACCGAGAACTGCAGCCCCCTGGCCTGGGCCTGGGGCCGCATCATGGCCTCGATGCCGTCGATCAGCGCGGGCAGGGGCAGGGGGGCGAGGTCCAGGCGCAGGCGGCCGGCCTCGATGCTGGCCAGCTCCAGCGATTCGTCGATCAGCGCGCGCAGGTGCTGGCCGCTGTGCTGCATGGTGGACAGGGTCTCGCGCACCCAGCCATCGACCTGCGGGCTCTTGAGCAGGATCTGCGTATAGCCCAGCAGGCTGTTGAGCGGCGAGCGCAGCTCGTGCGTCATGCCCGCCACATAGCGGGTCTTGGCCTGGCTGGCCTGCTCGGCATGGTCCTTGGCGGCCTGCAGCTCGGCATCGGTGCGCTTGTGGGCGGCGATCTCCTGCAGCAGCAGCTGGTTCTGGCGCTCGGACTCGTCCTGGGCCATGCGCCGGCTGTCCGTGCTCAGCACCACCCACCAAGCGGCCACGGCGCACAGCAGGGCCAGCAGCGCGAAGACCTTGAGGAAGGGGATGCGCAGCGCGCCGCCATCGACGCTGCCTGCCTGCAGGCTTTCCTGCATGTAGACCACGCCCACCATGAAGGCCGTCACCGCGCACAGAGACAGCATCACCACCAGGTACTGGCCCGCGCGGAAGTTCACCTTGGTGGCCCACCGCGGCGGCAGCATGGCCGAGGCCAGCGCGCGCAGCTGCTCGCCCGCGCGCGAGCCGGTCTTGCAGCGGTCATGGCAGCGCGACTCCAGCGAGCAGCACAGCGAGCAGATGGGCGCGCCGTAGGCCGGGCAGCGCGCCATGTCCTCGGACTCGAACTGGTTCTGGCAGACGGCGCAGCGCACCGTCTCGCCGGGCTTCCACAGATTGCCTGCGGGCCGTGCCAGGTAGTAGCGCCCGCCCGTCAGCCAGGCCAGCAGCGGCGACAGCAGCATGGACAGCGCCAGCGCGATGAAGGGCGAGAACGCGGCCGCCGTCTCGCCCAGCAGGCCCGCATAGGCGCAGCAGGCCACGGCGGCGGCCAGCAGCATGGCGACGGGTCCCACGGGATTGAAGTCGTACAGATGGGCGCGGCGGAATTCGATGCCCGGCGGGCTCAGCCCCAGCGGCTTGTTGATGACCAGGTCGGCCACCAGCGCGCCCACCCAGGCGATGGCCACGTTGCTGTAGATGGTCAGCACCTTCTCCAGCGCGCCGAACACGCCCAGCGTCATCAGCAAGGTGGCGATGACCACGTTGAACACCATCCAGACCACGCGCCCCGGATGGCTGCGCGTGATGCGCGCGAAGAAGTTGGACCAGGCAAGCGACCCCGCATAGGCATTGGTCACGTTGATCTTGACCTGCGAGATGACCACGAAGACCACGGTCACCGCCACGGCCAGCCCCGGCAGGCCCAGGGCCTGCAGCACCTGCTGGAAGCCCGCCAGGAACATCTGCGTGGGCTCGGCCGCGCGCGTGGCGTCCACCCCCTGCAGCTGCATGGCCGCGAACGCGAGAAAGGCGCCGCCCGCCATCTTGAGCATGCCCATCACGGCCCAGCCCGGGCCGGCCACCAGCACCGCGCCCCACCAGCGCAGCCGGTTGGCCTGGGTGCGCGGCGGCAGAAAGCGCAGGAAGTCCACCTGCTCGCCGATCTGCACCACCAGCGCGAAGATCACGGCTGCCGCCGCGCCGAACATCAGCGGATCGAACTGGCTGCTGCCCGAGCGCAGGCCGGTGAGGCTGGCGAAGTCGCGGTACAGCTGCGGCTGGGCCAGCGCCATCCACACGAAGGGCAGCACCAGCAGGAACAGCCACAGCGGCTGCGTCCAGGCCTGCAGGCGCGAGATCAGCGTGATGCCGCGCATGGCCAGCGGCAGCACCACCAGGGCCGACAGCGCATAGCACCACTGCAGCGGCCAGTCCACCACCAGCTGCAGGGCCAGCGCCATGATGGCCGCCTCCAGCGCGAAGAAGATGAAGGTGAAGACGGCGTAGATCAGCGAGGTGATGGTCGAGCCCAGGTAGCCGAAGCCCGCGCCGCGCGTCAGCAGGTCCATGTCCAGCCCGTAGCGTGCGGCGCAGACGGCGATGGGCAGCCCCGTCAGGAAGATCACCAGCCCCACGGTGACGATGGCCCACATGGCGTTGGCGAAGCCGTAGTTCAGCGCAATGGCGCCGCCGATGGCCTCCAGCGCCAGGAAGGACAGCGAGCCGAAGGCCGTGTTGGCCACGCGGAACTCGCTCCAGCGCCGGAAGCTGCGCGGCGTGTAGCGCAGCGCGTAGTCCTCCATGGTCTCGTCGGCCACCCAGGCGTTGTACTCGCGCCGGAACCGGAAGATGGTCTGCGGCGCGGCTGCGGTGCCGGTGGGGCTGTCGGGCGGGGGGGCGGAGTGCATTCCCAGGTCTAGCAAGAAACGTGCGGGGCCAATGCTGGCGCGGCTTGCAAGAGGGGTATCCGGGGTGCGTACGCAGGTGGCTACGTCAATTGACGTATGGGCGGCGGCAAGGGTTCTTCCTAATCTTGGACCCAACGCGGAAACAAGCCGTAACCGCAACGCCAGTTTTCAGCCACTTGCAGATCACCCAACCGATCCTTACAGGAGAGTCACCATGAGCCACCCCTCCGACCCCCGCACACCTGGTTCCCCCGGCACGGAAATGGGCCGCCGCCGCGTCCTGCAGGCGCTTGGCGCCGCCTCGGTGGCCGGGCTGCCGGCCTGGTCCTTCGCCCAGGCCACGGCCCAGGTCAACACCACCAAGCTGGCCGTCACCGACACCGAAGTCGTCGTGGGCCAGCTGCACTCGGCCACGGGCACCATGGCGATCTCCGAGACCGGCTCCATCCAGGCCGAGCAACTGGCCATCGACCAGATCAACGCCATGGGCGGCATCCTGGGCCGCAAGATCCGCGTGATCAAGGAAGACGGTGCCTCCGACTGGCCCACCTTCGCCGAGAAGTCCAAGAAGCTGCTCATCAACGACCGCTGCGCCGCCGTCTTCGGCTGCTGGACCAGCGCCTCGCGCAAGGCCGTGCTGCCCGTGTTCGAGAAGGAAAACGGCCTGCTGTACTACCCCACCTTCTACGAAGGCCTGGAGCAGTCCAAGAACGTGATCTACACGGGCCAGGAAGCCACGCAGCAGATCCTGTACAGCCTGGACTGGGCCAAGGCCGAGAAAAAGGCCAAGACCTTCTTCCTGATCGGCTCGGACTACATCTGGCCGCGCACCTCGATGAAGATCGCGCGCAAGCACATCGAGAACTTCCAGAAGGGCAAGGTCGTCGGCGAGGAGTACTACCCGCTGGGCAGCACCAACTTCGGCTCGCTGGTCAACAAGATCAAGCTGCAAAAGCCGGACTGCATCTTCGTGGCCGTGGTGGGCGGCTCCAACGTGGCCTTCTACAAGGCGCTCAAGGCCGCGGGCATCACGGGTGACAAGCAACTGCTGGTCACGCTGTCGGTGACCGAGGACGAGATGACCGGCGTGGGCGGCGAGAACTTCACGGGCTTCTACTCCTCGATGAAGTACTTCCAGACGCTGGACAACGAGAACAACAAGAAGTTCGTGGCCGCCTTCAAGGCCAAGTACGGCCCCAACGCCGTCATCGGCGACGTCACCCAGGCCGGCTACCTGGGCCCCTGGCTGTGGAAGGCCGCCGTGGAGAAGGCCAAGAGCTTCGACGTGGACAAGGTGGTGGCCGCATCGCCGGGGCTGGAACTCAAGACCGCGCCCGAAGGCTACGTGAAGGTGGACGCCAACCACCACCTGTGGAGCAAGTCGCGCATTGCCGTGGGGCAGCCGGACGGCACGTTCAAGGTGGTCTCGGAGTCGCCTGAACTCATCAAACCCGATCCCTTCCCCAAGGGTTACCAGTAAGCCCTGATCCGTTCAGGCAGGTGATGCGCGGCGGCCTGCGGCCTAGTGGGCGGGCTGCCGCGTGAATCGTTTCCCCCTCTCCCGATTGGCTTGCGCGCAGGAGCAGCACCATGAGTTTTTCCGACATGATGAACATCGGCCTGATGCAGGGCTTCGCGGGGCTGAGCCTGTTCGCCGTGCTGCTGCTGATGGGCCTGGGCCTGGCCATCATCTTTGGCCAGATGGGCGTGATCAACATGGCGCATGGCGAGTTCATGACCATTGGCGCCTACACCATCTACCTGGGCTCCACGCTCACGGCGCAGCACGCGCCCGAGTTCATGCCCTACTACTTCCCGCTGGCCATCGTGGCCGCCTTCCTGTTCGCCTTCGTGGCCGGCTGGCTGGTGGAATGGGGGCTGATCCGCCACCTCTACAAGCGGCCGCTGGACACGCTGCTGGCCACCTGGGGCGTGAGCCTGGCGCTGCAGCAGTGCTTTCGCACCTTCATCGGCCCCAAGGAAGTCAGCCCCACCCTGCCTGACTGGCTGATGGGCTCGTGGGCGCCGGCCGAGGGGCTGGACATTCCCATCAACGGCCTGTTCGTGCTGGCGCTGACCATGGCCGTCACGGCCGGCGTGCTGATCGCGCTGCACAAAAGCCGCTGGGGCCTGCGCGTGCGCGCCACGGTCAGCAACCGCGTGATGGCCAACGCCATCGGCATCGACACCAAGAAGACCGACCGCCTGACCTTTGCCATCGGCTGCGGCATCGCGGGCGTGGCGGGCGCGGCCTTCACCACCATCGGCTCCACCGGCCCCACCTCGGGCTCGCTGTACATCGTGGACGCCTTCCTGGTGGTCACCTTCGGCGGCGCGGCCAGCCTGCTGGGCACCGTGGTCTCGGCCTTCGGCATTGCGCAGACGCAGTCCATCACCGAGTTCTTCCTCGCGGGCTCCATGGCCAAGGTGATCACGCTGTCGCTGATCGTCTTCATCCTGATGCTGCGTCCCCAGGGCCTGTTCGCGTCCAAGGTGCGGCGCTGATCCCGGCGCTGGCCCTGTCCACGAATTCCCCCGCGTTCCCCCGATTTCCCCTGAGTTCACCGGAGTCTTTCCATGCAAGCCCTCAAAGCCTGGATACAGCGCTACCAGCTCGCCAGCCTGGTGCTGCTCACCGTCCTGCTGGCGGTGGTGCTGCCCCTGGCGCTGGACATCTTCCGCCTCAACCTGGTCGGCAAGTACCTGACCTATGCCTTCGTCGCCATCGGCCTGGTCATGGTCTGGGGCTATGGCGGCGTGCTCAGCCTGGGCCAGGGCGTGTTCTTCGGCCTGGGCGGCTACGCCATGGCCATGTTCCTGAAGCTGGAGGCGTCCGACCCCATCAGCACCAAGATCCAGTCCACGCCCGGCATCCCCGACTTCATGGACTGGAACCAGCTGACCGAGCTGCCCTCGTTCTGGCTGCCCTTCAAGAGCCTGCCGTTCTCGCTGGCCGCCGTCATCGCCGTGCCCACGCTGCTGGCCTGGCTCATCAGCTTCGCCATGTTCAAGCGCCGCGTGGGAGGGGTGTACTTCGCCATCATCACGCAGGCCGTGGCGCTGATCGTCACCGTGCTCATCATCGGCCAGCAGGGCTACACGGGCGGCGTCAACGGCATGACCGACCTCAAGACCCTGTGGGGCTGGGACACGCGCACGGACAGCGCCAAGTACATCCTCTACTACGTCTGCGTGGCCCTGCTGATCGGCGCCATCGTGCTGTGCCGCTGGATTCAGACGGGCAAGGTGGGCACCCTGCTGCTGGCCATGCGCGACAAGGAAGACCGCGTGCGCTTTTCCGGCTACGACGTGGCCAACTTCAAGGTCTTCGTGTTCTGCCTGGCCGCTGCGCTGTCGGGCGTGGGCGGCGCGCTGTTCACGCTGCAGGTGGGCTTCATGTCGCCCAGCTTCGTGGGCATCGTGCCCTCCATCGAGATGGTCATCTACGCCGCCGTGGGCGGGCGCATGAGCCTGGTGGGCGCCGTGTACGGCACGCTGCTGGTCAACGCGGGCAAGACCTATTTCTCGGAGAGCTTCCCGGACCTGTGGCTGTTCCTCATGGCGGGCCTGTTCATCGGCGTGACCATGGCCTTCCCGATGGGGCTGGCCGGGCTGTGGGAAAGCCGCATCGTTCCCTGGTGGAACAGCCGCCGCAAGGGCGCGGCACCGGCCGCAGCGCCTGCCGCAGCGCAGGGAGCCCAGGCAGCACCTGCCCCGGCCGCCACCAAGCCCACGTCCGCCCTGTCCGAAGGCATGGGCCGCCAGGGCGCCTGAACCACAGCGGGAGCACACCATGAGCAATACCGACTTCACGCTGGCCGTGGAAGACCTGACGGTCTCCTTCGACGGCTTCAAGGCCATCGACGCGCTGAACCTGTACATCGACAGGAACGAGCTGCGCGTCATCATCGGCCCCAACGGCGCGGGCAAGACCACGCTGCTGGACCTGATCTGCGGCAAGACCCGCGCCACGGGCGGCAGCATCAAGTTCAAGAACGAGGAACTCACGCGCATGGCAGAGCACAAGCGCGTGCGCCTGGGGATCGGGCGCAAGTTCCAGACGCCGTCCATCTACGAGAACCTGTCGGTCTTCCAGAACCTGGAGGTCTCCTACCCCGAAGGCCGCTCGGTCTTCGGCGCGCTGGCCTTCAAGTGCACGGAGGCGGTGCGCGATCGCGTGCAGGCCGTGGCCGCCGACATCGGCCTGGACGAGCGCCTGGACACCGAGGCCGGCCTGCTCAGCCACGGCCAGAAGCAGTGGCTGGAGATCGGCATGCTGCTCATGCAGGAGCCCGAGCTGCTGATGCTGGACGAGCCCATCGCCGGCATGAGCGCCCGCGAGCGCGAACTGACGGCCGAGCTGCTGCAGCGCATCTGCAAGAACCGCTCCGTCATCGTCATCGAGCACGACATGGAGTTCGTGGCGCGCATCGCGCACAAGGTCACCGTCATGCACCAGGGAAAGATCCTCGCCGAGGGTCCCATGGACAAGGTGCAGGCCGACCCCAAGGTCATCGACGTCTACCTCGGCCACTGAGGCACGCACAAGGAATTCACATGCTGCAAGTCAAGGATCTGTACGTGGCCTATGGCCAGAGCGAGGCGCTGCACGGCATCAGCTTCGAGGGCCGCGAGAACGAAACCGTGGCCATCATGGGCCGCAACGGCATGGGCAAGACCACGCTGTTCAAAAGCCTGATGGGCGTCATGCCCGCCAAGAGCGGCCAGATCACCGTGGCCGGCCAGGACGTCACGAAGGACGAGAGCTTCCGGCGCGTGGCCAAGGGCATTGCCTACGTGCCCCAGGGCCGCATGATCTTCCCCACGCTGACCGTGGAAGAGAACATACAGACGGGCCTGGAGAACGCGAAGACGCGCCAGGTGCCCGACGACATCTACGCCCTGTTCCCCGTGCTCTGGGACATGCGCCGGCGCAAGGGCGGCAACCTCTCGGGCGGGCAGCAGCAGCAGCTGGCCATTGCGCGCGCCCTGGTCACCGACCCCAAGGTGCTGCTGCTGGACGAGCCGACCGAGGGCATACAGCCTTCCATCATCAAGGACATCGCCAAGGCGCTCAACGAGATCCGCAAGCTGCGCCGCATCACCATCGTGGTCAGCGAGCAGGTGCTTTCCTTCGCCATGGATGTGGCCGACCGGCTGTTCGTCATCGAGGGCGGGAGATTGGTACATGAAACCGCGCGTGCCGATACCGACGAGCAGCGCATCAAGTCCTACCTCTCTGTATGAAGCACCCCCTGAGCGGCTGCGCCGCTTCCCCCTCTCTCGCACGCGGGAGGGGGACGACACCCTCGGTGCGGGGCGGCCCTTCCTTGGTGTCCCTGGGTTGTGCCGTGCCGGTTTCATTCACCGCGGTCGATGCAGGCGCCGAGTTCCTCTCTTTTTCCACTGCCATCGCAAGGAGCACACCATGGCCGAAACCCTGATCAAGGTCGATCTCAACCAGTCCCCCTACGACAACCCGCAGGTGCACAACCGCTGGCATCCCGACATCCCCATGGCGGTCTGGGTGGAGCCGGGCGCGGAGTTCAAGCTGGAGACCTATGACTGGACCGGCGGCGCCATCAAGAACGACGACAGCGCCGAAGACGTGCGCGACGTGGACCTGTCCACCGTCCACTTCCTGTCCGGCCCCGTGGGCGTCAAGGGCGCCGAGCCCGGCGACCTGCTGGTGGTGGACCTGCTGGACATCGGCGCGCGCGACGACAGCCTCTGGGGCTTCAACGGCTTTTTCTCCAAGCAAAATGGCGGCGGCTTCCTGGACGAGCATTTCCCGCTGGCCCAGAAGTCCATCTGGGACTTCCACGGCATGTTCACCAAGAGCCGCCACATCCCCGGCGTCAACTTCGCAGGCCTCATCCACCCGGGACTGATCGGCTGCCTGCCCGACCCCAAGATGCTGGCCAGCTGGAACGAGCGCGAGACCGGCCTCATCGCCACCGACCCCGACCGCATCCCCGGCCTGGCCAACCCGCCCAACGCCACCACCGCCCACATGGGCCAGATGCAGGGCGAGGCGCGCGACAAGGCCGCCGCCGAAGGCGCGCGCACCGTGCCGCCGCGCGAGCATGGCGGCAACTGCGACATCAAGGACCTCTCGCGCGGCTCGCGCGTGTTCTTCCCCGTCTACGTGGACGGCGCGGGCCTGAGCGTGGGCGACCTGCACTTCAGCCAGGGCGATGGCGAAATCACCTTCTGCGGCGCCATCGAGATGGCCGGCTGGGTGCACATGAAGGTCTCGCTGATCAAGGGCGGCATGGCCAAGTACGGCATCAAGAACCCCATCTTCAAGCCCAGCCCCATGACGCCCAACTACAAGGACTACCTGATCTTCGAAGGCATCTCGGTGGACGAAAAGGGCAAGCAGCACTACCTGGACGTGACCGTGGCCTACCGCCAGGCCTGCCTGAACGCCATCGAGTACCTGAAGAAATTCGGCTACAGCGGTGCCCAGGCCTACTCGCTGCTGGGCACGGCGCCCGTGCAGGGCCACATCAGCGGCGTGGTGGACGTGCCCAATGCCTGCGCCACGCTGTGGCTGCCCACGGAGATCTTCGACTTCGACATCAATCCCACGGCCGAGGGACCACAGAAGATCATCACGGGCGGGGTGGACCTGCCCATCGCCCAGGACAAGTAAGCCCGGCATACGACACCCGCCATCCACCATCCGCCAGAGGCCGCCCATGCCCACCTATGACTACCACTGCGCCGCATGCGGCGGCTTCGACGCGCTGCGCAGCCTCTCGCAGCGCAACGAGCCCGCGCCCTGCCCCAGCTGCGAGGCGGCCTCGCCCCGCGTCTTCGTCAGCGCGCCGCGCCTGGCCTGCACCAGCCCCGAGCAGCGCCGCGCCCACGACACCAACGAGCGCGCCCGGCACGAGCCCAGGCGCTCACGCGATGTGGCCGAGGGCAGCTACGCGCGCATGCGCCACCCCTCGGGCTGCGGCTGCTGCAGCGGCGCCAGCAAGCGCGGCTCCACGGTCACGGCGCCCAACGGCGCCAAGACCTTCCCGACCAAGCGGCCCTGGATGATCAGCCACTGACCGCGGCCCCTGCGCCGCACCGATGCAAAAAAGGCCCGCGACGCGGGCCTTTGTCCTGCCTGGCCGTACCGCTCAGTGCACGGCGCCGATGAAGCCGGCCAGCTCCGGCGTCTGCGGGCTGGCGAACAGCTGCTTGGCCGGGCCGCTTTCGTGGATCAGGCCCTGGTGCATGAACACCAGCTGGTCGCCCACGTCGCGGGCAAAGCGCATCTCGTGCGTGACCATGATCAGCGTCATGCCCTCGGCGGCGAGCTGCTTGACCACGGCCAGCACCTCGTTGACCAGCTCCGGGTCCAGGGCCGAGGTGATCTCGTCGCACAGCAGCACCTTGGGCTGCATGGCCAGCGCGCGTGCAATGGCCACGCGCTGCTGCTGGCCGCCGCTGAGCTGGTCGGGGTAGCTGTCGTACTTGTCGCCCAGGCCGACCTTGGCCAGCATCTGGCGCGCCAGCGCCGCCGCCTCGGGCTTTTTCACGCCCTTGACCACGGTGGGCGACAGGGCCACGTTCTCGCCCGCCGTCAGGTGGGGGAACAGATTGAACTGCTGGAAGACCATGCCCACGTTCAGGCGCAGCGCGCGCAGCTGGGCGGGCGAGGGCGCGCTGCCCTCCGAGCCCTTGAGCACGGCGTCGTCCACCACGATCTGGCCGGACTGGATGGCCTCCAGCCCATTGATGGAGCGCAGCAGCGTGCTCTTGCCCGAGCCGCTGCGGCCGATGATGGCGACCACCTGGCCGCTGTCCACGCTCAGGTCCACGCCCTTGAGCACATGGTTGTTGCCGTAATGCTTGTGAACGGCGCGCACATCAACGAGCGGCATAGAGTTTCTTCTCCAGATGGGATGCGTAGAGGGACAGGGGCCAGCACAGCAGGAAGTAGCCTGCGGCGACCAGGCCGTAGATGAGGAAGGGCTGGAAGGTGGCGTTGGCCAGCATGGAGCCGAGCTTGGTCAGCTCGCTGAAGCCGATGATCGAGGCCACCGCCGTGCCCTTGATGATCTGCACCGAGAAGCCGACCGTGGGCGCTATCGACAGGCGCAGCGCCTGCGGCAGCACCACATGGCGCATCTGCTGCAGGTAGCCCATGGCCAGGCTGGACGAGGCTTCCCACTGGCCGCGGGGGATAGCCTCCACGCAGCCGCGCCAGACCTCGGCCAGGTAGGCGCTGGTGTACAGCGTCAGGCCGATGGCGGCCGCCGTCCAGGGCGAGATGTCCAGGCCGGCCATGGACGAGCCGAAGAACACGATGAACATCTGCATCAGCAGCGGCGTGTTCTGGAAGGCCTGGATATAGGCCTTGGCCAGGCGGCGCAGGTTCAGGCTGCGGCCCACGCGGGCGAACAGCACCAGCAATCCGGTGGCGCCGCCCAGCACGAAGGCCAGCAGCGACAGCGCCAGCGTGGCCAGCAGGCCCTCGGCCAGCTTGGCCAGGATGGGCAGCAGGGGAATGTCGGCAATCATGCGGCGTCTCCGGCAGTGGTTGCAGGTGCAGCGGGTGCAGCGGGCCTGGCTGCACGCGGCGTGCGGCGGCTCACCACGAAGCGCTGGCCTATCCAGGCCAGCAACTGGCGCAATGCCAGGGCCAGCACGAAGTACGCCGCCGTCACCACCAGGTAGGTCTCGAACGCGCGGAAGTTGCGCGACTGGATGAAGTTGGCCGCAAACGTCAGGTCCTGGGCCGCGATCTGCGAGACCACCGAGGTGCCCAGCATCACGATCACGATCTGGCTGCTCAGCGAGGGCCAGACCCGCTGCAGCGCAGGGCGCAGCACCACATGGCGGAAGATCGCCCAGCGGCCCATGCCCAGCGCGCCAGCGGCTTCCAGCTGGCCGCGCGGCGTCTCCTGGATGCCGGCGCGCACGATCTCGGTGATGTAGGCGCCCAGGTTGATCACCGTGGTCAGCAGGCAGGCCTGCCATTCGTTGATCTGCACGCCCAGCGAAGGCAGGCCGAAGAACACGAACATCAGCTGCACCAGGAAGGGCGTGTTGCGTATGCCCTCCACGTACACCTTGAACAGCCAGTGCAGCGGCGCAATGCGCCAGGCGCGGCTGACGCCGCCGGCCACGCCGATGGCGCCGCCCAGCACGGCGCCCGCCGCCGTCAGCGCCAGCGTGAAGCCCGCGCCCTGTGCCAGCAGGCCGCTGTAGTCGAACACGGCGCCGAAGTCGAATTGATAGGCCATGGAAGGATTTCCGGGAACAGGGGCGCAGCGGTTACAGGGTGGCGGGCAGCGGCATCTTCATCCAGCGCTGGGACAGGCTGGTCAGGCGGCCGTCGGCCTTGAGCTTGGTGATGATGGCGTCCACCTTCTGCAGCAGCGCCGGCTCGCCCTTGGCCACGCCGATGTAGCAGGGCGTGTCCTCGACCGCGAACTTCACGTCCAGCTGGCGCAGCCTGGTGCGCTCGTTGACGGCGTTGGCCACGATGTTGCCCAGCGTCACCAGCTGCACCTGGCCCGTCAGATAGCTTTGCGCGGTGGCGTTGTTGTCCTCGTAGCGCTTGATGGTGGCCGAGGCCGGCGCCACCTGCGTGAGGGCCAGGTCCTCGGTGGAGCCGCGCGTCACGCCCACGGTCTTGCCGGCCAGGTCGGCAGGGGCCTTGATGCTCATGTCCTTGGGGCCATAGACGCTCTTGGGGAAGGGTGCATAGGCCTGGGTGAAGTCGATCACCTTGGCGCGCTCGGCGTTCTTGCCCAGGCTGGAGATGACGATGTCGGCCTTGCCCGTGGTCAGGAAGGGGATGCGGTTGGTGCTGGTCACGGGCACCAGCTCCACCTTCACGCCCAGCTCCTGGGCCACCAGGGCCGCCATGTCGATGTCATAGCCCTGCAGCTTCAGGTCGGTGCCCAGCGAGCCGAAGGGCGGGAAGTCCTGCGGAATCGCCACGCGCAGCACGCCGGCCTTCTGGATGTTGGCCAGCATGTCGGCATGGGCGGCGCCGCCCAGGCCGGCAGCGGCCAGGGTGGCGGCCGCCAGGGCGGTGCGGATGAATGCGCGGCGGGGTGTCAAGGGGGAAGTCATGCGAAAGCTCCTTCAGAAGGTGGGATGAGGCGAAAGGAAAGCGGGTCAGGGTCGGGCGCAGATGTATCGGGCGCCGTTGCGTCGGGCGCCGTCGCGTCGGGCGCCGTCGCGTCGTCCGGTGTGTCGAGATCGATGCCGCTGCGCCTGGCAGCCGACAGCAGGTGGGCGCGCATGGCGCCCGCCGCACCCGGCGCATCGCCTGCGCAGACGGCCTGCACGATGGCGTCGTGCTCGCGCACCGGCTGGTCGTCGGCGCCGCTCCAGGCAAAGGGCAGGCGCAGGCTGTGGCTGATGGCCAGCTCCAGCTGGCGCGCCATGGCCACCAGGCCCGGGTTGCCCGACAGCTGGGCCAGCAGCAGGTGGAACTGCAGATCGGCGTCGGCGGCGGCCAGCAGGTCGCTGCGGTCCAGGGCGTGGGCCAGCTGGGACTGGGTCCATTGCAGCTGGCGCAGGCCGCTGTCGTCGGCGCGCACGGCCGCCAGCGCGGCCCAGCCGGGCTCCAGCACCAGGCGCAGCTCGATCAGCTGGCGCGGCGACAGCGTGCCCAGCGCCGGGGTGGCATAGGCGCGGTGCATGCGTGCACGGCCGCTGTGCGGGCCGTTGATGCGCACGCCCTTGCCCGGCTGGATCTCGACCAGGCCCAGGGCCTCCAGCATGGACAGCGCCTCGCGCAGCGAAGCGCGGCTGATGCCCAGCTGCCGGGCCAGCTCGCGCTGCGGCGGCAGCTGGCTCCCGCCGGGATAGTGGCCGCTCAGGATGTGCTGCTGCAGCGTCTGGGCCATCGAGATCGGAATGCTTTGCATGGGCTGGCGCGGGTGGAGGGTTTTGGCCTGACTGGTCAGACCACGTACCCAGCAGATAGCGAATTGCGTGCCAGATGCAAAAAAAGGAGCGTTGTCCTCAGGCATTGCAAAGAATCCGGGGCGATGGGATATCGACAATCCGCCCCGAAGGCACCGCCAGCGGCCCGCGCTGCCGCGCTTTGGTGCAGTGCCGCATGGCTTTGTGCAGGCCTGCCCCGAATGCGGGCGTAAAACCCGCACTGCAGGCCGCCGCCAGCCGCCGTAGAATCCCGGGCTTTGGCCCGAGGAGCGTTGCAGCGCGGCACCCGCCCATCCGTACACCGGATCGCGTGCCGCGTCAGGCTTGGGCCAGGTGCAGGTTCCCGGCCGGACCGCGCCCACGGTGCCAACGACGCTCACCTGTTGCCATGCCGTTTTTGCAGGTGAGCTTGATGTCGTCCTCTTTCACTCCCCCTCCCATGAAGCTGTCCGGCCTGGAGCCGGTGACCATCGGCGAGGGCACGCTGTTCGTCAACGTGGGCGAGCGCACCAACGTCACGGGTTCCAAGGCCTTTGCGCGCATGATCCTCAACGAGCAGTACGAGGAAGCGCTGTCCGTGGCGCGCCAGCAGGTGGAAAACGGCGCCCAGGTCATCGACGTGAACATGGACGAGGCCATGCTCGACAGCAAGGCCGCCATGGTGCGCTTCCTGAACCTCATCGCCTCCGAGCCCGACATCGCCAAGGTGCCGGTCATGGTGGACAGCTCCAAGTGGGAGGTCATCGAGGCCGGCCTGCGCTGCCTGCAGGGCAAGGGCATCGTCAACTCCATCTCCATGAAGGAAGGCCTGGATGAATTCAAGCGCCAGGCCCGGCTGATCAAGCGCTACGGCGCGGCCGCCGTGGTCATGGCCTTCGACGAGAAGGGCCAGGCCGACACCTACCAGCGCAAGATCGAGATCTGCGAGCGCGCCTACCGCATCCTGGTGGACGAGGTGGGCTTCCCGCCCGAGGACATCGTCTTCGACCCCAACATCTTCGCCGTGGCCACCGGCATCGAGGAACACGACAACTACGCCGTGGACTTCATCGAGGCCGTGCGCTGGATCAAGCAGAACCTGCCCGGCGCCAAGGTCTCGGGCGGCGTCTCCAACGTGAGCTTCAGCTTCCGCGGCAACGACCCTGTGCGCGAGGCCATCCACACCGTGTTCCTGTACCACGCCATCTCGGCGGGCATGGACATGGGCATCGTCAACGCCGGCATGGTCGGCGTCTATGACGACCTGGAGCCCGAACTGCGCGAGCGCGTGGAAGACGTGGTGCTCAACCGCCGCCCTGACGCTGCGGAACGCCTGCTGGAGATTGCCGACGCCGCCAAGGGCGCCGCCAAGGACGACAGCAAGAAGCTCGAATGGCGCGGCACGCCCGAGAACCCGAAGACCGTGGGCGAGCGCCTGTCGCACGCCCTGGTGCACGGCATCACCGACTTCATCGTCGTCGACACCGAAGAGGCCTACCAGCAGATCGTGGTGCAGGGCGGCGGCCGCCCGCTGCACGTGATCGAAGGCCCGCTGATGGACGGCATGAACATCGTGGGCGACCTGTTCGGCGCCGGCAAGATGTTCCTGCCCCAGGTGGTCAAGTCGGCGCGCGTGATGAAGCAGGCCGTGGCCCACCTCGTGCCCTACATCGAAGAGGAAAAGCGCCAGCAGGAAGCGGCGGGCCTGGACGTGTCCAGCAAGGGCAAGATCGTCATCGCCACCGTCAAGGGCGACGTGCACGACATCGGCAAGAACATCGTCACCGTGGTCCTGCAGTGCAACAACTTCGAGGTCATCAACATGGGCGTGATGGTGCCCTGCCATGAGATCCTGGCCCGGGCCAAGGCCGAGGGCGCGGACATCATCGGCCTGTCGGGCCTGATCACGCCCAGCCTCGAAGAGATGCAGTACGTCGCCGGCGAGATGCACAAGGACGACTACTTCCGCATCAAGAAGATTCCGCTGCTGATCGGCGGCGCCACCTGCTCGCGCGTGCACACCGCCGTCAAGATCGCGCCCAAGTACGAAGGCCCCGTGGTCTACGTGCCCGATGCCTCGCGCAGCGTCAGCGTGGCCCAGAGCCTGCTGGGCGAGAACAAGGGCAACTACCTGGCCGAGATCCAGGCCGACTACGACAAGGTCCGCACCCAGCACGCCAACAAGAAGAAGACGCCGCTGTGGCCGCTGGACAAGGCCCGCGCCAACGCCACGCCCGTGGACTTTTCCCAGGCCCCCGTGGCGCCGCGCGCCCTGGGCCGGCGCGTGTTCCGCAACTTCGACCTGGCCGAGATCGCCGAATACATCGACTGGGGCCCGTTCTTCCAGACCTGGGACCTGGCCGGCCCCTATCCGGCCATCCTCGACGACGAGATCGTGGGCGTGCAGGCCCGCCAGGTGCTGGCCGACGGCCAGGCCATGCTCAGGAAAATCATCGAAGGCCGCTGGCTGCAGGCCAACGGCGCCATCGGCCTGTTCCCTGCCAACCGCGTGGGCGATGACATCGAGTTCTACGCCGACGAGTCCCGCAGCCAGGTGCTGATGACCTGGTACGGCATGCGCCAGCAGACCGAAAAGCAGATGGTGGAAGGCCCGGATGGCCAGCCCGTGATGCGCCCCAGCCGCTGCCTGTCCGACTTCGTGGCCACCAAGGAATCGGGCATCCAGGACTACGCGGGCCTGTTCGCCGTCACGGCCGGCATCGGCGCCGAGAAGAAGGACAAGGAGTTCGAAGACGCGCTGGACGACTACTCCGGCATCATGTTCAAGGCCCTGGCCGACCGCCTGGCCGAGGCCTTCGCCGAATGCCTGCACCAGCGCGTGCGCAAGGACCTGTGGGGCTATGCGCCCGACGAGAACCTCAGCAACGAAGCGCTGATCAAGGAACAGTACAAGGGCGTGCGCCCCGCGCCCGGCTACCCGGCCTGCCCCGACCACAGCGCCAAGACCGACCTGTTCGCCGTGCTCAAGGCCGACGAGATCGGCATGACGCTGACCGAAAGCCTGGCCATGAACCCGGCCTCCAGCGTCAGCGGCTTCTACATCGGCCACCCCGACTCCGTCTACTTCAACGTCGGCGAGATCGGCGAGGACCAACTGGCCGACATGGCCGCGCGCCGGGGCATGGACATCGAGGAACTGCGCAGGCTGCTGGCGCCGAATCTTGGGTGATCGCTGGCTGGCCACGTCCGGTCAGCTGCACAATATTTCGCTATTTTGGACAAAATCATTTGTCTTCGGCTTTAATAGCGAAATGCCGCGCAAACCGCCCGTCGTCTTTCCGCAGGAGCAGCGCCTGCTTTCCGAACTCGGGGAGCGGCTGCGCCTTGCGCGCAAGAGGCGCAAGCTGAGCAACGAGGTGGTGGCGCAGCGCGCGGGGCTTTCGAGGACCACGGTGTACAAGGTCGAGTCCGGCGATCCCGGTGCCACGCTGGGGTCCTACGTCCGGGTACTGGCCGTGCTTGGACTTGAAGGCGATCTTGGCCAGCTTGCGGCGGACGACCGGGTGGGGCGCAAGCTGCAGGATCTGGCGCTGGAGCCAGTGCCGGTGGCAAAGCGCCACAAGACCAAAGCGGCATCGGTCGCAACGCCTGAAGATTCGGCATGAGCAAGCAGGACAACGCCCTGGAAGTCTGGCTGGACGACGATCTCGGCCCTGCCTGCCAGGTCGGCACCCTGGCCCATGACCGTGGGCAGATCCGCTTTCACTACGACCGCGGCTGGCTCAAGGACCCTCGTGCCTTCGCTCTGGATCCGGACCTTTCCCTGGACGAGCATCCCTTTTTCCCAAAGCCCGAGTTGGGCAACTTCGGCATCTTCCTGGACTCGTCTCCCGACCGCTGGGGCCAGACGCTCATGAAGCGCCGTGAGGCGCTGCAGGCCAAGGACGAACGGCGGCCTGCCCGCACCCTCTATGCCTGGGACTTCCTCATTGGCGTACAGGACCAGACGCGTCAGGGCGCACTGCGCTTTCGTCGGCCGGGCACGGAGACCTTTCTTGGCGACGAGAAAATGGCGGCGCCGCCGGTGACGACCCTGCGCGAGTTGGAGGCGGTGGCCTACCAGCTCAGCAGCCGGCGTATTGACGACCTTGACGCGCTGCGCAAGTGGCTTGCCGTGCTCGTCGCGCCAGGAGCCTCTCTGGGTGGGGCGAGGCCGAAGGCCAACTTCACGCAGGCTGATGGCTCGCTGTGGATTGCCAAATTTCCCGCCCGCGACGATGACCGCGACATCGGGGCCTGGGAGTATGTCGTTCACCAACTGGCCCGAAAGGCCGGCGTGTATGTGCCCCCTGCCAAGCTGATCCAGTTCAACAACGGCTTGCACACCTTCTGTGTGCAAAGGTTTGACCGTGCGCATGGTGCGCGGCGGTTCTACGCCTCGGCGATGACGCTGCTGCGCAAGGCGCACAGCGAAGGTACGAGCTATCTGGAACTGGCCCAGTTCATCCGGTCCCAGGGCGATGCCGGGCATGCGGATGCCGACCTGGCGCAGCTGTTTCGGCGCGTGGCGTTCAACGTCGCCGTTGGCAATCGCGACGATCACCTGCGCAATCACGGCTTCGTTCTGGGCAGGACAGGGTGGTGCCTCGCCCCGGCGTTCGATGTCAATCCGAACATCGACAAGGCCGAGCATGTCTTGAACATCGACGACATCGACAACCGGCCCAGCCTGGAGACGGTTCTCGGCACGGCGTCGTTCTACGGACTTGACCGCAACCAGGCCCGGCAGATACTGGGCGAGGTCGCGGCGGTGGTCGATGGATGGCAGGCTGCTGCGCGCAGGATCGGCATCGCCAGTGCCGATATCCAGCTGTCGGAATCCGCCTTTTCGGCCCATGCGGAGTTCCGGGCTGCCGCCGGTTAGCGGCAAGAACGCTTACTTGTCAGTCCAGGGCGCGGACTTCCACAGCGCCGAGAAGTCTGCCGTGGCCTTGTCCAGGCGGGTCTTCCAGGCCGTGCCCTCCACATAGTCCATCTCGGTGAACTGCTGGCGCATCTGCTTGTGGAACTCGGGATCGGCCGCGATGGCGCGCAGGGCCTCGGTCAGTCGCTGCTGCACGGCAGCGGGAAGGCCGGCCGGTGCCACGATGCCGCGCTCCGAATTGAACACCAGCTTCACGTTCTGCTCGTTGAAGCTGGGCACGTTGGGCGCCAGGCTGGAGCGCGCGGGGCTGGCCTGGGCCAGGATGCGCACCTTGCTCTCGAAGGGCATGACCTCGCCCAGGTTCATGCCGCCGATGGTCACATGGCCGCCCAGCACCGCCGTGCGCAGCGGGCCCGCGCCGTTGTAGGGCACGTGGTTCAGCCGGGTGCCCGTCAGGCGCTCGAACAGCACCATGGCCAGGTGGTCATCGGTGCCCACGCCCGTCGATCCGTAGCTGATCTCGCCGGGCCGGGCCTTGGCGTCTGCGATCAGGTCGGCCAGGTTCTTGTACTGGCTGTCCGCCATCACGCTGAAGGCGCTGGGGTCGCGCACCAGGTTGGCGATATAGGTGAAGTCCGCCGGCTTGAACTGCGTGCGCCGCTCTATGGGCAATGTGACCAGACCTGGCATGTTCGTCATGCCGATCACATGACCGTCTGGCGCAGCCTTGGCCACATAGGCCAGGCCCAGCTCGCCCGAGGCGCCCAGCTTGTTGGACACCACGACCTGGGTACCCAATTGCTTGCCCAGATGCACGGCGAGTGTGCGCGCCGTGATGTCCGTGCCGCCGCCGGCCGCGAAGCCCACGACGAGTTCAATGGGTTTTTCGGGCCAGGCGGCGAAGGCCGGGGCTGCGGCCAGGGCGAGGGCGCCCAGGCCCATGGACAGTGCGCGGCGACGTGCAGTCGAGATGAGGGTGTTCATATGTCTCCTTGTTGGAATGGATGGTTGCGTTCGCCCTGCGCTCAGGCAGCAGGGACGGTGGGGCAGCCCCAGTCGGCCCAGAGCTTGGCCACGGCGGCATAGTCTTCGCGGCCGTAGCCGGCGGCGGCGGCCATGTCGTAGACGCTGTGCGAGCCCTGTATGGCGAACAGCGGCACGCCCAGCGTCTGGGCCAATTGCAGGGCCAGCACCGAGTCCTTGCGCGCCGCATCCAGCGGCATGCCGCCCGCGTAGTCGCCGTTGACGACGCGCTCGGCATAACGGTAGGTCAGCGGCCGGTGCAGGCCCATCTGCGCATCGGACAGCAGGGCGATGAGCTTGTCGCACTGCACGCCAGCGGCCGTGGCCATGGCGCCTGCCTCGGCCACGACCACCATCACCGCATGGGCGACGGCGTTGTTGATCACCTTGGCCGCCGCGCCCGCGCCCAGCGCGCCGAACCAGGTCTGGCGGCTGGCAATGGCATCCAGCACCGGCTGCACGCGCGCAATCGCCTCGGGCGATCCGCCCAGGGCCAGCGAGGCCGTGCCGGCCACCATCTGGCCCACGCCGGCCATGATGGATGCGTCGATCAGGTCCACTCCATAAGGCGCCAGCAGCTTGTGCTGCGCATGGATGTGCTCGGGATTGACCGTGCTGGTCTCCACCACCACGGCACCGCGTGGCAGCCGGGGCACGATCTGCGCGAGCACGGACAGCGAGATGGCGGGCGAGGGCAGGCACAGCACCACGGTCTGCGTGGCAGATACATCCTCGGGCCCGGTGATGGCGGTGGCGCCGAAGCTGTCCTGCGCGCGCTGCCGTTGTGCGGCATCGAGATCGAAGACCTGGGTGGCGAAATGGCGGCCTATGCGTTCGGCCAGCGGGTAGCCCATATTGCCGAGGCCGTAGATGGCGACGCGAGTGTTCTGGTTCATGGTGCTTGTCTCTGCTGTGTTGGGAAAGGGCTTCACTTGGCCACGGACAGCGGCTGGGCGTGCAGGCCTAAGTACATGCTCTTGACCTGGGCGTACAGGCGCAGGCCGTCTATGCCCTTTTCGCGGCCTATGCCGCTGTTCTTGAAGCCGCCAAAGGGCGTGCTGGTCACCGACTGCTTGTAGGTGTTGATCCAGACCGAGCCGGCCTCCAGCGCGCGGCCCATGCGCCAGGCGCGCTGGAAGTTCTCGGTCCAGATGCCGCAGGCCAGGCCGAAGGCCGTGCCGTTGGCCTGGGCGACGAGGTCCGCCTCGTCCTTGAAGGGCAGCGCCACGAGCACGGGGCCGAAGGCTTCTTCCTGGCAGGATGCGGCGCTGGCCGGCAGGCCGTCGATCACCGTAGGCAGGTAGAAGGCCCCGTCGTCGAAGTCCGTGCCCGTGGGCGCCGCGCCGCCGCACAGCACGTGGCCACCCTCGGCGCGCGCACGCTCCACGAAGGCCGCCACGCGCTCGCGGTGGTGGAACGAGGCCAGCGGGCCCATCTCCACGCCCTCGGCGTCGGGCAAGGCCAGGCGCAGGCCTTTGGCGCGCGCCACCACCTGCTCCAGCACCTCGTCATAGATGCTTTGCTCGATGAACAGGCGCGAGCCCGCCACGCAGGACTGGCCTGCCGAGCCGAAGATACCCGCCACCACGGCGGCCACGGCATGCGTGCGGTTGGCGTCGGCAAACACCACGTGCGGCGACTTGCCGCCCAACTCCAGCGCGGCGGGCACCAGGCGGTCGCCGGCCACGCGGGCAATGGCCCTGCCTGAGGTCGTCCCGCCCGTGAACGAGATCATGCGGATGCCCGGATGCGCGACCAGGGCGGCGCCCACATCGGCCCCGCGGCCCTGCACCACCTGCAGCATGTCCTGCGGCAGGCCGGACGCCAGCGCGATGCGCGCCAGCTCGGGCGCCAGCAGCGGAGAATCTTCCGAGGGCTTGAGGATCACCGCATTGCCGGCCGCCAGCGCGGGCGCGACCTTGGTGGCGTCGTTCATGATGGGCGAGTTCCACGGCGTGATGGCCGCCACCACGCCAAAGGGCTCCAGCACGGTGAAGGACACATAGTCGCCGCGCGCCGGCGTCACATCGGTCTCCAGCGTCTCGCAGACGCCTGCGTAGTAGCGGAAGGTGCCTATGGCCGACTCCACCATGCCCCGGCATTCGCCCAGCGGCTTGCCGTTGTCCTGCATCTGCAGCCGTGCCAGAGACTCCTTCTCGGCGGCCAGGCCGTCGGCGATGGCCTGCAGCACCAGGGCGCGCTTGTGGGGCAGCAGCGACTTCCAGCCAGAATGGTGGAAGGCATGCCAGGCCCGCGTGACGGCAGCGTCCAGTTGCTCGGGCGTGGTGGTGGCGATGCGGGCGATCTCCTGCCCGTTGGCGGGATTGGTGCTGATGATTTCGGCGGCGTGCGTGGAGGCCATGAGAGGGTTCCTGGGTTGACTTTCGGGCGCAGTCTAGGAGTGCGCGGCGCGAAACTCAACGGGCACGTTGTCGCCAAAAAAGGCGATGAAACTATCAATAAGATGCAGGGCGGGCGGGGCCTGGAGCATGGCTTGCATGCACTTGCCACCCCGACTGAAAGAACCAAGAGACATGAGCAAGCAACAGCGATCAGGCCGGGAAAAAGAGGCCGCCTTTCCCCATGCGGCGCTGCCGGCGCAGGTGGCGGCCGTGATAGCCGCCATAGAGACGGACATCATCCGGGGCCGCATCCTGCCCCGCACGCGGCTGATCGAAGACCACCTGATGGAAGACTACGAGGCCAAGCGCCACGTGGTGCGTGCCGCGCTGACCGAGCTGCAGCGCCTGGGCGTCGTGGTCAAGCCGCCCCATTTGGGCGCCCGCATACGGCGCTTCGACGCGCAAAGCCTGCAAGACCTCTACCACCTGCGCAGCGTGCTGCACGCGGCGGCCGTGCAGGCCATGCAACTGCCGGTGCCGCCAGAACGCCTGGAGCCAGTGGCCCATGCCGCGCATGAACATGCGCTGGCCGTGGAGTCCGGCGACCTGATCGCCATCCACCGCACCAACATGGCCTTCCACCGATTGTTCTACGGCCTGTGCGACAACCCTTATCTGGAAGAGTCGATACGCCTGCACGACTGGCTGAGCTTTCCCGCACGCGCCTATGCGATTGCCGACCAGGAGGCGCTGGTCGTGGCGCGGCAGGAGCATGCGTTGATGGTCGAGGCGCTGGAGGCTGGCGACAGGAATTTGCTGTGCGACCTGGCCCTGCGCCATATGGGGCGCGCCCGGCAGATCTATGCGGAGCGCTATCTGCTGCGCTAGCGGTATGCCACTGTGTGGCTCAATGGCGCCCTACAAGGGCCCGGTGCACGCCAGCCGAACCCGCACCTCCTTGTTGGCGACCAGGGCCGGGTCGGTCGCAAGGACGAGTTTTCTCTCCCCTCCGCTGCCCAGGTCGGTCAGGCCTTCCTGCAGTTCCTGCCGGACGCCCCCTCGGTTCACGCTGCTCGTGTAGGTCGCCAGAGCCGAAAGGCATCCGCACTCGCCAATCGATTTGCGCAGTTGAACACGGGTGTTCGCCCACACCACGTTGGACTCTGTGGAAGTCTTCGTCGCCGTGATCGACACGCAGGCTGAAAGATCGTTCTGAAACGTTATCTGGTCGGCAGGGGCGGCAAAGGCGGACCCAGCCAAAAGAGCGGCCGATATTGCGTATCTGTTCATGCCGTACAAGTGTGCCTCCGTTCGGTTGGATGCCCGATGCCGTGCCCAAAAAACAAGGCGCACGAGGCGCCTTGTCATGGGTCAGCGGGATGGGAGTTTCAGAGACCGATTTCCTTGTTGTACGCCTTGCGCGCCGTCACGGCCGTGTCCGTGAAGTCGGTGAACACGCCGTCGATGCCCAGGCGGTAGTAGGCCAGGTATTCCTGCACGGGGTCGCCCTTGTACAGGCCGGCCAGGCGGCCCGGCTCGTTGCGGAAGGTGAAGCTGTGCACGATCAGGCCGGCCTTGTGGGCGTCGCGGATCAGGCCCGTGTCCTTGACGGTGTTCACGTCCTTGAGGCCGGCGCCGTCCTTGTAGGGCACGACGGAGTGGGCCAGGACCTGGGGCTTCCAGGGGCCGATGCCGTCGGCATAGGTCTTGATCTCGGCCAGGCCTGCGGGCGTGAGCATGGTGGCGAAGGTGCGCGCGTCGCCGGCCAGGGTCCAGCTGTAGGGGCGGCCGCTGATGAAGGTCCACTCATCGTTGGTGATGTAGACCATGGAGCCGTCGCGCAGATTGAAGTCGTTGCCGTCGATCAGCTGCACGCCCTTGGCCTTCATGCCGGCCTGGCGCAGGTACTTGAGGCTGGCCGGGTCGAAGCTCTGGATGTAGATGGGCGAATCCTTGGCGTTGAGCTTGTTCTGGTCCAGCAGCTTGATCACCGCGTCTTCAAACGGGCGCGAGCCGGGCGCGCCGCAGCCGTTGGCGATCGCCTGCTGGTTGTTCCAGTACGGGTTCTTGGTTTCGGCGTAGACGGGGATGGTGCGGCCCAGGGCCTTGCCCTTGGCGGCGGCGATGTCCAGCACGTCCTGGGCGCTGATCAGGGGCAGCTTGCCGTTCCACTCGGTGGGGCGCTCGCTGCGGTTGTCCAGGATCGTGCCGCCCAGCCAGGTGCGCAGCTCCTGCATCGTGAAGTCGCTGATGGACCAGTCGTTGCGGTGGTCCTCGCCATCGACCACCAGGGCCTTGAGCACGGACTTGGGATCGTTGGCATCGAGCTGGTCGCTCAGGTATTGCGAGGGGCCGTTGGCAGGCACGGCGGGGTACTTCACGTTGACCAGCACGCCGGCCGCAGTGCGCTGGCGGCGCGCCACTTCGGCATTGGTCTTGGCCACGTCGGCCACGTTGGTGCTGTCGCTGAGCCAGGCGTTGTGGCGGGCGACCAGCTGGCAGTCCTTCGTCAGGTGCATGTCGAGTTCGAGCATGTCCGCGCCCGCGTCGGCGGCGGCCTCGTAGGCCATGCGCGTCTGCTCCGGGAACTTGCCCGAGAAGCCGCGGTGGGCGATCACCTGGGGCTGCTTTCCGTCGAGCGTGAGGTAGAACGAGCCGCCGTCGCCGCCGCAGGCCGTGAGGACTGCAGCCGCGCACAGGGACGCGAGCAGGGGAGTGCGGGAAAAGGACATAGGACGTTGGGTCATATCCGAAGCAGTGGTGGGTTGATGAACGGCGCGCAATGCGCCAGCTCAGCAGCGTATGCAGTCAGCCGTGTCGGCACCATGACAGTGCGCCCCGTAGGGCCCGGATTGGCGTTTTAGCGACGGTCGGTGGAAATTTGCCGACCCTCCGACACAGGGTTATCCCCCGAACAGGGGCGCCAGCGTGGCACGCAGGCGGTCGCCGGCGTCGGGCGCCTCGCTCGGGCGGATCTCCAGCGAACGCTCCACCGTGCCGATGTGCTCCAGCAGCAGGGCCTTGGCGCCCTCGGTGTCGCCGCGCTCCAGGGCCTCGACGATGCGCTCGTGCTCGGCGCAGGACTGGCTGGCGCTGTGCGTGGACTGGAACAAGGTGGCCGCCAGCGTGGTGCGGGCCGTGAGGTCGCGCAGGGTGAGCGCCAGCAGGCGGTGGCCCATCTGCTCGGCCAGGCAGACGTGGAAGTCGGCCAGCAGGAAGGCGCGCGTGGCGGCGTCGGCGCCCGCAATGGCCTCCTGCTCCTGGGCGATGTGGCGGCGCAGCTGGCCGATCACGCTTTGCAGGGGGCGCCCGGCCTCGCCCAGGATGCCGGTCTCGATGATGCGGCGCGCCGCGAAGGCGTCCTGCGCCTCCTCGGCCGAGGGCTGGACCACGTACCAGCCGCGCCGGGGCTGCACCTGCACGAAGCCGCGCGCCTGCAGCTGCATCAGCGCCTCGCGCACCATGGTGCGGCTGACCTCGAAGTTGTCGGCCAGTTCCTGCTCCCCCAGCCGTTCGCCGGGCGCCAGTTTCTGGGCCAGGATGGCTTCGACGACGCGCTCGGCGATGTGCTGGGGGCTTACAGGTGTCATTGCGTTGCAGGGTGGGCAGGAGTCACGGTTGCGGGGACGGCGGCGGCGCCGGAGGGCTCGGCGTCGGGCCCCTGATTGTCGGCCAGGCCGTTGAGCACGGCATGGGCGCGCTCGCGGTCGATGTCACCTTCCCAGGCCGCGATGGCCACCGTGGCCACGCAGTTGCCGATCAGGTTGCCCAGCGCGCGGGCAATGCCCATGAACCAGTCCACCGACAGCACCAGCACCAGGCCGATGGCGGGGATGGCCGGAATCGCATGCAGCGTGGCCGCCAGCACCACGATGGCCGAGCCCGGCACGCCGTGGGCGCCCTTGGAGGTCACCAGCGCAATCGCCAGGATGGTCAGCAGGTCGGCCATGCCGATGGGCGTGTTCGTGGCCTGGGCGATGAACACGGCCGCCAGCGTGATGTAGATGGAGAAGGCGTCCAGGTTGAACGAGTAGCCCGTGGGAATCACCAGACCCACGGTGGAGTCGCGCACGCCCAGGTTGCGCAGCTTGGCCATGATCTGGGGCAGCACGCTGTCCGAGGAGGTGGTGGCGAAGACCACCATCAGCTCCTCGCGCAGGTAGCGCAGCAGCTTGATCAGGCTGAAGCCCGAAAAGCGCATCACCAGGCCCAGCACCACGAAGACGAAGAAGATCACGGCCACGTAGAACAGCAGCACCAGCATGCCCAGCTGCTTGAGCGAGCCTATGCCGTACTGGCCCACGGTGAAGGCGATGGCGCCCAGCACGCCCAGCGGCGCCAGCTTGATGAGGATGCCCATGATCTTGAACAGCACGTTCGACAGCGTGTCGATCAGCGCATGCACGGGCGCGCCGCGCTCGCCCAGCATGGTCAGTGCGCAGCCGAACAGCACGGCGAACAGCAGCACCTGCAGCACGTCGCCCGTGGCAAAGGCCTGCACCACGGTGGTGGGGATGAGCTTCATCAGGAAGTCCACCGTGCCGCCGCTGGTCAGCTTGTCGGCGTTGCTGGCATAGGCGCTCATGGCCGAGGCGTCGAGCTTGCTCGGGTCCACGTTCATGCCCGCGCCGGGCTGGAACACGAAGGCCAGCACCAGGCCCAGCACCAGGGCGATGGTGGTCAGCACCTCGAAGTAGATCAGCGACTTGACGCCGACCCGGCCCACGCGCTTGAGGTCGCCCGCGCCCGCGATGCCGTGCACCACCACGCAGAACACCAGCACGGGAATGATCATCTTGATGAGCTTGATGAAGCCATCGCCCAGGGGCTTGAGTTTCACGGCCCATTCAGGGGCCAATATTCCGGCGAGCACACCCAGGATGAGTGCGATCACCACCTGTCCGAACAGTGATCTGGCAAAGCGGCGCATAGTCGTCTTTCGCAAGTTGTGGAATCTTGTATGCAAGTGGCTCTGCAACTTGCATGCAAGAATGTAGACAAGCGAAACGCGTGCCAGCAGAGGGTATTCCCTGCGGATTTGCGGCACTCCAGAGAAGTTCAGCCCTGACTTTTTCTGCATGAAATCGGCAGATGCGGGCGGGCCTCCCCGCCGTGGTGCAGGGCGGGGGCCGGCATGCCCGCGCATGGTGCGCGCGGCGTGCGGCAAGGCTGTGCAGGCCCCGTGCCGGGGCATGCGCGAGGGCGGCGCAGGGCGCGCCGCCCGGGGGGGATCAGCGCAGGTTGCGCTCCATCGCGCGGTCCTTGATGAAGAAGGCCGCCAGCAGGCCCAGCGTCACGCCGAACATCACATAGAAGGCCGGCGCCATGGGCGAGCCCGTGGAGCGGATCAGCCAGGTCACGATGAACTGCGCGAAGCCGCCGAAGATCATCACCGCCACGTTGTAGGCCATGGACATGCCGGCCGAACGCACCTGGGGCGGGAACAGCTCGGCCATCACCGTGCTGAACACGCCGAAGAACACGGCCACGAACACGCAGACCACCAGCTGGGTGATCAGCAGCTTCTGCACCGTGGGGCCGTCGGTCAGCCAGGCATACAGCGGGTAGAGCACCACCAGGTAGCCGATCAGCGAGCCGATGGTCAGCATGCGGCGGCCCACGCGGTCCGACAGGGCGCCGAAGAACGGCATGATCACCACCATCAGCGCGGCGCCGGCCATCTGCACCATGAAGGCATCGCGCATGGGCAGCTTCAGCGTCACCGTGGCATAGGTCACCAGATAGGTGAAGGTGATGTAGATGGACACCGTGGCCGTGACCACCAGGCCCATGCCCACCAGCGTCTCGCGCGCATGCGTGCGCAGCATCTCCATGATGCCGATCTGGCGCGCCTTGCCGCTGGCCTGCGCGGCCTGCATTTCCTTGAAGACCTCGGGCTCCTCCACATGGCGGCGGATGTACAGCGCCACGGGAACGATCAGCAGGCCCACGGCGAAGGGCACGCGCCAGGCCCAGGCCATCAGCTCTTCCTCGGTGAAGATCTCGGTGATCAGCGTGCCCGTGGCCGCGCCGATCAGCAGGGCCAGCATCTGGCCGGCCATCTGCCAGGAACCATAGAAGCCGCGCTTGCCGGGCGGTGCCAGCTCGATCAGCAGTGCCGTGGACGTGCCGAACTCGCCGCCGGCCGCAAAGCCCTGCAGCAGCCGCGCCAGCACGATGAACAGCGGCGCCAGGATGCCCACCGCCGCATACGTGGGCGCCAGCGTGATCAGCGCGATGGCCACGGCCATCAGGCCGGTCACCATCACCATGGCCGCCTTGCGACCCTTGCGGTCCCCGTACAGGCCCAGCAGGACGCCGCCCACGGGCCGCATGAAAAAGCCCACGCCGAACACGGCCGTGGTCATCAGGATGCGGTTGATGTTGTCGTCCGGATTGTCGGGATTGCTGGGGAAGAACAGCTTGGCGACGATGGGTGTCATGAAGGCGAACACCAGGAAGTCATACCACTCCAGCGCGTTGCCGATGACGGCAGCCACGATGTTGCGGGTCGAGACGGTTTGCTTGGTCAAAGCAGGGTCCATTTCCGAAAAGGGATTGAAAAGACGGCAGTCACGCCCGGGGCATGGGTCGGCGTGCCTGCCCGGGCCGCAACCCGGGCGTACACTGCTTCGCCATATGCAATGCCTATGCCATGGCCTGCGTCGTCCACGAAGGGCGGCGCAGGCCATGGCGCAGATGGAACCACATGACTACCTGGAAAAACACCCGCGACTGGCTGGAAACACTGGTCGCATTCGACACCACCAGCCGCAACTCCAACCTGGCGCTGATCGAGTGTGTACGCGATGAGTTGGCCACGCTGGGCGTGAGTGCCCGATTGTTCCACTCTCCGGACGGCGCCAAGGCCAATCTCTTCGCCACTTTGCCGGCCAGCAATGGCGAAACGCAGGGTGGCATCGTGCTGTCCGGCCATACCGACGTGGTGCCGGTCGATGGCCAGCAGTGGAGCACCAACCCCTTTGCGCTCACCGAAAAGGGCGGGCGCCTCTATGGTCGCGGCAGCTGCGACATGAAGGGCTTCATCGCCGCCTCGCTGGCGCTGGTGCCCGAATTCCTGGCCACGCAGCGCGCCAGGCCCGTGCACCTGGCCTTCTCGTACGACGAGGAAATCGGCTGCGCGGGCGCGCCCGTGATGATCAACCAGCTCAAGGCCGAGGGCGCGCGCTTCGACGGCTGCGTGGTCGGCGAGCCCACCAGCATGCAGGTCGTGGTGGCGCACAAGGGCATCAACCTCTACCGCTGCCGCGTGCACGGCAAGGCCGCGCATTCGTCGCTCACGCCGCGCGGCAGCAATGCCATCGAGTACGCGGCGCGGTTGATCTGTCGCATCCGGGACATCGCCGACCACTTCAAGGCGCACGGCCCCTACGACGAATTCTTCGACGTGCCCTTCACCACCATGACCACCAACCAGATCCAGGGCGGCATCGCGGTCAACACCATCCCCGAGCTGTGCGAATTCGCCTATGAATTCCGCAACCTGCCCGGCATGTCGGTGGATGGCATCCAGGCCCAGGTCGAGTCCTATGTGCGCGACGAACTGCTGCCGCGCATGCGCGCCGAATTCGCCGACGCGCGCATCGAGATCGAGGCCGGCGCCAGCGCGCCTGCGCTAGAAGCCTCGGAAGAAGCCGCCATCACCCAGCTGGTGCGCGCGCTGACCGCCGACCAGGAAAAGCGCAAGGTGGCCTACGGCACCGAGGCCGGCCTGTTCCACAACGCCGGCATTCCCACCGTGGTCTGCGGCCCCGGCTCCATCGAGCAGGCGCACAAGCCCGACGAGTTCGTCGAGCTGGCCCAGCTCGACGCCTGCGAGCGCTTCCTCAGCAAAATGGGCACGAGTCTGTGATCACCCCCTGAGTCGCTTCGCGCCTTCCCCCTCTCTTCGGAGGGGGGCGTACGGGCAGCCGGCGACACCCTTGCTGCGGGGCGGCGCGGCCGGCGTAGGCCCTTGCTCGGTGTCCCTCGCCTTGGGGGCGCGGGAGTTTCGAGGTCAAGCTCAAGAAATCTCGTCTTGCCCCGCTCAGCGCACCGGGATGGCGATGGGCCGCAGCGGCGCGGCGTCGCCGCCGCGGATCTTGAGCGGGCCGCCGATGAAGGCGAACTCGTAGACCTTGTCGCGCGACAGGTCGTCCAGCGCCACCAGCTCCATGATGGGCACGCCCTTTTGCGCCAGCAGGTAGCTGTGCAGCGGTACGTAGTCGTCGTCCACCTCGGACGGGAACGTCTCCAGGCTCAGGTTGTCGGCGCCCACGATCATGGCGCCGCCTTCCTCCACCAGGAAGCGCGCGGCATCCAGGCCCAGGCCCGGCGGCTTGGCCATGTAGGCCTGGGGCTGGCCGTACAGCTTCATGCGGCCCGTGCGCACCAGCACGATGTCGCCCTCCTGCAGCGTCACCTTCTGGCGTGCCAGCGCATCCTTGAGGTCCTGGCGCGTGATGCGGTACTGGTCGGGCAGCATCTCCAGGCCCTTGGCGGCCGCCACGTCGATCAGCACGCCGCGCGCCACCAGCGGCGGGAATTTCTCTATGCCCGTGCGCTGCCAGCCCCGGTCGCCCAGGTGCTGGTCTGCGCTGAAGCCGTTCCAGATCCTGCCGCGGATGCCGAAGTGGTTGAGCGCATCGATGTGCGTGCCCGTGTGGCTGTACATGGAAAACGCCGTGCCCGTGTAGCTGCGCGTGGCGTTCATGTCCTTGCCCACGTTCATCGGGTCGTCCACCACGGTGCCGCGCGGCGTGTGCGTCATCCAGAACTGGTAGTGCGGATCGCCCGCGTCCTGCCAGCTGGGCATGCCCACGTAGTACTCGGTGGCCAGGTCATAGACCTGCCCACCCGTGATGCGCTGCAGGATGGCCGCGCGCGAGGCCGGCGTGATCAGGTTCAGGCGGCCGATCTCGTCGGCCGGCCCCCAGGGGCTGGTGCCCACGTCCTGGCGTGCGCCGGCCGGGGGCTCGTGGCCGCCATGAGCCTGGGCCGCGGTGCCCGCGAAGGCGGCGGCCAGGGCGATCACGAGAGAGGGCAGCGCCATGCGGCGAGCGAAGCGTTGGAGAGTCATGCAAGAGTCCTTGGTCTGCTGAAAGAGGGCGCGCATGCCGCGCGCGAGGGAAGGCGGAAAACGCCGATGAAAAAAAGCAAAGACGGGGGCGCTCAGGCCGCCAGGAAGTGCAGCCGTTCGCGCAGCGCAGCCAGCGACTGGGTCTGCAGCGGAGGCAGGCCCGGCGCGATCAGCGTGGGAATGGAGCGCAGGCCCATGCGCTGCGCCAGAGCGCGGTCCTGGCGCACCTGCTCCAGCGCCTGGGCGCCTTCCATGCAGCCTGCGAAGGCGTTGCGCTCGAAGCCCGTGCGCGTGGCGATGTCCAGCAGCACTTCGGCGTCGCCGATGTTGCGGTGCTCGCTCATGTGGGCATGCTGGATGGCGTCGAACAGATCCCAGTGCGCGTCATCGCCGCCCAGGATCTGGGCCGCCTGGCAGGCCAGTGCGCCGGCCATGCCGCTGGGGTACTCGAAGGCCTCGCGGCGCATGCCCTCGATGTCGATGCGGTCCTCGTCGTCATGCTCCGCGCAGGCCTGCCAGTGCTCCAGGATGACCTGCTTGGCGCGCTCCATGGAGCCGAAGGCCGCCACCATCTCGGCGCGCGAGGCCTGCAGCACGAAGCTGCGGTGGCGCACGCGCAGGCCCAGCTCGCGCGCCACCTGGCGCAGGCGTGGCGACATCACGTAGCACCAGCCGCAGACCACGTCATGGAAGAAGTCGATGGCGGGGGCGACCGCAGGCGCCGCTGCGGGCGCCGCCTGCAGGGCCTGCTGCGGCGAGGCGGCCGCCGCATCCTGCGCGGGCAGGGCGCAGGAAAAATCATTGCATTGCGTCATGCTTGTGTCCTTCATGGCTGTGATGGACGGCAAGCGTAGGCCGCAGGCCCGGCGCGAAAAAGGGGCGCGCGCTTGAGGAACTCTTAACGCGGCGTCAACAATCCTCGCCCATGGCGGCGGGCAGCTCCTCGGCCAGGAAGTCCACGAAGGCGCGCACCTTGGGCAGCAGGTGGCGCTGCGTGGGATAGACCGCGTAGACATGGCGGGCCTGCGCGGCCTGGTCCGCAAGGTCCAGTGCGACCAGCTGGCCTGCCGCAATCGCCGGCCGCGCCAGGAACGAGGGCAGGGCGCCAATGCCCAGGCCCGCCACCAGCAGGTCGCGCAGCATCAGGCTGTTGTTGACGTTGGCGCGCGCCTCGGATGGCGCCTGGGGGCTCTCGCCCGCTTCGCGGGGCGCATGCGCCAGGCTGTAGTTCAGCAGCGCATGGTCGCGCAGCCCGGCGGCACTGGCCGGGCGGCCATGCGCCTGCAGATAGGACGGGGCCGCGCACAGCATCTGCGACAGCGAGGCCAGGCGCCGCGCGATCAGCGAGGAGTCCGCCAGCTCCGCGCTCAGGCGGATGGATACATCGAAGCCCTGGCCCACCGCATCCACCAGCCGGTCTTCCATGGACAGGTCGATCTGCAGCTGCGGATGGCGCTGCATGAAGCGCGCCAGCAGCGGCGACAGCGTGCTCAGCGCAAACGACAGCGGCGCATTCACGCGCAGCCGGCCGGCCACCTGCTGCGACTGCGCGCGCACCGACTGCTCCAGCGCATCGAATTCATCGAGCAGGCGGCAGCACTCGGCGTAGTAGGCCTGGCCCGTGTCGGTCAGGCTCATGCGGCGCGTGGTGCGCTGCAGCAGCACGGCGCCCAGATGGGCTTCGAGCGCGCGCAGCTGCTTGCTCAGCGCGGCCGAGGACAGGTTCAGCGCGTCGGCCGCCTTGGCGATGGAGCCCAGTTCTACGATGCGCCGGAAGGCGCGCAAGGGGGTCAGCGTATCCATGGGGAAAAAGCAAAGAGTGGCGCGCAGCGTAGCAGGCCGCTCGGGTTTGCCGGGGCATGCCTGCGGGGGCAGGGGCGACAATCGCCAGGTACGGCGCGCCCGCCGCGCCTCTTTGTCTTCACCGAATCTGTTCAATCCCATGCCCCAGACCACTCCCGCCTGCCCCCAGTGCGGCCTTGAAAACACCTATCCCGACGCCGCCAGCTACATCTGCCCCGACTGCGCCTTCGAATGGCCCATGCAGGCCGAAGAAGAGGCCGGCGAAGCCGCCGCTGGCGACGGCATCGTGCGCGACGCCAACGGCAATGCGCTGGCCGACGGCGATGCCGTGATCCTGGTGAAGGACCTCAAGGTCAAGGGCTCGTCCACCGTGCTCAAGAAGGGCAGCAAGATCAAGGGCATCCGCCTGGTCGATGGCGCCGACGGCCACAACGTGGACTGCAAGACCGAACTGGGCTCCATGCTGCTCAAGTCGGAGTTCCTGAAGAAGGCCTGAGCATGCTGGCGCTGTCGCTTGCGGTATCGGCGGTCCTCGGGCTGCTGGCGCTGTGGGTGTTTGCGCCCCTGTTCATTGCGCTGACCGCTGGCGCGGTGGTGGCCCTCATGCTGCTTGCGGTGGCGGGGCGCATAGGCCACACAGAGCGCACCGAGCGCACCGCGCGCACCCTGCCCGTGGCGGGCTGGTGGGCCGTTGCGCTGTGCGCCGGCGCGGCCTGCGTGGCCATGCTGGTGCTGCTGCCCGACCGGCTCGATGGCGCGCCCTTCCTTGCCTTCGGCATGGGCCTGCTGGCAGCCACCTGCGCCGGGGCGCTGGTCTGGTTGACGGGCTGGCTGATCGCCGGGCGGCAGCCTGTGCAGGTGTCCTGGTGGACCGGATCGGCCCTGGCCGGCCTGGGCGCCTTCCTCGCCCTGCTGCTGGGCGGCCCCGACACGGCGGGCTGGATGGCCTGGCGCGACCAGCTGCGCGGCTACGAGGCCGTGCCGCTGCGCATCACGCTGGCCGAAGCGCCTACGGCGCAGCGCGAGCAGGCCCTGGCCGAACTGCTGCAGCCCTTGCTGGAGCAGGGCAGTCGTGCCGTCCGCCATCGCCAGTCCACGCGCTTCGGCAACTCGGTAGAGCACGCCGTGGTGCCCGCCCGCTGGCGCATCGAGGGCACTCTGCTGGAGGTCATGCTGGCCGAGAAACCACCCGCGCCCCTGCTCAGCGCCCATGTCGCTTTGCTGGAGCAGTTCGCCGCCAGCGGCCCCGCCCAGGCGGGCCAGGCACCGTCCTGGCTGATGCTGGCCAGCGCCCAATGCCTGCCGCCGCCGCGCCTGCGCGAGCTGTCGCGCCTGCTGGGCCAGGGCAGCGAGCTGCTGGCCCGCGCGCGGCGCTGCACGCAGCAGCGCTCGGCGCAATTGCAGCGCCTGTGGCCGCTGCTGGCCGGCAGCGTCGAGCGCGTGGAGGTGGGCGAGGCGCGGCGCTTTCATCCGTGGCTCGGCCTGCAGCGCTGGAAGGCTGTGGCACCTACCGACAATCCGGAACCCTAGGCGGGCTCCACGTCCTTCCACTGGCCGGGCTCCAGGCCGTCCAGCGTGTAGGGCCCGATGGCCGCGCGCACCAGCCGCAGCGTGGGGTGGCCAATGGCCGCCGTCATGCGGCGCACCTGGCGGTTGCGGCCTTCGCGGATGACCAGTTCGATCCAGCAGTCGGGAATGTTCTGGCGCACGCGGATGGGCGGGTCGCGCTGCCACAGCACGGGCGGCGGCTCCAGCCGGCGGGCCTGCGCGGGCAGCGTCATGCCGTCGTTGAGCTGCACGCCCTGGCGCAGGGCCTGCAGCGCGGCCTCGTCGGGCAGTCCCTCGACCTGTACCCAGTAGGTCTTCTCCATCTTGAAGCGCGGATCGGCGATGCGCGCCTGCAGCGGGCCGTCATTGGTCAGCAGCAGCAGTCCTTCGCTGTCGGCGTCGAGCCGGCCTGCCGCATGCACGCCCGGCACGTCGATGTACTCCTTGAGGCCACGCCAGCGGCCCTCGGGGGTGAACTGGCTGAGTACGCCGTAGGGCTTGTTGAAGCACAGCAGGCGTGAGGGGCCGGTGTCGGGCCGGTCGGCGAAGGTGGGCCGGGCGCGCAGGGCCGGGCGTGGAGGGGGGCGGTTTCTGGGGTGCATGGGCTTGGTGATTGTCGTTGGTGTGGGCGCTTCAGGCAGGTCGGCGATGTGCACGGGCTGGGATGATTTTTTGCCCCTGCCGGGTGGTTGTTTTTCGAGGCCGGGTCTCGGCCCGGCAGCCGACTGCCCTTTCTTGATTCGCCAAGAAAGGTCAGATCAAAGAAGGCGACCCGGATGTCCGCGACCCCTTCGCTGCGCTGCGGGGCAACCTGCGCCGTGGCGGTTGCGGGGTTCGCTGCGGAACTCGCTGCGTTCACTGCGTGAACTCCGCTCAGACAACCGCAGCGAGTCAGATGACGAAGCAGTCCTGTCCTGCGGCAGGACTGCAACCCCGCAACCGCCACGGCGCAGGCGCGGACATACGGGGAGTGGGTGCGGGCCTTCGCTGCGCTCGGCCTGGGGCTTCGGGGCGCTTGCGGTCCTGAATGCCTCTATCATTGCGGCGGCCCCCTGTTCAGGGGCTGGTGCGTAAGAACACCTTTAGAGTAAGCGGCGCTGCCTCCCCGTTAGCGAGGCCTTGTCACGTCTGATCACTCGGAAAGAGTGGGCATAGCGCCCGCTCGTCCATGCGGTTTTGGGCGGGATGGGGCTACCCGCAAGGGCGTCCGCACGGCTTGCTCTGTGTTCTTAACATCCCGTCCACCTGTCTGTGCGTAAGAACACGGGTCGGTGGGTTCGATCTCAGCAAGGAGCACGAAACCATGTACGCCGTTTTTCTCTCGGCCTTCTCCATCCAGTGTGCGCGCCGTCCAGGCGTCCCTGCCATGGGAGGGGTCGCGCCATGAGTACCGCTTCCACAACCCTGACCCAGCCCACGCCGCAGCAGTTGAGCCATGCCGTGACCGAGATCGGCCGGCTGACGCTGCAAGGCAGCAGCGAGGTGTACTCGCTGGGCCAGCTGGCGCTGGCCTGGCTGGAGCGACCCGAGGGCCATCGCAATCTGGAGGTGGTGGCCAATGCGCTGCAGGCCATTTGCGGGGCTGCGCAGCGGATGGAGGAACTGGTGGAGGACGAGGTCAACCACGTGCATTGCCTGCAGGAAGACCCGGCGTATCTGCGGCGAATGGCGGCTGCTGCGGCGGCGTTTCAGCGCTGATTCAGGCTTTCTTGTGACAGGCCTGCCGGGGCATTGCGCCCCGGGTTTCTGCAAATCAATCCAGGTCAGTTAGTTTCTTGAACCTTCCTGATTTATCCCATCCCCGGCCCTTCTCGCAGGAGACCTGTGCATATCCAAGATCCTTTCTTAGGATGATGTCTTCGCTGATGGCACATATTTCTCCTTTTTCCAACACGAAGGCGACAATCAATGGATGATTGTTGTTTTTATAAATATCCACGGTATCCATTGCCTCCCATTGGCCCGTTGGCTCATAACTGCAGGCGGTCAATGCTATTGCGGAGATGATTCTGGTAGTGTTGGTGATTATTCTCATTAAATAGTCTCCCTAAGGTTGGTTCTATTGTTTTGACTATTCAATTTCGAACTGACTTCATGCACTTTTGTCTGATTTTTGAGTGACCGCTATATTTTTTGATGGCTGCTCAGGTATATAATTTTATTTACTCAATTTCTTGAATTTTCCTGTTATCTCCCATCCGCTCCCCTTTGCGCATGAGACCTGTAAATAGCCCAAGTCTTTTCTGATAACGGGTTTTTTACTTACAGCGCAAATCTCACCTTTTTCTATAACGAATGCAATTTTCAACGGATGGTCATTTGTAGTGTAGACATACAAATCTTCTGTTGCTTCCCATTGCCCTGCGGGCATGTATTCGTCGGAGTTGCTGCATGCGCTCATTATGGTGGCAATGAAGGCTGTTGCATATGCTGCGAAAGCTCTTGATTTCATGGATTCTTCTGGTAATTGATTCTTCTCAAAATTCTATTGGATCTTGAGATTATGATCAATAACTCCTTTGGTGAAACCAAGCGCGAAGTAGATGGCGACATTTGAAACCGCGGGTCGTGTGCCAGAATCCCAACTGACTCCAATACCTCTGCAACATTGGTTGAGCAACTATTTTCGGTAAGGCTGTACGGTTTTTGAGCAGCAACCCGCTTTTCAAGTTCTGCTTTGATTTTCGTCTTTTCCTCGCGAGACACTCTCAGCACCAAGCCAGTGACATCTCTTTTGACGGTTGCCAAATTCGATGAAAGATATTGCTCGCGCTCCAGTACAGCATATCTTGTTGGAGCCTGACTGTAGGTCTTCCCATCAATATCGATTGCAGCATGTCCCCACTGTGATCCCGGCCTGGTGAGAAGTGCGTCGTAAATGAACACCTCGATCGTAGGCTCCTCGATCATCGGCTCCGGCCCCATGAATTGCGCCATGCGCCGTTCGTAGCCAAAGATTGCCGGAGGCTGGGCCAGCAGTTCGAACATGCGGGTCGCTGGTGCAATCCGGCCCTGGGTCATGACAGGCGAGCCGGACAGTTGCTGAAAGGTGGCGATTGAGCGCTCCAGTGCCCTGGACCATCTGCCGTCCTCGCGCAGCAGTTTGCGGCAGGGATCGCGCTGCATATGTCCGTTGAGCAATTGCTGGACAGTGAACACGTCTTTGGGATGATTCATTGCCGCCCGCCCCACGGGGCCGGAAATTCTTGCAGTTGTTGCCATGGTCTCCCTCCGGTATGGACGCCGGCCGGCTGAAGCCGGCTCTCACGTTGAGGAAGATGCTATGCAAGGCCCTGGTGCAATGGAAGGGGCGGTTTGCACTTTCGCGCACGGGATTTGACTGTGGGCGCAACGACGAATGAAAAAACGCCATCCGCATCGTTTTGTTGCGGATGGCGTCAGGGATGAAAGCAGTCGCCAGGTCCTGGCGGCTGCTTTGGGGCCTGCCTCAGGCCAGCGTGTAGGCGGTCTTCACCGTCGTATAGAACTCCTGCGCATAGCGGCCCTGTTCGCGCGGGCCGTAGCTGCTGCCCTTGCGGCCGCCGAAGGGCACGTGGTAGTCCACGCCGGCCGTGGGCAGGTTGACCATGACCATGCCGGCCTGGCTGTGGCGCTTGAAGTGGGTGGCGTGCTTGAGGCTGGTGGTGGCAATGCCTGCGGCCAGGCCGAAGGGCGTGTCGTTGGCCACGGCCAGGGCTTCCTCGTAGTCCTTCACGCGGATGACGCTGGCCACGGGGCCGAAGACTTCCTCGCGGTTGATGCGCATGGCGGCCTGGGTGTCCACGAACAGGGTGGGCGCCATGTAGTAGCCCTTGTTGCCGCTGCCGGTGTGGCAGGCGGCGGCTGCGCCGCCGGCAGCCAGCACGGCGCCTTCGGCCTTGGCGATTTCCACGTAGCTCAGGTCCTGCTCCAGCTGGGCCTGGCTGACCACGGGGCCCATGTCGGTGCCTGCGGCGCGGGCGTCGCCCACCTTGATCCTGGCCATGCGGGCCTGCAGGGCCTCGATGAAGGCGGGGTAGATCCTGTCGGTGACGATGAGGCGGCTCGATGCCGTGCAGCGCTGGCCCGTGGAGTAGAAGCCGCTTTGCGCGGACAGCTCCACGGCCTGGGTGAGGTCGGCGTCGTCCAGCACGATCTGCGGGTTCTTGCCGCCCATCTCCAGCTGCACCTTCTTGCCGCTTTCCACGCAGGCGCGGGCAATGCCGCGGCCCACGCCGACGGAGCCGGTGAAGCTGATGGCGGCCACGTCGCTATGGCGCACCAGGGCATCACCGATGACACGGCCCGGGCCCATGACGAGGTTGAAGACACCGGCCGGAATGCCCGAGCGGTGAATGATGTCGGCCAGCGCCCAGGCGCTGCCGGGCACCAGGTCGGCGGGCTTCAGGACCACGCAGTTGCCGAAGGCCAGGGCCGGGGCGATCTTCCAGGCGGGAATGGCGATGGGGAAGTTCCACGGCGTGATCAGGCCCACCACGCCGACGGGCTCGCGCGTGATTTCCACGCCGATGCCGGGGCGCACGGAGGGCAGGGTTTCGCCGGCCAGGCGCAGGCATTCACCCGCGAAGAACTTGAAGATCTGGCCTGCGCGGCCGACTTCGCCAATGGCTTCGGGGCGGGTCTTGCCTTCCTCGCGCGCCAGCAGGTCGCCCAGCTCTTCCTTGCGGGCCAGGATTTCGTTGCCGATCCTGTCCAGGGCGTCGTGGCGGGCCTGGATGCCCGAGGTGCTCCAGGCGGGAAAGGCCGCGGCCGCCGCGGCGATGGCGGCTTCCACATCGGCGGCATTGCCCTGGGCGTACTCGCCGATCACATCGGACAGGTCGCTGGGGTTGGTGTTGGCGCTGTAGCCGTCGGCGGCCTTCCATTGGCCGTTGATGAGGTTGTCGTAGCGGGACATGAGGTGCTCCGGGAAAGGGGTAACGGAAGGAAGGGGTCAGCGGACCATGCAGGGGCGCTTGTTGTCGAAGGTCCAGCCCGGGATCAGGTACTGCATGGCCATGGCGTCATTGCGGGCGCCCAGGCCGTGCTCCAGGTACAGGGCGTTGGCGCGCTGCAGCGCGGCGCGGTCCACGGTGACGCCCAGGCCCGGGGTCTTGGGCACTTCGACGAAGCCGCCCTTGATCTGCAGCGGGTTCTGGGTGAGGTACTGGCCGTCCTGCCAGATCCAGTGCGTGTCGATGGCCGTGACCTTGCCGGGCACGGCGGCGGCCACGTGGGTGAACATGGCCAGCGAGATGTCGAAGTGGTTGTTGGAGTGCGAGCCCCAGGTCAGGCCCCAGTCGCGGCAGGTCTGGCCCACGCGCACGGAGCCGGCCATGGTCCAGAAATGCGGGTCGGCCAGCGGGATGTCCACGGACTGCAGCGACAGCGCATGCACCATCTGGCGCCAGTCGGTGGCGATCATGTTGGTGGCCGTGGGCAGGCCGGTGGCGCGGCGGAATTCGGCCATGACTTCGCGGCCCGAGAAGCCGTTCTCGGCGCCGCAGGGGTCTTCGGCATAGGCGAGCACGCCGTGCATGTCGCGCATGAGGCGGATGGCGTCCTTGAGCAGCCAGCCGCCGTTGGGGTCCAGCGTGACGCGCGCCTGGGGGAAGCGCCTGGCCAGCGTGGTGACGGCCTCCACTTCCTGCTCGCCGGCCAGCACGCCGCCCTTGAGCTTGAAGTCGTTGAAGCCGTAGCGCGCATGCGCCGCCTCGGCCTGGCGCACGATGGCGGCCGGGTCCATGGCGGTCATGTGGCGCACCTGCGTCCAGTCGTCGCTGCCGCTTTGGTCTTCGCCGGGCCTGACGTAGGGCAGGTCGGTCCTGTCGGTGGGGCCGGTGAAGAACAGGTAGCCCAGCATCTCCACGCGGTCGCGCTGCTGGCCTTCGCCCAGCAGGGCCGCCACGGGCACGCCCAGGTGCTGGCCCAGCAGGTCCAGCAGGGCCGACTCCACGGCGGTGACGGCATGCACGGCAATGCGCAGATCGAAGGTCTGCAGGCCGCGCCCGCCCGTGTCGCGGCCGGCCAGGGCCTGCTGCACGTTTTGCAGCAGCTTGAGGTGGTTGCCCACGGACTGGCCGATGAGCAGCGCCTTGCTGTCCTCCAGCGCCTGGCGTATGCCTTCGCCGCCAGGCACCTCGCCCACACCGGTGTGGCCCGTGCTGTCGTGGATGAGCACGATGTTGCGCGTGAAGTAGGGCGCATGCGCGCCGCTGAGGTTCATGAGCATGCCGTCGCGGCCGGCGACGGGAATGACTTCGATCTCGGTGATGGTCGGGGTGGAGGACATGGCGTGCTCTTGGATCGTTTGGATCGGTCTCTGGGAAAAAAAGGGCTATGCGGTGGCGGCGGTGGCCGGCTGCTGCGCGGCCGACCAGGGCACCTCGGCCTCGGGCCGGCCCGTGGCGATGAACTGCGCCAGGTTGCGCAGCACAAGGTCGGCCATGGCGCGGCGGGTTTCGTGCGTGCCGCTGGCGATGTGGGGCGCAAGCACCACGTTGTCCTGCGACAGCAGCTCGGCATGGGGGCGTGGCTCGTCCTCGAACACATCCAGGCCCGCGCCCGCGATGCGGCCCTGCTGCAGGGCCTGGACCAGTGCGGCCTCGTCGACCACGCTGCCGCGCGCCACGTTGATCAGAAAGCCCTGCGGACCCAGAGCGTCCAGCACCTCGGCGTTGACCAGGTGCTGCGTGCCGTCGCCGCCTGCGGCCGTGATGACGAGGAAGTCGGCCCAGCGCGCCAGCTCCAGCAGCGAGGGCTGGTAGAGGTGGGGCGACCCCTCGACCGGGCGGCGGTTGTGGTAGGCCACCTCCATGTCGAAGCCGGCCGCGCGGCGCGCCACGGTGGAGCCGATGCGGCCCATGCCGAAGATGCCCAGGCGCTTGCCGCTGGCACGCGTGCGGATGCCGAAGCGGTCCTGGCTCCAGTCGCCCCGGCGCACGAAGCGGTCGGACTCGCTCAGGCCACGCGCGGCGTCCAGCAGCAGGGCGAAGGCCATGTCGGCCACGCAGTCGTCGAGCACGCCGGGCGTGTAGCCCACGCGGGCTCCCTGGCGCAGCAGGGACTCGCGGTCCAGCGCGTTGAAGCCCACGCCGAAGCTGCTCACGAAGCGCAGCTGGGGCAGGGCCTGCACCACGCTCGCGGGCACGCCCATGGCGGCCGAGGTGACCAGGTATTCGAACTGCGCGCCGTGCTCGGCGAGAAAGCGCTCGCGGTCGGGCTGCTCGGACAGCAGCGTCACCTCATAGGCCTGGGCCAGCTCGGCATCGAGCTGGGGCAGCGGCATCTTGCCGAACTGGAGAACGCGTGGACGGGAGGTCGCCATGCCTTGGAATCCTTGGAACTTGCAGGGGCTGCAAGCCCCGGTGAAAAGGGCCTGCGGTGCGCAGGCCAGCGGGCAAAGGCCGGCGGGCAAAGGCCCCGGGGCCGGCTCGTTGTTTCCAGCTCAATCAGCGGTGATCTTTCTTGTCTGGATGAGCTGCCTCCAGCGCTCCGATTCCTGGGCCTGGTAGCGCGTGAATTCCTCGGGCGTGTTGCCCACGATCTCCAGGCCCTGCTCCACGAAGCGCTTGCGGATGTCGGGCTGCTGCACGGAGGCGATGGCGGCCTTGGCCAGCTTGGCCTTCACATCGGCGGGCAGGCCCTTGGGTGCGGCCAGTCCTTGCCAGGAATAGACCTCGGCGCCCTTGACGCCGGCCTCGGCCAGCGTGGGCACATCGGGCAGCACGGGCGAGCGCTGGCTGCCGGTCACGGCGATCGCATGCAGCTTGCCGCTGCGCAGATGGGGCAGCACGGCGTTGACGTTCTGGAACGAGAAGTCCACCTGGCCGCCGATCAGGTCGGTGATGGCCGGGGCGCCGCCCTTGTAGGGAACGTGCATGCCTTCGGTGCCGCTTTGCTGCCAGAACAGCTCGGCCGACAGATGGTCCGAGGAGCCGTTGCCCGAGCTCGCGAAACTGATCTTGCCGGGGTTGGCCTTGAGCGCGGCGATGACCTCGGCCACGGTGCGGGCCTTCTGCGCGGGGCTGGCCACGAGCACGTTGGGCGCCTGCACGGGGATGGTGATGTAGTCGAAGTCCTTGCCTGCGTCATAGGGCACGTTCTTGACCAGGTGCGGTGTGACCACGAAGGGGCCCAGCGAGGCCACCAGCAGGGTGTAGCCATCGGCCGGTGCGCGCTTGACGGCGCCTGCGCCGATGGTGCCCGTGGCGCCGGGGCGGTTTTCCACCACGAAGGGCTTGCCCAGCTGCTCGCCCATGCTCAGGGCCATGGCGCGGGCCACGGTGTCGGTGGAGCCGCCAGCCGGGAAGGGCACGATGATGTTGACGGCCTTGTCCGGGAAGCTGCCGGCCGCCTGCGCCGTGAGGGCCAGTGCGGCACCCAGCGCGATCAGAATCTTTTTCATGTTCTTGTCTCCTGGGGGGCGCAAGGGCCGGACTGGCCCCTGCGCCCGGTCTTGTGGCTTATTGGGGGCCGAGCTTGTCGATCAGGGCCTTGAGCTCTTCCAGCTCGGAGGGCTTGAGATCCGTCAGCGGGGCGCGCACGGGGCCGGCGTCGTGGCCCACCAGCTTGGCGCCGGCCTTGATGATGCTCACGCCGTAGCCTTCGACGCGGTTGCGGATCTTCAGGTAGGGCATGAAGAATTCCTTGAGCAGCTTGTGCTGCGTGGCCATGTCGTCGGTGCGCACGGCTTCGTAGAACGCCATCGCCGTCCTGGGGATGAAGTTGAAGACGGCCGAGGAGTACACCGGCGTGCCCAGGGCCTTGTAGGCGGCCGCATAGACCTCGGCCGTGGGCAGGCCGCCCAGGTAGGCGAAGCGGTCGCCCATCGTCATGAAGATGGAGGACATGGTCTCGATGTTGCCCATGCCGTCCTTGAAGCCCACCAGGTTGGGGCAGCGCTCGGCCAGGATGGCCAGCGATTCGGGCGTGAAGCGGGTGCGGTCGCGGTTGTAGACGATGACGCCGAACTTCACGCTCTTGCAGACCTGCTCCACATGGGCGATCAGGCCTTCCTGGCCGGCTTCGGTCAGGTAGTGGGGCAGCAGCAGGACGCCGTGGGCGCCCAGGCGCTCGGCCTCCTGGGCGTGTGCGATGGCCGTGCGCGTGGGGCCGCCGGCGCCCGCGATGATGGGCACCTTGCCGCGGCAGGTGCCCACGGCGGTCTTGATGATCTGGCCGTATTCCTCGCCGTACAGCGAGAAGTACTCGCCCGTGCCGCCGGCCGCGAACAGCGCGCTGGCGCCGTAGGGGGCCAGCCATTCGAGGCGGGCCGCATAGCCCTTGGCATTGAAGTTGCCGTTGCTGTCGAAGTCCGTCACGGGGAAGGACAGCAGGCCGGAACTCATCACGTCTTTGAGGTCTTGGGGGGTCATGGTGCTCTCGGGAATAAGGTGGGGAAGAAAGAAAAAAGGGTGGAATCAGTCGAGCTTCAAACCGGCTGTTTGAACCACTTTTTGCCAGCGCTGGCGTTCGGTGGTCAGGAAGCGCGCGGTCTCGGCGGGGTTCATGGTCACGACCTCGGCGCCCTGGCCCGTGAGGCGGGCGCGCACCTCGGGCGAGCGGATGGCGGTGATCAGGGCCTCATGCAGGCGCTGGACCACGGCCTCGGGCGTCTTGGCGGGAACGACCACGCCTTGCCAGGTGCCGGTCTCGAAGCCGGGCACGCCCTGCTCGGCGATGGTGGGCACGTTGGCGGCCAGCGGCATGCGCGTGCCCTTGGACAGGCCCAGCAGCTTGAGCTTGCCGCTTTGCACATGGGGGTAGGTGGCCAGCATGCCGTTCATCAGCACCTGGGTCTGGCCTGCCACCGTGTCCTGGATGGACTGCACGCCGCCCTTGTAGGGCACGTATTCCCAGCGGGCGCCCGTGGCGCGCGCCAGTTCCACGCCGGCCAGGTGCGGGGCGCTGCCCGTGGCGGTGACGGCAAAGCTCAGGTCTTCCTTCTTGGACAGGGCCACCAGCTCCTGCAGGTTGTTGGCCGGCACCGAGGGGTGGACCACCAGCAGATGGGGCGAGTAGGCCAGCATGGCGGTGCCGCGCAGGTCCCGGGACAGGTCGAAGGACAGCTTGGTGTAGAGCGAGGGCGAGATGGCCAGCGCACCCAGGTCGCACAGCATCAGCGTGTGGCCGTCGGGCTGGGCCTTGGCCACCATGTCGGCGCCCAGGTTGCCGTTGGCGCCAGGCTTGTTCTCGATGACCACGGGCTGCTTGAGTTCCGCCGACAGCAGCGGGCCGATGGCGCGCGCAATGATGTCCGAGCTGCCGCCCGGCGGGTAGGGCACCACCAGGCGCAGCGGCCGCGTGGGCCAGTTGCTCTGGGCCAGCGCACCGGCGCCGGTGGCCACGAGGGCGGTGGCGCCAGCGGCGCGCAGGAATTGCTTTCGGCTCAGGGTCATGCTCTTGTCTCCGGGTTTTGTGTTGTCAGTTGTCGTACAACTGGAGCGAATTTTCAACCGAGACATGCATGCCGTGATAAAGGGTTTTCCCTTGGTTGTCTGAATTCCTGTGCCGGCGCCATCTGCCCCGCAGGGCGCGGGGCGGTCCAGGATGCACAGAAGGCGTCAGAAGACGTCAGGCGGCGCTGGTCTTTTGCGCCAGGCGCAGGCGTTCGCGGCTGTTGGTCAGGTGGATGCGCATGGCCGCGCGGGCCGAGTCGGCGTCCTGGCGCTCGATGGCGGCGAGGATTTCCTCATGCTCGCGGTTGACGCGGCGCAGGTAGTCGGGGTCGCGCTGGGGCTGGTGGATGGAGGCGATGCGCGTGCGCGGAATCAGCTGGGCGCCGAAGTGGCGCAGGATGTCGCCGAAGTAGCGGTTGCCCGTGGCCTCGGCGATCTGGGTGTGGAAGGCCAGGTCATGGGCCACCGTGTCCTCGCCGCGCGCAAAGGCGATCTCGAAGGCCTGCAGCGCCGTGCGTATGCCCTGCAGCTGCTCGGGGCTGCGGCGCAGCGCGGCCAGGCCGGCGCTTTCGGTCTCCAGGCTGATGCGCAGCTCCAGCACGGCCATCACGTCCACGGCGGCCGTCAGCTCGTCGGCATTGAGCATCAGCGTGGACGCGGGCTGGGCGGCGCGCACGAAGGTGCCTATGCCATGGCGCGTCTCCACCAGGCCCGAGGCCTGCAGGCGCGACAGCGCCTCGCGCACCACGGTGCGGCTGACTTCGTAGGTCTGCACCAGCGACGATTCCGTGGGCAGCTTCTCGCCTTCGGCCAGCAGGCCGTTGCGGATCTTGCTCGCGAACTCGTCGAACAGCAGGGCGGCCAGATTGCGGCCGCTGCGACCGGACTTTCCTCGCAGGGGAAGCTCGATCGTTGGGGGTGATGCGGGAAATCCCTTTGCCGAACTTTCCATGGTGCTGATCATAATCGCTCCAAGTTGTACGACAACGTATCACAAGACGTCAACGCTTTCGCAGATTTTTCCGATTTTCCGACCCCGTCCGCAGTCCAGATGAGCACCTCCCAAGCGACCCACGCGATCCGCCACGTCCGCATCACGCCCATTGCCTTCCGTGATCCGCCGCTGCTCAATGCGGCCGGCATCCACGAGCCCTGGGCGCTGCGCTCCATCATCGAGATCGAGACGGCCTCGGGCCTGGTCGGCATCAACGAAAGCTACGGCGACCAGCCCATGCTCGATGCGCTGGCCAAGGCCGCGCCCGCGCTGGTGGGGCTGTCGCCCTGGGCGCTCAACGAGATGGAGGCCCGCGTCGCGGCCCTGGTGGCGCCGCCTGCGCTGACGGCGTCGGAGTTCCTGGGCCAGCAGGTGTCGCTGGCGCCGGGCACGCATGTGTCCAAGACCGTGGCCAAGGTGGTCAGCGCCTTCGAGGTCGCCATGCTGGACCTGCAGGGCCAGATGGCCGGGGCGCCCATCGTGGACCTGCTGGGCGGGGCGGCGCGCGACAGCGTGCCGTTCTCGGCCTACCTGTTCTACAAGTACGCCGAGCACATCGACAGGCCCTATGGGCCAGATTCTTCGCCCGACGCCTGGGGCGAGGCCCTGGCGCCGCAGCAGCTGGTGGAGCAGGCGCGGCGCATGATTGCGCAGTACGGCTTCCAGAGCATCAAGCTCAAGGCCGGCGCGCTGCCGCCCGAGCAGGAGGCGGCCGGCATCCTGGCGCTGGCCGATGCCTTTCCAGGCACGCCGCTGCGCATCGATCCCAATGGCAACTGGACGGTGGAGACCAGCCTGAAGATCGTGCAGCAGCTGCAGGGCGTGCTCGAGTACTACGAGGACCCGGCGCCCGGCCTGGACGGCATGGCCGCCGTGGCACGCGAGTGCGATGTGCCGCTGGCCACCAACATGGTGGTGACGGACTTTGCCGAGTTCCGCCGCAATGCCGAGATGGGCTGCCCCGTGAAGATCGTGCTCAGCGACCACCACTACTGGGGCGGGCTGCGCGCCACGCAGCGCCTGTCCACGCTGTGCCGCACCTTCGACCTGGGCCTGTCCATGCACAGCAACTCGCACCTTGGCGTGAGCCTTGTGGCCATGACGCACCTGTGCGCCAGCGTGCCCCTGCTGACCTATGCCTGCGACACGCACTACCCCTGGCAGGACGAGGAAGTGGTCGAGGGCGGCCGGCTGCAGTTCGAGCAGGGCAGCCTGCGCGTGCCCACGGCGCCCGGCCTGGGTGTGCGGCTGGACCGCGAGGCCCTGGCCCGCCTGCACGACAACTACCTGCACTGCGGCATCCGCAACCGCGACGACCTGGGGCAGATGCGCAAGTACGACCCCGCGTTCACCGGCCACCAGCCGCGCTTCTGAACCCGCTTTCACACGATTCCAACGACACAAACCCGGAGACAAGCACCATGCAACGCCGCACACTCATCCAACATTCCCTCGCCAGCGCCCTGCTGCTGGGCACGGCCCTGGCCGCCATGCCGGCCGCAGCGCAGGGCAACTGGCCCACGGGCAAGCCCATCACCTACCTGGTGCCGTTCCCGCCCGGCGGCAATACCGATACGCTGGCGCGCGTGATCGCCCAGCCGCTGAGCAAGGCCCTGGGCACGCCCGTGGTGATCGAGAACAAGGGCGGCGCGGGCGGCAGCGTGGGCTCGGCCATTGCGGCGCGCGCACCGGCCGATGGCTACACCATCCTGGGCGGCACCATCAGCTCGCACGCCATCAATGTGAGCCTGTACGCCAAGCTGGACTACGACCCGGTCAAGTCCTTCACGCCGGTGGCCATGCTGGGCTCGGGCCCGCTGGTGCTGGTGGTGCCGGCCTCCAGCCCCTACAGGACGCTGGCCGACGTGCTGGCCGCCAGCAAGGCCAAGGCAGCGGCGGGCGGCCTGACCTCGGCCTCGCCGGGCAGCGGCACCTCCAACCACATGGCGCTGGAGCTGCTGGGCTACCAGACGGGCGTGAAGTTCACCCATGTGCCCTACAAGGGCAGCGGCCCGGCCGTGCAGGACGTGATCGGCGGGCAGGTGGACATGATGTTCGACACCGCCCTGGTCGTCGGCCCCCATGTGCAGGCCGGCAAGCTGCGCCCCATCGCCGTGACCAGCTCCAAGCGCCTGGAATCCCTGCCCGATGTGCCCACCATTGCCGAGGCCGGCGAGAAGGGCTTCGACATGGGATCGTGGCAGGCCGTGTTCGCGCCCGCAGGCACGCCGGGCCCCATCGTGGAGCGGCTGCATGCGGAGATCATGAAGATCGTCGCCACGCCCGAGGTGCAGGCGCGCCTGAAGAACTTCGGCATGCTGCCTTCGCAGATGGCACCGGCCGAGCTGGGCGAGTTCCAGAAGGCCGAGGTGGTCAAGTGGGGGAAGGTGATCAAGGCTGCTGGAATAAAAGCAGAGTGACCCCCTGAGGCGCTTCGCGCCTTCCCCCTTCTCGCTTCGCGGAGGGGGACGACACCCTCGCTGCGGGGCGGCGCGGCCGGCGTAGGCCCTTGCTTGGTGTCCCTCGCTTTGGGCCGCGCCGGTTGCGAGGGCTGTGCCAGCTGCTTTACTGCTGTAGTGCCAGCCCTTTAGAAAATTGAGACATTGCCATGAGTACCCCACTTCCTCTTTCCATCCGCATGCATCCGGCCGACAACGTGGCCATCGTGGCCAATGACGGGGGGTTGCCTGCAGGCACGGTGATGCCCGGGGGGCTGGTGCTGGTCGACAAGGTGCCGCAGGCGCACAAGGTGGCGCTGGTGGACATTGCCGAGGGCGGCGAGGTGCGCCGCTACAACGTGGTGATCGGCTATGCGCTGCAGGCCATTGCCGCGGGCAGCTGGGTGCATGAGCGGCTGCTGCGCATGCCGGGGGCGCTGTCTCTTAAGGGGTTGCCGATCGCCGCGGTGCAGCCGCCCGAGCTGCCGCCGCTGACGGGCTACACCTTCGAGGGCTACCGCAATGCCGATGGCACGGTGGGCACGCGCAACATCCTGGCCATCACCACCACGGTGCAGTGCGTGGCCGGGGTGCTGGATTTCGCGGTGGGCCGCATCAAGGCCGAGCTGCTGCCGCGCTATCCGAACGTGGACGATGTGGTGGGCCTGGAGCACAGCTATGGCTGCGGCGTGGCCATCGATGCCGTGGGCGCCGAGATTCCGCAGCGCACGCTGCGCAACATCAGCCACAACCCGAATTTCGGCGGCGAGGTGATGGTGGTGAGCCTGGGCTGCGAGAAGCTGCAGCCCGAGCGGCTGCTGCCGCCGGGGTCCTTCCCCATCGTCGATGAGCGCGAGCCCGCGCTGGACGTGGTCTGCCTGCAGGACGAGGCGCATGTGGGCTTCATGTCCATGGTGGACTCCATCATGGGCCGCGCCAGGGTGCATCTGGAGCGGCTGAACGCGCGCCGGCGCGAGACCGTGCCGGCCAGCGCCCTGGTGGTGGGCGTGCAGTGCGGCGGCAGCGATGCGTTCAGCGGCGTCACGGCCAATCCGGCCGTGGGCTTTTGCACCGATTTGCTGGTGCGCGCAGGCGCCACCGTGATGTTCAGCGAGGTGACCGAGGTGCGCGACGGCATCGACCAGCTCACCTCGCGCGCCTCCAGCCCCGAGGTGGCCCAGGCCATGATCGAGGAGATGGCCTGGTACGACGCCTACCTGGACAAGGGCCGCGTGGACCGCAGCGCCAACACCACGCCGGGCAACAAGAAGGGCGGCCTGTCCAACATCGTCGAGAAGGCCATGGGCTCCATCATCAAGAGCGGCACGGCGCCCATCACCGGCGTGCTGTCGCCGGGCCAGCGTCTGGCCGACCGGGGCATCCAAAGCGGCCTGGTCTATGCAGCCACGCCGGCCAGCGACTTCATCTGCGGCACGCTGCAGCTGGCCGCCGGCATGAACCTGCATGTGTTCACCACGGGCCGGGGCACGCCCTACGGCCTGGCCCAGGTGCCCGTGATCAAGGTGGCCACGCGCAGCGACCTGGCGCGGCGCTGGCATGACCTGATGGACGTGAACGCGGGCCGCATTGCCGAGGGCCAGGCCAGCATCGAGGACGTGGGCTGGGAGATGTTCCGCCTGATGCTGGACGTGGCCAGCGGCCGCAGGAAGACCTGGGCCGAGCAGTGGAAGCTGCACAACGCCCTGGTGCTGTTCAATCCAGCGCCCGTGACCTGAGCCGCGCGCACAGGCCCCTGTCGGCACAGGCTGACAGGGCGCCGGTGCGCCGCTGCGCACAATGGGGGCCATGCCCTCAGATACCCCGGAAACTCCCCCCGCCTCGTCCTGGTCCGCACGCCTGGACCGGCTGCTGGAACTGAACCCGCTGCGCGCCATGTGGAACGCCGTGCAGCTGTGGCTGGACGCCGATGGCCTGCGCATGAGCGCCGCCATGTCCTTCTACGGCATCCTGAGCCTGGCCCCGCTGCTGCTGCTGCTGGTCGGCGTGCTGGGCTGGTGGGTGGACCGCAGCTATGTGGAGCACCAGCTCATCGACCAGGTGCAGGACGTGATCGGCGAGCGCGGCGCCCAGGTGGTGCGCGGCGCGCTGGAAAGCGCCCAGCGGCCCGACGAGGGGCGGCTGGCTTCGCTGTTCGGCTTCATCCTGCTGATGTCGGGCGCCACCGGTGTCTTCGTGGAGCTGCAGTCCGCGCTGGAAAGGCTCTGGACCTCCAACGGCGAGCCGCCGCCGCCCAAGGCCGTGTGGTGGCGCATGGCCGCGCTGCGGCTGCGCGGCCTGACCTATGTGCTGGCGCTGGGCTTCTTGCTGCTGGTGTCCATGGCCCTGTCCACGGCCATCCAGCTGATCACCAACTGGGCCGGCACCAAGCTGCAGATGCAGCCGCTGGGGCCGCTGGTCAGCCTGATCAACGAGTGCGTGTCCTTCGGCATCACCGTGCTGCTCTTCGTGGGGCTGATGCGCATAGGCGGCGGCCCCAAGCCCCGGCTGCGCTATCTGATCTTCGGTGCCATCATCGGCGCCCTGCTGTTCACGCTGGGCAAGCAGGCCCTGGCCTGGTACCTGGCCACGGCGGCCGTGGTCTCGGCCTATGGCGCGGCGGGCTCGCTGGTGGTGCTGCTGATGTGGATCTACTTTTCCTCGGCCATCCTGCTGCTGTCGGCCGCCACGGCCAAGGCCTTCAGCGATGCCGGCGTGCGCTTCACCCACCCCATCCGCTGGGCGCCGCCCGCCGAGGCGGCCAGCGCCGGGGACACTCCGGGCGGCAAGGGCTGAGTTCCCGCATTTCGACGAAGATGAACGCCTGCGCCGCGGCCCGCAAAGCCGCGGCGCAGGCGTTTGGGCAATGGAACAATGCAGCAAAGTCCCCTGGCACCAAGGCCGGGGGCCAAGGACAAGATGGACCGATTGCAGACCATGCGGGTATTCCAGACCGTGGCCGACGAGGCCGGGTTTTCGGCGGCGGCGCGGCGCCTGGACATGTCCGTGCCCACGGTCACGCGCCTGGTGGCCGACCTGGAGCAGCACCTGGGCACGCGGCTGCTGCAGCGCACCACGCGAAGCGTCTCGCTGACCGAGGCTGGCGAGGCCTACCTGGAGCGCGTGCGCGGCATCCTGGCCGATGTGGAGGACGCCTTCAGCCTGGCCCAGGCGCACACGCTGGAGCTGTCTGGCGCCGTGCGCGTGCTCACGCCGCCCGTGTTCGCCGAGCATGTGCTGGCGCCGCTGGTGGCGGACTTCCACCGCCTGCACCCGCGCATCTGCATCGAGGTCTTCGTGGAGTCGGCCAGCGAGGCGGCCGTGGGCGAATACGACATCACCTTCGTCAATGCCGAGGAGGGCTACGACGGCAACGTGGTGGCCCGGCCCATCGTCACCACCTGCGGCCTGGCCTGCGCCGCGCCCGAGTACCTGGACGCCCATGGCGTGCCTGTCGTGCCCGAGGACCTGGCCGGCCACCAGTGCCTGCTGCGCCGGCGCATCCAGGGCCGCTCCGACATGCTGCGCATGCGCCGGCTCGACGGCAACGCGGGCGAGGTCGAGGTGGCCGTGCGCCCCGTGCTGGTGGCCAACCACACGGGCACGCTGCTGCGCGCCACGCTGGACGGTGCGGGCATCAGCACCCAGCCGCTGGACCTGATCGCGCGCCACCTGCGCTCGGGCCGGCTGCGCCATGTGCTGCCCGAATGGACCACGGGCCGATTCACGCTCTACGCCACCCTGCCCACGCGCAAGTTCATGCCGGCGCGCGTGCGCAGCTTCCTGGACTTCGTGGCCGAGCACACGCAGCGCTCCATGCAGGGCCTGCCCGAGAACCTGCCGGCGCTGTCCATCTAGCGTTCCCCGCTCCTGCCGGCCTGCGCCTGTCATCTAGGTTACTGCCGCAGCGGTTTGCGCCTCGGGGTTTCCCAGGTGAATTCCGCTGTGCGGAATCTTCGGGTTGATGGTGCACGGCACCGCCTCCTAAGCTGGTTCACAGCAAACAAGGAGGCAAGGCAATGCGAGAACAGACCCTGGTCCGGTGGCGGCCACCGGCGGCGGCAGGCGGGAGGCGGTGATGGACGTCTTCCTGCAGCAAGTGCTCAACGGACTGACCCTGGGCGGCATCTATGGCCTCGTGGCCCTGGGCCTGACCCTGGTCTACGGCATCCTGCACGTGCCCAACTTCGCGCACGGGGGCTTCTACATGATCGGCGCCTTCGTGGCCTTCCAGGCCATGGTGGCCTGGAGCTGGGGCTACTGGGCGGCCATGCTGGTGGCGGCGGTGGCGGTGGCGGTGCTGGGCATCGTCAGCGAGCGGCTGATCTTCCATCCGCTGCGCAAGGCCTCGCCCCTGCATCCCAAGATCGCCTCCATCGGCCTGCTGCTGTTTCTGGAAGCGGGCGCCCAGGCGCTGTGGGGCGCGGACTTCCAGCGCATGCCCACGCCCTATACCTCCATCGTCGAGATGGGCGGCATCACGGCGCCTGCGCAGCGCCTGCTGATCATAGTCGCGGCCTTTGCGCTGATGGTGGCGCTGCACCTGTTCCTGACGCGCACCACCACGGGCTCGACCATCATCGCCATGGCCCAGAACCGCGAGGGCGCATCGATGGTGGGCATCGATGCCAACCGCGTGTCCATGCTGACCTTTGCCATCTCGGGCGTGCTCGCGGCCGTGGCGGCCACGCTGTATGCGCCCATCAACCTGGTCTATCCGGCCATGGGTCACCTGGTCATCACCAAGGCCTTCGTGATCATCATCCTGGGCGGCATGGGCAGCATCCCGGGCGCCGTGCTGGGCGGGCTGATCATCGGCTTCGCCGAGAGCTTCGGCGCCTACTACATCTCCACCGACTACAAGGACATCATCGCCTTCGTGCTGCTGGTGGTGATCCTGTCGCTGCGCCCTCAGGGCCTGTTCGCCAAGAGGAGTCATTGAATGAACGGATTCATCGACTCCCGCATCGCCTGGGGCCTGCTGCTGGCCGCCGGCATCGCCTTTCCCTGGCTGGCGGGCAACGACTACCACCTCACGGTGATGAGCACGGCCTACATCTTCGCCATCGCCACGCTGGGCCTGAACCTGATCACGGGCTACACGGGCCAGCTCAATCTGGCGCATGCGGGCTTCATGGCCGCGGGCGCCTATACCGTGGGCATCCTCACGGTGGACCATGGCTGGCCGTTCTGGGGCGGGCTGGTGATGTCGGGCGTGGTGTGCGCGGTGCTGGGCTACCTGATCGGCATCGTCTCGCTGCGGCTCAAGGGCCACTACTTCTCCATCTTCACGCTGTGCGTGGGCTACATCATGTTCCTCGTCATCGAGAAGTGGGAGGGCCTGACCCACGGCACGGTGGGCATCATGGGCATCCCCGCGCCCGAGGCCCTGGGTGCGCTGAGCTTCGAGTCGCCGCTGGCGCTGTACTACCTGGTGCTGGCCTTCCTCGTGGCCTCGGTCTGGGTGATGCGGCGCATCGTCCGGTCGCTGCTGGGCCGCACCTTCATGGCCATCCGCAACAGCGACGAGCTGGCCGAGGCCCTGGGCATCAACCTCATGCGCAACAAGGTGCTGGCCTTCATGCTGAGCGTGGTCTACGCGGGCGTGGCGGGCGGCCTGTATGCGGGCTTCGTGCGCTTCATCGGGCCGGACATGGCGGGCGTGCACCACACCTTCGACATGATGATCTTCGCCATGGTCGGCGGCATGGGCACGGTGCTGGGGCCGCTGCTGGGCGCCATCGGCATGCCCTGGATCACGCAGTACCTGCAGTTCCTGCAGGAGTACCGCTTCATCGTCTTCGGCCCCATTCTCGTGATGCTGGTGATCTTCATGCCCTACGGCGTAGTGGGCAGCGTCACCGCCTGGCGCGCGCGCCGCAATGCCAAGGAGGGCAAGCCGCATGCTCAAGATTGACCACCTGACCAAGCGGTTCGGCGGACTGGCCGCCGTGAGCGATGTCAGCACCGTGATCGAGGAAGGCCGCATCAACGCCATCATCGGCCCCAACGGCGCGGGCAAGACCACGTTCTTCAACCTGATCAGCTGCGTGCACAAGCCCACCTCGGGCACCATCACCTTCAATGGCCAGGACGTGACCTCGCTTCGCACCGACCAGGTGGCGAAACTGGGCGTGGCGCGCACCTTCCAGACCACGGCGCTGTTCGACCGCGCCACGGTGCTGGACAACCTCATCGTGGGCCACCGGCTGCGCACGCGCTCAGGCCTGTGGGACGTGCTGCGCGGCTCCAGCCGCCTGCGCGAGGAAGAGCGCGTGTGCCGCGAAAAGGCGCGCGACGCGCTGGACTTCGTGGGCCTGTCGCACGTGGCCGGCCGCATTGCGGGCGACATCACGCAGGAGGAGCGCAAGCGCGTGGCCTTCGCGCTGGCCCTGGCCACCGACCCCAAGCTGATGCTGCTCGACGAGCCCGCTGGCGGCGTCAACCCCGAGGAGACCGAGGGCCTGGCCGAGCTGATCCGCAAGCTGGTGCGCCACGGCATCACGGTGGCGCTGATCGAGCACAAGATGGGCATGATCATGAGCCTGGCCGACAAGATCCTGGTGCTCAGCTACGGCGAGAAGATCGCCGAGGGCACGCCCGAGGAGATACGCCGCAACCCCGCCGTCATCGATGCCTACCTGGGGAGCGAGCATGCTGAAGTTTGAGAACGTGTCGCTGCGCTACGGCAGCTTCCTGGCGCTGGACGGCGTGAGCCTGCATGCCGACCGGGGCGAGCTGGTGGTGCTGCTGGGCGCCAACGGCGCGGGCAAGAGTTCGCTGTTCCTCACGGCCAGCGGCATCCACAAGGCCGCGGGTGGCTCCATCGTCTGGAATGGCAAGGAGCTGGCTGGCAGCAAGCCCTCGGCCATCGTGCAGTCCGGCGTGGTGCAGTGCCCCGAAGGGCGCAAGCTGTTCCCCCAGATGTCGGTGCTGCGCAACCTGCAGCTGGGCGCCTACGTGCACCGCCGCGACCCCGGTCCCAGCCAGAAGACGCTGCAGGAGGTGATGGAGCTGTTTCCCATCCTGCGCGAGAAGCAGCACGACCCGGCCGGCTCGCTGTCGGGCGGCCAGCAGCAGATGGTGGCCATCGGCCGCGCCATGATGGGCCGGCCCCAGGCCCTGCTGCTGGACGAGCCCTCGCTGGGCCTGGCGCCCCTGGTCATCAAGCAGATGTTCGAGGCCATACAGCGCATCAACGCGGCCGGCACCACCGTGCTGCTGGCCGAGCAGAACGCCTATGCGGCGCTGAAGATCGCGCACCGCGCCTATGTGATGGAAAGCGGCCGCATCGTGCGCGAGGGCAGGCCCGCCGAATTGCTGGCCGACGACTCCATCCGCAAGGCCTACATCGGCGCATGACATGACACTGCACCCCCTGAGCCGCTGCGCGGCTTCCCCCTCTCTCTCGCTTCGCGAGGGAGGGGGACGACGCCCTCGCTGCGGGGCGGCCCTTGCTCGGCGTCCCTGGTCTGGGCTGCGCCGGATTTATGCGTTGCGTCAGCAGCGATTCGTTCTTCACTATCCAAGGAGACAGACATGACAGCATTCGCACCATTGACCCGCCGCAGGGTGGGCACGCTGGCCCTGGCCTGCGCCGCCGTGGCCGCCGCCGGCCCCGCGCTGGCGCAGGAGGTGGTCAAGATCGGCTACTCCGGCCCGCTGTCGGGCGGCGCTGCCCAGTACGGCAAGAACGTGCTCGACGGCATGCAGATGGCCGTCTCCGAGATCAATGCCGCAGCGCCCGAGATCGGTGGCAAGAAGGTCAAGATCGAGATCGTTCCGCTGGACGACAAGTACAACCCGTCCGAGACCGCGATCAACGCCCAGCGCCTGGTGCAGCAGCACAAGACGGCGGCCATCCTGGTGCCGCATTCGGGCGGCATCTTCGCGCTGCAGACCACCAACGAGCGCAGCAACTTCATCGTGCTGGCCTACAGCTCGGTGCCGCAGATCACCAACCGGGGCAACAAGCTGACCCTGCGCATCCCGCCCGAGTTCACCTCGTACATCGACCCGTTCTCCAAGTACGTGATGGGCCGCTTCGGCAAGAAGGTGGCCCTGGTGGGCGCCGACCACGACTACGCCAAGGCCTGGGTCGCCGCCTTCAAGCCCGGCTGGGAAAAGCTGGGCGGCACCGTGGTGGCCGAGAACGCCATGAGCTACAACCGCGCCACCGATTTCTACAGCGGCGTGAGCAAGGCACTGGCCGAAAAGCCCGATGTGCTCTTCGTGGGCGGAGCCTCCGAGCCCACGGCCCTGGTCGTCAAGCAGGCGCGCGAGCTGGGTTTCAAGGGCGGCTTCGTGGTCATGGACCAGGCCAAGCTCGACGAAATGGCCCGCGTGGTCGGCGGCTATGCGCCGCTGGAAGGCGCCATCGGCGTCATGCCGGTCTCCGAGGACACCAAGCCCGAGAACAAGGCCTTCGTCGAACGCTTCGGCAAGGTCTACCCGGGCCGCATCCCGGGCTCGGAGGCGCAGTGGAACTACACGGCCGTGCACGCCACCGTCAAGGCCATGCAGCTGGCCGGCTCTGCCTCGGACACCAAGGCCATCCACGCCAAGCTCGACGAGGCCTACAAATCCCTGCGCCCCGACGTGAACCCCGGCGGCGTCAAGGGCGTGGATGATCGCGGCGGCACGTTGACCACAGAGCGCGGTGCGGCCGTGCGCGACGGCAAGATCGAGGCGGTGATGACGGTGGCGAACAAGTAGAGCGCCGCTCAGTTTTTCGACCGAAAGCGCCTGGTGCCAGCTTGATCTGGCCCAGGCGCTTTCTTGTGGACTCAGTGGCCCGGTACTTACGTTTGACGTTACTGACGCAATGCGTTATTATTTGCTTCCATGACGATCCAGTCATTCAAGTGCCCCGACACCGAGCAACTGTTCCAGCAGAGGAGGGTGCGTCGGTGGAGCAGCATTGAAGTGGTTGCGCTGCGCAAGCTTCGGATGCTGCATGCCGCTCATGTGCTTCAGGACTTGAGGGTCCCGCCCGGAAACCGGCTGGAGGCGCTGCACGGAGATCGCAAGGGGCAGCACAGCATCCGCATCAATGACCAGTGGCGCGTGTGCTTTGTGTGGACCCATGAAGGCCCGAGTGAGCTGGAGATCGTCGATTACCACTGAAGCGAAAGCGTTGATCCTGGATCTGGCGCAGGAGTGCTGACCATGAACAAACCTTTGAACCTCCCCACGCCAGGCGAAATCCTGGCCACTGAATTCCTGGAGCCCATGGGCCTGACGCAATACCGCCTGGCCCAGGCCATCCATGTCCCGCAGACACGCATCGCGGCCATCGTCAAGAACGGGCGCTCCATCACGGCGGATACGGCGCTGCGCCTTGCGCGCTTCTTTGGCACGTCCGTGGAGTTCTGGATGAATCTGCAAAGCCAGTACGACGCCGACATGGCACGCAAGTCCATTGGCGACGATCTGGAGTCCATCGAGCCCTTTGCTCTGCAGGCTTGAAGAAGACATGCTGAGTCGCTGCGCAGCGGCTCACGTAAGAAAGGCCCCTGCACCGCGGTACAGGGGCCTTTCTCATTGCAGGGCTGCGTTGTTTACAACAAGCTCGCTCCACCATCCAGCACCAACGCCTGCCCTGTCATGTGCCGCGATGCATCGGACGCCAGGTAGACCACGGCGCCCTTGAGGTCCTCCTCGCCGCCGATGCGTCGCAGCGGGGCGCGGGCGATGAGCTGGTCGCCGAGCTTGTCGATGAGGCCGTTGGCCAGCTTGCTGGGGAAAAAGCCCGGGCAGATGGAGTTGACGCGGATGCCGTAGTGGCCCCATTCCGAGGCCAGGGTGCGCGCCAGGTGCACGGCGGCCGCCTTGGAGGTGTTGTAGGCCACGGTGTTCATGCCGGGCGGCGTGCCCTTGAAGGCCGCGACCGAGGCCGTGATGATCACGTTGCCCCGGCCCTTGGGGATCATCACGCGCCTGGCCACTTCGCGGGTGAGGAAGAAGGGCGCGGAGACGTTGAGGTTCATGACCTTGTTCCAGGCCTCGTCCGGGTATTCCTCGGCCTTGGCGCCCCAGGTGGCGCCGGCGTTGTTGACGAGGATGTCGATGTCGCCGCAGCGCGCCAGCACGTCATCGACCAGGGCGGGGATGGTGTCGAACTTCTGCAGGTCGTTGGTGAAGGTCTCGACCTGGTAGCCAAGGCCCTGCAGGTGGGCCTTGGCCTCGGCCAGCTCGTCGGACTTGCGCGCCGTGATGGCGAGGCGGGCGCCCATCTCGCCCAGCGCCTCGGCCATCTGCAGGCCCAGGCCGCGCGAGCCTCCGGTGATCAGGGCGGTCTTGCCGGTGAGGTTGAACAGTGCTTTCACGCTCATGCTGGGTGTCTCCTGCCTTGGTTTCCTGATGGTTGAGCAACGCCCTCCATGCTAGGGCGGCAGGGCGGCGCACGCTGTCGTCTTGGCTACTGTGCGGGCGCCTGCGGGACAGCCGGCCAGACCCGGTCTGCGGTCAGGCGCGGTCTATGTCCTGCTGCAGCCGCCGCACCATGCGCTGCAGCGCGGGCACGCCGTCCTGGCGCAGCGCGTCGGCCGTGACGAAGCGCGAGGGCCCGCCCAGGCTGACGGCCATCAGCGGCAGGCCGCGCCCCGGTGAGAAGGCCAGGGCAATGGCGTTGACCTCGGGCTGCCAGTCGCCGAACGAGCGCGACAGCCAGGGCTGGGGCTGGTTGCCTGCCTCCGGCCACAGCGGCAGCTGGGCCTGTGCGGCGGCCCATTGCTCGGGCGCGTGAGACTGCAGATAGTCCAGCGCGCGCTGGCGCTCGGACGCGGGGCTGGCGGCCAGCCAGGCACGGCCCACGGCCGTGGTGGCCAGGGGAATGCGCGAGCCCATGTCCAGGTCGCGGTGCATGAAGCGCGCGCTGGGGCAGTGCTCGATGTAGACCATGTTGTGCCGGTCGCGCGTGGCCAGGGCCACCTCGGCATCGGTGGCGGCCGCCAGCTTGCGCATCAGCGGGCGCGCGATCTGGCGCACGTCCAGGCGCGAGAGCATGGCACTGCCCAGCGCCAGCGTGGCCGTGCCCAGGCGGTATTTGCCCTCTTCGGGCACATGGATGAGGTAACCCAGCGTGGTCAGCGTGTGCGTCAGGCGCGAGACCGTGGACTTGGGCAGTCCGCAGCGCCTGGCGATGTCCTGGTTGCCCAGCAGCTTCTCACCGGAGCGAAAGCACGACAGCACGTCCAGCCCGCGCGCCAGTGCGACGATGAAGTTGCGGTCTTCGTCGCCTGGCGGGGCTGAAGGAAGGGAGGAGGGCGGCATGCGCCGATTATCGGCAGCCGCCCCGCCACGGGGTGTCGTGGGCTTTACTTCTCGACGAAGGCGCGCTCGACCACGAAGTCGCCGGGCGTGGTGGTGTTGCCTTCCTTGAAGCCGCGGTGCTCCAGCAGCTCCTTGAGTTCGTTCAGCATGGCGGGGCTGCCGCACAGCATGACGCGGTCGGTCTCGGGGTTGAGCTCGGGCAGGCCGATGTTCTGCGGGAAGGTTCCGGCCGTGATCTGGTTGGAGATGCGGCCCTGGTTGCGGAAGGGCTCGCGCGTCACCGTGGGGTAGTAGATGAGCTTGTCCTTGACGATCTCGCCGAGGAACTCGTGCTCGGGCAGTTCCTTCTCGAACAGCTCCTGGTAGGCCAGCTCGTTGGCATGGCGCACGCCGTGCACCACGACCACCTTCTCGTAGCGCTCGTAGGTCTCGGGGTCGCGCGCCACGGCCAGCCAGGGGGCCAGGCCCGTGCCGGTGCCGATCAGGTACAGGTTCTTGCCGGGCAGCAGGTAGTCGATCAGCAGCGTGCCCGTGGGCTTCTTGCCGACGATGATGGTGTCGCCCACCTTGATGTTCTGCAGGCGCGAGGTCAGCGGGCCGTCGGGCACCTTGATGGACAGGAACTCCAGGTGCTCCTCGTAATTGGGGCTGGCAATGGAGTAGGCGCGCAGCAGGTTCTTGCCGTCGACCTTCAGGCCGATCATCGTGAAATGGCCGTTGGAAAAGCGCAGCGCAGTGTCACGGGTGGTGGTGAAGGAGAAAAGGCGGTCGGTCCAGTGGTGGACGGACAGCACGCGTTCTTCAAGAAAAGCACTCATGTTGGCAATACGGTGAATTCGGGGCGGACAGTGCCCGCCGGGACGTTGCAATGAGAGGTCAGTGCCATGCAGGCACGCGGTGGCGGGAAGCGCAGGGGGCAGGCGCGGTGTGCGCGTTGCCGCTGCTTCGTGGCGGCCGGTGACCGGGGCAAGGTCGCTATTGTCCGGTAAATGGCGTCAAAAGGGGCAGGCGCGAACCTTTGTCTTGATACGGATTAGTGATAAGCAAAATGACGCTGGCCGAGTCCGGCGGGCCATCGCCTATTGCTTTTCGGGCAGGCCAGCGTCGAGTGTCCAGGGCTGTATGGCCTGTGCCAGCCAGTCCATGAGCACGCGCACGCGGCGTGGCAATTGGCGGCGGTGGGCATAGATCAGGTGCAAGGGCATGGGCGGGGGCGGATGGCGGGGCAACACCTCGATCAGCTCCCCGGCATCCAGCAGCGGCTGCACGGCCAGGCGCGGAACCTGGATCAGGCCCAGGCCGGCCTGGCAGGCCGAGAGATAGGCCTCGGCGTTGTTCACGGTGAGCGCGCCCGCCATGGGCAGGCTGAGTGCCTGGCCGTTCTTTTCGTACTCGAAGCCCAGCGGCCGCGCGCCCAGCGTGCGCTGGTAGTGCACCAGCCGGTGTCCGCCCAGGTCGGCCAGCGTGGCCGGCAGGCCGTGGGCCTGCGCATAGCCGGGGCTGGCGCAGGTGACCAGCGCCAGCCGGCCCAGCGGGCGGGCGACCAGCCCGGGCTCGTCCACTGGGCCCAGGCGCAGCACGCAATCAAAGCCTTCGCGCACCAGGTCCACGCGGCGCTCGGTGCAGCTCAGTTCCAGCTCCAGCGCCGGATGGCTTTGCAGCAGTTGCGGCAGCAAGGGCATGACGACGTGGCGCGCCAGGCCCGTGGTCATGTCCAGCCGCACCTTGCCCTGCAGCGGTGCGTCGCCGGCCTGCTGGAACTGGCCCTGGAATTCGTCCACGTCGGCCAGCAGGTCCTGACAGCGCTCGTAGCAGGCCTGGCCGTCCTGGGTGAGCTGCACGCGCCGCGTGGTCCGGTGCAGCAGCCGCGTGCCCAGCCGCGCCTCCAGTTGCTGCACGGCCTGGGAGACGCTGGCCTTGGGCAGTCCCATGCTGTCGGCCGCACGCGTGAAGCTGGCCATCTCGGCCACGCGGCTGAAGATCTGCATCTGCTCCAGAAGCTTGATTGTTTGCATGGGACGAACAAATAAATCAGAAACAGCCAATTTATCCAAAAATAGACCTTCAATACAGTCGCTGTCATTGCAAACCACCTAACGAGGTCCGCCATGACAGCTTCTCCTTCGACCGCTTCTTCCCCTGCCGCCCGCCGCATCGTCCTCGTCACGGGCGGCAGCCGCGGCCTGGGCCGCAATACGGCCGAGCACCTGGCGCGCCAGGGCCTGGACGTGGTGCTGACCTACCGTGAGCGTGCCGACGAGGCCCAGGCCGCCGTGGCCGCCATCGAGGCGCTGGGCGGGCGGGCCGCCGCCCAGCAGCTGGACGTGGCGCGCAGCGCGGGCTTTGCGGACTTTGCGGCCCGCGTGCGCCGGGCCCTGGCCGAGACCTGGCAGGCCGACCGCCTCGATGCGCTGGTGCACAACGCCGGCATCGGCATCAACGCGCCATTCGCCACCACCACCGAGGCGCAGTTCGACGAGCTGGTCGCCATCCACTTGAAGGCGCCGTTCTTCCTGAGCCAGCACCTGCTGCCCCTGCTGCGCGACGGCGGCAGCATCATCCACCTGTCCAGCGGGCTCACGCGCTTCACCCAGCCCGGTTATGCGGCCTATGCGGCCATGAAGGGCGGCGTGGAGGTGCTGACGCGCTACCTGGCGCGCGAGCTGGGGGCGCGCGGCATTCGCGTCAACACGGTGGCGCCGGGGGCGATTGCCACGGATTTTGGCGGCGGCCGTGTGCGCGACGATGCACAGGTAGGCGCGGCCCTGGCCAGCCAGACGGCGCTGGGCCGCGTGGGCCAACCCGACGACATCGGCCCCGTGATGGCCGCCCTGCTGCAGCCCGGCATGGGCTGGGTGCAGGGTCAGCGCATCGAGGCCTCGGGCGGCATGTTTCTCTGAAGGCGCCGGGAGGGCCGTCAGCGCAGCCGCTCGCGCGCCACCATGGACAGCAGCACGATGGCGGCGGCTGCGCTGATGTGGCCGAACCAGGCCACCAGCCCCAGCGACCAGGGCTCCACCTGCAGCGCCGCCCACAGCGACAGCGCCAGCAGCACCCAGCCGGCCGCGCGCAGGCGCCGTGTGTGGGCAGATGGCAGTTCCTTGCCGAACAGGTCGCTCTGGTGGCGGTCCATGGCCAGGGCCAGGCAGGCGAAGGCGCCCAGGGCCAGCAGCTGACAGAACAGATGGGCCATGCTCATGCGCTGGTCTCCGCTGCGGCGGCCGCTGCTGTGGCGGCGACTGCAGTGGCGGCTGCTGCAGTGGCGGCTGACTTGGGCGCGGGCCGGGCGGCGCGCACCGGTTTGGCCTTGGGCTGGTGGCGCTGGGTGCGCAGGGCCAGATGGGCATGCAGTGCGGCCAGGGCCAGCAGCATGAGGTCCATGCCCGCGAATACCCAGTCGCCCGCGCGCAGGCTGGCCAAGAGGCCGCGATCCGTGGTCAGCGCGTTGACCACGGGCAGCAGGGCCAGAACGGCGGCGCCGGCCCACAGCAACTCGATCCAGGCCCGCCTGGCGGGCCGGCCCATCGCCCAGAACAGGGTGGCCCCCCAGGCGATGAACATGGCGTGCACCTCCCACTCGGCGCGCTGCGCCATCTCCACCGGCAGCAGGCGGTTGGCCCAGAGCATGCCGGCCATGCCGATGGACAGGCCGGCAATGGTGGCGATGTTCAGCCGTTCCACGAGCCGGAAGCCGAAATGCGGCCTTTCCGGGTCGGGCAGCTTGCTGCGCCGCTTCACGTTCCACAGCACCAGTCCTGTTCCCACCATGGCCGTGCCCGCAAGGCTGACGATGAAGTACAGCCAGCGCGTGGGCAGGTCGCCGAAGCGGCCCATGTGCAGCGCATAGAGCACGCCGCGCGTCTCGGCGGCGGCGCCCACGCTGTCCTGGGCCTGCAGCAGTTGGCCGCTGACGCCGTCGAACGTCATGAACTGCGGGCTGATGGAGACGCGGCCGTTGTCGCCGCGCACCACGACCACGCTGGCCTTGGCATCGCCGGGCAGGTTGACGTTCAGGCGCTCCACCTGGCCCGCGCCCCAGCGCTGCTCGGCCTGGCGCACCATGTCGGCCAGCGGTGCCAGGGGCGCGGCCTGCCCCGAGGGCTTGCCAGCCGGAACGAAGGCGCTGAGCTGCTGGCCTGCCACCACGCGCTGCTCGGGCGTCATGGTCGTGGCCAGGCTGGCCCAGGGCATGTACATCAGGGCCAGCGTCACCAGGCCGGTGTACGTGATCATCAGGTGGAAGGGCAGGCCCAGCACGGACAGCGCGTTGTGCGCGTCCAGCCAGGAGCGCTGGCCCTTGCCCCAGCGGAAGGTGAAGAAGTCGGCAAAGATCTTCTTGTGCGTGATCACCCCGCTGACGATGGCCACCAGCATGAACATGGCGCACAGCCCCGCCAGATAGCGGCCCCAGAGCACGGGCATGTAGTGGAACTGGAAGTGGAAGCGGTAGAAGAACTCGCCGCCGCGCGTCTCGCGCACCGGGCCTTCGAGGCGCGTGCCGGTGGCCGGGTCGAAGCGGCCGTTCTCGAAGCGGCGCCTGGCGCCCTTTTCGGTCTGCGGCGGGCTCCAGAACACCGTGGCCACCGTGCTGCGCGCATCGGGCAGGTTGATCAGCCATTGCGGGCTTTGCGGCGCCACATGCGCCATGGCGTCGCCGATCCGCTGGGCCACGAGCGCGGGCTCGCTCGCCTGGCTCTGGTGCGGCTGCTCGGGCTGCATCCACTGCGTGATCTCGTTCCTGAAATAGCTCACCGTGCCCGTGAGGAACATGGCGTAGAGGAACCAGCCCAGCAGCAGGCCGACCCAGGTGTGCAGGTCGGACATGGTCTGGCGGATGCCGGGCGCCTTGGCCGCTTTCGCGGGCTTGGCGGGCTTGCCTGCCGTGTTCGTGGTGTCCGGGGTGTTCGTGGTGTTCGTGTTCATGCGCCCAGCCCCTTGCCCCAGGTCCACCACGCGGCAGGCGCCAGTACCAGTGCGGCGACCAGCAGGCCGGCCCAGGCGCGCGTGGCGCTGCGCACGGCAAACACCCAGATCACCGCGCCCGCGTAGACGGCAAAGCTCAGCAAGGTGCCCGAGATCGCCGCCTGCGTGCGGTCTGCGGGCAGGGCCACAACGGCCACGCTGGCCAGGGCGGCCACGGCATAGCCGCCGAACAGCGCGGCGAGGATGCGGGAGATCAGCGGCCCGTAGTCACGGAACCAGTCACGGAACCAGTCATGGGTGCGGGCAAGAGTGGGAGATGGCATGGCACGGGGCCTGGAAAGGCTCGAAAAACGCCGGCCGGAGGGGGCGGCGGTGGCGCGGATGTTATTTGAGAATAAGTCCCATTACAAGCGGTGCAGTCAAGTGCGCCGCCACATCCAGCGCCGCCACATCCAGCGCTGCTGCGTGCCAAGCGCCCCGGCGCTCAGCCCGCCGGCTGGCGCATGCGGGCCTGAAGGTTCTCGAAGATCTGGCGTGTCACGGGGCTGATCACATGGCTGCGGATGTACAGGCGGTAGGCCAGGTCCGGCAGCGGCGGCATGCCGTCGCCCGCGCCCAGCACGCGCAGGCCCGGGTCCAGTTGCTCCACGCCGCGCGCCGTCACGCCCAGGCCCGCGCGCAGGGCCGCGCGTATGCCCACCAGGCTGGTGCAGGTGTGGCGCGGTGTCCAGGCGATGCCTGCCGCATCCAGCGCGTCGCAGCCCAGGCGGCGGAAGATGCTGGGCCCGTCGGCCATGACCAGGGGCACGGGCTTGCCCGGGTCATGGGCATAGCCCGCGCCGCACAGCCAGACCGTGGGTGTGGAGCGCAGGGCAAAGCCCTCGAAGCCTTCGTCATCGCGGTTGGAGATGGCCAGGTCCAGCTCGCCCTGCTTGAGCGACTCCATCAGGAAAGGGCTGCGCCCCACATGGATGTCGATCTGCATGCCCGGAAAGTTCAGCGCGATCTCCTGCAGCACGGGCGGCAGCATGTTGTCGGCCGCGTCGTGCGGTGCGCCAATGCGCACCAGGCCCTGCACCTGGCGGTGCTGCAGGTTGCGCAGCGCCTCGTCGTGGATGGCCAGCATGTGGCGCGCATAGCCCAGCAGGCGCTGGCCGTGGTCGGTGAGGCGTTTTTGCCGGCCCTGCTTCTCGAACAGCGCGTGGCCGATCTTCTCCTCCAGCCGCTGCATCTGCTGGGTGATGGCCGATTGCGTGCGGCCCATCTGCACGGCGGCGGCGGCAAAGCTGTCGTGGCTGGCAATGGCGGCCAGGGTGCGCAGCAGGTCCAGGTCAAGCGTCTCCATACTTCAATTTTATTGAAGTATTTGTTGAGGGTGCGTGGATTGTTGCGGGCCGGACGCCTCACTACAGTGGGCTTCAACGACGACAAGGAGTCCCCTTTGAACAACACCACCACCACCATCACCGAACAGCGCAGCGCCGCCGTGACAGCGGCCATCGACCACATGAAGCAGGCCATTGGCGAAGGCGCTGCCACGCGCGCCAGCCTGTACGCCGTGCTCCAGCAGCTGCTGGGCCTGGCCGCGCGCCGAGACTTCTGGCAGCAGGCCGACTACGCAGCGCCCGAGCAGGGCGAGCACCAGGCGCGCTACCTGATCGCCGAGGACGCGGACCAGAGCTATGCGCTGTACCTCAACGTCATGCGCCCGGGCAAGCGCATCGTGCCGCACAACCACACGACCTGGGCCTGCATTGCCGCCGTGGAAGGCACGGAGCACAACCGCGTCTACGAGCGCACCGACGACGGCTCCGTCCCCGGCAAGGGCACGCTGCGCGAGACGGATCTCGTGGTGGTGGCGCCAGGCCAGGGCATCGCCCTCATGCCCGAGGACATCCACTCCGTGGAGATCCAGGGCGAGCAGGTCATCCGCCACCTGCACATGTACGGCCGCGCGCTGGAGACGCTCAACGAGCGCACCAGCTACGACCTGGCCGCCGGCACCTGCCAGACCATGGCCATCGGCGTGCAGACGCGCCGCTGAGCCCCGGCCTTCCGGCCGCTGCCTTCCGCCTCCTGCCTTTTCACTGTCCATGCCGCAGCGCGCCCCACGGGGCGCGCGTGGCAGGGCTTTGCCCGAAATTCCTTGCCGATCTTTTTCCCGGACCGCATGCAATGACCGCATCCATTGACGCCCACACCCTCAAATCCTGGCTGCACGACGGCCAGGAGATCGCGCTGCTCGACGTGCGCGAGCACGGCCAGTACGGCGAGTCGCACCTGTTCTACGCCACGCCCCTGCCCTACAGCCGGCTGGAGCTGGATGTGCCCCGCCTGGTGCCGCGCAGGCAGGTGCGCGTCGTCACCTACGACGGTGGCGAGGGCGATGCCAGCGCGGGCGTGGCCGAGCGTGCCGCGCGCCGCCTCGAAGCCCTGGGCTACACCAGGGTCGCCGTGCTCGAAGGCGGTGCCAAGGCCTGGAGCGCTGCGGGCTACACGCTGTTCGCCGGCGTGAACCTGCCCTCCAAGACCTTTGGCGAACTGGCCGAACACGCCTACGGCACGCCGCGCATCACGGCCCAGCAGCTGGCGGCGCGCCAGGCGGCGGGCCTGCCCCTGGTGGTGCTGGACGGCCGGCCCGTCTCCGAGTTCCACAAGATGAACATCCCCGGCGCCATCTGCTGCCCCAATGGCGAGCTGGCGCTGCGCGTGAGCCGCCTGGTGCCCGATGCGGCCACGCCCATCGTGGTCAATTGCGCGGGCCGCACGCGCTCCATCATCGGCGCGCAGACCTTGATCAACCTGGGCATTCCCAACCCCGTCTACGCGCTGGAGAACGGCACCCAGGGCTGGTACCTGGCCGACCTGCCGCTGGAGCACGGCGGAACGCAGCGCTATGGCGACGACTCGGCCAGCAGCGCGCTGCAAGCACAGGCCCGCGCCCTGGCCGAACGCTTCGACGTGCCCGAGGTCGATGCCGACACCGTGCGCGCCTGGAGCCAGGATGCTGCGCGCACGCTGTTCCTGTGCGATGTGCGCACGCCCGAGGAATTCAAGGCCGGTTCGCTGCCCGGCGCCCAGCACACGCCCGGTGGCCAGCTCATGCAGGCCGGCGACCAGTACGTGGGCGTGCGCGGTGCGCGCCTGGTGCTGTTCGACAGCGATGGCGTGCGCGCCCCCGTGGTGGCCAGCTGGCTGCGCCAGCTCGGCCATGACGCCTGCGTGCTGCGGGGCGGCCTGCAAAGCGGCCTGGACCTCGCACCGGCCCAGCCGTCCCAGGTCCCCGCACTGGCAGGCATCACGGCGCAGGCCCTGCACGAGCGCATGCACCAGGGCGAGGTGGCCGTGGTCGATCTGCGCGCGGGCATGAAGTACCGCGCAGGCCACATCGCCGGGGCCCGCTGGTCCATCCGCCCGTGCTTGGCCAGCGATCTGGCCGGCGAGACGCGCCAGATCGTGCTGGTGGCCGACGAGCCCGGCATGGCGCAATGGGCCGCGCTGGAGCTGCAGGGCGCCGCGCCGCTGCTGCTCGAAGGCGGCCTGGCCGCATGGCAGCAGGCCGGCCTGCCCGTCGAGGCTACGCCCGACAGCCCCACCGACGCCGAGTGCATCGACTACCTGTTCTTCGTGCACGACCGCCACGACGGCAACAAGGAAGCGGCACGCCGCTACCTGGCCTGGGAGACGGGCCTGGTGCCGCAGCTCGATGCCCAGGAACTGGCCGCCTTCCGCCTGCCGAGTGCATGAAGCTCCCCCTGAGCGGCTTCGCCGCTTCCCCCTCTCTCGCTGCGCGGGAGGGGGACGGCACCCTCGCTGCGGGGGCGGCGCGGCCGGCGTAGGCCCTTGCTTGGTGCCCCTGGCCAAAGTCACGTCAGTTGCAAAGGCAGCGCCATATATCGCTGACTTGCCGTAGAGCGACATAAATCAGATCACATAACGACAGGAGACAAGACATGTTCGCAATCCCCACCCTGGCCAGGATGCTGGCCGCCAGCCTCGCGGCCCTGGTCATGCTCTCGCAGGCCACGGCCGAGCCGCTGGCCGCACGCAACGGCTATCCGGCCCAGCCGATCCGCTTCATCTCGCCCTTCCCGCCGGGCGGCGGCAACGACGCCAGCACGCGCTGGGTCACCACGCGGCTGACCGAGGCCACGGGCCAGCCCTCCGTGGTGGAAAACCGGGGCGGCGCGGGCGGCAACATCGGCGCCAAGGCCGTGGCCGAGGCCAAGCCCGATGGCTACACCGTGCTCACGGGCCAGGTCTCGCTGATGGCGGTGAACCCCGCGCTCTACAGCGCGCCGGGCTTCGATCCGCTCAAGAACTTCGTGCCCATCACGCAGATCAACGCGGCGCCGCTGGCCATCGTGGTGGCCTCGGCCTCGCCCCTCAAGAGCTTTGCCGACCTGGTGGCGCGCAGCAAGGGCGAGCCGGGCCGCGTCACCTATGCCACGCCCGGCAACGGCACGCTGTCGCACCTGGTGGGCGTGGTGCTGTCCAAGGAAAACGGCGTGCCCATGACCCATGTGCCCTACAAGGGCGCGGGGCCGGCCATCAACGATCTGCTGGGCCAGCAGGTCGATGTGCTGATCACCTCCACCTCGTCCGTGGCCGGCATGATCCAGGCGGGCCAGGTGCGCGCGCTGGCCGTCACCAGCCCGCGCCGCATCGGCGTGTTCGGCAAGGTGCCCACGCTGGAGGAACTGGGCCTGCGCAATGCGCGCTTCGAGGACTGGTACGGCTTCTTTGCTCCCGCCGGCACGCCGCCCGAGCGCGTTGCCTTCTTGCACGACGCCATCGTGCGCACCCTGCAACTGCCGGAAGTGACCAAGCTGGTCGTCGATGGCGGCAGCGAAGTCGTGGCCAGCACGCCCGAGGCCTTTGCCGCCCAGCTGCGCCAGGACATGGAGCGCTGGTCGCGCGTGGTCAAGCTCTCGGGCGCGAAGATCGACTGATGGCTGCCGAACACGCCCCCGTGCCTGGCGCATCCGCCCCTGGCGCCCCCGCCCTGGACCTGCAGACCCGGCTGCTGCATGCGGGCAAGCGCCCGGCCTATGCGGGCGGCACGGCCGTCAACCCGCCCCTGGTGCGCGCCAGCACCGTGCTGTTCGAGAGCACGGCACAGCAGCGCGAGATGCGCGAGCGCCGCGCCGGCGAGCGCATCTTCAGCTACGGCGCGCGCGGCACGCCCACCGGCTTTGCGCTGGAAGACGCCGTCAGCGAGCTGGAAGGCGCCCACCGCACGCGGCTGCTGCCCACCGGCCTGGCGGCCATCGGCATGGCCCTGCTCAGCTACCTGCGCCCCGGCGACCATGTGCTGCTGACCGACAGCGCCTACCAGCCCGTGCGCCACCTGGCCGGGCAATGGCTGCGGCCCTACGGCATCGAGTACGACTTCTTCGCGGCCGATGGCAGCGACGCCCAGGCGCGCATGCGCCCCAACACCCGCATGGTCTATGCCGAATGCCCGGGCTCCCTGGTCTACGAGATGTGCGACCTGCCCGCGCTGGCGGCCATGGCCCATGCGCGCGGCGCCCTGGTCGTGGCCGACAACACCTGGGGGTCGGGCTGCCAGTACCGGCCGCTGGCGCTGGGGGCCGATGTCTCGGTGATGGCAGCCACCAAGTACCTGTCGGGCCACTCCGACGTGATGATGGGCACCGTGGCCACCACCGAGGCCGCCTGGGAGCCACTGGCCGCGCGCTGCGATGCCTTCGGCATGGTGGTCAGCCCCGACGATGCCTGGCTGGTACTGCGCGGCATGCGCTCGCTGGCCGCACGGCTGCAGATGCACGAGGCGCATGCGCTGGAGGTGGCGCACTGGCTGCAGCAGCACCCGGCCGTGGCCACCGTGTTCTGCCCCGCGCTGCCCACGCACCCCGGCCATGCGCTGTGGCTGCGCGACTGCCAGGGCACCAACGGCCTGGTGTCGCTGGAGCTGCAGCCCGGTACCGCCGAGGCCGCCGTGGACCGCTTCATCGACGCCCTGCGCCTCTTCGGTATCGGCGCCTCCTGGGGCGGCTACGAAAGCCTGGCGACGGCCGCGCACATGGCGCAGGCGCGCAGCGTCACCGACTGGAGTGCGCGCGGGCCCGTGGTGCGCCTGCACATCGGCCTGGAGTCGCCGCGCGACCTCATCGCCGACCTGGAGCAGGGGCTGGCGGCACTTTAGTGGATAACACGCTCTAGCGGCCTGCCTGAGCGCTCGCCAGTTCGCCGGCCAGCGTCTGCACCAGCGCGGCGGCCGGCATCTCGCGCGCCAGCGGCGCACCCTGGCCGGCCCAGTGGGCTGCGTAGTCGGAGCTGCCCTGCGCCGAGGCCGCCTGGTGCAGCGCCTTGCCTGCGTCGTAGACGCGCGGATAGTCGGGCAGGGGCTGGCCATGGCTGGCGCCCAGCGCATGCAGCCGGTTGACCATGCCGCGCGCCGGCCGGCCCGAGATGGCGGCGGTGATGCCCGTGTGGTGGGCGCGTTCGCTGCGCAGCTCGGCACGGTAGGCCGGGCTGGCGGACGATTCAGGGCAGAGGATGAAGGCCGTGCCCAGCTGCGCCGCACAGGCGCCCAGGCCCAGCGCGGCCGCAATGCCTTCGCCATCCATGATGCCGCCCGCCGCGATCACCGGCAGGGCCGTGTTGCGCGCCAGCACGCGCACCAGGGCGAAGGTGCCCATCATGCGGTCCTGCGCGGGATCGAACGTGCCGCGGTGCCCCCCGGCCTCCACGCCCTGGGCCACGATGGCATCGACACCGGCCTGCTCCACCTGGCGCGCCTCGTCCAGCGACGTGGCGCTGGCCAGGGTCACGACGCCGGCCGCGCGCAGCGCGTCGATGAAGCCCTGCTCCGGCAGCCCGAAATGAAAGCTCACCACGGCGGGCCGCTCCTGCAGCAGCATGGCCTGCAGCGCCGCGTTGCCGACGGCGGTGGCGTAGATCTCGTTGAGCGTGGCAGGCGGCGCGGCGCCGAAGCGCGCGAACTCGGGCGCCAGATGGGCCAGCCAGGCGGCCTCGCGCTGCGCATCGGCCCGGGCCGGCCGGTGGCAGAACAGGTTGACGTTGAAGGCGCCCGATGTCAGCGCGCGCGCCTGCACGATCTGCTGGCGCGCCTGCTCCGTGCCGCTGGCGCCAATGCCCAGCGAGCCCAGGCCGCCCGCATCGGTGACGGCGGCCGCCAGCGCGGGCGTGGACGTTCCGGCCATGGGGGCCTGGATGATGGGATGGCGCACGCCAAGGCGGGCCATCCACGCGGTCTTTGCGGTGCTCATACGACTCCTTGTTTCCTGTCTCGAATCCGCGCACTCATGCGGCGGCCTGGCGGCGCGCGCTGGCGCGGCTGGCGGCGATCATGAGCGTGCCCAGCAGCAGCGACACGCTGCCGATGACGAACAGGCGCTGGTACGAGCCCAGGCCCGCATAGCTCCAGGCCATGAAATACCCCGACACGGCCTGCATCAGCGCAAAGGCCGCCGTGGCATAGCCCCACATGCGCTTGTGCTGCACGGGGCCGATCAGCTGCATCAGGTAGCCCGAGGTGATGGCCGCCATGCCCGGCGACAGCGCGCCCACCAGGAAGGACGAGGTCGCATGCCCCGCAAATCCTACCCAGAACAGCGGCATGGCAATGGCCAGGGTCTTGACCGCATAGGCGCCCGTGGTCGTGCCCCACCAGCCAAAGCGCGTGGCGCACAGCGAGGCCACCAGCGGCCCGGCAATGGCGCCCAGGCCGAACACGGCCCACTGCGTGGAGGCATAGGCATCGCCCAACTGCAACTCGCGCGCCAGGTAGTCCACCCAGAACACCGTGTGCGGCACAAAGCCGAAGGCGTCCGTCATATAGGCCAGCATCACCAGCACCACGGGCAGCGTCCACAGGGGCGCGGCGGGCACGGGCCGGGCATGGGGCGTGATGGCGATGGGCGCAGGCACCGGCAGCCGCCGCACATGGCGCCAGCCCAGCCAGCCGGCCCAGGCGCAGACCGCCGCCAGCGCCCACCAGACGGCGCCCAGGCTCTGGCACGCCAGCAGCGGTATCAGCGTGGCCGACAGCAGGGCGCCGGCACCTATGCCGCAGAACATCAGCGGCCCCAGGGCCGCACGCCGCTGCACGGGCGTGGCCGCCAGGGCCACGGAGGGGCCCAGCACCATCAGGATGGCGCCGCCAATGCCCGAGATGCAGCGCCAGGCAAAGAACCAGGGCATGGGCAGCGGCCAGGCGCAGGCCGCAAAGCTCAGCGCCAGGGCCACCCAGCACCACAGCAGCACGCGCAGCGCGCCCAGGCGTTCGGCCAGCGGCGCGGCCGCCAGCGCCCCGATCAGATAGCCCAGCAGATTGGCCGCGCCCAGATAGGCCACCTGCTCGCCGCTGAACCAGCCGGCATGCACCATCTGCGGCATCAGCGCCGTGTAGGCAAAGCGCGCCAGGCCGACGCCGCTGAGCGTGGCCATGAAGCCGGTCAGCAGCAGGGAAGTTTCGTTGCGTTGGATCACGGGAGTGGGCGCCATGCGGGGAGGATGGGCATACATTAGGCGCTGCCGCCCATCATGTCCAATGATTCAAAATGATGGCGTCGATCTCGATTGAAGATGGATGTCACTGGAGCCGCGATGCAATTGAAGTCCCTGCGCATGTTCCTGGCCGTCTGCGACAGCGGCAGCTTCGGCGCTGCCGCGCAGCAACTGCACACCGTGCAGTCCAACGTGACGGCCCATGTGAAAAAGCTCGAGGACGAGGCCGGCGTGCAGTTGCTGGAGCGCAGCGCGCCCGTGCACGCAACGCCTGCCGGCCGCCTGCTGGAGCAATACGCGCGGCGCATGCTGGCCGACCATGACGAGGCGCTGGCGCTGCTGCAGGGCAGCGCCCGGGCCGCAGGCGCGCTGCGCATAGGCTCCATGGAAACCACGGCTGCGCTGCGCCTGCCGCCGCTGCTGGCGCGCCTGCACCAGGCCCGGCCCGGCCTGGACCTGGAGCTGCGCACGGCCACTACGGCCGAGCTGCTGGCCGACCTGCTGGCAGGGCGGCTGGACTGCGCCTTCGTCTCGGGCATGCCGCCCCAGTCGCGGCTGCAGGGCTGGAAGGTTTTCGAGGAGGAACTGGTGCTGGTCACCGCATTCGCGCTGCCGCGCTTTCCCGATGCCGCCCAGCTCAGCGCCGTGCCCTTCCTGGCCTTCCGCCAGGGCTGCAGCTACCGCCAGCGCATCGAACTGCTGCTGGCCACGCGCGGCGTGGCCGCACGCATCATGGAAATGGGATCGCTGGACGCCATCCTCGGCTGCGTGGCCGCCGGCATGGGCTACGGCCTGCTGCCGCGCAGCGTGGTCCAGGCCCAGCAGCACCGCTTCGGCGTGCACATCACGGCCCTGCCCGGCGCACTCGCCCAGGAAGTCGCCCGCGTGGAAACCTGGTTCGTCGTGCCCGCGCGCCAGGGCTGGTCGCCTGCGCTGCATGCGTGCGTGGAGGTGTTGGGGATCGAGGGTGTGCAGGGCGAAGAGGCCCTGTGCGTGGAAGCCGTCCCGGCAGCGTCTGCCTGAGACTCAGAACAGGTCGGAAGGCAAGGCTGCTGCCTTTTGGGCGATGTCCACCAGTCTTTGGGCCTGGGTGGTCGCATAGGCGGCGATGCGCTGGGCGAAGACGTGCTCTTCTGGCGTGTAAGGCGATTCGCGCAGAACCTTGGCCGCCGCACCGGGGGCTGCCCTGGCCATGCGCTGGGCTTCACGTGCGAGCAGCCTGCGGTCTATCGCACACAGGTGCGCGAAATGCGCAAACTCGAAGGGTGTGAGTTCCTCCAGCGCAAAGCAGTCGCCGAAGGCCATCGCCAGTTCCTGGGACACATCGGAATACTGGGCCACGCTGACGAGGTCGTACCAGGGCGCGGTCGCCAGGCCCTGCGGCAGCACGTGGAAGGAGAAGTTCTTGCCATGTGCGTCGCCATTGCCGATCAGTATCTGGAACAACGCCCATCGGATCATTGCCAGCTTGTCCGCAGCCTTCGCCACCGAGTGCTCCAGTAGACCGAACAGCCGGGGAAAGCTCATGCCGTCGCGGTATAGCCGGGCATCGCCCACGCTGCCGATGTGGTGCTCGTACTTGTAGCTGACGGGAAGATCGCCCGCTTGGCATGCATCGATGATGTGTGTGCGCAGGACCCGCCTTTGCGGCGCCTGCCGCACACGGTCAAAGCGCCTGACTGCCAGCACCGGCTGTGGCACGTGCAGCATCTGCACCTCGGCTGCAGGCAAGCGCATGGCCGCTGCCAGGCGCATGCAGAAATGCTCGTTCACCACCATGTGCGGCACCGCGCTGTCGCGCGGCTGGGGTTTGAGGATGTGGGTGGACGGAACGTTGTCGGGAAGGAAGATGGAGCCCTCCTGCGCGCTCTCGCCTTCCACGTGCACGGGCAGCTTGTCCTGGTAGCCGGCCACCGACATGCGCACTTTGCCATCCCACTCGATGAAAGGGCGTGTGTCTCGGTCTGCAATGCGTTGGGAGAGTTCTGCGGTCGATATGGTGCGAGCGGCATTGGCGGCCTGAGGATCGGGCTTGCTGCCGTCGGCCTGAAACCGGAAAGCCCCGGTGGTCTCGGCGCCGAGGGCGCGTATCAGACCGAAGATGTTGCCCTTGCCTATGCCCTGACTTCTGGCCACCAAATCCAGCGCCGCGCCTTCGGGCAGCAGGTTCTCGATGAAACGCCGGATGGAGCGCGAGTCGTAGCCCCCTTCGGGAGCGGCCAGCGGCAGGCAGGGCGCCAAGTAGAAAGGCCGTCCATGCTCCAGCCATGCAGGCGCATACCGCAGTCCCCAAAGATCGTTGTGCGGGTCATGGGTCACATCGGCCACGTGCGTGCCGACATCGTTCCACAGCGAAAGCGAAAGCGACGGCGGCGTGGCCATGTGCGCTTCAGGCCCGTGGAAGCCGTGCCATCAGGGCGTCCTGCTTGGGCGCGATGACCATGGCCAGGCCCAGCCCGTCGAGTACGGCCAGCAGCTTGTCGGAGCCCACGCCGCCCTTGCCGTTCTCCAGACGGGAGAGCAGATCCAGCGACACGCCGCACAGGGCTGCCGTGTCATCGATGCGCAGTTGCTGGGCCTTGCGCATGGCGCGGATCTGGGCGCCGAGCCCGGACAGGTCAGCGATGACCACGGCCCCGGGCTGCAGGGGATCCTGCTGCGGGCCGTTCATGGGCGTGGAAGACGGCATGGATGGATTGGCTTTATTTCTGATATTCCGAAATTCTAGGATTTCTTAGGGAATTTTCAAAACAATTTCCAATATTCCGAAATTCAGGAGTACTTCGTCTCATTCAGGAGGAAATTTCGGAATATCAGAAATAAGTCCGATAACCAGGCAACCGCGTCCAATGCAGATCCTCATGAAGGCAACCGCAACACCCTCCGATACTGCATGGCCTCCGCCACATGCCCCGTCTCCACTGCCGCGCTGCCCGCCAGATCCGCAATGGTGCGCGCCACCTTGAGCGCGCGGTGGGTGCTGCGGGCCGACCAGCCCAGGCGTGCGGCGGCCTTGTGGGCGAAGGTCAGGGCCTCGGGCGAGAGGCCCAGGTGGTCGTCCAGGGCCTGGCCCTGGAGCTGGTGGTTGGCACTACCCTGGCGCTGCAGGGCCAGCGCGCGGGCCTGGACCACGCGCTCGCGCACGGTGTCGCTGGCCTCGCCAGAGCGCGCGGCCAGCAGCTCCTGCGGGGGCAGGGCACCGACTTCCACATGCAGGTCGATGCGATCCAGCAGCGGGCCGCTGATGCGCGCCTGGTAGCGCGCCACCTTGTCGGGCGTGCAGCGGCAGCGCTGCACCGTCGATCCCCAATGGCCGCAGGGGCAGGGATTCATGGCCGCGACGAGCTGGAAGCGCGCGGGGAATTCGCAGCGCTGGGCGGCTCTGGCGATGGTGATCTGGCCGGTCTCCAGCGGCTCGCGCAGCGCCTCCAGCGCGCTGCGTGCGAACTCGGGGAATTCGTCCAGAAACAGTACTCCGTGATGGGACTGCGAGATCTCGCCAGGGCGCGGCGGCGAGCCTCCTCCGACCAGGGCCACGGCACTGGCCGTGTGATGCGGACTGGCCGTGGGGCGCTGGCGCCAGCGCTCGGGCGTGAAGCGGCCGGCCAGGCTGGCGATGGCGGCGGCCTCCAGCGCCTCGTCATCGCTCATGGGCGGAAGCAGGTCGGCAAAGCGCTGGGCCAGCATGGATTTGCCCGAACCCGGCGGCCCCACCAGCAGCAGGCCGTGGCCTCCGGCCGCAGCGATTTCCAGCGCGCGCCGCGCCTGTGCCTGGCCGCGCACCTCGGCCAGGTCCAGGCTGCTGCGCACGGCGACGGCGGGCTGCGGCTGCACCGCATGCCAGCCCGGGCCGGGGCATGTATGGGTGTCGCCTGCTGCCGGCAAGGCGTCGGTTTCGTCGGTCTCTTCGGTGTCCTCGCTTTCGTCGCTGCAGCAGGCATCGTCCGGTTCCTGCTCCGCCTGCACCAGGGCATTGGCCGAGCGTGTGATGAAGCGGCGCACCACGTCCAGCAGGTGGTGCGCGCAGAACACCTGGGCCGATGGCACGAAGGCCGCCTCCTGCGCGCTGCCCGGCGGCAGCACCAGGCGGGCGCCGTCCTGCTGGCGGTGCAGGGCCAGGGCCGTGGCCAGCGCGCCGCGCACGGGCCGCAGCGCGCCCGACAGCGACAGCTCGCCCGCGAATTCGTAGTCGGCCAGCGCATCGCCATTGATCTGGCCGCTGGCCGCGAGAATGCCCAGCGCAATGGGCAGGTCGAAGCGCCCCGAATCCTTGGGCAGGTCGGCGGGCGCCAGGTTGACGATGATGCGTTTGTTGCTCGGGAACTCCAGCCCGGAGTTCAGCAGCGCCGAGCGCACGCGTTCACGCGCTTCCTTGACCTCGACATCGGCCAGACCCACCAGCGTGAACGACGGCAGGCCGTTGGCCAGATGCACTTCCACGGTGACACGCGGGGCGGCCAGCCCCAGCAGCGCACGACTTTGAACCAGGGCCAGACCCATGGGCACCTCGCAGGAACGACAGACACAAAGCCACACAAAGGAAGAAGCCGCCAGCGGTGCGGCGGCCTCGGTGACCCAGTATGGCAACGGCCTTGGGCCTTGTGGACGGCGGGCGCGGCGCTGAACCCAAATCTCAGAATGTTCTGACCCTTGCAGCGCAAAAATCAGAACAGCTTCACCAGCGCCGGAACGCTCAGCACGGCCGTGTAGTAGCCCATGAACTGCACGCCGGTGTTGAAGCCCAGGCCGCGTGACAGCAGGCCGCCGAGCAGGCCCGGCAACTGCCGTTCCCCTGCGCCATGCGAGATTGCAGGTCGAAACGCGAGCGGTGCTGGCTCAGCCGGCCTGAGCCAGCCCCCGGGCCTGCGCGCGCAGCAGCGCGATGAAGCGCTGCTGCTCCTGCGTGGGCGCGTCGTCGGTGCGGGTGAGGATGCCGAAGGGCGCCATGGGCACGTCGATGCAGACCGGCAGCGCCCTGACCAGGCCCATGCGCAGATAGTCCTTGAGCGCGGATTCGGACAGCAGCATCACGGCATCGGTCAGCTGCACAAGTTGCTGCATGGAGTACACCGAGCTGCATTCGATGATGTCGGCCGGCGCGGGCAGCTCCAGGCGCTGCAGCAGCTGGTCGAGCGCGATGCGCGCGGGGCTGGTGGCCGGCTGCAGGATCCAGGGCCAGTCGCGCACCAGTTCCTCCCAGTCGAGCTTGCGCCGGCGCGCCAGCGCATGGCCGCTGCGCACGACGAGCAGCAGCCGCTCGTTGCCCAGTTCCTCGAAGCCATAGCCGCTGCTGTCTGCCGTGGGGCTGCGCCGTGCAATGGCCAGGTCGATGCGCCGCTGGTCCAGCAGGCGCAGGATCTGGTCGCTGGTGTCGCCCATGATGCGCAGGCGCAACTGCGGGCTTTGCGCCTTCATGCGGGCCACGGCAGTCATCACCAGGTCGGGTGCTGCGCCCATGATGGTGCCGATGGACAGGTAGCCGTAGCCGCCCTGGCGGCGCGCGGCCAGGTCCTCGGCGCAGCGGTCCAGGCTGTTGAGCGAGGCCTCGGCAAAGCGCACCAGCTGCGCGCCCAGGGCTGTGGGCCGCATGCCGCGCGGCAGGCGCTCGAAGAGCTGGCAGCCGAACATGTCCTCGATCTCGCGCAGCATGCGCGTGGCCGCAGGCTGGGACATGGCCAGGCTCAGCGATGCGCGGTGCAGGTTCAGGCTCGATCCCAGCGCCACCAGCATGTGCAGGTGCTTGTAGCGCAGACGGTTGAGCAGGCTGCGGTGCAGCACGGGCGGGGCGGATTCGGGCGGCTTGTCAGGCATAAGCGCAAGGTATCGGATGTGACCGAAATTCGATTTGTTGAGCATCGATCATGCGCCGTACATTGGCCCTGCGACAAGAAAAAACAGACCCAATCCAGGAGACAAGACATGCACAGCCCATCGCCTGTTTCATGACGCGCTGACGCGGCCGGCACCAACGCCGCGGCCGCGCTCGCACCTACACCAAAGCACGCCTTCAGCGCTCCGGGCGACCGGGCGTGACGGCCTCTCATTGCCTGCAAGGAAAGTCATGAAAAAACTCCCCGCTCCCCTGCTCGCCAGGATCTCCTGGCGCCTGCTGCCCTTTTTGCTGCTCATGTACATCATGGCCTTCCTGGACCGGGCCAACGTGGGCTTTGCCAAGGTGGCCTTCCAGGCCGATACCGGCATCAGCGATGCGGCCTTCGCCTTTGGCGCGGGTGTGTTCTTCGCGGGCTATGCGCTGCTGGAGGTGCCCAGCAACCTGATCATGCACCGCGTGGGTGCACGCATGTGGATGTGCCGGATCATGGTCACCTGGGGCCTGGTGTCGGCGGCCATGATGTTCGCCCACGACCAGACCACGTTCTACGTGCTGCGCTTTTTGCTGGGCGTGGCCGAGGCGGGGTTCTTCCCCGGCGTCATCCTGTACCTGACCTACTGGTTCCCGGCAGCGCACCGCGCGCAGGCCATGGGCTTTTTCTACTTCGGCGCGCCGCTGGCCTTCATCTTCGGCAGCCCGCTGTCGGGCCTGCTGCTGGAGCTGGACGGCATCGGTGGCTGGCACGGCTGGCAGTGGCTGTTCGCGGTGGAGGGGCTGATGGCCGTGGCCGTGGGCATCTGGGCGTATTTCCACCTGGACAGCCGCCCCGCCGACGCCACCTGGCTCAGCCGCGAGGACAAGGCGCTGCTGCAGGACATCCTCGACAGCGAAGAGCGCGCCAAGGGCGGCCACGGCCACAGCCTGCTGGCCGCGCTGTGCCAGCCGCGCGTGCTCTACCTGGCGCTGATCTACCTGCTGATCCAGGCCAGCGTCTATGGCGTGGTGTTCTACCTGCCCAGCCAGGTGGCGGGCCTGCTGGGCACCAAGGTGGGCCTGCTGGTGGGCGTGGTCTCGGCCATTCCCTGGCTGTGCGCGCTGCTGGCCGCCTGGTGGATTCCGGGCCATGCCGAGCGGACAGGCCAGCCGCGCGGCATCGCCAGCCTGACGCTGGTGATGGCTGCCGTGGGCATGGCTGCATCGGTGAGTTTCTCCAGCCCCCTGCTGGGTGTGGCCGCGCTGTGCCTGGCGGCGGCCGGTTTCATCGCCGTGCAGCCCGTGTTCTGGACCTTTCCCGCCAACACGCTGGCCGGCGCTGCGGCCGCTGGCGGCATCGCCTTCATCAACTCCCTCGGCGCCGTGGGGGGCTTCATCGCCCCCATCGTCAAGAACTGGGCCGAGGGCTTTTTCCACTCCCCGGCGGCCGGCCTGTACCTGCTGGCCGGCACCACGCTGCTGGCTGCGGCCCTGGTGCTGGGCGTGCGCGCACGCCTGGCGCCGGCCCTGGCCGCACCGTCGGCCGCCTGAACCACTTGCACACGGAGCACAACCATCCCATGACACAGATCCCCACCATCAAGCAGGTGCGCGCCTTCACGCTCAAGGGCGGCGGCGCCGACTACCACGACCAGTCCGAAGGCCACTGGATCGACGACCACATCGCCACGCCCATGGCCAAGTACCCCGAGTATCGGCAAAGCCGCCGCAGCTTCGGCATCAACGTGCTGGGCACGCTGGTGGTGGAGATCGAGGACAGCGCCGGACGCGTGGGCTTTGCCGTGACCACGGGCGGCGAGCCTGCGGCCTACATCGTCGAAAAGCACCTGGCGCGTTTCCTCGAAGGCGCCCGGGTGACTGACATCGAGCGCATCTGGGACCAGATGTACCTGTCCACGCTGTACTACGGCCGCAAGGGCATCGTCATCAACACCATCTCGGGCGTGGACCTGGCGCTGTGGGACCTGCTGGGCAAGGTGCGCGGCGAGCCCGTGCACCAGCTGCTGGGCGGCGCCGTGCGCGACGAGCTGCAGTTCTACGCCACGGGCGCGCGGCCCGACCTGGCGCAGAAGATGGGCTTCATCGGCGGCAAGATGCCGCTGCACCACGGCCCGGCCGAGGGCGAGGAAGGGCTGCGCCGCAACCTGCAGGAGCTGGCCACCATGCGCGAGCGCGTGGGCCCGGACTTCTGGCTCATGCTGGACTGCTGGATGAGCCTGGATGTGAACTACGCCACGCGCCTGGCCCAGGGTGCGCAGGCCCATGGCCTCAAGTGGATCGAGGAGGCCCTGCCGCCCGACGATTACTGGGGCTACGCGGCCCTGCGCAAGAACGTGCCCACCGGCATGCTGGTGACCACGGGCGAGCACGAGGCCACGCGCTGGGGCTTTCGCCAGCTGCTGGAGATGGGCTGCTGCGACATCATCCAGCCCGACGTGGGCTGGTGCGGCGGCATCACCGAGCTGCTCAAGATATCGGCCCTGGCCGATGCCCACCAGGCCCTGGTCATCCCGCATGGCTCCAGCGTCTACAGCTACCACTTCGTGGCCACGCGCCACAACAGCCCGTTTGCCGAGTTCCTGATGATGGCCCCCAAGGCCGACGAGGTCGTGCCCATGTTCCATCCGCAGCTGCTGGGCGAGCCCGTGCCCGTCAACGGCCGCATGCGCCTGTCGGCGCTGGACAGGCCTGGCTTCGGCGTGGAGCTCAATCCCGAGTGCGCTTTGCACCGCCCGTACACGCACTGAAGGAGCCCGCCATGCAACTGCCTGCCAACCCCTTCAAGGCCGCGCTGCGGCGCGCCGAGCCGCTGTACGGCATCTGGGCCGGCCTTGCCACGCCCTATGCGGCCGAGATCATCGCCACCACGGGCTACGACTGGATGCTGGTCGATGGCGAGCATGCCCCCAACACCGTGCCCACGCTGCTGGGCCAGCTGCAGGCCGTGGCGCCCTATGCCACGCACCCGGTGGTGCGCGCCGTGCAGGGCGACACCGTGCTCATCAAGCAACTGCTGGACGTGGGCGTGCAGACGCTGATGGTGCCCATGGTGGAGACGGCCGAACAGGCGCGCGAGCTGGTGCGCGCCATGCGCTACCCGCCCCATGGCGTGCGCGGCGTGGGCGGCGGCCTGACGCGGGCCACGCGCTGGGATGCCGTGCCCGACTACATCCGCACGGCGCATGAACAGCTGTGCCTGATCGTGCAGATCGAGTCGCCCCGGGGCGTGGCCAATGCCGCCGAGATTGCGGCCGTCGATGGCGTGGACGCCGTCTTCATCGGCCCGGCCGACCTGTCCACGGGCATGGGCCATGCGGGCGACGCCAGCCAGGGCGAGGTGCAGGACGCCATACGCCGCACCGTCCAGGCCACGCTGGCTGCCGGCAAGGCCTGCGGCATCCTCGCGCCGCGCGAGGAAGATGCGCGCCGCTATGCGGACTGGGGCTGCCGCTTCATCGCCGTGGGCATAGACATCAGCCTGCTGCGCCAGGCCGCGCTGGCCAATCTGGGGCGCTATCGCGCCACGCACGCCAGGGACCAGGCGGCCCCTGCATCCCGCACCTACTGAACCCAAGGAGAACTCCATGGCATCCCTTCCCGTGCTGCGCAATTTCATCGCCGGCAGCTTCACCGACAGCGCCGAACTGCATGAGGTGACCAACCCCGCCACGGGCGCGGTGCTGGCGCGCTCGCCCCTGTCCAGCCAGGCCGATGTGGACCGCGCCATCGCCGCCGCGCGTGGCGCCCACAAGGCCTGGGCGCGCCGCCCGGCCGTGGAGCGCGCGCAGTACCTGCGCCGCGTGGCGGCCCGCATCCGCGACAACGCCGCGCGCATTGCGCGCACCATCACCGAGGAGCAGGGCAAGACCCTGGGCCTGGCCGAGGTGGAGGTGAACTTCACCGCCGACTACCTGGACTACATGGCCGAATGGGCGCGCCGCATCGAGGGCGAGGTCATCACCAGCGACCGGGCCAACGAGCAGATCTTTTTGCTGCGCAAGCCGCTGGGCGTGGTCGCGGGCATCCTGCCCTGGAACTTTCCCTTCTTCCTGATCGCCCGCAAGATGGCGCCGGCCCTGCTCACGGGCAACACCATCGTCATCAAGCCCAGCGAGGAAACGCCCATCAACTGCCACGCCTTCACCGAGCTGCTGGCCCAGTGCGAGCTGCCGGCCGGCGTGTTCAACGTGGTCTATGGCCAGGGCGGCACGGGCGCTGCGCTGGCCGGCCATGCGGGCGTGGACATGGTCAGCTTCACGGGCAGCGTGGCCACTGGCGAGCGCATCGCCGCTGCCGCCGCGCCCCACATCACCAAGCTCAACCTGGAGCTGGGCGGCAAGGCCCCGGCCATCGTGCTGGCCGATGCCGACCTGGACCTGGCCGTGCGCGCCATCCGCGACTCGCGCATCATCAACACCGGCCAGGTCTGCAACTGCGCCGAACGCGTCTACGTGCAGCGCCAGGTGGCCGACGAGTTCACGGCCCGCATCGCCCAGGCCATGGCAGCCACGCGCTACGGCGACCCGATTGCGCGGCCCGACGTGGAAATGGGCCCGCTGATCAACCAAAAGGGCCTGGACAGCGTGCAGGCCAAGGTGCGCCAGGCCATCGCCGACGGCGCGCAACTGGTCACGGGCGGGCAGGCCGCAGACCTGGGCGCGGGCTTTCACTTCCAGCCCACGGTGCTGGCCGGCTGCCATGCCGGCATGGAGATCATGCGCAAGGAAATCTTCGGCCCCGTGCTGCCCATCCAGGTGGTGGAGGACCTGGACGAGGCCATCGCCCTGGCCAACGACTGCGAATACGGGCTGACCTCGTCGCTGTACACGCGCGACCTGTCCAAGGCCATGCAGGCCATGCGCGAGATCGACTTCGGCGAGACCTACATCAACCGCGAGAACTTCGAGGCCATGCAGGGCTTCCATGCGGGCGTGCGCAAGTCGGGCGTGGGCGGGGCTGATGGCAAGCACGGCCTGTACGAGTACACGCACACGCACGTGGTGTACCTGCAGGGGTGAGCCAACGGCTCGCCTATCGCTTCACGGTGGCTGACGTTATGAACCGGGCAATGGTGCTGGAAACCCCGGGCACTAGCGGCAGCCCCTCCTTGTCATAGGTTGCAAGATTGGCAGCGCGATCGTTGGTCTCCACCTTCTTGAGCACATGGTTGGTGGCGGGCAACAGCACAAGCTTGGCGTTCGGTGCAGCCTTGGCCAGACGCTGAGCATCCTTTGGCTTGATCTGCAGGTCGCGCTCACCTTGAATGATGAGCACGGGTTTGGAATAGCCCGCTATCAGGCGAGCGGGTTCCAGCGCGAAGGTGTTGATGAGAAAGCCTTGTACGCTGGCATGGAACATGGTGTTGAGCGGCCTGTCCATCTGGCGGGTATCCACGCGCCTGCCTGCTTCCAGAGCATCGATGACCGGTAACGCCTGGTCCAGGATCGGTGCATTGGCGGGGTCTTCCTTGAGCTGTTCCCGAAGCGTCTGCCCCATTGGGCGACCAGGAGCTGCTACCAATATCAGTCCGCAGATATCGGAGCGGCCCTGGCCAGCCTCCAGAGCGACCAGTCCACCTTCACTGTGCCCCAGCACCCAGACGCATTGGGCACCGGTCTCGCTGCGGATGGCGTCCACCCAGTGGTGCACATCTTCGGCATAGGCCTGGATGGTCACTGCATTGGGGTCCTCCACGGCCTTGTAGCTTTCGAACATGCCACGTTTGTCGATGCGTACGGTGGCAATACCCTGGGTGGCCAGTTCCTGTGCGAGCAGTTGGTAGGTCGAGGCTTTGAGGCCGAACGGGCTGTTGCCGTTGCGGTCGGTGGGGCCTGAGCCGGGGACGATCAGTACGACCGGCGGCGCGCTTTGGCTCGGCGTCAGCAGAACACCCCGCAGTGGGTCAAGTGGACCCGTTGCCTGCAGCGGCTTTTCGCCAAGGACGGCCGTGGCCGGTGCGGCCATGGTGGTGCTTGCGCAGATGGCGGCCGCCAGGCCGAGGAGTAGAGCTTTCATGGGAAAGGCCGCAGAGTTGATCTGCGTGCCATTGGAGCATGCTTGTCTGTCGGCCCTGTCAGGTCGAGGCCGCGCGCTTGCGGTTGCGCGGCGCCTTGGGCGGCGGGCTGCTGGCCTCCAGCTCCCGCGCCCGGGCGCGGATGCGCGCAAAGGCGCTGGCCATGGCCTGCAGCTCGGGCTCGGGCACGGCGTCCATGAGCTCGCGGTTGATGGCCTGCACCTGCGGGAACAGCTCGGCATGCAGGGCGCGGCCCGTGTCGCTCAGGCGCAGCAGTGCGCGGCGCGCATCGCCCACCTGGCTCTCTTTCCACACCAGGCCCTTGGCCAGCAGCGCCGTGACCGCGCGCGAGGTGCGCGTGCGGTCCAGCTGCGCCTGCTCGGCCAGCTGCGAGGGCTGCAGCTGCCCGGCCTCGGCCAGCAGGCAGAGCATGCGCCACTCGCGCCGCGTGATGCCGTAGCGGCCCTCGCACAGGCGCACCACGCGGCTGCCAGCGGCCGCCTGCAGCCGCGCCAGGTGGTAGAGGAACATGTCTTCGAGCACGGCGGGGTGGCGCCAGCGGTGGAGGTCGGTCATGGACTCGCGGGCCGGTTTCGGGTTTACGCTAGGGATGATGGATTAGATGCATTGTCGGCGGCCTGCGTACATTGGCCGCAAGACAACGACAAGGAGACAAGTATGCCCAGCCCCCTCGCAGCCCTGGCGCGTGCCGCCCTGGCTTTGGTCGCCGCCGGCCTGTGCGCGGCGCCCGCCCTGGCCCAGGAATGGCCCAAGGCCAAGCCCATCCGCATCGTCGTGCCCAATCCGCCGGCCGGCCCGTCCGACATCTCGCTGCGCCCCGTGGCCGCCGCCATGCAGGCGGCGCTGGGCCAGGCCGTGGTCGTGGACAACAAGCCGGGCGCCAACGGCAACATCGGCGCGGCCGAGGTCGCGCGCTCCGCGCCCGATGGCTACACCTGGCTGTGGGCCATGGACCCCGTGCTCACCGTCAACCCCCATGTCTACAAGAACATGGGCTACAAGGCCGACGCGCTGGAAACCCTGGTCGTGGCCGCGCGCTTCTCGCAGACCCTGGTCTGCGGCCCGGGCACGGGCTTCAAGTCCGTCAAGGACATGGTGGCCGCCAGCAAGACGCGCGAGCTGACCTATGCCTCGGGCGGCGCGGGCTCGCCGGGCCACCTGGTCATGGAATCGCTGCTGGCTACCTCGGGCGCCAAGATGGTCCATGTGCCCTACAAGGGCCCCGCGCCGGCCATGCAGGACCTGCTGGGCGGCCAGGTGGACTGCGGCTTCCTGGCCGGCCCCACGGTCTTGCCCCAGGTCCAGAGCGGCAAGCTGATCGCCCTGGCCACCTCGGGCAAGACGCGCTCGGCGCTGGCGCCCGAGCTGCCGACCATTGCCGAGTCGGGCTTTCCCGAGTTCGACGGCACCTTCTGGATTCTGCTGGCCGCACCCAAGGGCGTGCCGCCTGCCGTGCAAAAACGCTTTGTCGACGCCATGAACGAGGCCATCCGCGCGCCCGAGCAAAAGGAGCGCGCCAAAGCCCTGGACATCGAGATGGTCGGCTCCACCGTGGCCGAGGCCCAGGCGCGCGCCAAGGGCCAGTCCGCGCAGTGGGCCGCCCTGGTCAAGCGCATCCACCTGACCAACGACTGAAGCCGCCACCAGGGCCTGTGGCCCTGAGGCACCGCCGTTTTGGCGATACTCCCTTTCCCAACGCATCCACTGTCTCCTGGCTCCCATGGCAACCCAGCGCCCCAATCTGATCTTCATCCTGGCCGATGACCTCGGCTATGCCGACCTCGGCTGCACGGGCGCGCGCGATGCGCACAGCCGCGCCACCGATGTCTCGCCTCGCCTGGACGCCATGGCCGCGCAGGGCATGCGCTTCACGCGCGGCTATTCCAACTCGGCCGTGTGCTCGCCCACACGCTTTGCCCTGGCCACGGGCCGCTGGCAGTACCGCCTGCGCGGCGCGGCCGAGGAGCCGATCGCCAGCGTCCACGGCGACAAGGTGCTGGGCCTGCCGCCCGACCATCCCACCGTGGCCTCGCTGCTGCGCGACGCCGGCTACGCCACCGCCCTGGTCGGCAAATGGCACCTGGGCTACCCGCCGCATTTCGGCCCGCGCATGTCGGGCTACGAGGAGTTCTACGGCTTTCACGCAGGCGGCGCCGACTACTTCGCCCACTGCGACCCGCGTGGCCGCCCCGACTTCTGGATCAACGAGGAGCCGCACGAGGAAGAGGGCTATCTCACCGACTTGCTGAGCCGCCGCGCCGTGGACTTCGTCGAGCGCCAGACGGCCGACAAGCCCTTCTACCTGTCCCTGCACTACAGCGCTCCGCACTGGCCCTGGCTCACGCGCGACGACCTGGAGGAATCGCGGCGCATCGGCGGCTTCGGCAAGCACACCGACGGCGGCACCATCGAGACCTACCAGCGCATGATCCACCACATGGACGAAGGCATTGGCTGGGTGCTGGACGCGCTCGAGAAAAAGGGCATGGCCGAGAACACGCTCATCGTCTTCACCAGCGACAACGGCGGCGAACGTTTCTCCAACAACTGGCCCTTCATCGGCCAGAAGATGGACCTGCTCGAAGGCGGCATCCGTGTGCCCCTGGTGGCGCGCTGGCCCGAGCGCATGCCGGCAGGCGCCGTCAGCGACACGCCCAACCTGACCATGGACTGGTCGGCCACCTTCCTGGCCGCCGCGGGCGTGGACGGCCACGCCGACTACCCGCTGGACGGCGTCAGCCTGCTGCCCCTGATGGAAGACGGTACCTGGAACCCCGAGCGCGACCTGTGCTGGCGCATGAAGCACCGCGCCCAGCGCGCCCTGGTGCGCGGCGACTGGAAATACCTGCAGATCGAAGGCGTGGAATACCTGTTCAACGTGGCCCAGGACCCGCGCGAACGCGCCAACCTGCGCGACCGCGAGCCCCAGCGCCTGGCCGAGCTACGCGCGGCCTGGCAGCAATGGGATGCTTCACTGCCGCCCATTCCGGAAGAAGCCAAGGTGTCGCTGGTGTTCAGTCGGCAGGATCTGCCTTCGGCGACGTTTTGAGGGTGTGTGTGCCCGCAGGCTGTGGGCGATAAAACAAGGCAGGCCTTTGGGCCTGCCTTGTTTCCTGATTACTGGTACGTCCTGACCATGCCCGCCCGTGCGGCCTCCGAGTTGTCGCACATGTCCTTGGCCTGTTTGTAGAGGGCCTGGGCCTTGCTCTTGTCCTTCTCGACGACTTCGTAATGGCTGGCCTTGGCAAGCACCAGGTTGTATTGGAGATAGCCGGCGCTGGCCGATGGCAGCGACTTCACGGCCTGTGACACCATTTGGTCCAGGCCCTCCAAGGACCCGCCCCAGCGCGGGCTCAGGTAATTGAGGGCATTGACGCGGTCGGCCAGGTTCTTGGGATCGGCCTGATCGGCCGCCTGCAGCCACTGCGCCGCAGTACGTCCACCCACCTGGTTTTCCATCGCGGCCAATCCAATCAGCATCGTCTGCGGCAAGGCCGAGCGGGCATCCAGCGCCATGGCCTTTTGCAGATACGGCTGAGCCTTCGCGCTGAGCTGCTTGACACTGTTCCACTGGCTGCCCGTCACACTGGAAGCCGGCGCGTTGCCGCGGGCGCCAAATGCCTTGTTGCCGTAATAGAGGCCCGCATTGAGCTGGGCAAAGAACGACTTGGGCTGCTGATCCGCCCACATGCGCATCACGTTCTCTTCCTGCAGGCTCAGTTGCTGCAGTCCCAGCAGATCCCGCATGGTCAACAAGTCCCCGCCCGAGGAAGAAAGATTCTTCTTGTGCTTGCGGGCCAGTTCCTTGTCCAGCGCCTCGAACTTGAACTCGCTGAGCAGTGCGGCCCTCTCGGACTCTTCCAGAGTGGCATTGCCATCGGGAATCAGCGGGCACTGCGCGGCATAGGTGGCAGTGGCTGCGGAGAGAGACAGGGTGGCGAGCAGGATGCGGATCAGGGTTTGGGTGGTTTTTGCGGTCATGTGTCCCTCTTGGAAATGGTTGTGTTATTTAATGATTTAAAACTAATAAGCCAATATTTATTTCTCCAAGCTCCTGTTTAAATCAAAGTGCTATGAGAAATAGAAGCAGAACAATAAAAAATGGAAGAAGATATGCTGTAAGGAACATTATTGCATCGCCATTCTTCCAGAAGAGCTTGTAGCCATGCTCGTACAAGAATGCTAAGAAAACTGCAGTCTGAAATAAATTCCCAATAAGACTGAACTTGGAATTGTATAAGTTAGAAGATATAAGAAGAAATAGCGTGATGTAAAATAATATTGCAAATACGCTAGTCATTATTCCGTAAAACCAGTTATGGAATTAGATTGATTCATGAATAGATAATCGGAAAGCAATCGCTGAAGCAATGAAGGGTTCAAGAGCTATTTGCAATATTAATTAAATCCCATGGATCAATTAATCGCCACCGAATATGCTTTTGGCGTTTGTTGAAAAATGAATAATCAACCCAAAAATTCCAAGAATAGCTCCAATCAAACCAACAACGGCACCGCCTCGCGGCAACCATAAAAAAGCCAGAATACCACCGACGACAGCCGTTAAAACACCTATTATCATAACTAACATTCTATATTCATTTTTGTATATTTTCATCACAATTGATTCTTCGTGCATGTAGTTGAACATGTGCATGTTTGATATCCGATGGATGTTCCCCCCCCCCCCCCCCCCCCATCAACATCGTCTGTGCCTTTACCGTAGAGTAATGCTTCCATCTGCCCTTTCATCACCAGGCAGACCCTGTAATAACGCTGTCGTTGCCCAAAAGGCGCTCATATGTCGCTCTCAGAAGTTGATCCCAGGGAATTTCATATTGTTTTTAATATTCAACTTTTACCAATCGGCCCGAAGAGAAAATAAATCTAACATCACCATACCATATTAGATCATTTTCCATTTTTATTTGAGGGTTAACTGCTTTTTTATTGATGGATGAATTCTTTAACTTATATGCAATCTGCTCCATATTCATTCCTCTCCATTCGCGCTCGATGAGTGAAATTACATTATCAATATCTGCACGCGATGATTCACACCCTTGATTTGAGTAAGATAATGTTATTGATTTATCGACAACCGAGTATGCTAAATAAATAATCACCAAAATTAGCGCAATTATCAAGATAAATGATTTGTTTATTTTCATAAAATTATTGACCTGCTTTGGCGGCATCTCTTGCAAAAGTGCGGCAGTGATTGGAATTGAATGGATTCCAATTATATTTTTCTCTATCTTTATTTTCTGAAATTTCTTTTGCGTAGTCAGCAACTTTTTTAGGATCGGCAGAACTACAGGTTAACTTTGCCGGTGTCCCTTTGCCTGATCTCTTTGAAAGCTGCTCCTCCAGATTTCTCATGGACTCATCTGTTGGAACACCATCTTTGCCTATTTTTAGATTAGGCATTGGAGTTTGCCGAACGTTTCCGTCGTCTTGGGGTAGCTTAGAGCCCATAATTCCTTTTGCATTTGGGTTGTATCTACCGTATTCGAAGTATTGTGTCTTCCCTGAAGTATCATATGTCAACACACCACTATGCCCACCAAGCCATGTGCTTGTTTTACCTTCGGCGTACTCAACCGGATAATCTGGAAAATTAACAACGCAGGCTTGCTGTAAGCCTAACGAATCTATCCACCCCGTGGGATTTACAGGGTAGATATAGTGATTATTGCCTCCCATCAACCCAATCGGGTCCTGATTGATATAACTCCCCACCACCGGATCGTAATACCGATGCCGGTTGTAATACAGCCCCGTT